>Ga0137376_10003309_pt1 | contig 10004 bp, 14 predicted proteins | sample SagtaG_23_FD_104814 | JGI IMG/M metagenome (GOLD analysis project Ga0137376, IMG submission 104814) | Vadose zone soil microbial communities from Sagehorn Ranch, Mendocino, California, USA - Sage2_L_20_16 metaG | ecosystem: Environmental > Terrestrial > Soil > Vadose zone | place: USA... | reverse complement strand
GGTTCATTGCGTATATGCTGTAGCCACGAGTGCCACTCGGGAGGAACTTGGGTTGCATTGTAATCGTGCTATTCCTTGTCAGCTATCCATTTGAGTAGATCGATGACAACGGGCTACCTGGGAAAAGTCGACCCAGCGGTGACGGCCTAAATCGTCTTATAAAAACGTCGTGGGACGGCCATCGACAGTGAGCGCACCAGGAATTTCCTCCTCCGGGTTCAAGTTCTCGAAATATTTGTTTCCGAACCTATGTTCTAATGGGTGAGCAGCCAACGGAATATGTTCACTGTCACGTACTGGTCTGCGCCAATAAACCTCCCAGATTTTGCATCACAAATGTACTGCATTTGCCTCCACCACTCGCGCAAGCCGACGCGTCGTATGTTCCTTAGCGTCCTAGCCAAAGAAACCATTATTGTGAACTTGGTTGTTGCAACGCAGGTGTTTGTCCGGAGTTGTCCGGAAGAGGCTGGTATCCCTTTATAGTAAACAAAAGTATTCTAGTGATGGGATAGTAATTATAGGTCTGGTGTACAGTGTAGTAGGCGTTACAAGCTCTGATCTACAGAACGATGTCCGGAGCGATTTCGCCACGGGAACTACAAAGCGAATACAGTGTAAATGAACTACAAGAATTGTTATTGTTAAATCATTGAAATGAATAGCAAGGAAAAAAAAGCCCCGCATCAAGGTTAACCTCAAATATAATAAACCTAGAAATCATTCACTCCGCATACAAGACATGCTTGTCTGTACTTTCCATCCAGTCCCCGAGATCTTTGTCTGACGTGAGATTGATAAGGCTATTCGCCTTGCTGGACTTATATCTCAGGTTGTTGACATTTTCAAGCCGAGCTTGTACTTTCTTCATTAGTTCTGCATGTGTTACACGCGGATGAACGCGGATCGCAATGAGGTCATCAGACGTTTTGTCAAAGATTTTAATCTTCACAAATGCGGTCTGGGGATTGGCAGCTGATATAGGTGGGCTGTTTATGTTTGTAGGTGCCGTAGATTGTGAACGTGAGCGGGATGATGTTGTGTTGGAGGAACGTCGAGATGATACAGATGCTGTAGGTCCATGGGTGAAGGTATGATGCTGGTAGTGTGGATGTTGAACTGTTGCGTGATTACTTTGGTAAGTGGAATCGTTCCATTGAGCGTCATACTGTTGCGGCGAAGTAGATCGTGACCGTGAATGATGGTATGGTGAAGAAGTTCGGTAGAATGACCCAGCTGACCCCGCCCTTTGGTGACTTCCTTGAGAGCTACCGTAAGGTTGCGTGACACTATCTTGAGAGGGCCGCCTCTCGCGATCGGCGTAATTATAGGAAGATTGATTTCGTTCAACCGCACGTTGTTGCAGAGAGGGAATGTAGCTTTCGTCTTCATATTCCGAGCCATCACTCCTTGTGCCAGAGTTCTGATGCACCTTCAACTGGCTAAATTTGTCTTGTAACACCCGTTCGTAACCGTGCTCCTGATGATGACTCTGTGGCAACGCCTCTGTTTCATCCCGGCGAGATCCGGGTTCTATGTCTTTCTCGACGTCGCCAGGTTTGAGGGCTAAAAACCTTCTGACGACGACATGCTCCAAGATATACTGGTACCCGACCTTGCTCAAACCACATAAATCAGCAATGTATTGATCAAGTTCCTTTCTTCGGCTGACTGTGAGGGCGTCGTTAACATCGTCAGATGGGCCCGGCATGTAAGGTAAAATCCGGGGCTGAGGAGGCTGGCGACCCGCTTCACGTGGGAATGCGTCGAGGAGGGAAACTTGAAACTCGTAGAAGTCATTGTACGCGCGGAATAGGATAAGGCGCTTTGCAGGAAACAGGTTTTCGTCTGAGCGACCATATGGCTGAAAGATAGCATCAACCCGAAACCAATATTCGTCCATTTCATAGTGAAAAGATACGACATTAGCTGACAAAAGCCTTCCGTCCGGAAGGCTTTCCGGCGTAATGGGTTCGATAGGTGTTGGTTCCTCGATGACGACGTTAGGCTCGGACGAGGGGGTATACGGGCTGGTGGGTGTAGAAGTAGGGGAATCTAATACTCCAAGGCTGATGCTGTTCTGTTTATAACTTATCATGGCGAGCTTCCAATCTTCGACTTTGGGTATTTCACCCTTCTCAATTAACGCATCGACGTTATCAACGGGTTTTTTGGTCACTGGGTCGTGTATTTGCACAAAAGACACAGGTATAAGGCCAGGACGGCCAAGCTTTCCGATGGGCTTCGCGACGAACCATTCGCGATTTGACTGTGCAACGACAACAATTGCATCTCCGCGTCTTGCATCCAGTTCGTCTTGCCGTTCTGCGATGAAATCATGTTCCACTACAGCATAATATACGTGCATTTTTGGTGCATGTGTCGTCGACATCCTCACGGACCCGTTCACGAAATTGGCTGGTGGAGACATAATGACCGACGCCGATTTCTGATTTCTAAGAGGTTGCTCGTCAAAGATCGAGCGTCTTATCGGACCAATGAAGCAGCGCTTACGGGATCGCTGTTTTATTGAATTCCTCGAAGAGATGCCTCGGAACAAGACCACGCGAGCCGGTAATTGGGTTATGAGCTTCGTACCATTGCCCACCAACATCCTTTACGACATGGAAGAAATCACCCTTTTGAAAAGACAGTTCTTGGGGTGCCTGCGGTTGGTACGCTGAGATAGCGCGGATAACTTTGGATGGAGGTAAAATTGATGTTGGAGGCTTGGATACGGTTGGTAATGGAAGCGGGGTGGATATCGTTGGGCGATTTGAGTCCCTGCTACCTCCAGTTAAGGATTTGCGAAGGAACTCCATGGCGGCGGGAAGCTGACTAGCCGTGAAAGTGGACCTGCTAAGTATACAGGACCAAGCCTAATCGGGTCATTACCTGCTCACACGTGGTGACCTGGCATTCTGGTGCCACGTTTGTGGTTAGCGAGGCGAACTAATACCGTCTCTTGTTCAAAAAATGTGATCTATGTTAAGCTTGCCTGTTGCCCTTAATAACGTACAAAACGGATTGCACGCGAGCTATTCGGGATGAGTTCATAACTGGTCTGCAAGCCGAGCCAAATATGAGCAAATTTAGTTTCGCGGCCATAAGTGACTAGTAACTGGTTACCACACGATATTTCTGGGCTATAGGACAGTATGGCGGCAAGGAAACTGCAAAGTACGCATGTCCTTTGCTACGCTGTTGCCCCCTCACGCGTGCTTTCCAGCTGAAATCGACAGAACTTTGAAGAAGGTTTCGGAGGGCGTCGAGCTTTTCGAGAACATATATGACAAGATGCAGGCTTCCACCAACCAGACACAGAAAGAGAAGCTCGAGCTGGACCTCAAGACTCAGATTAAGAAGCTTCAGAGGTTACGGGATCAAATAAAGACCTGGGTAGCGAGCAACGATATCAAAGACAAGTCACAGCTACTTGAGAACCGGCGCCTCATTGAAACTGTAAGTCGTACGTTGTATTCAACATTTTCTTCATCTCGCGACACGCGCTCCATTTCATGTTTTTGTGCGGGTCTTCTATGCACATGCAGAGGCGCGCTAGTTTCTTCTGCCTTGTGTAGGCGTTATACTGATGCTTACATCAACCTGCCTGGTCCATTGCATCTGTATATCCATGAAACAGCAAATGGAGAGATTCAAAGCTTGTGAGAAAGAGATGAAGACAAAGGCTTTTTCCAAGGAAGGTCTAATACAAGCAGCGAAGCTTGACCCCAAAGAGCAAGAGAAGGAGGATGCGTTACAGTGGCTGCAAACACAAGTGGAAGAGTTACAAATTCAAATAGAGCAATCAGAAGCAGAAATCGAGGCGCTTCAGGGCTCGGGGAAGAAGAAGAATAAGTCTGGGTCAAGTGCTGCTAGTAGGCTCGAAGAGCTTGAGAGCCTCAACGAGAGACGAAAATGGCATGTCAGCAGACTGGAAATAGTGCTGCGCCTGCTTAACAATGGCTCCCTACCAACGGAGAAGGTCGTGGGTTTGAAGGATGATGTTCAGTATTTCGTGGAGAGCAATATGGTCTGCTCCAAACATATTTCATCAAAAATACGATACTTAATACTGCCTAATTTGTATAGGAAGATGACTTTGATGAGGACGATACCATCTACGACGACCTCAATCTCGACGAAGAGGAGGAGAAATTTGGCCTAGTCAATGACGACGTTGAAAGTGAAGATTCTGACGCAGCTAGCGAAGGCACGTTATACAGTTATTGCTCCGAAAGCTATGAGCTCATGGCTTCGAAAGACATTCCACCACGGGGTCAGACTAAGAAACACGACGAAGAGAGCGTGACAAGCGGCAAACGCGACGAAAGTCCAATATTAAAGAAGGCAACAGTAACATTGCAACTGAGAAGTGAGCACCACATCTTCATAGCGCATAAATCGACTGAGCCTTTGCAGAGCCTTCTATGGATAGTATGCGTTGGTTCATGTCGTTTGTATGCTATCGTATTGACTTCTTGAACATAACCCTTGGCTGTGAAGCCGCCACCAAGCATCAATTTTTCCCAACAGCCAATGGCAAGCATATTAAAGGCTAGCTTACCGCAGAAACCTCCATCAACACCAATTAAATACGCTGCAGCAGCGGCAGCCGCTGTAGCTCCACCGTCCGCTTCTAGCTCAACCTCCACACAGTCTTTACCGCAAACGCAAACGCCAACTAGTGCAGTGTCTGTCACCACTCCTCTAGTACCATCTGCGCATGCAGCTTCGACGCCATTACTGCCGCCGGCAATCGAAACATCAGTTACTTCCTCTTCACCTAGCCTTACACATCCTTCCGTGACCAGCCCAAACTTATCTTCCTCGGCTTCTGTGTCGCAGCAACCTGACGACTCATTCTATTCTGGTCAAGGATCCCCAGCGCTTTCTGAGACCGTTCCGAGCTCAGTGAGTGGCCCAGCAGCAACTTCATCACCGCAGCGCACACAGGCTTTACGGAAAGGTAGTTTTCCTCATCTATTCTGCACTCCCGAGTTAATTGTATGTACAGAATCTATCACGGCGACTACAACCGTAGCTACTGTACGTCTTCACTCGTATGATACAGTTGGTCCATTAACGTGGCTATAGTCGTCATCATCGCAGCAATCAGGCCATCCGGCTATTAATGGAAGCTCACAATCCTTGCCACCACCGTCAAGATCACCGAGTGGACCTTCGCCACTACCGCAACAGCTTCAGCAGTACCCAGTGACTTCGCAAATTAGTGAGCCCTCGTCGGCAAGTACAGCCCAAGCGCAGCAACAACCTCAAGTCCCGCCTGGAGTCAAGGTTGAGCAAGCAGGCTCAGCCTCGCTAGCGCCTCAGCCTCCTCAAGCGGCTATCGGAGGCCAGAGGCCTTCGTCAACAACTCAGCAAACTCAGCAACAGCGATCTACCGCTTTCCCTGGATCACTATCGGACCTTGTCGTGTCATTTGAGAGCGTCAAACAAAAAGGCAGGTCTAAACAGTCTCCAACTGTAGCATGTTCTCTAAGAGGCCGCGATGCAGCTGCTATGCGCCTGAACAATCTTGAACAAGTTCACAAAATGCTCGAGAGTGGATATACGAGCATCCCACAGCCGCAGGACACAGAGAAGTTTGTTAATCCTGAATTTTTACCAAAACCTATTCCTTACGAGCTCTATAGACCAAAATACTATGTCCCACGAAATCCTTTCCAGACACCTCCTTACTATCCACAATCACCCCACCATCTGCTTAGTACGGCTGGCATATTCTCACAACTAGATGTCGAGACACTCTTCTACGTCTTTTATTACCTTCCAGGGACATATCAACAGTATGGCTCCCGGTAAAGCTTATTGCGCTCATTCTGATTGTATGACAGGTATCTCGCAGCGAGGGAACTGAAACGTCAGTCATGGCGATTCCATGTGAAATATTTAACATGGTTCCAGCGCCATTCCGAGCCACAGGCCATTACGGAAGAATATGAGCAGGGAGTATATGTCTATTTTGACTGGGAGGGCTCATGGTGTCAGCGAAAGAAGAGCGATTTTCGTTTCGAATATCGATATCTGTCCGAGGACTAGATGGATTTTGTCACTATCATGCTTCTACCATAATCCCCACTATTGAGCATATGTATACATGCTGTGTACCAAAGCCATTGCAACATTCTTTCAGTTATTAAAAATTTCCCCCATTCTACGTATTGGGACAAATCCATGAATTAAGTTACTCTAGTTTAACCACGGCGCCGTGACCTTCTAGGGTTGCTTTGAGTTTCTCTGCGTCCTCCTTAGGCATATTCTCCTTGAGAATTTGCGGCAACGATTCAACGAACTTCTTGGCCTGATGAAAGTGTAAATTCCCGGTTTGGGCTTCGAAAAATGGAATGGGTTACTCACCTCAATTAGGGTAAGGTTAGGAACTAATGCTTTGACCTCCCGAATGACCTTGGCCTTTGCGGTGGCGTCAAATGATTCAAGTTTTACGTTGAATGATGTCTTTTCTTTAGGTTTTTCCTGTTGAGAAAGTTTATAGAACTATAAAAAATCAATACGAGAAAACTCACTGCCGGTGCTTCTGCTTCTGCAGCGGCGGGGGCCGCAGGAGCCGCAGCTGCAGGCACAGCAATCTCTTGGATATTCAACCGTGACTATATCGTGATAAGATGGATATACACCTTAATAACAATCCCCGCACCTTCAACAAAGACACCAGGTCAGCAGCTTGAAGCAATGTCAGTCCGGATATGTCATCAACAATGCGGGAAATTTTGGGGTTTGAAGGTGCTGCCGGAGGTGGAGGGGCAGCCGATTGCGAAGCCTGCTCAGTTGTCGTGGCTAGCCATCGTAAGGACGGCCTTGAGGTACTAGACAAACTGGTAAGTCACAACTGCTCGGTGACGTCTTTGGAGACAAACCGAGAAAAATTTGAAGGACGTGACAGGGAGCGAAAGACACCGGTGCAACGGCTCTAGAAAGAGAGGCATTGAGGACAAGCGGAAACTGACAAGCACTGGACTTACCGCCATTATTTTGAACTAAGAAGCGCGTCAGCACGCGAGCGTTCCGATTCCGAAAAACGGAACCGTATTTGTTCCTGCTTGGCTGCACCACGGACTTGTACTTACACTCAGTCCTTTGAAATACATACGTACGTGTTGTTGTCTTCAGAATAAGTCATCGCATCACGCGCCCTTTAACGGAGCTTGAGCTTGGTCAAGGGAACTAGTGTCTACTGGTACGGCAACTACCCAACTGAGGTCATACAATTTATCTTCTCAGTGACAGCGACTGAGTTTGTTGAAGGAAAGGACATTACTCGAGGTGGAAAGCCTAGATGCTTGATCTGTGCAGGTTCACGGCTGTCGCGATCCTTCGCTGGAAATTCGCGGACCATCAAGTAGCTACTCTTACGTATTCTACGATCCGGGTTCCGCGAAAAAGCTTTCTCGCGTCGCTCTTTCGCTGATCCATATTTTCAGTCTGCCTCGTGGAGGCTCTGCAAATCGCAGCACAATTCTTCTCCCGGACGAAACAAGCTTGCAGTACTGAGTCCCATCTCACAGAATCCAAGATTCTTGAAGGCGAGACCCGCGTGGATCAGAAGCAGCGTATTCCCTGCAAAAACGACCTTCGGGACCAGTAGCTGAAGTATTTCCGCTTTCTGATCCATTTAAATCCTCTATTTCTCCGCTTTTGCTCAGTTCCGGACGTCAGGGACCAGAGAACCACCTGATGTCTGTCGTCAACGCGTGGCTATCGCCGCTGCCAGAATCAGGAATTGCTATTACGATTGCCGCGGACTCCTGCATGACTACAAGAACTATGCGACGAAAAGAATTGATTTGAAAGTTCATGTCGCGATGCTGATTGGGGTGTTGTCCCCACCCCATCAACGATTCCACTTAAAAACCCTGACCTGCGAGCCCCTTACTTTCGCCTCAGAAGCCAAATATTCACTCCTTCCTTCAACACGTTCTTTCCCTCCCGGAGCAAACTGCTAAACAATGGTGATGGTGATAACGTTTCTGCTCATCGTCGACATCTTTTTGGCTGTATCCGCCCTGATGGTGCTCAGGTTACTATTTTATTTCAAGCGGAGGCCACCTCTCCCTCCGGGACCTAAGGGTTATCCGTTAATTGGAAACGTACTTGACATGCCTACTGAACGAGAATGGTTCAAGTTCGCTGAGTGGGGTGATGATTGGGGTACGTCTCATCCGATATATCTGACAGTGCTGGCTCAAATTATCAGGGGACATATGCTCCGTGAACGTTCTGGGTCAGCCTATCGTCATCCTCAATTCACGTAGAGTGGTCTACGAAATGCTGGACAAGAAGAGCACGATTTATTCCGACAGGCCTGTCTTGCAGATGGGGGGTGAACTGGTTGGGTGGAAGAACACCCTCGTTCTCCTCCAGTACGGTGACCGATTTCGACGTTACCGCCGCTTCTTTCATAGTTTGGTGGGAAGCCATGCAACGATCAAACGGTTCCTTCCTGTGGAGGAACTAGAGACGCAGCGGTTCCTACGAAGAGTCCTGACGAAGCCAGAAGAACTTCAGACACATATCCGCAAGTACGTTGCTTTTCTTCGATTGAATGGTAACCGATGATGTCGATTATTCCTTCTAATACAGAACGGCTGGCGCCATCATCCTCCGCATTTCACACGGGTATGAAACCAAAGAGGACAATGATCCATTTATCGAATTGGCAGAGAAAGCTACGGAGCAGTTTTCGCTTGCGACGGCGCCTGGTGGATTTTTGGTGGACTTCCTCCCCGTCTGTACGAAATGGCCCTTTGCAACGTATTATCCTGCTAATATCTGCCACAGTGCGCTATGTTCCCTCGTGGCTCCCAGGAGCTGGTTTCCAAAAGACAGCCGCTAGCTGGGCTTCAACTCTTTACGAAATGGTCGAACAGCCACATAACTTCGTTAAGCAACAAATAGTAAAATACACCTCTGATACGGGTTTGTATAATGACCAATATCGCGTTACAGGCCGCTGGAACGGCTGCTACATCTTTTTCGTCCGCGCTTCTGGAGAGCAAACGGCTTAGTGATCAAGAAGAATTCGATCTCAAGTGGAGTGCTGCGAGCCTATATGCAGGTGCAGCTGACACGGTAAGCCGCTTCCCATTAAGGATTCCTGCTGCTACCCGAGTACCACTTGACTCACACCTTACTAACAATCTACGTCTAGACCGTATCAGCAATATACTCGTTCTTCCTCGCAATGACGCTATATCCCGATGTCGCGAAGAAGGCACAAGAAGAGATAGACTTCGTCGTTGGTAACGACAGGCTTCCTTCATATGCGGATCGCGAACACATGCCATATGTTGATGCGTTGATAAAGGAAATTTTCCGATGGAATACTGTAGTACCCACTGGTGAGGAATCCCTACCTCGAGGCTAGCCCATGTTAAACAAGCTCTTTTACAATCAGCTGTACCCCACCGCGCCACTCAAGATGATGTTCAAGATGGCTATTTTATACCCAAAGGAACCTTGGTTATACCAAATATTTGGTAACGAAAACTTGTTAATGATATGCCATCTCGTTAATCCAAAGGCGTAGGAAACTGACTCACGACCCGAAAGTCTACGAGGACCCATTTACATTCAAACCGGAGCGATTCATTGCGACAGGGACGCGCCCTGCGGAACCTGATCCACGTCAGGTTTGCTTTGGCTTCGGGAGACGGTAGGCGCTTATACTACTTTGGGTTGCAATCGAGTTTGAACATGCCATAACCATGCATCATCGAAAAGCGTCTGTCCAGGTTTGTGACTTGAAGGGTTACTTATTTGTACGTACGTTTGACCTCTCCATAGGAATGCATCTTGCGGACGTTTCGGTCTTCGTTTCCTGTGCACTGTCGTTGGCAGTTTTTGACATAACCAAGTGTGTGGAAAATGGAGTCGTCGTTGAGCCGGTACATGATTGTACAACAGGCACAATTAGGTAGAATTTATATTCATTTCTTAGGCGGCTATTCTGATCGCATCGTAGT
>Ga0137376_10003304_pt1 | contig 10011 bp, 11 predicted proteins | sample SagtaG_23_FD_104814 | JGI IMG/M metagenome (GOLD analysis project Ga0137376, IMG submission 104814) | Vadose zone soil microbial communities from Sagehorn Ranch, Mendocino, California, USA - Sage2_L_20_16 metaG | ecosystem: Environmental > Terrestrial > Soil > Vadose zone | place: USA... | reverse complement strand
GTCCGAGCGCTGACTCACTCGCGCTTGGTAAGGGGTGCGGCCTCCCGGCGACGGCGGAAAAACTCATCGATCCGCACCGCCAGCTCCTCGGCTGGCACCGGCTTCGGCAGGACCTCGTCGAACCCAATCCGCCGGAATCGATCGACCTCGTCCTCGGTTATCAATCCGCTGAATGCGATGAGGATCGCGTTCTTCGTGCTCTCCTTCTTCTTGAAGACTTTCACCGCCTCGAAGCCACTGACTGTCGGCATCACAAGGTCGAGAAGGATGAGGTCGGGCGTCCAGTCACGCGTTGCCTCCAATCCTTCGTACGGCGACGGCAAGGATCGCACATCGTACCCGGCGCGCTCCAGTATCCGCTCATGCACCGACCGCACCCGAGGATCATCATCGATGATGAGGATGCGGCCCTTCCCATCCACGTTAGGCGGCATCGGTCGTTGGCTGGCCTCGGAGACGTGATCGCGGGATACGACCACCTCAGGATGGACGGCCGAACGGACGCGCCGTCACAGCCGCGCGCGAGCGATTAGAGTTCTTGGATTGCCGGGAGCCCGCGCGTGCGCCGAAGGCGGACTCGATCAGATCTCGCTCTTCGCGTCGTTCTCCGACGCCTCGTCACGGGCGGATCGGTCGAAGAAGTCTTCGGCGCGGCGAGCCTCGTATTTGTACTGGAGCTGCGCCATGCGCTCGATCAGCGCGTGGAACTCTTCGTCGGACAAGTCCGGCACGAGCGGCCGAATTCGTGCCTCAAGATCACGCCGCAATGCATCAAGCCGACCATCCAAGGTCCCATATCCGTTGAGAGTAAGAAATTCGAGGCAACCTCGGTGCCGCGCGGCGCGCCAATGACCTGGAGGACGCACTTTGTCCGGTAGATCGCAGCGGTGCACTGACGCGACGCCCGCGAACTGATGTTCGTCGGGCACTTTGGCATCGCGCAGCTCGGCAAGGCGCTGCGTCGTGAGGTTCCGCTCGCCTGGCTCGTGATAGCGGCGTATCTGCCCGACCTCGTGCGTGTCTTGATCGAGCCGTTTACGCAGCGGCATGATCTACTCTCGCACTCGCTTCCGATCGTCGCCGCGTTCGCATTTGGAATCGCCGCACTGTGGCAACTGCGCGGAGGAAACCTCTCCGCGGCTGCGGTCCTTGCCGCAGCCTGCGTATTGCATTGGCCGGCGGACGTGTTCACCGGCTGCAAGCCGACCACGATTCATGGACCTTGGATCGGACTCGTCTCCTACCGCCGTCCGATCACCGATGTGCTCGTCGAAGGCTCACTCTTCGTCGGCGGCTGGCTCGTCGCTCGGCGCGCCGGCTGCGCCATCGGGAAGAAATGGCTGGTGATCGGCCTTGCGGCGCAGATCGCGTTCCTACTCTCGATGTACAGCGGATCAGAGTTCTTCATCGGCGATCACGAGTGGACGTGGACACCGCGCTCTTCGCTCGTGCCGCGGCAACAGGTGCTCGAGTCGACCGAGTGTCGTGCCCCCTCAGGATGACAGGAGCGCGCTTTCATTAGTCGCCGGGTCTTGGCATATTCCGCCGTCATGCCTTCCAAACAATCCACGGTCCTTGACGCTCGCGCAGTCGACCGAGCGTTGCGTCGAATGGCCGATGAGATCGTCGAGCTCAATGCGGGCACCGACGACCTCATTATCGTCGGAATTCAGCGCCGCGGAGTCCAGCTCGCGGCGCGAATCGTATCGAATATCTCCGAGCGTGAAAGCGCCAAGGTTCCGCTTGGCGCTCTCGACATCACGCTCTATCGAGACGACCTGCAGACTGTCGGGCCACGTCCGGTCGTTGGGCCGACCGAGATACCCACGGACGTCGATGGGCGCGCCGTTGTCATCGTCGACGACGTGTTGTACACCGGCCGGACGGTGCGCGCCGCGCTCGACGAGCTAGCGGACTTCGGGCGGCCAAAGCGAATAGCGTTGGCGGTTCTAATAGATCGCGGCGGCCGCGAACTGCCGATTCAGCCGGATATCGTCGGCAAGCGCGTGGAGTGCGGGCCGACCCAGCGCGTTGACGTTCTCGTCGAGGAGCTCGACGAACGCGACGCTGTCGTCGTCAGCGAGCGCGAGGACAGGGCGTGAGCGGCGTCGCCGCCAATCCACTCGGCAAAGACTTGCTCGGCCTCGAGCCGCTGACGAGTGAGCAGATCAAGCTGATTCTCGACACGGCGGAGCCATTCAAAGAGATCAGTGAACGCGCGATCAAGAAGGTGCCGACGCTGCGCGGCGCCACGATCGTCAATCTGTTCTTCGAAGCGTCGACGCGAACGCGGATTTCGTTCGAGTTCGCGGAGAAGCGACTGTCCGCCGACACTGTAAACGTCGCGTCGACCGGCTCCAGCGTGCAAAAAGGCGAGACGCTCGTCGACACGGCGCGGAACCTCGAGGCGATGCGCATCGACATGGTCGTCATCCGACATGGCGCATCGGGTGCCGCGCAATTCCTCGCCGAGCGCATCGAATCGAACGTGATCAATGCGGGCGACGGGACTCATGAACATCCCACCCAGGGTCTGCTCGACCTCCTGACCCTCCGCGATCACTTCAAGCGGATCGAGGGCATCAAAGTGTGCATCGTCGGTGACGTCCTGCACTCGCGCGTCGCGCGCTCGAACATCTGGGGACTCAAGAAGCTTGGCGCTCATGTCGCCGTCTGTGGTCCGCGCTCGCTGTTGCCTAACGCCATCGACGAGCTCGAGGTCGAGGTGTTCGATCGCATCGACGACGCCATCCAATGGGCGGACGCGTTGAACATCCTTCGCCTGCAGCTCGAGCGCATGCAGGGCGGTTATATCCCATCGCTTCGGGAGTACAACCGCGTCTTTGGAGTGTCGCGCGAACGATTGGAGCGCGCGCCGCGGAACGTCCTCATCTTGCATCCGGGGCCGATGAATCGCGGCGTGGAGATCGATTCCGACGTCGCCGACGGTCCGTTCAGCGTGATTCTCGATCAAGTGACCAACGGCGTTGCTGTGCGAATGGCGGTCCTCTACTTGCTCTCGGGGGGTCGGCCCGAGTTGGCCGAAGCCGCCAAGCGGGGAAGTGCCCGGTGACCCGCGCGCTCCTGCTCCGCGGTGGGCGCATTCTCGATCCTTCACGACAGTTGGATCTTGCCGTCGGCGACGTTTACGTGGCCGACGGCAAGATCGAATCGTTAGGGTCGCGCGTCGATATCGGATCTCGCGACGACGTCGAGACGCTCGACTGCGCGGGATTGATCGTTGCGCCCGGGTTGATCGACGTGCATTGCCACCTGCGCGAGCCGGGGCGCGAGGACGTGGAAACGATCGCGACGGGAGCGCGTGCCGCCGCTGCTGGCGGATTCACCGCGGTGTGCGCGATGCCGAACACCGATCCCGTCACCGACAATCAGGCGGCGGTCGGATTCATCGTTCGTCAGGCGGCACGCGCCGGCGCGGCGCGGGTCTATCCGATCGGGGCCATCTCGCTTGGCCAGCGCGGTGAGGTTCTCGCGGAGTTCGGTGAGATGGTCGGCGCGGGAGCCGTCGCCGTGAGCGACGACGGCAAACCGGTCGCGAGCGCGCACCTCATGCGTACGGCGCTCGAGTACGCGCGCAGCTTTGGAATTCCCGTCGCCGACCACTGCGAGGAGCCGACACTCGCAGTCGGCGGCGCCATGAATGAGGGCGTCGTCAGCGCTCGACTTGGCCTCAAAGGGATACCTAACGAGGCAGAGGAGATAATGGTGATTCGTGACATCCTGCTCGCTCGGCGGACGGGTGGTCACGTACACCTCTGCCACATGAGCACGCGCGGCTCCGTCGAGTTGATTCGTTGGGGTAAGGAGCGGAGAATAAATGTCACCGCCGAGGTCTGCCCCCATCATCTATCTCTGACCGAGAATGCCGTCGAGGGGTACGACACCAACGCGAAGATGAATCCGCCCCTGCGCACCGAAGCGGACGTCGCGGCCGTGCAGCAGGGGGTGCGCGACGGAACCATCGACGTCATCGCCACCGATCACGCGCCCCATCACTACGACGAGAAGGAGCGCGAGTTTGCGGACGCGCCTAACGGCATCGTCGGGCTCGAGACGGCGCTCGCCGTGAACATCACCTGGCTCGTCGCGCCGGGCATAATCGACCTTCCGACGCTGGTCGACAAAATGTCGTGCGCGCCGGCGCGAATCTTTCGTCTGGCTGGCGGCACCCTCGAGCGCGGCGCCGTCGCGGACGTGACGGTCTTCGACCCGGACGCGCGATGGACGGTGGATCCAGCACGTTTCCGGTCCAAGGGGCGGAACACGCCGTACGCTGGCCGCGAGCTACGCGGGCGGGTGCACTTTACGGTGGTCGACGGCCGCCTCATCCATCGTCTCACCGAGTGATCGAGACCGCAGACAACCAGGCACTGCGCGGCGAAATCATTCGGGTGTGCCGCCGGCTATACGAGCGCGGCCTCATTGCCGGAGGGGAGGGCAATGTGTCCGCCCGCATGCAGGACGGACGCGTTCTGATCACCCCCGCCGGGGCGTCCAAAGTCGAGCTCCAGGAGGCCGATCTGGTGGTCGTTTCGCCGACCGGACAACGAGTTGCGGGGTCGGGAAGGCCGTCGTCCGAGTTAGGGATGCATCTGCGCATTTACCAGCTTCGGCAGGACGCCGGAGCTGTCGTTCATGCACATCCACCGTTCGCGACCGCCCTCGCCGTTGCGGGCGAGGATTTGATGGCGCCGGTGCTTCCAGAGGTTGTTGTTCAAACAGGTGGCGTGCCGCTGGTTCCCTACGCGACTCCGGGCAGCCCAGCGCTTGCCGCCGCGATCGAACCATTTCTTCCGCGACACGACGCTTTCTTGATGGCGAATCACGGCGCTACCTCATTCGGTTCGACGCTTTCCATCGCCCATCAGCGAATGGAGACGCTCGAGCATGCGGCGCGCATTTTGTGCCTGGCGCGCGCCTTGGGGCACGTGTCGGTGTTGACCGACGAGGAGTGCGAGGCACTACTCGCGTCTCGCCGAGGTTCGAGCAGCCCTAACGAGGGTGGCGCGCCGACGCGTCGCCCCGATGGGCCATGACGAAGGAAGCTCAGCCCGGACTCGAGAACGTTGCGGCCTTGATCCTCGAGCGCCAACGCATCGAGAACTGGCTCGCCACGCTCGACGCCAAAAAGGGCAGCACGCCGGACGATGTCTATCGGCGCGTCCGTGGCGATTACGCGGCCCGGCTCAGGACGATCACCGAACACCTCATGTCGCGCCACGCCGCGCTCAAGGCGCACGTGGAGCACCTCGGCGTCCGCCTAACGCAGTTCGAGACGGAAGCGAAGCGGCTTCGCGACGTACGTGCGGAGTCCGAGCTCCGCATGCAGGTTGGAGAGCTCAGCGTCCCCGACTGGAACGTCAAAGCGCGTGAGTGCGACGAGGGCGTCGCTCGGCTGACGGAAGCGCAGGCGGTCGCGCGCGGTTCGATCGCTCAGGCTCGTGAGATCCTGGCGATGGTGAGCGGACAGCCAACTGGCGCCATCCCCTCGAGCACTCCGTTGCCGCGAACCTCCCGCTCCGTGAATCCCGATCAGCTGAACGCGTCTCCGAACGGCACCCCTCGGCCGACGCCAAGTTCAGCTGAGATCGCGAAGATGAATGAGCTGGAGTTCTTGAACTCGGTCGTTGGGAGCCATCCGCCACAAACGAGCAGTGACGGGACGCCGATGCCGAACACGATCGAGCTGGAGTCGGAAGGCGCGCCCGATCTCGGCGAATCGATGCTGGATCGGCTCAATCAGCGAACGAAAGAGGGCAATATCCAGCAGGGGGATCCGGATTCGCTCCTCAAGGGCGTCGGTATGGCCAAGCCCGGTAGCAAGCCCAGTCCACTCGCCGCGAATGTCACGGAGAGCAACCCGATCGTCCTCAAGCCACAGGGCGGGCCAGAGCGTCATAAAACGCTCAAGTGCCAGGAGTGCGCTACCATGAACTATCCGACCGAATGGTACTGTGAGCGGTGCGGCGCCGAGTTGGCTGCCGTCTGAGTTCAACCGCTGTATCAAAAAGGCCCCGGCGCACCGGGGCCTAATTCGTTAGAGTCTGTTCAACTCGCTTTGGCGAGCCTGCTCTTGTGTCGCCCCGCCGCGTTCCGGTGGATCAAACCCTTTCGGGCAGCACGGTCGAGCAACTTGACAGCCTGCAGCTTGACCTCGGCCGTGGCGCCGGCAGCGTTTGCCTTCTTCAACGCCGTACGGAGCGCCGACCGTTGCGCGCGGTTCCGTATGGTGGCGGCGCGCGTTTTACGCATGTTCTTTTTCGCGGAAGCGATATTGGGCACGAAAACCTCGTCAATCGGTATGCGATGGCCGCGCGGCGGTCCGTCGCGGAGCCCGGAGTCTAGGGCTCGAGGTAACGGATGTCAAGGCGTGACAGCGGTTTGAGCGCTTTGACACATCTCGGGGGTGGGCGCTACCTTTCGTGCCGTCCCGGCAACATTGGAACTTCGATCTGACCAGCTCGACCGCCAAATACTGACGTTGGGTTTCCAGGGCTTACTCCTCTTCGTGCCGGTGCTGCTGTTTTCCGTGATCGCGCACGAATACGCGCACGGCTACGCGGCGCTGAAGCAGGGCGACACGACAGCCCTGGCGGCCGGTCGACTCACCTGGAACCCGATCAAGCACATCGATCCGTGGATGACGGTCCTGCTCCCGGTGATGCTGTACTACCTCTCACGCGGCGCGGTTGTACTCGGTGGTGCAAAGCCAGTTCCCGTAAATCCGCGAAACTACCGCCACTACCGCACCGGCGATATCATCGTATCACTCGCCGGCGTTGTTACGAATTTGCTAATCGCGTTGGTTTGCACGGCTCTGATTGCGCTGCTCGGCCTCGCCGGCCGATCCGATGCGCTCGCTCCGACCGCCGGCGTATTGCAGGCAATGATGTTCACCGCTGTGCGCATCAACATGCTGCTCCTCGCCTTCAACCTGTTGCCGATTCCGCCGCTCGACGGCTCGCAAGTCGTCAAGCACTTCCTTCCGCGTGCGTGGGCCGTTCGCTATCAACAGGTCGGTCTGTATGGCATCGCGATTTTGGTCATGATCTTGTACTTCGCACCGCGCCTCCTCGACATCTGGCTGCATCCGGCGAACGTCGTCAGTACCGCGTTGATCGGCGCCGTGAGCCCGCTGCTTCCCACAGCGACGCGATGGCTGCAATGACCTCGACCTTCGCCGCCTCGACCGACGCCGCGAGCGGGTCGTTCGCCGTCGATCTACCTCAGTTCTCTGGACCGCTCGACCTGCTTCTGTCTCTCATCCGAGACGAGCAGGTCGACATCTATGACATTCCGATCGCTCGCATCGCCCAGCAGTTCGTGGAACGCATTCGGACACTACAACTCAACGAAGCGGCTGAATATCTCGAGATGGCTGCGCGGTTGCTTCGCATAAAAGCCCAGCTCTTGCTCCCCGTTGGGGCGCAAGAGCTTTGGGAGGATCCGCGCGCGGAGCTCGTGCGGCGGCTCCTCGAGTATCAACAGATGCGCGAAGTGGTCGATGTCCTGGAGCGACGCGGCGAAGAGCGGCGCAGTCATTTCGCGCGCGCCTTCCTTCCGGCGCAGCCGGCGCCACCCCAGGCGCCGCTCGCACTTTCGCTCGTCGAGCTGCTCTCGGCGGTCGATCGCGTGCTGCGCGCCGTCTCGCGTCCGGACATGCATGATGTCGTGCCGCGCGCTCTCGATGTGCCGGGCGCCATCGACACGATTCGTGCCGTGCTCGCGTTGCGTGCGCGTACTCTCTTTACCGACATCATCATGACTGGCCACGAGCCGTGGCAAGTATTGTCCATGCTGCTCGGGCTGCTGGAGCTGGCCAGAGTTGGCGAGCTTCATGTCACGCAATTGCGACCATTCGCGAACGTCGAGATCACCGCGGCTGCGCGTGACAACGCTAGCGAAGCTGCTTGAGGCGGCGCTGTTCGCCAGCGCCCGCCCGATCACGGGCGAGGAGCTTGCGACTCTCGCTCCTGACGAGTCGGCCGCCGCAATCGCCGCCGCGATCGACGAACTGCGTGAGCATTACGACGTCGACGGCCACGGCGTCGAGTTGCAGGAGCTCGCCGGCGGCTGGCAGATTCTTACGCGCGCCGCGTACACCGAGGCGATCGAGCGCGCGCAGCTCGCGGCGCGCCCGCAACGACTCTCGGCAGCCGCGCTCGAGACACTGGCAATTATTGCTTACCGGCAGCCGATCAGTCGTGCCGAGATCGAGGAGATTCGCGGCGTCGCGATTGGCGGCGTACTCAAGTCCCTTCACGAGCGTGGCCTGATCGACGTGGTAGGCCGTGGCGAAGGGCTCGGTCGTCCGCTCATGTACGGTACGACGCCGGTGTTCCTGGAGTACTTTGCGTTACGCCACCTCGAGGAGTTGCCGCGGGCGGACGAGCTGGCGATCGCGCTCCGTGTGCCGGTGCCGGAAGCAACGCCGGAATAGGGCAGTCCAATGACGGAACCGATGCGCATCCAGCGTGCGCTCGCGCGCGCCGGAGTTGCGTCGCGCCGGCACGCGGAAGAGCTCGTGGCTGCTGGCCGCGTCACCGTCAACGATCACGTGGCGAGAATCGGCGAGTCGGTTCGCCCCGACCACGATCACATCGCTGTCGACGGACGACGAATCGGCGCCGTCGCGAGCAGCGCACACGCGACGTGGCTCGTGCTGAACAAGCCTCCGGGGGTGATGACCACCCGCTCCGATCCGCTAGGCCGCCGGACCGTGTTCGACATCGTTCCATCTGTGCCGGGCCTGACTTACGTCGGCCGCCTCGACTATCTCACCGAGGGCGTGCTCCTCCTGACGACCGATGGTGACGCGGCACATCGACTCACCCATCCGAGTCGCGAGATCGAGCGCGTCTACATCGCGACAGTGCGGGGTGACGTACGAGCGGCGGCGGCGCACGCTCGGCAAGGCGTCGAGCTCGAGGATGGTGTCGTGTTGCCACGAGCGGTGGACATCCGTCCGCTCGGGAAAGGAAAATGGGAATTGGAGCTCACCATCGCCGAGGGACGATCGCGCGAAATCAGGCGCTTATGCGAAGCACTCGGTCTCGAGGTCGATCGTCTGATTCGCAGTCGCTTTGGCCCCGTATCTTTGGGCGCCTTGCGCAGCGGCGCCACTCGGCAGCTTACGCCACAAGAGGCGCGCGCAATACGTGACATCACGAGGTGACTCTCGGCACCTGCTTGGTGCGTCGGGGTACGAGCGACAACACGGGCGGCTCAGGCGGTACTAAACTTGTAACCATCTTCGCACGGCGCGCGCGACGAGCACGCGCAGAATTTCGCACACCAAAGCATACGGAGCTCGCGCGTGGCAACATCGGCTTCACCGGCGGCTGATTCCCGCCTCATTCAAGACGTGTCGCGTCAAGTCGCGCGTCGCGTCGTCGGTCAGGACTATATGATCGACCGGCTGCTGATCAGCCTCCTCACCGGAGGTCACGTACTCCTCGAGGGTGTGCCTGGTCTCGCGAAAACGCTCACCGTGCGCACGCTCGCCGAAACCATCAGCACGACGTTCAGCCGGATTCAGTTTACACCCGACTTGCTCCCGGCTGACGTCGTCGGTACGCAGGTCTATGATCAGTCGACAGGAAAGTTTCTCGTCAAGAAAGGTCCAATCTTCGCGAACATCATTCTCGCCGACGAGATCAATCGCGCGCCGGCAAAGGTCCAGTCGGCGCTGCTCGAGGCGATGCAGGAAAAGCAAGTCACGATCGGCGGTGTGACGTACAAGCTCGAGGAACCGTTCCTCGTCCTCGCGACACAGAATCCGATCGAGCAGGAGGGAACGTACCCTCTCCCGGAGGCGCAGGTCGACCGCTTCATGCTCAAGCTGCGCGTCGGCTACCCCACGCGCGCTGAGGAGAAAGAGATCATGCGGCGCATGGCGAGCGGTGAGCCGATTCCGATCGATCACGTGGCGACGGCGGAAGCTGTACTCGCGGCGCGGTCGCGTATCGCCGATCTCTACATGGACGAGCG
>Ga0137376_10003302_pt1 | contig 10012 bp, 14 predicted proteins | sample SagtaG_23_FD_104814 | JGI IMG/M metagenome (GOLD analysis project Ga0137376, IMG submission 104814) | Vadose zone soil microbial communities from Sagehorn Ranch, Mendocino, California, USA - Sage2_L_20_16 metaG | ecosystem: Environmental > Terrestrial > Soil > Vadose zone | place: USA... | reverse complement strand
GGGATGATCATAATTCATCATGGCTTGCTTCTTCCTCAACGTGTGCCGGTTCCGCGAGTGGCACTTGAGCATCATCCTCAACAGCGACGGGGACAGGGGGCTCGAGGGAGTTTTTGGCATTCGCCTCGACGAATTCAACAAGACTCTCCAGGGTCCGGTCACCCTCATAGTCAATGAAATCAGGAGAACCAGCGCGCTTGAATTTGATGGTGGGGAATCCTGAAACATGGAATGGAACAGATGTAGGAAGGTCATTCTCAGTCGCCTCCATCTTGGCACTAAATGAGGGCGTTAGTTGGACGTTGCAATGAGAAGGGTTACAACGAACATTGTGATGCGATCTTTGCGGTCAGCGAACCGTTCGCCAAGGGTATCCCAAATAGGCTTGAGGCGTTTGCAGTGTCCACACCTTGTATAAAGTTAAGATTGATATTAAGCTTAAATTGAGTTTGATCCTACCATGTGGCGTAAAACTCGATGAAAACATCCTTGCTATCGTCGAGGACGATTTCATCGAAGTTCTTGCCCACTACAACGTAAACGGGTTCGTCTTGCGATTCCGGAATTGGTTCACTCTTGAGTGTAGGCTCAACCTTGCCATCAAGGTATAGTTGGACCAAGTTTGACACAGCCTCCGGAGTAACTTCAACGGACTGGTCCAGAGGATATTTGAGTTGCTTTTTCGAATCTTGAACAACGAAGGCGGGCCATTTCTTTTCCGCGACATTTAATGCTTTTGCATGGTCACCAAACTGGACAGCATCAATCCAAACGAAATTCATCTGTGACTTGTACTTCTTAGCCACAGGCCGGATGGCGTCGATTAATGCATCCTTGTTCTCGCTGTTAGGATCGATGAAGACGTAAGAAAGAGGTTTTTCGCTGGAGGCGTAGATACGGTAGTTCTCCGCGTTGACCTGGTCAAGAACGGGAATGGACAATTCATCCAGCCAACCAGCCAGTTCGCCTGCGGTCAGGCCTGAAACGGGGTATGGATATTCCGAACGGGGTTCGTCGAAGGAACGGTATACGATAAGAGCAGGAGGGGTGACCCCTGCGGCTTCAAAAGTCTCTTGATCTGTTGACAGACCAAATAGATAATCATCGCGATGAGCCTCGGCCGCGGTGCTAAACTCGGCTGCGGGCGCGTCTGTTGATGAAGCGAGGTATGCAATAGCAACTAGCTTGTCTGCACTTTGGAATTCAACATGGTTGGTGGTGGTAACCTCAGACACGGCAGGAAGAGACTGTCTGTGAGAGGGTAAGCGACACCAAGTAGGTAGAGCGTCGACACTGACTTGAACATGTAGCTGATGATACCATCAGCCTGGCGCGTACCGCCGTATTCCTTTTCCTCGCCATTTTTGTAGACTTTGAGCGTACTTTTGAACAAAAGCTGCATTAGAGAAAAGAATGCAACTCGGGGGGCAGAGAGCGACTTACGGGTATCCTTGGACGCCCTTGGACTGGCAGAGCTCGGCCTCCTCGACACAGTCGACTTTTGCAATCTTGATGTTCTTTTCCTTGAGGGCGGTTGCGGCCTCCTCGTAGTGGGGGGCAAGGGCCTTGCAGTGGCCGCACCAGGGAGCAAAGAACTCGACTAGGATGATAGGCTCTGGTTTGACAATCTCATCAAAGGTGGAAGCGGAGAGAGTGATGACATCCGACTCGCCGTCGGCTAAGACGCGAGCGGCAAAGGCCAGGAAGGATGCGGTCGCAAGGAAACGCATGATTGTGGGGAAAATCGCGGTCAGGAGTATTTATATGAGCTGTACAGAACTGACGTGTCACTACAGATTATATAATCAGAGCACCTTCACGTCAAAATCACTTCCCCGTTGTCGTCCGCTTGCGTAAGTCTGCTGGACCCCCCGAAACTCCCGAGGCTCAGGGAACCTGTCTACTTCAAAGTTGTGTCCTAGATAATCAGCTGACGGTCGCCCTGTCTTCTCGTTTCGTCAGTCGCTCTCTACCGATTCGTTGCACTTACTCTGGTCCGTCCCATTAGTTCGGCTTGGCGGTGGCGCTAGCGTCGCGCTCCCCGAGGCTGTCCTTGTTCGAAGTGGCGGTGGGGGCAGGAGACTTGACCGTGATGCGGGTGATGGAGGCGCCGTCGATGCTCCTTCTGACAGTTCACGTACACGCGGCGGTGCCGGAGGTTTACGCTCAGGAGTAGGAGGAGGTGCGGCTCTCGTCGGTGTGGACATCGACATACTACTGGGCCGTGGCGGAGGTGGCGGCGGAGGTGCTCGCCCTGGCGTTGATGGCCCCGACTTGGACAGTCCCACTCGAGGAGGAAACGGAGGCGCAGCTTTTATTGCTGGCGGTGAATCATTGCGAGTAGGGATGGAGGGGGATGGTCGAAAAGGGATCCTTGGCGGACTTGCTGCACGAGAAGGTTGGGGTGGTCGGGGTGGCGATATGGTCGGCGGACTTGCCGTACGAGCAGGTGGAGGAGGTCTATGAGGGGGTGGCGGTGCTGGTGAAGGTCGAGCTGAAACTGACGGCGCGCTCAGAGCCGGACGAGCAGGTATGCTCGGAGCTAGGCGAGACGGCACGCTCGGAGCCTGACGAGCAGGTATGCTTGGAGCTCGAGAAGGTATGCTTGGAATGGGTCTATTAGGAGGCGCTGGGGGAGGTTTTGAAGGTGCACTACTCGGTGGCTTAGGGCGGATCGACCTTGTGGGTGGAGATGGTGCGCTAGTTGGTGCCTCTCGTTTGGGCACTGCGGGCACTGTCGGTGGTTTGCCGAGTGCGGGTGGTTTCGCTAGCGATATCTTTATTAAATTTGTTGCAAAGTAAATGGTTAACAACAAACGCACCTAGGTTACTGCTCCCAGTTGGTTTCAACTTGGGCATCCCACCAGCGAATAGATTGCCCAACTGCGGTGGACCTCCACCTGATATCGCAATACCGGCCGACCCACCACCGTGACCACCGCCGATACCACCCCCACCCCCTCCTGGCTTAGCATTGTCTACCGCAGGCGCACTCCTGTCATTTGTTTCGGCCTTCTTGAGTTTTCTGCCAGCCTGAATTTGTTTCAAAAGTTCACTTGAAGCCATCGTGCGCAGCGAGAGCAGGTCTGAATGTCACACAAATCCGTCAGTTGTCACATCACGTGACCAATTTCGAGGCTTAAGCCTGGCTCGTTTTGGTATGACGCCCACCCCCCTTCTGTTATGGCGGCCGCCACTCCTACAGAGGCCAGTGCCCATCTGGCCACCACAACAGATCTCGAACAACGCGTTGCAAGGATAGCAGACCCTCATACAGGTGTGTCTCTCCTTGTCCTATGGATGTACCTCTAATTACCCTCTCCATGTATAGATCTTCGAACGAAACATGCCGTAGCTTGTGAGATCAGGGAAATGCTGGACACAGTCAGAGACTCTGAATCTGTCAGAGCTCTGCCATATCTTATTCCAGCTTTGTTGGAACTGCTACGGTCCGGAGAACCATCGCTACAAAAAGAATCCATGGAATACCAATTTCGTCGCGTTCTAATCGAAATCATTCATCGGCTACCTTTCAACGAAGCTGTCCGCTCTCACGTTAATGTCATTTTTAACTGCATGTTGCATGTTCTTCGACACGATAATGAAGAAAATGGGGTTACAGCCTGTAAAACCCTCGTTGATCTAACTCGAAATTACAGAGCTTATACCGAGGAGGGCGTTTCAGAATTGGCGTCTATTTGCCAAGAAGTTTTCCGTAATGCAAAAGGGCTGGCGGAGGAGTTATTGTCTGAAGACTCCCCTGTGATTGACCCAAATACAACAGTTTTCCCCAGTATTCGCAGTTTCAAGGTGATTGGAGAAATTGGAATGGTCATGGTAATCATGTCCCAGATCCACCGACAAACCATAGAAGCCCCAGCTCAAGCTACTATGACGCCCGCGTTTGAAGTATTGGCGCTTGAGGCTCCGGCGCAACATGTTGCGAGAACAAAATGCGAGGCAGGAGGTGGTATATGGTCTGGAATGGCCCCCACTATAAAAAATGCCTCGACATACGCGGACATGATTCAGTCTCAGATCAAGGTTGGTTACATGTACTTTGAGTTAGATCCTTGGTTTTACTTGAGCCCTAGTTATTGTCCTACGTGGCCTATGTCATGCGCTTTTTATCAGAGATTAGTGAACCATGGGGGGAGACACTGGTCCTTTGTGCCATGCGTCTTCTCTTAGATTGCCCCGCCAACGGCATTTCCTTGAGAAAGGTTGTGTTGTTGGTTCTGAGATTGAAAGGCAGTGCCTGACTCTATCTTCCAGGACCTCATGGTTGTTTTTCGTCATCTGGTTGGAACGCCTCATCGAATCGCGCTTTTTAACCAGATTGACAAGCTCTTCGACGAGCACGTTTTGCTGGGCACAGGCATTTCCAGCAAGGAAATGCTACGGCAAGTTGTTTTTGGCCGTAAAACATGACTTTCCGTTGATTTCGCGGCAATAGACCCGTGGCATACAGTGCTGTTGCTGATATGGTCCACCACCTAAGAAATGAACTATCCGTTGAGCAGATTACTCGAATCGTGCAAATGTACTCGCGCATGTTACACAATCCGGCGCTGGGCAACAACATGCATCTGTTGTTTGCTAAAATGATCTTTGGTCTGGCCGACGTTGTCGTCAACAAGGATACACCACAGGGAACATCCCGTCTAATTGGTGCCATATTCAGAACATGCTTAGAGAGGCTGGAAGCTCTCTCAACCGTTCAGGATGAAATAATGGCTAGCATGGAACGCCAAAAAACGAATGAACCAACCGTGTCAGATATGATTCTCATCGAAAAGGCGAGGCCAGCAGGTGGCGCAGTCTTTGCTGCAGAAAAACCCGAAGATGTACTTCATGGTAAGCCTTCGATGCAGATAACATGAACTCGACTAACTGTAGGACAGAGTCTCGCCTCATATTTCGTACATTACTCCATGGCTTTCGTGTCTGTTTATCCACGCTCAAGAAATGTGAGGCACCGACGCCTGACGGCACTCTCATCTTTCGGTGGTTTGAAGGATGCATACGCTGTATGCTATTGTTCGACCCCGATTCTCGTCTCAATGAACAGTCGGACGCTATCGACTGGTTCGGCCACTCGCTGGTAGAAATCAATTCATATGTTTTCCAAGAGGTTTGGATACATAAGATTGACTTTTTTTTCCAATGCGTTCAAAAACGTGTCATCCTCCTCAACGTATGCCAGTTTCTGTTCTCTCGGGAGAGCACTTCATCTACTCTTCTGGCTATCGTCTTGCGTTATCTCGTCGACAGGCTTTCATTACTCGGGGAACACGACGATCTGACAGCGGCGGCCACCATCCGGTTGTATAAAATGGCATTTGCAGCGGTTGCACAGTTTCCAACAACAAACGAATCGATTCTAGCTTCACATCTCTCCAAGTTACTCATGGACTGTTTCCCTCTGGCTGCCAAGGCCACGAAGCCTCTCAACTACTTCTATTTGTTGCGAGCACTGTTCAGAGCCATTGGAGGCGGAGGGGGCCGCTTCGAACTCTTGTACAAGGAAGTTTTACCACTCTTACCAGAGATGCTCGAGAGCTTGAACCGACAACTTCTTGCTTCTGATGGTGTCGTTCGAGATACTATCGTCGAGTTGTGCCTTACCGTGCCCCTCCGATTGACCCATCTTCTCCCCCACCTCAGTTATCTGATGCAACCGTTAGCAATGGCTCTTCGCGGGAACACCGAATCCGTCTCGCAAGGTCTAAGAACGCTCGAGCTCTGTATTGACAGTTTAACGCCAGATTTTCTTGATCCGACTCTAGGATCCGTCCTGCGCGAGGTGATGGAAGCTCTGTTTGTTCTGTTGAAGCCAATACCTGCGAATCATCACCATGCTCATACCACGATTCGTATTCTGGGCAAGTTGGGAGGTCGCAACCGGCGTCTACTGACAAAAGAGCCTCTGCTTGCATATCACGATTATTCCGAGCCGGCCAAGATGTCTATCTCGTTCGGCGGCACCGTAGAGAAGATGGAAATTACGCCCATCTCACGCTTGTCCGCTCGTATTCTTAACAAAGGAGCCACTGCCGATCGTGTCCAGGCGTATAATTTCCTAGAGAATTGCCTATCCGTGTTGTTACATGAGGTACGTCATGCAGGATTGTGGGTGCGCAAATTTCAAAAGGACCTATTAGGGTGTCAAAGGCCGCAATACCGAAGAAACCTTTACCAGTACATTGGAAGGACTGCACGATGCAACACATGTTTCCGAGGTAAAAGAGAAGGCAGAAAGTTTCTTGCAAAAAGTAGCGCGGACCATATTCCAGATGGAAATCCGACAGGGCCAGAATAGAGAGGTTGGGGTGCGACCGATGCCAAGCACTCTTCTTACTTGCTTCCTTGATGCGATACCTCATGCTCTTTCTCGAGAAAACCCTAAGCAGGCCGAGAGCGCGCAAGATTTATTGGCGCGCATCGTACAAGACTTAATGTCAATGTGTGGCGAGCGCAATGTATCTTCGCAAGACGTACTTTTCATTTTGCATCAAATTGCAAATCGGTTTAACGCTCTTTGCTTGGACGACCCGTGGGTTCGTAAGCGTGCCGGTTGCAGAGGCGTCGAAATTATGACTCGCACACCAGACCTAGGTGTCAAGTGGATCACTGATCGTGACGTTGACCTTGTCCGGACTCTACTCCATGTTCTTAAAGATCTTCCACATGACTTGCCCCGCGATGTGGAGGGAGTTATCGATGTCCTTATCAATGTTCTGCGTACTAGTAATGCCGACCTCAACTTCCAATCCGACACCGCTAACCACGTTCGGTCAAAGCTCTTTCACCTGGTTGGGATTTTGTTCCCTGAGCTGCAAAGCTCGAATCTGGTTGTCCGTCAAGCTGTCCATCGGTGCATTGAAGAGTTGGTGACGCTAAGCAACAGGTCTGCAGTGGAATTACTTACGCCACATCGAGAGCGGATATTGGCAGGCATTTATTCAAAGCCTTTACGGGCGCTTCCATATCCCAAACAGATAGGTATTATCGAGGCTGTCCGTTACTGCCTTACTTTAGACCCTCCTCTAATCGAGCTGAACGACGAGTTCCTGCGCTTGTCACACGAAGTGCTCGCTTTAGCCGATGCTGAAGACGCGTCTCTGGTCGGTCGAGGAAATGTGCACCAACACGCAGCGGAGGTTACACGACTCCGTGTGGCGTGCATCAAACTGTTGACAGCGTCTATGCCCTTGACAGATTTCTTTTCAAGGCAGCATCAAACGCGACAAAGGTATGAAGACGATATCAGTGTATTAGATTCTTTCTGATGTACAAGTTCTATTTAGAGTGACTTCTGTGTATTTCAAGTCTTTATACTTCCCTTCCCAAGACGTCAAGGAAGTTGCCCATGAGGGTCTCCGAAAAGTCTTAACTCATCAGAGCCGCCTCCCTAAGGAACTTCTGCAAACAGGTCTGCGCCCGATTCTCACGAACCTTGCTGATGCGAAACGTCTATCTGTACTGGGATTGGAGGGTTTAGCGCGTTTACTCGAGCTGTTGACCAATTACTTCAAGGTCGAGATTGGCCATAAATTATTGGACCATTTCCGTATCGTCGCAGATCCCCAGCTCTTGCTAGCATCGTCTCGGCTGCCCCCACCAGATAATGATAATGTTGCAAAACTAGTCAAACTCGCAAACATCTTCCATCTCTTACCCGCCGCAGCCAACATCTTCCTCGAAGGATTTGTCAATGCAGTAGTGCAAACAGAAGCACAAATGCAGTTCTCTACCCGAAGTCCCTTCTCAGAGCCTCTTGCAAAGTACCTCGACAGGTACCCCATTGAGAGTGTCGATTTCCTCATTGGCAAACTTGGCTTTCCGCGGTACCTGAGGACCTTCAGAAGCATACTTCAGGCAAAACTAGCCCCTCACTTGGAATGCGAATTTGCATCGCGAACAAGTGTACTTATCCGGCGCTTTTTGCTTGGTCCAGAGGCCCAAATCATACCAGCGCTACAGGTCCTTGGGGATTTGGCGAACCTGATTCCTACGTGGTTCTCGGAGAACGAATATGTTATTGATGCATTGCTGCAAATTTGGAATCAGGAAACGGCACAGCCTGAACAATCCGCTGTCATTGATACCGACGTCATTGAACGACACACTATAATGCTTGATATCTTCATGCAATGTCTAAAGCGGACCCCTCGCGTCGATTTGCTCTTTGATATTCTTGCGGCGTACACGAGGAATCTCGGCATGGACCTTCTCCATGTCACGAAATTCCTCTATGACCATGTAGCTCTGAGCCAAGACCTGATGTTTAAACGAAACGTTTTGATGCGCTTCTTGACCTGGTTCAATAACGACTCTGTTCCTCTGCCCAACAAAATGTATGGCTTCCGTTATCTCGTGACGCCTATTCTACTCGCACATGCAGCGAACTCTAGTGCCAATGTTGACCTCGTTGGTCCTGATTTCGTTAATCGTTTACATGTCATGATCTGGCACCCGGAGACCACTTTCTCCGATACGGATGATATGTTCAAAATCGAGCTCCTTCACGTCACAACCACTTTGGTGCAATATTACTCCGAGTTACTGGAAGACGCTAGGAAAGATATCATCAAATGCGCTTGGTATTTCATCACAACGAGCGAGGATACCCTCGTCAAACAAACCGCTTATCTACTGGCAGCTCGATTCTTTGCGGCATTCCAAACACCGCAGAAATTTATTCTGCGCGCATGGACAGGCTTACTTCGCCTACCTCATTCCGAAGGTCGAACCCAGCTTAGACAGGAAGCTCTGGCTACGCTTGCTCCATCGTTACCTCGTCCTGAGCCTGGAGAGTCTGGCTTCCCCCAATGGGCAAAGACTACACGGCGACTACTCGCTGAGGAAGGACTTGCGCAAATAATAGGCATATATCATCTCATTGTTAAACAGCCTCAGTTATTTTACCCTGTCCGTTCTCTGTTCATACCCCACATGACAAATACTCTAACCAAGATTGGGATGTCAAACTCATCAAGCACTGAAACAAGGCTTCTCACCATAGACATGCTACAGATGATTTTTACATGGGAGGAACAGGCCAAGGAGGCCAAGGCAGCGTCTAAGAGTGGTGATAATGATCAAGTCTGGCAAACGCCCCTTCCATTTAGAGAAAACATGGTTAGCTATCTCGTTCGGCTAGCCACTCTCCACCATGAGCAAGCACCCAAAATTGTTCCAAAAGCGCTGTCTTTGTTGCAGATGATGGTTGGTCCGAAAGGTTGGACAGATGTAACTGTCGGGTTGCGCTTTTTCTCTAGGGCATTGGAGTTGGTGAGTTACGAGTCTGCTATCAGTACATTTGTTGATAAATGTTGCAGACTGAGCTAAATCAAGAGAACGGAAAGCAGGAAAATCCTAAGCAGGAGAGTGCCATGTCGCAAGCCCTGGCCGCGGCTCGAGTGCTCCAGATTATCGCAGCAGAGAAATCCGATGAATGGTTTGTGGCCAATGCATCGATTCTCAACAAATTGGTTCGCAAAGGTTTACTCTGCGACGATACCGCCCTTCAGGACGCACTGCACCCGATCTTTGACAAACTGCTACAGCTCTATCCACTCCCGAAAGAAGATGAGGAACAACAAAGTGAAATGGCTGAATTCCACGGTTTCGTCTACGCTGCAATCGGAGAAAGTCTCGGGAAATCAACTTGTCCGCGAGGGGCGCTTCTTATGCTCAAATCAGTCATACGGGCTGTTCCAGAGCGTATTGAACCTTTCAGCGCTGCTCTTATGAAGGTGTTGAGTAAACTGGCCAAAGACCATGTGCAATCTGCACCAAACTCAGCTGGATACGAAAACTGTGTTCGGCAGATTATTATCATTCTTGACATATCGCAGACTTCCATCGTACACCTTGGCGACCAGCGTAGATGGCTTTTAACTTCCTTGGTGTATCTCGTGGATAAATCAAAAAGTAATCCTCTTTGTCGCTACCTGTTGGATATGGCCCGAACTTGGGCTTTGTCAAAGAAACAAGAAGCCTATCC
>Ga0137376_10003296_pt1 | contig 10022 bp, 8 predicted proteins | sample SagtaG_23_FD_104814 | JGI IMG/M metagenome (GOLD analysis project Ga0137376, IMG submission 104814) | Vadose zone soil microbial communities from Sagehorn Ranch, Mendocino, California, USA - Sage2_L_20_16 metaG | ecosystem: Environmental > Terrestrial > Soil > Vadose zone | place: USA... | reverse complement strand
GGCCGGTCCGGGACGCTGTCGCCGTAGCAGAACAGCTTCATGGTCGCGCCGATGACTACATGTCCTTGCTCGACGAGCAAGGCGGCGGCGACAGAGCTGTCGACGCCGCCCGACATGGCGACGAGCACTCTCATCGGTGCAATACTGCGGAGAGAGACCGCACCTTCTCCACGATCTTTGGCAGGGCAACCGCTACCGCCTCTACGTCGTCCCCGCCGCTGTCCTTGCCGAACGAGAAGCGCAGCGCCGCGACGCCCAGATCGCGGGGCACCCCCATCGCCGTAAGCACGTGCGACGGCTCGACCGCGCCCGTGCTGCACGCCGATCCCGAGGAGCAGGCGATTCCGGCGAGATCGAGGTGCATCAGCAGCGCCTCGCTGTCGGTGCCGGGAATGGACGCGTTGGAGATGTGCGGGGCGCGCTCGCCCTGCCAGCCGTGGATGACGGCGTCGGGCACGATCGCGAGCAGCCGGCGCTCGAGCTCGTCGCGAAGCTCGCGCAGGCGCGTCGCAAGAGCCCGCTGCTCCTCCGCGGCCAGCCGGGCGGCGACGCCGAGCCCGACGATGCCGGGCACGTTCTCGGTGCCGGGCCGGATGCCGAACTGCTGACCGCCGCCGTGGATGATCGCCTCCACCGCCTTGCGGTCGCGCACGATGAGCGCGCCGACGCCCTTGGGAGCGCCGATCTTGTGGCCTGAGATGGTGAGGAGCGTGCAGTTGACGTCGTGGAGCGACACCGGGACCTTGCCGAACGCCTGAACGGCGTCGGAATGGAACAGAACGCCGGCTTCGCGACATCGGGCGGCGATCGCCGCGACCGGCTGCACTGTGCCGACTTCATTGTTCACCCACATCACGCTGACGATCGCCACGCCGGCCTGCAGGGCCTTGTCGAGCGCGCCGTTTTCCACCTGACCCGAGCCGGAGACCGGCAGAATGATCTCCTCGCCCCCGAGATGCTTCACCGCATGGGCGGCCGCGAGCGCTGCCTTGTGCTCCGTCGCCGGCACGGCGACGCGGAAGGGTCCCCCGCGATCGCGCGCCGCCAGCGCGGCGCCGATGATGGCGAGGTTGTCGGCTTCCGTGCCGCCCGACGTGAACACGACCTGGTTCGGCTCGGCGCCGACGGCTGCAGCAACCGCGCGTTTCGCCTCCTCGATGCCGGCGCGCGCGGCACGGCCGAAGCGGTGCGCCGAGGAGGGATTGCCGAAGGCTTCGTTGCCCAGGTAGGGCAGCATGGCCTCCAGCACCTCCGGCCGCACCGGCGTGGTCGCGGCGTTATCGAGATAGGTGACGCGCTTGGTCATGAGGCTCGGAATCTAATCTAGATTGATTGAACGCCAAGCTTGAGGACGTCTTCCACTTCCTGTGTCTCCGGCGTGTAGAAGGGCTCGCCGTAGCGTCGCCGGATCAGCGACCCGTAGTGCGCGGACTGCACCCGAATCAGCTCATACAGGTCCTGTCCCGTCGGATGGATCTCGCCGGCAGCCTTGGCGCCGTCGAACTGCGTGGAGTAGCAGCGAATCGCCTGCATCTTCGTTTCGAACACCTCCGAGATGTCCACCACGAACGTCGGCTTCACCGGGTCTTCGCGGTACGCGAGGGCATAGAGGAGCTTGTACGGCCGGTGCGCCTCGCTGCCCTCGCTCGGGGCGTACTTGGCGAGGCCGGCCAGATAGCACGCATCGCGGCCGAGCTCCGAGGCGATGCGATGGTCCGGATGGCGCCCAACGGGGAAGGGGAGAATCACCACACGAGGCTGTAGCTCGCGGATCAGTCCGACCAGTTTTTTTCTCGACGCCTCGTTGTTTTCCAGATGCGCGTCGCGCATTCCGGCGTTCAGGCGCACGGTCACACCGAGTGTTTTGGCGGCCCGCTCGGCCTCCGCCGCCCGCGTCGCGGCGTCGCCGCGCGTTCCCATTTCGCCCTGCGTCAGATCGATGATTCCCACACGGTGACCGGCTGTGACGGCCTTCGCGAGCGTGCCACCGCACGTGAGCTCGACGTCGTCGCGATGTGCCGCAATCGCGAGCAGGTCTACGTGTTCACTCATAACGGAGTGCCTCGACGGGATCGAGCTTCGCCGCCCGCGCCGCGGGCGCGATGCCGAACACGAGCCCGACGAGAATCGACGCGGCGGTGGCGATCGCGGCGGGCACGACGGGAATCGTGGTGTTGAACGCGAGCAGCCGCTTCAACACCTCACCGACACCTACCCCTAACGCAATGCCGATGATGCCTCCCAGCAGCGTCAGCGTAGCCGCTTCGACCAGGAATTGCCACAGAATGGCGCGCCGCGTGGCGCCCAGCGCTTTGCGCAGCCCGATCTCCCGCGTGCGGCTCGTCACCGACACCATCATGATCGCCATGACTCCGATGCCTCCGACCATCAGCGCGATACTGGAGAGCACGAGCATCACAAAGAAGAATGCAAACGTCAGACTGTCGAAAATACTCAAGACCTGGTCGGATGTGAGCAGGTCAAACGTATTGGCGTCGCCGACGCGCAGGCCGCGCAGGCGCCGCAGCGTCACGGTTGCGGCATCCATCGCGCGACTCACGCTGACCTCGGGCTTCGGCTTCACCAGAATAATCAAGCTGTTCCACTCGTCGATGATGAAACTGCGGCGCGCCGATTCGAACGGTACCACCGCAGCGATCTCGGGCGTCCCGGGCACCTCGAAGATATTCGTGGGGCGCTGCCAGACCCCGATCACCTTGAACGGATTGCCGCCGATCCGGATGACGCGTCCGAGCGGATTGACGGCCCCGAACAGCCGATCGATGGTGCGTTGCTCGACGATCGCGATCGGCGCACCGCTGCGCAGCTCGGCCGCGGTGAACGAGCGGCCGGAGGAGATACCGCCGCCCAGAATCTCCATGAACCGGTCATCGGCGCCGAACACGCCCAGGATGCGCGTGTGATTGCCGCCGTACTCGAACCGTTGGAAGACCTGCGTCCAGATCGCCGCATAGTGGATTTCGGGCAGACGCGAGATCGCCTCGGCGTCCTGCGGCAGCAGTTTCGGCCGGATCCGGACTTCGCGCGGCACCGCGTCGGGGTTCACACCGGTCGTGGAGAAATAGCGGAGTACGCGGAACGTCGTCGGCCCCACGACCTCGAGCGTATTGACGATCTGCTCGCGGAATCCGGCGACGATCGAGGCCATCGCCATGACGGTGGCGATGCCGATCACGACGCCGAGCACCGTGAGGGCCGAGCGCAGCTTGTTGGCGCGCAGCTGGTCAATGGCGATGCGCCAACCTTCGCGGACCGAGTGGAGCTTCATCTATTCTTGGCGGAGCGCCTCGATCGGATCGAGGCCCGACGCGCGATGCGCGGGATACACGCCGAACGCGACACCCACGACGATGCCGAGCAGCAGCGCAATGCCGATGGACCAGCCCGTGACGCGCGCCGGCAGTGGTGATAAGACCTGCACCAGTCCGGCAAGGCCGGCGCCCACCACGAGGCCCGCGATGCCGCCGAGGACCGACAACGTGAGTGCCTCGGCAAAAAACTGGCGTCGGATGTCGCGGCGCGCGGCGCCGAGCGCCTTGCGAATGCCGATCTCGCGGGTGCGCTCGGTGACGCTCATGAGCATGATGTTCATGATCACGATGCCGCCGACGACGATGCCGATGACCACGACGGCAGGAACGACGGTGAAGATGACCCGCGTGAGCTTGGCCCAGAACGCGATCAACCCTTCGCCGGTGTCGATGGTGAAATCGTTGTCCGCGCCCGGCCGCAGGCGGTGCGCGATGCGCATCGCTTCCTCCACCCGCAGCATGGCGGGCGCGACGCCCTCCGCCGTCCGCATCTTCACCGAGATCACCATCGTCTGGCGGCGCCCGTACATCGATTCGAAGGTGCTCAGAGGCATCATCACGAAGCCGTCCCACGATTGGCCCAGCACCGTGCCCTTCTTCGCGATCACCCCTTTGACGACGAGCTGAACGCCGTGGACCCGGATCGAGCTGCCGACGGCGGCCGCGATGTTCCCGAACAGCTTTTCGGCGACATCGTAGCCGAGCACGGCGACGTAGCGCCGCTGCTGGAGGTCGATGTCGGTGAGTGGCTCTCCGGCGGCGAACGTGTAGTCTTGCACGACCACGTACGGCGCCGTGACGCCGAAGACGAAGACGTCACCGGTCGTGCGGTTGCGCCATTGCACGTCCGCCATCGGTGTCGGCCAGCCCGACTGGAGCGCGACGGCTTCGGCATCGGGGACGGCACGCTGAATGAAGTCGACGTCCTCCGGCGCGATGATCGGCCGGCGCTGGATTTGTTTCCACGCCTCGTCGTCGATGAATCCCACCTGGATGGGATCGCGGCGGACCTGGAACGCGTTGACGCCCACGATCGCGCCCGCCAGCCGTTCGCGCACGTAGGCATTCATTCCCTGGATCACGGCGACGACGGCAACGAGGAAGGCGACGGACACGATGACGCCGAGCAGCGTAAAGAACGACCGCAGCTTGTGGCTCCACACTGTCTGGAGCGCGAGGCGCAGCGCTTCGTAGAGCGGCATGGCACTCAAAAATAGGCGGCAACAGGCGGCAATGGGCGGCAACAGCACCACCGTGGCCGCCTGATGCCGTCTCTTGCCGCCCTATTCGTACCGGAGTGCTTCGACCGGGTCCAGCCGCGCCGCCCGGCTCGCCGGGTACAAACCGAACCCAATGCCGGTCAGCGCCGACGCGAGCAACGCGACCACGACAGACCAGAGCGGCACGTTCGCCGGGATGGGTGTGATGGCCGAGATGAGCAGCGCGAGGAGGCCACCGCCCAGCATTCCAACGGCGCCGCCCACGAGCGTCAAGGTGGACGCTTCAACCAGGAATTGCCATAGAATCGCGCGGCGTGTCGCGCCCAGTGCCTTGCGCACGCCGATCTCGCGGGTGCGCTCGGTCACCGAGATCATCATGATCGCCACGACGCCTACGCCACCGACCATCAAGCCGATCGAGGATAGCACCAGCATGACGAGGAAGAACATCCCGGTCACCTGGTTCCAGGAATCGAGCAGCTTGTCCTGCGTGACGATCGAGAAACTATTCTCCTGGCCGGGCTTGAGGCCGCGGAGCGAGCGCAGCGTCGCTACGACTTCGTCCATCGACTCCTGCTGGGTGTAGCCCGGCGCCGGCGAGACCGCGAGCCGCATCCAGCCCTTGAAATACGGCACGCTTTTCACAAACGCGCCGTGCGGCATGTACACATTGGGCGGCGCGGCACCGCTGAACAGACTGGGCGGCTGCGTGTACACGCCGATGATGGTAAACGGCACACCGGCGATGTGGATCGTTTGGCCGATGGGATCACGGCCGCGAAATAGCTGATCCTCGAGCTTGCGGTTGACCACGGCCACGGCGTTGTTGGAGAGATCCTCGATTCGCGTGAAGGTGCGCCCCGGGTAAACGTCGCCGCCGTTCACCTCGACCCATTCCGCCGACACCCCGGAGATCTGCACCGATTCGAGCCGCCGGTCCGCGAATTCCACGGTGGCGGAGCTTTCCTCGCGGCGCGTCACGAATCGCACCGACGGCAACACCCGGATGCGGTCGGCTTCCAGATCGTTGATGGCCGGATTGCGCCGCCAGGGACTCGTGTCGTCGGAGCCGTCCGAGACGTTCACGCCCGCCTGGAAGAAGCGCCACACGAGAAACGTCCGCGGCGCAATCGATTCGAATACGTTCGAGACGCTTTTGTTGATGCCGCTGATCATCGCGGCCATGAGCATCACGACCATCACACCGATCGCGATGCCGAGGATGGTCAGCGCCGCGCGCGCCTTGCTGGTGCGCAGCGATTCGAGCGCGATGCCGACGCCTTCGAACAGTCCGGTCACGTCTCGACTCGCAGCGCCGCGATGGGATCGAGCCGCGCGGCGCGCGTCGCGGGATAGACGCCGGCCACGATTCCCACGCCGGCGCCCAGCACCACGCCGACCGCGACGGACCAGGGCGCGACGGCGGCGGGCAGCGGCGTCAGCGCGGCGACCGCGGCCGCCATCGCGATCCCGGTGGCCACGCCGGCCGCGGCCCCGACCGTGGCGAGCGTGACCGTTTCGACGAGGAACTGCCGCAAGATGTCGCTCCGCCGCGCGCCGAGCGATTTGCGGATGCCGATCTCGCGCGTCCGCTCCGCGACAGCCATCAGCATGATGTTCATGATGACGATCCCGCCGACGACGACCGATACGCCGACGAGCCCGGGCAACGCGTAGAACAGGATCGTGCTGATCTTGCCCCAGAAATCGAGGACCTCGTCCGCAGTCTCGAGCGCGAAGTCATCGGGTTGCCGCGGCCGCAGGTGGCGCCGGCTCCGCATGACGGCCTCGGCCTGGGACAGCGCCTCGCGCATCTCCGTCTGCGTGTTGGCCTTCACGGCCAGCGCGTCCACGACCCGCGGTGGATTCACGTACCGCTTGAGGGGGGCGCTGGCCGGCGCCACCACGAACTTGTCGAGCGACAGGCCGAACAGGTTGCCCTGCTTCTCGACCACGCCGATGACGCGGTAGGGGATGTCGAACACCTTCACCGCGCGCCCGATCGGGTCCTGGCCCTCGAACAGCTTGTCGGCGAGGTCGTGTCCGAGCACGAGAACCGGAACGCCGGCCTGGACCTCCTGCGCGGTGAACGCGCGCCCCTGCTCGATCACCAGGGAGCGAATGTCGAAGTAGAGCTCGGTCGCCGCCGTGACCTGGATGTCCTTGGCGGTGCGCCTGCCGGCGGTGAGCGTGCCGCGCGTGCTCGACTCCCACGCGGCGAGCACGGGGACCGTCACGCCGTGCATCACCGCCTGCGCGTCTTCGTACGAGACGCGCGGGCGCCGCATCCAGGTCCGCCACATCGAGTCCGTGACATTGCCGAGCGCGACGTCGGGAAACTGCCGGACGCGAAACGTGTTCACGCCGAGAATGGTGCCGGCGAATTTGTCGGTCATGTAGCGGTTCATGCCTTCCACCACCGACACCACGGCGATGAGGAACATCACGCCGATGAAGACGCCAATGATGGAGAAGCCGCTCTTGAGCTTCTGCGCGCGGATTGTTTGGAACGCGAGCCGAACGGCGTCGAGAAAGGACACCGCTACTCGTAGCGCAGCGCTTCTACCGGATCGAGACGGGCCGCTTTGCTCGCGGGGTAAATGCCGAACAGCAGCCCGGTCACGGCGGCCGCCGTCAGCGCGGTGATGATCGAGGCGATCGGCACGTAGGCGGGCACCGGGGTGAAGTTGTGCAGCACGATCGCGATGCCCCAGCCGATGAACATGCCGATGATGCCGCCGACCAGCGTCAGCGTCGCGGCCTCGACGAGGAATTGCCACATCACTTCCCGGCGCGTCGCGCCGAGCGCCTTGCGGACGCCGATCTCGCGCGTCCGCTCGGTCACCGAGATCATCATGATCGCGACGACACCGATGCCGCCGACCATCAGTCCCACCATCGAGAGGGCCCACATCAGCATGCGGGCGACCTTGGTGAAGCTGTTGATGGCCTGGACGTATACTTCCTGGGTGACGGCATCGAAGTTGTTCTTCTGCCCTGGCCGCAGCCCGCGCATCGTGCGCATCGCCATGGTGACGTCGTCGATCGCGCGCTCGGTGGTGACGGAGTCCTGCGGCACGACGAACATGTCCATCCAGCCGGGCCAGTACTTCAGGTCCTTCTGGAAGGTGCCGTGCGGCATCATGACCTCCGGCTGGTCGCCGTCGCCGAACAGCCGGGGCGGGGGATTGTAGATCCCCACCACGTCGTAGGGCAGGCCACCGATCTTGATGCGGCGGTTCATGGGATCACGCTGGCCGAACAGGTTTTCCGCCAGCTTGCTGTTGATGACCGCCACGTGCGCGTTGGACGCGTCTTCGAGCTGCGTGAACGGACGACCGGGGTCGACGGTCCCGCCTTCGATCTTCGGCCAGTCGGCGTTGCGTCCGCGGATCCCGATCGCGGCCATGCGACGGCCTTCGAATTCGATGTCGGCGTTCGTGTACTCGTCGACCACCACGAACGCGACGGTGGGGAGGAGGGCGAGCCGGTTCGCCTCGTCCACGGTGATCGGGGGGCGGCGGCGCCACGGATTGGGGTCCTCCGGGTCCTCGTCGTTCTGGCCACCCCAGTAGCGGCCTACCCAAAACGTCTTGGGCCCGAGCGACGCGAGCATGTCCGAGATGCCCTTGTTGAAGCCGCTGATCAGCGCCCCGATGACCATCACGACCGTCACGCCGATGGCCACGCCCAGAATCGTGAGTGCCGCGCGCATCTTGTGGGCGCGCAGCGAGCTGAGGGCGATACCGACGCCTTCAAAGAGTGCGGTCACAGGTCACTCCTGCCGCAATGCGGTGATCGGATCGAGCCGCGCGGCCCGGCTCGCGGGGTAGACGCCGGCGACGATGCCGACACCGGCCCCCATGACGACGCCGAGCACAACGGACGCCGGCGAGACGCTGGCAGGCAATGGGGAGAGCGCGTTGATCACGAAGGTCAGGCCGATCCCGGCGACGATCCCAAACGTGGCGCCCACCGTCGCAATCGTCGTGGACTCGGCCAGGAACTGACGAAGCACATCGGCGCGGCGGGCGCCGAGCGATTTCCGCAGCCCGATTTCGCGCGTCCGCTCGGCGACGGCCATGAGCATGATGTTCATGATCACGATCCCGCCGATGACGAGCGACACGATCACGATGCCCGGAATCACCGTGACCAGAATGCGGCTGATGCCCGCCCAGAAACGCTGCACGCCCTCGGAGGTGTCGAGCACGAAGTTGTTGTCCTGCTTGGGCCGGAGGTGCCGGCGGCTCCGCATGATGCCTTCGGCCTGGGCGATCGCCTCGCGCATCTCGAGGTCGGAGTTCGCCTTCACCAGGAACGCGTCGAGAATCCCCGGCGGATTCACGAGGTTCTGCGCCGGCGACAGCGCCGGCACGACCACGAAGCGGTCGAGCGGGAATCCAAGGATGCTGCCTTGATGCTCCACGACGCCGATGACGCGGTAGGGGACGCCGCCGATCCGCACGCTCTTCCCGATCGGTGTGCGATCGGAGAACAAGCGCTTGGCCACGGCCTCGCCCAGCACCGCCACCGGCGCTCCCGAGCGGTTCTCCTCGCCCGTGAACGGCCGGCCGATCGCGATGTTCAGGTTCTTGATGTCGAAGTACCGCTCACTCGCCGCGGTGAGATCGATGTCCCGCGCTTCCTTATTCCCGAAGGACACCGTGACCTGGTCGCTCGACTGCCACGCGGTGACCACGGGAATGGTGAGCCCGGCGCTGATCGCTTCCGCATCGCTGAACCGGATGCGCGGTCGCCGCGCCCACGCGCGCCAGACCGAGTCCGGGACGTTGGGAGTAAACATCGGGCGGCGGCGCAGCTGGAATGTGTTCACGCCGTACAGCGTCTGGGCGAACTTCTCGGTCATGTAGCGGTTGACCCCGTTCGCGATCCCCCACGCGGCGATCAAGGATGCAACGCCGACGAAGACGCCCAGCAGTGAGAACCCGCTCTTGAGCTTTTGCGCGCGGAGCGTTTGCAGCGCCATCCGCACCGCTTCGAAAAACGGCACGCTACGCCGCCTGAGCCTGGTCGGTCGCGACGACGCCGTCGCGCAACGTGATCACCCGCCCGGCATGCGCGGCGATGTCGTGCTCGTGCGTGACCATGACCACCGTCTGTCCCTGGTGATGCAGCTCGGCGAAGACGCCCATGATTTCGGTGCTCGTCGTCGAATCGAGGTTGCCGGTCGGCTCGTCCGCCAGGAGGATGCTCGGCTCGTTCACGAGCGCCCGCGCGATGGCGACGCGCTGGCGCTGGCCGCCCGACAGCTCGTTCGGCTTGTGGTCCATGCGGTTCCCGAGACCCACGCGCTCGAGCGCGTGCACGGCCCGTTCACGCCGGCTCCGGCCGGACATGCCGGCATAGATCAGCGGCAGCTCGACGTTGTGCAGCGCGTCGGCGCGCGGCAGCAGGTTGAACGTCTGGAAGACGAACCCGATTTCCTTGTTCCGGATGCGGGCCAGCT
>Ga0137376_10003294_pt1 | contig 10023 bp, 10 predicted proteins | sample SagtaG_23_FD_104814 | JGI IMG/M metagenome (GOLD analysis project Ga0137376, IMG submission 104814) | Vadose zone soil microbial communities from Sagehorn Ranch, Mendocino, California, USA - Sage2_L_20_16 metaG | ecosystem: Environmental > Terrestrial > Soil > Vadose zone | place: USA... | reverse complement strand
CGGCCACCCTCGACAAGCACGCTGCGAATGCCTTCGTCGCGCAGGCGGGCGAGGAGGTCTTTCAGATCCACGTGGCCGTCGGCGTCGGCCTCCACACGGAGCACCTCGGCACCGCGCGCGCGGATCGCCGCGGCGCGCTCTTCGGACGCGAGCGACGTGGTCGCGACGATGGTGCGCGCGCCTTTCGTCGTCAGGACGTTCGCGTCAAGAGGGGTGCGCAGCTGACTATCGACGATGACGCGCACGGGCGACGCGCCTGGAGCGAGACGAACCGTGAGCTGCGGGTCGTCGGCGAGCACGGTCCCGATGCCGACGAGGACGGCGTCGTGGACAGCGCGAAGCTCGTGCGCGAGGCGGAGCGATCCATCGCCGCTCACGTACCGCGAATCGCCGGTGCGCGACGCGATGCGTCCGTCGATCGTCTGTGCGTAGTGCACCGTCACCAGGGGACGGTCGACCGGCATCGTCGTCTCCGCAGTGCGGCGCGGATCCGGCAGGTCGTCGAGCAGGTGGCCCATGCGCGAAGCCTTCGCGCGCAGGTAGGGAGCGTTGATCTCGTTGGGAATGGTTTCGAGCGGAACGCGCTCGACCACGTCGACGCCGTGCATCTCGAGCCCGAGGATCTTCGCCGGGTTATTCGTCATGAGGCGCACCGAGCGGATCCCGAGCTCCCGAAGGACCGACGCCGCGGCGGAGTAGTCGCGGGCGTCGATCGGCAGGCCAAGCTCGACGTTGGCGTCGACCGTGTCGAGGCCGCCGTCCTGGAGGCCATACGCGCGGACTTTGTCGAAGAGCCCGATCCCCCGCCCCTCGTGGTCGAGATACAGAAGGACCCCGCGGTCGGCGGCGCCGATCATGGCGAGGGAGGCGCGCAGCTGATCGCCGCAGTCGCAGCGGAGCGAGCCAAGCACGTCCCCGGTGAGGCACTCGGAATGGAGGCGGACAAGGACGGGTTCCCCGTCGTCGACCTCGCCTCGGATCAGCGCAACGACCTCGGTGCCGTCGAACTGGAAGACGCTGATGCGGAAATCGCCCCAGCGCGTCGGCAAAGAGGCGTCGGCGCGGGATATTTCGGTGGGAGAGTCGATAAGCACGCTGTCTATGCAACAGATACGGTGCGACTTGTATGCCAGCCCTTCCCGGTCGCATCGAGATCCGCGGCCTTCGGTGTCGCGGCCGACAGGGGATTACGCCAGCAGATCAGCAGCAAGCGCACGACTACCTGGTCGACGTCGCACTCTCGGTCGACATCGCCGACGCGGTCGAAAGTGACGACCTCGCGGCCGCCCTCGACATCTCCGAGGTCGCCGCATGCGTGCGCGAGGAAGTCGCTCGGCGCCCGCGGGTGCTTGTGGAACGCATCGCGGCCGACCTGGCGCGCGCACTCCTGGAACGGTTCGCCGAGGTTTCGGAGGTCCGCGTGAAGGTCGAGAAGCCGGAGCCGGCCGGACTCAACGCGGCGGCGGAGGCGGTAGAGCTCACGGTCGCGCGACCCGGACGAGCGAGGTCACGACGACCGCCGCGGCGACGGCGTGCATGACCATAAGCGAGGCCAGCGCCGGAACTGTCGCGCCCGGCTCGTTGATGAACAGCAGCGCGACATCGGGGATCCACGAGAGCACAAGCGCGACGATCGCGAGGCGGACGTAGACGCGGTTGGCGTCGCGGAAGAAACGGTGGACGACCGCATAAGCGATCCCCGCGAGCACCAGCCCGCCGGCTGTGTAAGGGGCGACCGTTCCCTGGAACGGTTCGAACTGCGGCGAGACCGCGAACGCCTGCCGCGCTAACGCTTCGATCGCAAGATCGAGCGGTACCGTGACGACCAGCGCGATCAAGGTCGCGAGGACGATCCTCACGCCGGGCCGATGAGCGCGCGCATCGCGGCGATCACCGTCGCGTGCACGTCATGCCCGTCGCCGCGTATCGGTTGCCCGAACCTGATCGTCACGCTATTCGCGCGGTACGCGGGAAAGGCGAGTTGTAGGAGCGTGGCCATGCGTTGACGCTCTTTCGGAATGCCCCGACGCCTGGCCAGTCCGTGGTCAAACGCCGAGCGAGATATGACTCCGCTGATCGCGGCGGGGACAACGATGGTCTCGTGGGCCAGTCGCGCGAGGAGCTCGATGCTTCGGGACCAGGTCTCAAGTGACGCAAGGGCCGCCGCGCGCGACATCGCCGGATCGAGCTCCAGGCCGCCGGCCGGGAAGACTAGGACTGTGTCGCCGGACCTTAGCCGCGAGACGATGCTGCGAATTGCCGAGAGGCGATCGGAGCGATCGTCCGACACGAACAAGAAGCGCCGACTCGCGAGGCGCATTGCGCGCAGGAACGGATAGTTGGCGGTCACGATCCATGCATCTTCACGGCCAAGCGTTGCGAGGAGGGCCACCGCGTCTGAGAGTCCAGGATGGTTCGCGACGACGAGGAGTGGACCTTGTCGCGGCAGGCGCTCGCGTCCCTCGACCACGAGCCCGCCGGTCGCTTCATCGACGATCCAAGCTGCCCCGCTGCGCATTCCGGCCTCGCCGATGGCGTGGTCGTACGCGACGAAGCGTCCGGCGACATGATGCGCGACGGGCCCGATGAGCCGGCGCAGGATTTCGACGCGCAAACCAGCTGGCCGGCCAACAAGCGTCTCGGCGCTCTCACGGGCGACGATCTGCGCGATCTGACCGTGCTGGGTTACGACTGAGGAAGCCGACGCGTCCGTGTGTGTGATGCGTTCGAGCATCGACCGCGGATCAATCGAGGCTCAACGCGTGCGCTGAGGCGTCCGCGCTGGTCGCCAAATCCCGGCCATGCGAAAGAATCGCGCTCACTTCGGCTCTTGGTCTTGTTCGGACTCCAATCCCGGCCGTGCCATTCGGGGCACAGCTTCGTAACCTCCGGATGGGCTGTATGCAAAATCTGGCTCCAACACTGCATCAGGGAACCGAAAGGCTGATGCCCTAACGTACGTCCCCTTCCAATCGCCCTCCTCATCAAGGTCACAGGAGATCCATCGTCGGTGGAGCGTCTCGGCCGCCTCGCCGGTCGCATTGCTGCCAGCGAACGGATCACAGACCAAGTCACCAGGCTCGGTCAGAAACTCTATGAAGAAGGCGGGCAAACCAATTGGAAATCGCGCCGGATGCGGTTTGATTCCATGGGCGATGCACTCCCGTTGATAGCGCGTATTTGATCCTGTGTTTGAAATCCCAAGCAGATTCGGAAACTGGGTTTCAAATGGTTGAGTGACCGGGTCTCCGTTCCCTTCCATCAAATCGTCCTCAGTAGATCCGAGGAGGTTCGGGGGAATGGCGCCCTCGTTTCTCCGGGTGAATTTGGCGCTTATGTCGTGGCCTGATGGCCTAAGGCGATATTGGTAGCCACTTTTCAGAAGTGCTTCCATTGACTCCGAATAACGCTTCAATACGCGCGTGTTGTCGGCCTTCGCCTTCGACGAGTCACGGGCAAACCAAAACACAGGATCGACCGAGTCCTTGACTCGGACTCGGCGGACATTTACCCATTCGGCCGGAGAGGGCAGCTTGGCGGGGTTGTACCAATAGAACTCCTGGCAGAGCTCGAACTCTTTCGCAAGCTCCACGGCTAGCTCGAAGTGATATGTCGAGCGTTGCGGGCGGCCAGGCAGATAACTTCCCCCGATGTCAATGACAAGTGATCCCGAGTCCTTCAAAACTCGGCGGAAAGGTTCGACGAATTGCAAGAACCACTGCACGTACTTGTGTGAGTCTTCGTTTCCGTAGTCCTTCTTTCGAGTGAGCGCGAAGGGCGGCGACATGACCAACAAGTCAACGGACCTTGGCTCTACATCGATCGAGGACAGGAGGCTGAGAGAGTCCCCTTGATATGCGCGACCGTAGGAGGTCGTGTATGCGAGGCGCGGTTCCCGACCGGGCCGCGAGACGCTCGGCTTCCGATCCGACTGGTCTTCGAGGATGCGAGGCATCGCTACCGTCCTCCAGCGGCTAAGGACGCATGTTCGTGCCCCCTCCACGCCGCAGTCAGATACTGTGCCAAGCGTTCGGGGCGAAAAGCAATCACTTTCTCGCTTGATCCATTCAGCAAGCGACGGCTCGATGAGGAGAAACCAGAGAGGTACGCGTCATACATCAAGCTGAAGTCGACCTGACAGCTTGATGAGAGGCCCACCTTGAGGTGAGCGACCGCGTCCCAGGCGACGAAAACCTCCATCTCATCCGGGACCAGTTGGTCCGCTCGCGCATCGCTTAGGTCCGCCTGGGCGGTGTAGTAACCGAGGAGCAATGTCACTCCCCGACCGAACTGCAAATCGGCCGAACCGTCGGGCAGTTTTGTCTGGATCCGGTACTCAGACCGACGTCGAGTCCGGCCGCCGTGGCTGATTGACCAGACGTATACGTCGTAGGTCCGAAGCGAATGATCCCGCAACAGAAGTTTGCAGTGCAGGGGAAGACGGCCTCGGTCGCCCGCGAACTCCCATTGGCGAATCTCAGCCCGCTCGGCGAGCAACGTCCTCATCCGTTCCGCGATCACGACTTTTCGAATTCCGGCCACGTTTATGGAGCCGCAGGCGCTTCCTCAGAGAGAACCTCGGAGAGCAGAGCATGATCGTCAACCAGACGCTGTTTCAGATAGCGAATACCGGCGTCCGCCAGAAGCTGGGAGAACTCGTACGGCTTCTTTGACGCCCGCGGAAGCAATGTGGAAATCAAGGTTCTAACGCTTCCATCGCGGTCGAGAGTTCCTCGATTGAACTTCGTCGTAACGCCTGCTAGCCCGCCTTCATCAACTGGGAGTTTTCGCGATAGTGCGACTCCAATCGCGACCCTGTACGCGTCAACCTGGTCTTCGAACCAACCCGTTTCCATGAGGGCCTCGAGATTTGTCCAACCCGTAGCCGTAAGTCCGACTGTGACTTTATCCTGGTCTTCAGGCATCCGCGTCTGCCATCCTCTCGAAGCGAGACTTGGTGGGGCTTCCGTCTCGAACGATTTGATATTCATGCGCAAGGGAGGGCCCGAGATACTCCATCGCAATATTGCGCTCCAGCTCTCCGGACTGGACAAGCAGGATCACCTGAGCGCTGAGCGTCGGCAAGAATCGCAAGATATTTTCGCGATGGCCTACATCAAGGCGGCCGAAGGGCGTATCCATCACGACCGGACCTTCCTTGGTGGCGCACCTGTTTAGCGCGCCAATGAGCGACAGCGCCACAACCTGTTCGGCGCCAGCAGAGCGGTCGACGATCGGCCGAGCGGATTCGTCAATGATTCGAAGGCCATATTGATCGTTGATTTCCAACTTCTTGTATTCCGGCTCCGTAGTAAGTTGCCTGAAGATGACAGTCGCTTCGCCTTCAACGTCTAGGCGAAGTCGGTCGCGATACTTTCCCACAGAGTCTTGGAGGAGCCGCTCCATACCGCTATACAGGGCTGACTCAACGGCAATCCGCTTGTCAGCTCCGGGAAGTCGTCCAATCTCCTGTTGGAGCCGCGCCAGCTGTTGCTCGAGGTCGCTCTTCTCGTTTCGCTTAGTTGCGATGTCTTTCTCGAGATCAGCCATCTGCCGAACCGAGCCTTCAAGTTGGAGCTGAGTGGCCTTGATTTCGGCACGATCGTGATTTCTTAGGCGCTTGCGGACCACGTCCGCCTTCATCTCGCGCTTGTGTTCGTCAATCGCAGCTTTCCGGCTGCGGCGCTCGGCCTCAAAAAGTCGAACTTGCAGGCTGTCCTCACCAAAAGCCTGCAGATTCCGCCGCTCGGCGATTAGGGAATCGAGGTTCCCGCTGGCCGCTGGCAAGTTTCGCAGTTCACTCTCCAGATCTCTGCGACGATTGGCCATCTGCGCCATCGTCGCCGGGGAAAGCGACTGACCACAACGGTCACACTTTTGCGCCGGAAGAGACTCGTCAATGTGGCGAAGTTCACTGGTCAAACGGTCTCGCGCGCCGCGATTCTTGAACTCTGCCTCGATCTCATCGCTGAGCTCTTGGAGTCGCCGTTTGACACGAGCCGTTATCGGAATCCACCAGGCGTCAACTAGGAGTGCCTTACATTCGAGGCGGGCAAGCTCCGATTGAGTCTTGAGCTCGACGATCTCAGCCTCGAGCGTTTCCAGCTCCTTGATGTCCGCCTCGACATCGCCAAAGCTCTGCAGTTTCTCAGCTTGTTGGTCGCGCTCCTGCTGCACTTGCCCGTATACCTCGTTCAGGCTGTCTAGGTCGCCATTGATTGCTTCGAGTCCGCCTTCCAGTTGCCTGGTTTTCGCGGTCAGTTCATCGTTGCGACGACTAATGTCCAGGGCCTTTGTCTGGCGACGCTGGGCGTCAGTCTTCAGATCATGAACGTCGCTGAGTGCTGTCGTTAGTGCAGGCACACCGAGAACCTGTTCGATCGAGTTTCTCACTGTGTCCGCCGCGCGACCTGGCTGACCGAGCAGGACCTCGTACTGCGCGAGCATCTCACCGTCGAAGAGAAAGAAACGCGCGATGTCCGGATCCATGATGTCGCTGATAATTTCGGCGACATCACCACCCGGCATCAGATGCCCCTCGATCATGAGATTGATCGTCGGTTTTAGGTCGCGGTCGGTTGTCGGTTTAGAAGCCGACTGAACTCGTCGCTCGAGCTGGTACGGCTTGGAGTTGTGGTCAAATCTCATCTCAACAGCCATGTGATAGTCGCCGGCGTCGATGGCGTCGTAGCTGATGAACCGATGCGATGGGATCGGCCGGTCGTAACGATCTTTTGTTGTCCCGTATAGGCACCAGCGGATGGCATTCACGATCGAAGTCTTCCCTCGCATGTTCTCGCCGTGAATGAGCACCACACTCTTCTCATTGGAAACTCCAAGATCGAGCTCGTGGCTACCGTAGTAGGGTCCAAAGTTCTCCAGAAGAAGCTTTCTGAGGATCACGCCTTCCCCTCTAGGCGTCGCTTGTCAATCGCATCGCCGACAAGCTGCCTAATCTGTCGCTGAGCATCCCGTCGATCGTCCTCGAATCGATGGGACCACGCGACATCAAAGATTTCGCTGACGAGATCGCCTCGCAGTATCGCAAGCGCCTCGTCGTTGCCAACGGTCTTCATCGTTTCTGGGATAAGCTCCTGGAGCACAGCCTCTGCTGCCTGCCTAGTTCGCTCCATGCGATCCTCCGCCGCTCAGCTTTCCATCCCGTCCTCTTCTTCTTCGTAGTCCGCGGCTACGTCATGGCGACTCTGCCGCGCCAACATCTCAAGTTCATGTCCCACGGCGGCGTTGCGGGCATCTGCGGCGAAGCGGGTCGCTCTTCGGGCATCCGAATCGATGAGGACCTTGGTCTGTCCGCTGTCAAGCGTGACGAGGACATCGTGAATCTCCGCGGACAGTTTCATTGGCGAGCTTCTTAGCACACGACCGCGCCGCTGGACGAACTCGCGTGGATTCGACGAGGACGCGAGGATCAGGGCATGGTCGACGGAAGGCAGATCAACTCCCTCATCCAGGCAGCGGATCGCAACGAGTACTCCCCCGCGCTCTTGGAAGTAGTCGAGGGTCTCCGGTCGTGCGCCAATCATCGCGCTGTGATACTCGAGGGTTGGCAATTCGATCCCGCGCAGTTCGCGAACAATGGATATCAGCTGAGCTTGGTCTTCGCAGTAGATCAGCCACCGATCGCCCGGGCGATACCGCTCGAGAAGGAGCGCCCGAGTAAGCGGGACTTTCTCAGCCGCGCGCTTCACGATGCGCGAACGCTGAATGAGCAACATCTTGAATTGATTGGTGATTACCTTTCGTCCGCCAACCTCCGGCAGGCGCGCGTATTCGTTTGCGATGCGCTCGGATATCCGAGTCCACTCTTCCTGTTCGCTCGCCAGAAGTGGGACGAGATGAACGAAGTAGTCGTAAGGAACAAGTCGTCCGACTCGGATGGCGTCAGCCAAAGTGAACTCCGGCTCAAGGATTGGGCCGAAGTAGTCGATGATTGCGTCGGTCCCGATTGGATCGCCGAAACGCTCAGGGGTCGCGCTCATCCCGAGGCGTCCTCCGCTGTCCAACTTGAGAACGTTGCGATGATGCGGGCTACCCACGCGGTGGACCTCATCGGCGACAACTAAGAGATGTTTGCCGCCATTGACACGCGAGACGAACTCGTTGCTGGATGCGGTCGGTAGAGTTGCGATTACTAACCTCGACCCGAGGTCGACTCCCGGTCGCGTGAAATCTGGCAGCAACTCAAGCCAGTCAGCCTTGCTCGCCCCGGCGCCAGCTTGGAGTACCGCCGGCTGCAGATGACCGAGCTCCACATCCATCTCATCGCGCCATTGGGCTACAAGGACCTCAGTCGGAACGAGGATCAGGACGCTCCCGCCTTCGACCAGCCATCGCCGTGCGACTTCCAGAGCGGTCAGTGTCTTTCCGGAGCCCGTCGCGTGCTTCAGGATGCCCCGACGACCGTGTTTGAACCAATCCTCGACGGCGTCACGTTGGTGGATTTGGAGTGTTCGTCTCGGATTGCCCCCTATCGGAACCCCGGCTGGGCCGCGCATCGCAAGGCGGACGCCGCGGATGGCAGCCTCGACACCATCGGGATTCCGAATCTGAAGTAAGTGTTCCCGAGGCAGATCGGGCAGTTCGCAAACAGAAACGCCTGCCTCTCGGCTGTCCCAGAGTGACGCAAAATATTCCACATGGCGAGAAGTGCGCTCTGCATCGTTGGGGGCCCACGATCGAAAGACCTCGACGCTCTCGTGATTGCCGGCGAAATCCCAGGCCGGGTAGGTTTCGTTCGCTGAGCCCGTAAAAGTCACAACGTCTTTGATTGAGTCTGTGAAAATCCCGAGCTTGTCGTGAAAGATACCGGTCGCTCCCGGTCGGTAGGCGACTTTGAGATCCAGCGCGCCGACGGCCACGAGTGTGGCCAGAAGTTCCATCGGCTGGCGGTTCATCGGATGCTCCAGAAGCGCCCTCATATCGGCTAACAGGACCTGGTCGAGCCTGTCCTTCAATGAGAGCCCGTGCTCGATCGCCTCCAGGTCCTCCGTTGCGAATGAAGGTGAACAGATCAAGCGGATCTGTCCGCCTTTCAGAACAAAATCCGACAACGCGACACCCACCAGGACGTAGAGGCTGCTGCGGAAGTACCCGACGGCTCGGTCGTAGAGCGTCGCCGCCGATAGGCAAGGCACGTAGAACCCGTCGATGAGACTGTGTCGGCTGCTCGTATAAGAACTCTCGAGCCGAAGCCCATCCAGACGGGCTCCCTCTATCGCCCCTCCCCTAACATGCACCACTGTACCCATTGTGCCTGGCTGTCAATGAGGCTGAAGTTGAATCCACGGCCGGCGGCACGGAGGAATGGATGAGGGATAGCGGAGCCAAAGTCGGACGCAAGGCCGGCGGCCGAAAACAGCCGAAGCTGTGGTTCCAGGCGGAGTGCACCGTACCCCAATGCGGCTGGCATGGAAAACCCGCGAATAGCCAGAAGCGGGCGGCAAAACCAATCGGGGAGCATGCACTTCAGAAACACACTGAGATCCGTAGCGTCCTCGTTCGGAGAGTCGTAGTCACCGAAGTCGTGGAGGAGTAGCGAGCCCGGAGTTTGTTCGGGAGTTGTTCGGTCGAAGACAGAGAGGGTGCCTTGCCGGCTCGGGGTGGTTCGATCCGGACGCGGCATCGGCGATCCAGAATCTCTCGAGCGGCTTTTGTCCTCGCGTCCAGAGCGCTAGATTTCCTCCCAGTCAACGTGGCGAGTGTTCATGTCGGCCTGGGAGGGCTGCCCTCTCGCGACACCCCTGAGGCGTCAGTAGAGCAACTGGTTCGGCGCGGCTATGACGCGTGTGAGATCGACTTCGGCGATGGGTTCTGGATGGACTGGGACTTCGCTCGGCGTCTGGGCCAGGTCGCTCGCCAAGCCGCGATCCGTCTCTCGGTCCACGCGCCGCTCGCCGGCTTCATGGGTCATGTCGAGCGCGGTGGCCGCAAGCACCAGATGGCGGTCGGGATGCTGGACCACACGGCGGGCCTTGCCCAAGCGTGCGGCGCGGCGCCGGTCGT
>Ga0137376_10003293_pt1 | contig 10024 bp, 8 predicted proteins | sample SagtaG_23_FD_104814 | JGI IMG/M metagenome (GOLD analysis project Ga0137376, IMG submission 104814) | Vadose zone soil microbial communities from Sagehorn Ranch, Mendocino, California, USA - Sage2_L_20_16 metaG | ecosystem: Environmental > Terrestrial > Soil > Vadose zone | place: USA... | reverse complement strand
GGTCGCCGGATCTATCGCTGAGCGCTCCTCGAACAGCACCGAGCCACCCTGTGGGCCCAGGTCAAGCCGGCGCACCCCCAGGGTGCGCGCCGTGAGCTTGAGTCTGGCGAGGCGCAGCAGGCTTTGCGCCACGGGCGGCAGCGGGCCGAAACGATCGTGGATTTCCGCCGTGAGCTCATCGAGCGCCGCGTCGCTGTCGGCGGCGGCGATGCGCTTGTAGAGCGACAGGCGCACGTGCACGTCGCCGACGTAGACCTCCGGCAGGAACGCCGGCAGGCGCAGCTCGACTTCGGTGGCGGCGGCCAGCGGCTGGTCGAGCAGCGGCTCGCGGCCGGCCTTGAGGGCCCGCACCGCGTGCTCGAGCATGTCCAGATACAAGGACAGGCCGATCTCGGTCACCTGGCCGCTTTGCTGCTCACCGAGCAATTCACCGGCGCCGCGGATCTCGAGGTCATGGGTCGCGAGGACGAATCCGGCTCCCAGCTCCTCCATCGACTCGATCGCCTCGAGACGCTTGACGGCGTCGCGCGCCAGCGCCGGGCGCGGCGGCGCGATCAGGTACGCGTAGGCGCGGTGGTGCGAGCGTCCGACGCGGCCGCGCAGCTGGTGCAGCTGCGCCAGCCCGAATGTGTCGGCGCGATTGATCATGATGGTGTTGGCGGTGGGCACGTCGATGCCGCTCTCGATGATGGTGGTGCACACCAGCACGCTGAAGCGGCGGTGGTAGAAATCGACCATCAACTGCTCGAGCTCGCGCTCGCGCATCTGCCCGTGGCCGATGCGCAGGCTCGCTTCCGGCACCAGCGCCCGTACTTCGGCGGCGATCTTTTCGATGGTGCGTACTTCGTTGTGTACGAAATAGATCTGCCCGCCGCGGCGCAGCTCGCGCAGTGCCGCCTCGCGCAGCGTCGGGGCGTGCCACTCGATGAGGAAGGTCTTGATCGCCAGCCGCGCCGCCGGGGCGGTGGTGATCAGCGACAGGTCGCGCAGGCCGCCGAGCGCCATGTTCAGGGTGCGCGGAATGGGGGTCGCGGTGAGGGTGAGCACGTGCACGTTGGCGCGCAGCGCCTGCAGGCGCTGCTTGTCGCGCACTCCGAAGCGGTGTTCCTCATCGATGATGAGCAGGCCCAGGTCCCGGAAGCGCGCGTGCGCATGCAGCAGGCGGTGGGTGGCGATGACGATGTCGACCTTGCCCTGCTCGAGCCCCTCGAGCACCGCCTGCGTCTCCGTCGAGGTGCCGAAACGCGACAGCGGCTCGACCCGCACCGGCCAGTCCGCGAAACGGTCGCGAAAGTTCGTCAGGTGCTGCTGCACCAGCAGTGTGGTCGGGGCTAGCACGGCGACCTGCTTGCCCGCCTGCGCGGCGACGAACGCCGCGCGCATGGCGACTTCGGTCTTGCCGAAGCCGACATCGCCGCACACGATGCGATCCATGGGTCGCTCGCTCCTCAGGTCGGCGAGCACCTGCTCGATCGCCTGCGCCTGGTCCTCGGTCTCCTCGAACGGAAAGGCGTTGGCGAAGGACTGGTAGTCGGGCTCGCTCACCGCCAATGCCAGTCCCTGCTGGGCCTTGCGCCGCGCGTACAGATCGAGCAGCTCGGCCGCGACGTCGCGGATCTGCTCGGCGGCGCGCCTGCGGGCCCTGGCCCATTGATCGGTGCCGAGTTTGTGGAGCGGGGCGCTCTCGGGCGCGGCGCCGGTGTAGCGGCTCACCAGGTGCAGCGCGTGAACCGGCACATAGATACGGTCGCCGACCTGATACTCGAGCACCAGGAACTCCCCGGGCTGCCCGCCGATGTCCATCGGCCTGAGCCCCGCGTAGCGGCCGACGCCGTACTCCTCGTGCACCACCGGTGCGCCCGGATTGAGGTCCTTGAGATCGCGCAGGATCGCTTCCGGATCCGCGGCGCGCTTGCGCCGCCGCTCCTGGCGCGCGCGCGCCCCGAACAGCTGCGCCTCCGCGATCACCGCAATCGGCGGCGCGGTGAGGGTGAGGCCCTCGAGGTCGGGCGCCACGGTCAGTGCGAGCCGCGCCGTGCCCGCGGCAAACGCATCCCAGCCGGGCACGATGGTCACCTCGTGCCGCTGCGCGCGCAGCATTTCCAGCAGCACCTCCCGCCGCCCGGCCGAGTCGGCCGCCAGCAGCACGCGGCCCTGGAATTCACTCAGGAACGCATCCAGCGGCGCGAACGGCCGCTCGGCGCGCACGTCGACGCGCAGCTCGCGCGGGGCGGCGGTGGGGAAATTGCGCACCTCGGCCGGGGCACCGTGCAGCTCGGTCTCAGCCTTGAAGGCATCGAGGGTGATCGATGCGAATCCGGCGAGCGCCGCCTCCAGCGCGGCGGGCTCGAGAAACAACTCCGCCGGCCTGAGCACCGGACGCTCGATGTCGTGGCGGCGATCCTCGTAGCGGGCCTCGATGTCCTGCCAGGCCTTGAGGAGAGCCTGGGGGAGCGCCGCGTCGTGCACGATCACCGCATCCGCGGGCAGGTAGTCGAACAGGGTCGCGGTCGAGTCGAAGAACAGCGGCTGATAGAACTCCACCCCCGCGGGCGCGAGGCCCTCGCTCACGCCGCGATAAATGCTGGTCCGGGTCGGATCCCCCTCGAAGCGCGTGCGGAAGCGGCGGCGGAAATCCTTCACCGCCTCCGTATCGAGCGGCACCTCGCGCGCCGGCAGCAACCGCACGCCCGGCAGCGCATCGAGCGAGCGCTGCGTCTCCGGATCAAAGCGGCGGATCGCCTCGATCTCCTCATCGAACAGGTCGATGCGCAGCGGCGCCGCGGCGCCCATGGGGAACACGTCCAGGAGCGAGCCGCGCACCGCGAACTCTCCGGGACTCACCACCTGGCTGACACTCGCATAGCCTGCTTCGGTGAGTCGTTGCCGGAACGGCTCGAGGGCGAGCGCCTGCCCCTTGCTGAGCTCGAACGCACGGCCCTGCACGTAACTGCGCGGCGCGAGGCGCTGCATCAGCGTGTCGGCCGACACGATCAGGCAGCCGCGCTGCAGCTGCGGCAGCTCGAACAGAGTCTTCAGCCGCTCGGAGATGATGTCCGGATGGGGAGAGAAGAGCTCGTACGGCAGCACCTCCCAGTCCGGCAGCCGCAGCAGCGGCAGCGCCTGCGCGGCGAAGAAGCGCAGCTCCGCCGTGAGCCGCTCCAGCTCGCGCGCCGCGTCCACGATGACCACGTACAGCCGCCGGTCGGCGCGCGTGGCTTCGGCGAGCGCCAGCGCCGCGGCGCTGCCGTACAGCTGATGCCAGCGCAGGTGCCGGTGGGCCCCGGCCGGCAGCGGCGGATTGAGCAAGGCGGGCATCTTCGGTGCGCGCTGAGGCGAAAGCCCGGCAGCTTACCTAAGCCTTAAGGCCGCGAGGGGACTGTCGGGAGAGACGGGCGCGCGCGGGTGCGTGCCGGTGGGGTGCTCAGGGGCTGACCGGCCCGGCACTCACCTGCACGCGCACCTCAAGCGGCACGCAGAAGATGTCGATGGGGTGGGTGCGCCCGCGCAGCTGCAGGGACGGCAGCGGGGTCGCTCCGACGTCCATCCCGTGGGCGTCGAGCGACTGCTTGAGGGCGCCGGAGAACAGCATCTCGCCGGCGCGCGCCCTCTTGCACAGACGCGCGGCGATGTTCACCGTGTCGCCGATGATGGTGTAGTTCATATAGGAGGAGGAGCCGATGTTGCCGGCCACCACGTCCCCCTCGTTGATGCCGATGCCGAGCCCGGCGTCGACCTGGTAGCGCTCCTTCCAGGAGCACGCCAGGGCGCCGAAGCGGGCGAGCATCTCGCGGGCGGCGCGCACGGCGCGCTCGGGGCTGTCGGGTTGCTCCAGCGGCACGCCGAAGCCGAGCATCAGGCAGTCACCCGCCATGTGAAACACGGTGCCCTCGTGGCGGAAGGTGATCTCCGTCAGGAGGGAGAAGAACTCGTTGAGCAGCGGCACGACGCAGTGCGGCTCGAGGCGCTCGGAAATGCTGGTGAAGCCGCGCAGGTCGGCGAACAGCACCACCGCGTGGGCGCGCACGTCGGCCGTGGACAGCAGCGTGTCGCGCAGTTGCGCGTCGTCGAGGATCTTGTCGGCGACGCGCGGCGAGACGTAGCGGCGGAAGGTCTGCCGCAGGACTTCTTCGCGCCGCCGTATTTCAGCTTCCAGCTGAACCGCCGCCGTCTTCCTGCGCACCACTCCGGCGCGCACCAGGGCCTCGATGTGGGCCCTCAGAGGCTCGTCCGCCGACACAGACCCCCCAAGGGAATTATTCTGTTAAGAGAAAGACTAGCACATCTGCTTCAATGTCTGCGTCTGGCGACACCAGGCCCCCCGGTCCTCGCACCGGCGCTCGATGACTCAGCCGCCGTTGACCACCGCGTGAATCACCCGGTCGTGCTCGAAGAACACCGAGAAGCCGCTGTAGTCCCAGCGCGTGATCGGCGGCTGGTGCGGAGCGCAGCCCACCGTGGGATGGCGGGCGACCGGCGAGCCGAAGTGCTTCTCGACTTCGCTCATGGTGCTGCCGCGCTTGGGGCGATCGAGCTGCGACTCACGCACCTGCACCTGGTCGTTCACGACGAGGGTCTCGGCGACCGCGGCACCCGCCGCGGCGCACGCGGCGAGCAGCGCCGCGAGCATCATTCGGGTCTTCATGGAAACCTTCCTCCAACAGCTTTCCGACTATAGCACCGGGAAGAATCTGTCAAAGCGGGCAGGGTGGGGCGCACGTGCCGATTTGTGACGCACGTCTGAAAAGCCTGCAACTGTGGTTAAATCGCGACGATGTTTCACCCGCTGTCGGTCTACGTGGGCCTGCGCTACGTGCGCGCCCGCTCACACACGTTTTTCGTTTCGTTCATCACCTGGGCGTCGCTCGTCGGGGTAGGTGTGGGCGTCGCCTCTCTGATCGTGATTCTCTCGGTGATGAACGGCTTCGAGGGCGAGTTGCGCGACCGGCTGCTGTCACTCAGCGCCCAGGTGCGCGTGACGGCGGCCGCCACGACGCCGGCAGGCTCGCAGGCCGGGCCCGGGGTCGCGGACTGGCGCAACGCCGCGCGCATCGTACAGGGCGCCGCGGGGGTCGAGGGCGTCGCTCCGTACGCGGAGCTGCAGGCGCTCGCCGTGCGCCGCCCCGAGATGCTGCCGGTGCTGCTGCGCGGCATCGACCCACGGGCTGCGGGCAGCCTGACCGAGCTGGCCCACGCGATCACCCAGGGACACCTCGCGGATCTGACTCCCGGCTCCGGGCGCATCATCGTGGGCGAGGTGATCGCCGAGCGGCTGGGGCTCGCGCCCGGAGACTCGCTCACCGTGCTGGTGCCGACGGTGGACGCCGGTGGCGCGCCGGCGCCGAAACTGCGCGAATTCACGGTGGCGGGCACGTTCGAGGTCGGGCTGCCGGATCACGACGCCACGCTGGTGTTTGCCCACCTGGCGGACGTGCGGGCACTCGCCCCGCAAGACACCGCCAGCGAGGGCCTGCGGGTGCGCGTGCACGATGTGCTCGCCGCTGCGGCGGTTGCGGCGCGGCTGCGGGCACTGTTGCCGGGGAGCTTCGAGGTCAGCGACTGGACCCAGGACAACGCCAACTACTTCCGGGCGATCCGCATCGAGAAGACCATGATGTCGCTCATCCTGCTGCTGATCGTCGCGGTCGCCGCCTTCAACATCGTCGCCATGCTGGTGATGGTGGTCACCGACAAACGCACCGACATCGCCATCGTACGCACGCTCGGCGCATCGCCGTGGCGCGTGATGGGCATATTCATCACCCAGGGACTGGTGATCGGCTGGCTGGGGGTGGCGCTCGGGGTGGTGCTGGGGCTCGCGCTCGCGCTGCACGTCGATACCATCGTGCCGTTTCTGCAGCGCACGTTCCGCTTCCAGATCCTGGACGCCGAGGTGTACTACAACACCGCGATCCCCGCCGAGGTGCAGTGGCGCAACATCGTCGCCATCGCCTTGGCGGCGCTGCTGCTGACGACGCTCGCCACCTTGTATCCGGCGATCCGCGCGGCGCGCACCGCGCCGGCCGAAGCGCTGCGTTACGAGTAGTCCATGGGCGGGTACGAATGGCTGATCGGCACGCGTTACCTGCGCTCGACACACCGCCGCGGCTTCGTGTCGTTCGTCGCGCTCATATCGGTATGCGGGCTGACGCTGGGGGTCGCGACCCTCATCGTCGTGCTGTCGGTCATGAACGGCTTTGAGCGCGAACTGCGCAGCCGCATTCTCGCGGTCACCTCGCACGCCACCATCATGGGGCTTGCCGGCACGCTCACCGACTGGCGTGACCTGCAGCGACAGGTGCGGCGCCAGAGCGGCGTGCAGGCCGCGGTCCCCTACATCGAGAGTCAGGCGATGCTCGCCAATGGGCGGCGCCTGGCGGGGGCGAGTGTGCGCGGCGTGCTGCCCGGGGAGGAGCGGGCCGCCACCGGCCTCGCACGGCATGTGATTTCCGGCAGCCTCGATGACCTCACGGCCGGCGCCTACGGCACCATTCTCGGCAGCGCGCTGGCGCACGAGCTCAACGCGCGCGTGGGCGATTCGGTGGTGCTGATCGCGCCCGCGGGCACGGCGACGCCCACCGGGGTCGTGCCGCGCATGCGGCGCTTCCGGGTGGTGGGACTGTTCCAGTCCGGCATGTACGAGTTCGACCGGGGACTCGCGCTGGTGCACATGGCGGACGCCGCGCGCCTGTTTCAGCTCGGCGAGGCGGTGACCGGCCTGCGGCTGGCGTTCGCTGATCCGCTGCGCGCCCCCGCGATCGTGCGCCGCGTGGCGCTCTCGCTCGGCGGCCCGGGCTTCTACGTCAGCGACTGGACCCAGGATCACGCCAACTTCTTCCGCTCCATCGAGATCACCAAGTCGATGATGTTCGTCATCCTGCTGATGATCGTCGCCGTGGCGGCCTTCAACATCGTCGCCACGCTGGTCATGATCGTGAAGGAGAAGCAGACCGACATCGCCATCCTGCGCACCCTCGGCGCCGGGCCACCCAACGTGCTGCTGGCGTTCGCGGTGCAGGGTGTGCTGATCGGACTCGCCGGCACGCTGCTGGGAGCACTGCTCGGTACGCTGCTCGCCGACAACCTGCAGTCGCTGGTGGGCGCGCTCGAGCATCTGCTCGGCACGCAGTTCCTCGATGCGCGGGTGTACTACATGAGCGATCTGCCCGCGTACGTCGAGGGCATCGATGTGCTCAGGGTGTGCGCCGTGGCGTTCGTGCTGTGCGCGCTGGCGACCGTGTATCCGGCGTGGCGCGCGGCGCGCACCGCGCCCGCGGAGGCTTTGCGGCATGAGTGACACGGTTCTGGAAGCCCGCGGCGTTCACAAGACTTTCCGCCAGGGGCCGGTGCTGCTGCCGGTGCTGCAGGGCGTGGCGCTCGCGGTGTGCGCCGGCGAGCGGGTCGCGATCGTCGGCGCCTCCGGTTCCGGCAAGACCACGCTGCTGCAGATTCTCGGTGGTCTCGACCGTCCCACCGCGGGCGAGGTGTTGGTCGCCGGCCGCGACATTCATTCCCTCTCCGAGAGCGAGCGCGGCACGCTGCGCAACCACGCGCTCGGCTTCGTGTATCAGTTTCATCACCTGCTGCCGGAGTTCTCGGCCGTGGAGAACGTGGCGATGCCGCTGCTGGTGCGGCGCACGAGGGTCGCCAGCGCGCGCGCCGAGGCGCGCCGGCTCCTCGAGCGCGTGGGTCTCGGCGAGCGGCTGCAGCACCGCCCGCACCAGCTCTCCGGCGGCGAGCGGCAGCGCGCGGCCGTGGCGCGCGCTCTGGTGACGCAGCCGCGTATCGTGCTGGCCGATGAGCCGACCGGCAATCTGGACGGCGGCAACGCCGACAGCGTGCTGGCGCTGATGCTGGAGCTCAATCGCGAGCGCGGCACCAGCCTGGTGGTGGTGACTCATGACCTGAAGCTCGCCACGCGCATGGAGCGTGTCTACGAGCTCGAGCGCGGCACGCTGGCCGAACGCTCATAGGCAGGCGCGAGGACTAGGTGTCAGGCCGCCTGGGTGCCGTGTCGGGCGCGGTAGCGGCTCGTCACCTGCCAGCGCCACAACAGGTCGAGCGACAGCCAGCCGATGAGGCCGGCGAGCAGCGCGCAGGTGATGCATCCGGCGACGAACGGCTGCCACACCGGCGCCAGGCTGTGGCCGAACCAGTGCCAGCTGGGGACGAACTTGAAGTGCTGGCGCGGCACGTGCAGCAGCGCCGCTCCCACCCGGTAGGCGAAGTAATAGGCGGGCACCGCGGTGAAGGGATTGAGCAGCAAGGTGGTGCCGCAGATCACCGGAATGTTGAGGCGCCAGATGACCGCAACGCTGGTGGCCAGGATCAGGTGCACCGGCAGGGGCACGAAGCAGATCGCAAGCCCGGCCCCGAAGGCGGGCGTCACGCCGCGCCGATGCAGTGTCCACAGCAGCGGGTCGGTGATCCGCGCGCCGAATGGCCGCAGGAACCAGCGCTCGCGCAGCGTGTGCGGGTCGGGGACGAGTCTTTTCAGCAGCCGGCGTGGCATCGAGCCGCGGACTCTACCAGAAGGCCGCCAGTGGAGATGTGCCGCGTGCCGCAACGGCGGCGCTGCCTTGAGCGGCCGCGCCCCTCCGGTATGATGCCGCCTTCGCAGGCTTAACTCCCAAGGGTCGCGTAGGATGTGGGAAATAGTGCGGGCCGGCGGTCCGCTGATGTGGCCGATCATTCTGTGCTCGATCACCGCGGCGGCCATCGTTCTGGAGCGCCTGTGGACCCTGCAGGACAAGCGGGTGCTGCCGCAGGAGCTGCCGGAGCGCGTGTGGCAGCTGATCGAAGCGAACCAGGTCAATGACAAGGTGATCGCGGCGCTCGAGCAGAACTCGCCCCTCGGCAGACTCCTGGGCACCGGACTCGCCAACCGGCACCGCCCACGCGAGGTCCTGATGGAGCGGCTCGAGGACACCGGGCGCCACGTGGTGCACGAGCTCGAGCGCTTCATCAACACGCTCGGCACGATCGCCGGCGTGTCTCCGCTCCTCGGCCTGCTCGGCACCGTCACCGGCATCATCCGCTCCTTCAACGCCATCGAGGCGGGCGGCATGGGCGACCCGCGGGCACTATCCGGCGGCATCGCCGAGGCGCTGATCTGCACCGTCGCCGGCCTGTGCGTCGCCATTCCCGCCCTCATCTTCTACCGTTACCTGCGCGGCCGGGTCGAGGGCATCGTGGTGCAGATGGAAAAGCACGCGATCCGCATGGCGGATGCCCTGGAAGCGGCGCGGCTGCGCGAGCGCGCGCCGGTGGCTGCGGCGTAAATCGCGACCGGCGGCCATGAACCTCCAGCGACGCCATCACGAAGAGCCGGAGATCAACGTCGTGTCACTGATCGACGTGGTGCTGCTGCTCGTGGTGTTCTTCATCCTCTCGAGCCGGTTCAGCGATGAGGGGCGCCTGCGCGTGCACCTGCCGCACGCGAGCGCGGTGCCGCTGGAAAAGGTGGGCGGCGAGCCGCTGGTGGTGAGCGTGACCCAGCAGGGCGGTTATCTCGTGAACGGCCGCGAGCTCATCAACGCGAGCCCCGAGACGCTGCGCGCCGCGCTGCTCAAGGAAGCCGGCACTGACCGCAGCATGCGGGTCACGATGCGCGCGGATGCCCGCGCCGCACACCAGTCCGTCATCACCGCCATGGACGTGCTCGGGCGCCTCGGTTTCTCCGAGGTCAATATCGCGACGGTCAAGGAAGAGACGGCGGGCAAGCCTTGAACGACACGGTCCGCCCGCCGATCGCAACGAGGAGCACGCCGCCCCTCGGGGGCGGCGCGCTGCGGGCCTATCGGCGCCTGCTCGGCTACCTGCGCCCCTACCGGGGGCGTTTCATTATCGGGATCCTGGGCGGGATGCTGTTTTCCGCCACCATGGCGAGCTTCGCGCTGCTCGCCAAGAAATTCGGCGACGGCACCTTCACCCACCAGGACCCGCGCACCATCGTGTGGGTGCCGCTCGCCCTGATCGGACTGTTCATCCTGCGGGGTCTGGGCGACTTCACCCAGACCTACTT
>Ga0137376_10003292_pt1 | contig 10024 bp, 11 predicted proteins | sample SagtaG_23_FD_104814 | JGI IMG/M metagenome (GOLD analysis project Ga0137376, IMG submission 104814) | Vadose zone soil microbial communities from Sagehorn Ranch, Mendocino, California, USA - Sage2_L_20_16 metaG | ecosystem: Environmental > Terrestrial > Soil > Vadose zone | place: USA... | reverse complement strand
GTCTCCAGACGGGCGCCATCATTTTCGCGGCGCTCATCGAAGGAGTCGCGTTGTTCGCAATCGTCATCGCGTTCCTGATTCAGGGAAAGTTCAAGTAGGAATTCTTTCGGGGCCCGCGCGTTGTGCGCGGGCTCCATCAAACGTCATCGAGTGATTTGAAATGCACATGATTCTCCCACTTCTTCTGATTCAGGAAGCAGCGACTCAAGCGCCGAGAGGACTTCTGTCGCCGAGCGGCGGGTTGATGTTCTGGACGCTCGCTGTGTTCCTGCTGCTTTGGTTCATTCTGCAGAGATTTGCGTTTGGACCAATCACCGCCGCAGTCCAGGCGCGCGAGAAAGCGCTCGAGGATGCGATCCTCGCGGCACAGCACGATCGCGAGGAAGCGAAACGGATTCTCGAGGAGCATCGCAAGGAAATCGAAGCTGCGCGTGGCGACGCACAGCGTCTGATTGCCGAGGGAAGGGCGGTGGGCGAGAAGATTCGTGCGGAGATGATCGAAGAGACACGCGGACAGCAGCAGGAAATGCTGGAGCGTGCGCGGCGTGAAATCGAAGCTGAGAAAGTGCGCGCTGTTCTCGAGCTCCGACATGAAGCCGTGGATCTTGCAATTGCAGGGGCGAGCAAGGTGATCGAGAAGAATCTCGACGATGATTCGAATCGCAGAATCGTCGAGAGCTTCCTCGCTTCCATTCCCGTCACGCCGGCGAAGCGCTGATGCGCGAAGCGACCGTATCGCGGAATTACGCCGAGACGTTGCTGGAGCTGGCGCGTCGCGCGGAAGATCTTCCCGGGTGGGGCAAGCTCATTCAGGATGTCGCGAACGCGATGGAAGATGACGCGACGCTGAGATTATTTCTCGAATCGCCGAAGGTGAGCGAGGCGCAGAAGTCGGCGGTGATCACTGAAGCGCTGAGCGATCGTGTGCCGAGGCATTTTCTGCGGTTCCTGCTGGCGATGATTCGTAAGCGTCGTCAGATGCTGATCCCCGAAATCGCGACCGAGTATTTCAATCTCGTCGATCAGTCAGAGGGTCGTGTTCACGCGAATGTCACGGTTGCCCGTGAATCCAGCGAAAGCGAACGAAACACAATTGCCGAGCACTTGTCGAAGGTGCTGGGTAAGCAGGCGGTACTTCACATGAATGTGAATCCGGCGATTCTCGGGGGCGTCATCGTGAAGGTTGGCGACACCGTGATGGACGGCTCTGTGCGACGAAAGCTCGCGACACTACGAGGCAGGATTCTTTCCGGCGCCTAGCTCGCTCGGGCTGTTGTTACGCCGCGCTCGTGCAGAGAGAGTGGTATCGCCGATGAAGTAAGCCACAGCGTGAATGCCGCTCCGCTGCCGTCGCCGTCGGCGAGCGTGATGTCGCCCCCGAGTAAGCGCGCGAGACGGCGGCTGATTGCGAGTCCGAGCCCATTCCCATTTCCGTTGCCGGCATCTCCGTCGGCGCTGCCAACCCTGAAGAATTCTTCGAAGATTTTTTCGTGTAGCTCGGGTGGAATGCCTGGGCCAGTATCGCGGACTTCGACTCCGAGCACTTCACCGCGCTTCGATGGCTGCTTTGCGTCGATGATAGCCGCGTGAACGCGACCACCCGGCGGGGTGTACTTGATCGCGTTCGATACAACATTCGAGAGAATCTCCTGAACATGCGTTGGATCGGTGACTATTGGAGTAGACGGTGCAACGACATCGAGCTCGATGCCTCGCTCCCGTGCCACTCCTCGATGATCGTCGAAAACCTGATTGACGATGTCGCCGAGGTCGGTCGTGGTGTATTCGACACGCAGCTCTCCATCAGCTCGCGCCAATTCCAGCATGTCAGCGATCGTCTGTGTTGCCGTTTGCACGAGACGATGAATGCGCCGCACCATCTCCAGTTGTCGGGCAGGAACCGGACCGACGATGCCGTCCTCTATAAGCTGCGCGTAACCTGCGGCTGCTCCCAGCGGATTCTTGACGTCGTGCGTCACACCGCGAAGGAGCGCGGCGCGCGCTTCGCCCGCTCGAATTACCTCTTCCCGCTCCTGCTCGGCCAACCTCGCGAAGCGAAGCGTTCGCTGCTCCCCCCACATTATGATGACGATTGCGATGAGCGCGATCGGTGCAAGGATCGCCGCCGAAATGACATCGATTCGCTCGAGTCGAAGGACTTCTATCCGGCGCGAAGTCGACATCGTGGTGAGAAGCGAATCGAGTCGCTCGGCCGAGGCCAGCAATTCCAATCCTTGTTGGGTCGAGCGAGCTGTGCCGTCGTGAGTGGAACGATCCCACGCGTCTAGCCGATCGTTCAAGTCGGTGTAGTACGCTATCGCTGGCGATCCGAACTTGTACACGGCGGCTCGCAGCTGCGCATTCTCGGCGTCGCGTTTGGCTTTGGTTGCAAACGCCGGAATGTCTCCCGGTGGTAGCGCGCTGTTGCGAGCGAGGAGCTCGCCTGCGAAGGTTGCTTCGAGATCGTTGACGGGTACACGCGCTGCATCGTTTGCGGCAACTAGCTGAGTCCGTACCTTTGCAAGCCGCTTGTCGACGACAGCAGGAACGACTAGTAGCGCGAGCAGCGCCAGGATGGCGAATGCCGAAGGCATCCAGTAGCGATGACCGAGCAACGGTGCGCCTGTATTCTCGACGGAATGACGATTGGTCAATGCGAGCACTTCTCCGCTGAACAGGGACTACCCTTGGTACGTGTGCGGGCCCGTGAGTGTTGTGTCGCTACTGTCGCGGTATGAATTGCCAGCGCGCGGATGCAATTGCGGAGATGGTGAGATCGCCAGGCATCATCGGAGTCTGGGGATAGCCGCTCACTGTTCCTGTCACCACCGCGCTCTCGAGCTGAGTCGCTAGCATCGGTTGCTGCGAGAAGTTGCTCGTGAGTGAGATGAGCCTTCCCAGCGTGCCGCCTGCAGCCTGCGCAAGCACTTCCGCATCTCTCCGGGCGTCGGCAACAGCAAGCGCGAGAGCGGTGCTTCTCGCCCCCTTCGAGTCAGCGCGGACGAACTGAATGTTGTACACCTGTGTCGCGCCGCCCGAGAGCGCAGCATCGATCAATTTTCCAACGTCGGTTATGTGAAGCACCTCGACTCTCAAGTTGTTTCGCGCGATGAAACCAATCTGCTTGTTCTTGTCGTAATCGGGACCCAGCGAATATCCTCCCGTGGTTATTTGCACTGAATCAACGCCGGCAGATCGAAGAGACGCAATTGTTTTCAGTACTCGCGCGGCGTCCTCGCCAACAGCCGCATTGGCTGATCCGGAATGTGTTTCGATCCCGACATTGAGAATCGCCCTATCCGGTGCAACGTGGACGTCCCCTCGGCCGGTCGTCGCGACTTCAGGAAATCCCGGTGCTGTGTTTTGCGTTTGGGCACCGGCTGGCGCCGCCGCGATGCTCAGAATTAGAAGAAGTCTTTTCACGTGATTAGACGCAGGTCAGTCGATTTCGTGCACAATCGGGACCGCGCTGTTTTTCCGGTAGCGATCAGGGAATTGTCCGCTACGTTATGGCGTCTTCAACGGGAAGCGGATAATGGAAAAGAGGCTGTTCCGTATTTGCTTCGCGATTATCGCGTTCGCGCCAGGATTCGTAATGGCCTGCGTTCAGCCTTCAGAGGTTGGCCGGTTCGCGAAATCGGCGAGCGAGACTACAGCTGAATTTCCGCCGGTCGCGAAAGACATGTACGCGAGCTGTTTACGATTCGAGGCGTACAAGGCTCAGCGCCTCTCCGGCTGGTACGACAACGAATCTCTTCGCATGCCGTGCGCATCGCGCGACTCGGCGATTGCCGGCGTGCTCGCTGCGAACAAAGTCCTCGGCGCGTATTTCTCGGCGCTCGCCAAACTTGCCGACGACAATGTTGTTTCGACGGACAGAGAGATCGGCGGCCTTGCGGCGATCGTAAAGAAATCGGGATTGAACGCTGCGCAGGTGGATGCAGTGGCCGAGCTGACGAAGTATCTGACGTCCACTCTGCTCGATGCATATCGTCGCGGAAAGATCGGAGATGCAGTCGCGTCGCAGAACGGAAACGTCGTTCTTGTCACGAATGGTCTGCGCGACATCATCAGTCGCGACTATCGGCAGATTCTCGACATCGAAGCGCGCGCGGCGAATGATTTCTATCACGCGAGTGTGAACGAAAGTCGTGACCGGGAGCCGCTCGCCGCGGTATTGGTGTTGAGGGATCGCGATGACCGTATCGTGGAGCTCGCGAAGAAGAGGGAAGCGATTGCAGCGTACGTGAGAGCGTTGGACGCTGTGCGCGATGGACATCAGAAGCTATATGATCATCGGAACGACTTGCGCGCAAAGGTTCTTTCTGCCGAGCTCGCGGATCAGATTGAAACGTTGCAGAGAATTTCGCGGCAGCTCGAGAGGGCCTTCTAAATGGCAGAGCTCAGTGCGGAAGACGCGAGAAAACTCGCGCGATCGTTTTACGATCTTGCCGGCAAGCTGGGCAAATTCCGATTCGACAATTGGACGCGCATGCAGGACGTTGAGCGGACGGAGCTCGAAAAGATCGAGTGGAGACTGTTGACCCAATCGTCTGAGTTGGCGACGCGCGCGATCCGGATATCGACTGATGATCTTGATGAAGCCATCGACGAAATCACGCGAGCGACGAAGCGGATGACGCGCGAATTGCAGCGGATCGGGGACGCGAAAAAAGTCCTCAGAATTGCGAACAAGGCGCTGAGACTCGGGGAGGCACTCTTAACTGGCAATGCAGTCGCAATTGCGAATGCAGCATCGGCTGCAATCTCAGCGGCGGGAATCGACGAGAACGAAAAGTGAGATCAGCCCTTCCTGAAGATGTCGCATCACCGGAAAGCATTGTCCTCGCCGTTTACGACGTACTCTCCGGCCGCGCGGGCGAAGCACGGGATTGGGATCGCTGGCGCACTTTGTATGCACCCGATGCGAGGCTGATGCCTATCGAGCGGGACGCGGGCGGTATCGTGAGGCCGACCGTATTCGATCCGGATCAGTACATCGAGTCACGCACACGTTTGCTAGCAGCGAACGATTTCTTCGAATGGGAAACGGCACGAGAGGAGAAACACTCCGGTAGAATGGCGCACGTATGGAGTAGCTACGACGCTGCGCGGACTCCGCATGGAAAGCCAATTCGTCGAGGAGTCAACAGCATCCAGCTCTGGAACGACGGATCTCGCTGGTGGATTCTTTCAGTGATCTGGGACGCAGAGAGCGCTGCGTCGATCAGCGACGAGGAGTGACTCGCTCTAGCTGATCTCTTCCCACGGCGTGTCCGATCGCGACCACTGCACGCGATCCGGATGAAAGAGGTGCGCGAGCAGCTCCACGCCTTCAGCGAAACGTGGTCCCGGTCGAGCGAAGTAAGCATTTGCGTCGACCGCGTAGACGCGGGCGTCGAGATCGCGCGGAAGAGCGCTCCCGAGCTGCACCGACTCATCGAGTCGATAACCGCACGGCGACACGATAATGACTTCGGGCGATGCAGCTTTGACGTTGTCCCATGTCATGCGAACGGAATCCTCGCCTGCGCGGCCGAGGGAATCGTTACCTCCGGCCATTGCGATCATCTCCGGAACCCAGTGGCCGCCGCAAAAGAGCGGATCGGTCCATTCGAGAAACACGACGCGTGTTGGCGGTGCATCGGAGACGGAATCAATCACTCTCTTGATACGCTCGCGATTGGAACGAATTAATGATTCCGCTTCACGATCGCGTCCGATCGCTTTACCCACCGCGAGAATATTCTCTTCGATCTCGCCAACGTTTCTTGGCGTTAGAAAAAGAATCTCGGGCATCACATCGAAATCCTGAACTGCGCGGCTCAGCTCGTTTCCCGACGGCGCACAAACGCGACAAAGATTTTGCGTGATGATCACATCGGGTCGAAGCTCACGGAGCAACACCTCATCGATCTCATACATCGATGCACCGGTTTCCATTCGCTCCGCCACTGCGTGATCGATTTCTTCCGGCGTTGCACCGTCGAGATGGAGGGCGGGGCGGCTGACAACAGGAAGATCCATAACCGAGGCGGGAAAGTCGCACTCGTGGGAGCGGCCGAGGAGCTCTCTGCCTGCGCCGAGTGCGTAGACAGTTTCGGTTCCTGCGGGAAGAAAGGAAACAATGCGTGACATCTCTTTAAGATATCTCCTTTGGAGCAAACCGATCGGCGAGGAGAAGCAAGAGAAGAACTGATCGACGCTCGGTGCCTACCGTCCTTTAGCGTTGCGTCGATCGGTCACCAACACGGTAATCAGCACGTAAACACCGATGCCACCCGCCAGGACGAGGCCGACGAGTCCAAGCGTCGAGTAATACCGGAGGAGTAGTCCGCTCGAGATTAGAAGACCTGCGATGATCAATCCAACCAGAATTCGATTCGCAATTTTCTCGAACCCCTCGAGGAGCGCAGGCAGCTGCGGCGCATCGACGCGAAACGCGAAATCGTTGCGCGACATTCGCTCCGTAATAGTATCGAGTCGGCGAGGCAGCGCCTGCAACAAATCAGACGTCGAGCTAGCGATCTCGAACATTTTCCTCGGACTCAGATCGTGCCGCGCACGCTCGTTCGCAATCTCGCCGGTGTATTTGCGAACTGTGTCTGATGGATTGAATGAAGGATCGAGCGCGCGCGTCACCGCATCGAGATTGAACAACGCCTTCGCGAGCAGCGTCAGCTCGGCAGGCAGCCTGAGTCCGGCTCGATACGAGACGCTGATCACCTCGTAAAGCACCAATCCCGTCGGCGTGTCCGCGACGGTTTGATCCGCATGCTGTGCAATGATCGCAGAGATGTCCTTGAGGAATGGATTGCGCTCAAATCCCTCGACGGGATCGCCAATTTTGATTAACTGCTCCGCCACCTCGTCGCCATCATTGTCTGCCATCGCGAGGAGAAGTCTCACTATTGCGTCGCGCATATTCTTCGTCAGATGCGACGTCATCCCGAAGTCGACCATCGCGAGCTTCGGATCCTCGAGATCGGCCGCGCGCTTCGCCTCACGCATCGCTAGCGCTTCTGTTTTTAGAAGCGGCGTTTGTGCCTCGCGTTCCTCGAGTCTTCTGTCGGCAGCCTTAGCGTCTGCCGGCGTCAATGGATTTTCTTCGCTCCGCAAGACGACGAAAATGTTTCCCGGATGCGGATCGGCGTGGAAATGCCCCGACACCGCAATCTGATACAAATACGCGCGCGCAAATTCTTCGGCGAGCTGGGAGAAATCGTGATCGATGCGCGAGATCGGCGGAATCTCGTTGATCTTCACACCGCGCACGCGCTCCGTCGTCAGAACTTTGTGCGTCGTGTATGCGTCGATCACGCGGGGAATGAGGATGTGCGGAAATCCTGCCAATGTTCGTCGAAACGTTGCCGCGTTTCGCGCTTCAGTTCTGTAATCGAGCTCATCGCGCAGCGCGCGCTCCACCTGCTGCACGATCCCGATCATGTCGACTCTATCACCAGCAGACGTGTGCTCGGTGAAATACCGCGCCAACTCGCGGAAGAACTCGATGTCGTCAGCGAGAATCTCTCGAATGTTCGGCCGCTGAACCTTGATGACAACATCGCGTCCATCGCGAAGCTTTGCGGCATGCACCTGTCCCAGGCTCGCGCTGCCTAATGGATTCGGATCGAACTCAGCGAAAAGTTTCGCGATGCGCGCGCCGAGCTCGGCTTCGATCGTTTGCTCGACCTGGTCGAGTGGCATCGGCTCGACGCTGTCCTGCAGATGCTCGAGCTCCTTGACGTATGCCGCCGGCATGAGGTCGGGCCGAGTCGAAAGAACCTGGCCGAGCTTTATGTAAGCGGGGCCGAGCTCGACGAGACGCTCGCGAAATTCTTTTGCCTTCTGTGGCGTCGCTCCGCTGTCGGCAGAGTCCTTGCCTGCATCGATGCCTTCGAGACCGAGGAGCCCCTGGCCTTGCGCGAAGTCGAGCAGTCCGTAGCGTGTGAAAAGTCCGACGGTAGCAGCCAGACGCGGCAGATATCGCGGCGCGAGAATCATGGGGCCGAGGGGGGCAGGAAGCATGCCCGTCCGATTTGCTCTCGCGACGAGTGACGGGAGATATTAACGCATGAACGAAGCGAAAAACTATGCACCGCGGTCGGGCAGCGTCGAAGTGATAAGAGTGCCGAAGCCGTGGGGACACGAGACGATCTGGGCACACACCGATAGATACGTCGGAAAAATCCTTCACATAAACGCGGGTCACGCGCTCTCGGTTCAGTATCACAATCGAAAAGACGAAACGGTGCATTTATTGAATGGTGAGCTGATCTATCGCGTGAAGCTGGGAGACGAACTGGAGGACATGCGATTGACCAGGGGACAATCATTCAGGATCACGCCGGGAACGGTTCATCAAATGGAAGCGATTACGGATTGCGATATTCTCGAGGTGTCGACGCCGGAGCTGGATGACGTTGTGAGATTGCAGGATCGCTACGGTCGCGAGGGAACGAGCGCGCCATGAAGGTGATCATTCCTCTCGCGGGGAAAGGGACGCGGCTTCGTCCGCACACATACGTGACGCCGAAGCCGATGCTCAAAGTCGCCGGCAAGCCGGTGATGTCCTACATCCTCGAGGATCTCGAGAAGCTCGGCGACGTTCATCAGATCATTTACATCACCGGGCATCTCAAGGAAAAAGTCGAAGAGTTCGTGCGCCTGTCGAGCAAAATCGATTCGGTGTTCATCGAGCAGAAGGTGCAGGATGGAACTGCCGGCGCGGTTGCCCTCGCTCGTGATTATGTAGACGAGCCGGTGCTGATCATTTTCGTGGACACGATCTTCGACGCCGATTTATCGGTCGTAAAGCGCACTGACGCGGATGGAATAATCTGGGTGAAGGAAGTCGAGGATTATCAACGGTTCGGCGTTGTCGTGACGGATAAAGACGGCAACATGACGCGCATCGTCGAGAAGCCGAACACACCGATCTCGAAGCGCGCCAATATCGGCTTGTACTACATAAAGAATTGGAAATTGCTGTTCGAGGGCATCGATCACGTGCTCAAATCCCCGAAGCACCAAGGGGAATATTTCCTGACCGATGCGTTTCAGTACATGATCGACAAGGGCGCCAAGATAAAAGTCATCGACGTGGAAGGTTGGTACGACGCGGGCAAGATCGAGACGCTGCTCGAGACGAATCAAACAATGCTAACCAAAGGCCGCGCGCGACGGCCGGATAAGCTCGATGGATCGACGATTGTCGATCCCGTTTACATCGAAGACAATGTGACTCTCACGCGATCCACTGTCGGACCCAATGTTTCGATCGGAACAGGCAGTGTGATCGAGGATTCGAAGATCGATAACACGATCATCGGCGAGAAGTCGAGGATCACGCGGTCGAAGCTGAGTAATTCGCTTGTTGGTGACGAAGCGATAATCGATGGAGTGAATGGCACCATGACCGTCGGCGACAACTCCGAGGTCAAGGCATCCTAAAGAAGCTCAGCAGGAATGTCATAGCGCTCAGTGGAGTAAGCTTCTTCACTGACGTTTCGACCGAGATGATTTATCCGCTGCTTCCCCTTTTCCTGAGCAGCGTACTCGGCGCCAGCGCAAGCTTCATCGGTGTAATCGAGGGCGCAGCCGAGACTGTCGCTGCATTGCTCAAGCTTGCGAGCGGTTGGTGGTCTGATCGCCTCAAGAAACGGAAGCCGTTGGTTGTCTTCGGTTATGGTCTTGCGACGTTTGTCAGACCATTCACTGCGATTGCGCAGAGTGCAACGCAGGTGTTGGCTATTCGTCTCGCTGACAGAGTCGGGAAGGGAATTCGCACTTCGCCGAGGGATGCGTTGCTCGCGGATTCGGTGGATCCGTCGATGCGTGGAAGGTCGTTCGGATTTCACGCTGCCGCGGACAATGCCGGTGCGGTATTGGGGCCACTGATCGCGTTTGCGCTGCTGCGCTGGATGAATCTCTCGTTGCGTGGAGTGTTCTGGCTCGCGGCGATTCCTGGAGTGATCGCGTTCATCGTCCTGGTCGTTGCGGTGCGGGATGTAGAGCGAACTCC
>Ga0137376_10003289_pt1 | contig 10027 bp, 8 predicted proteins | sample SagtaG_23_FD_104814 | JGI IMG/M metagenome (GOLD analysis project Ga0137376, IMG submission 104814) | Vadose zone soil microbial communities from Sagehorn Ranch, Mendocino, California, USA - Sage2_L_20_16 metaG | ecosystem: Environmental > Terrestrial > Soil > Vadose zone | place: USA... | reverse complement strand
CCGTGAGCGGCAAGGATCCCCTGCAGGATGGGGAGAATACCGGCTTCCCAGTCAATCAGTGTGCCGTAGCAGTCGAACGTGATGGTGGTGAAGGTAGAGAAGTCCATGGGCAATCAGGACGTGAACTCCGGGCGCGAGAGAACCAACGGAGACGCGGCAAGCCGCGTCTCTACCTTGGATTTATTTCAGGTCAAGCGGGGTTTCCAGCTTGAAACTTACCGCTGACTCGGCCGGCAGGACAATGTCTTTGTTGCCGGTGAATGCCGATCCGGCGCCACCGGCACCCGCGCCTGCGACCGCCCCGATGACCGCACCTCTGCCGCCGCCCGCCAGGCCGCCGATGAGCGCTCCAAGCCCGGCACCGCCTCCGGTGATCACTGCGGTCCTTTTCCCTTTACCCTTCGCGGCGCGTGTGACTGCCGAGGTTTCGATGGAACGCTCCACTCCATGTACCTTGATTGAGGTCAGCCTGATCTGCAACACCGCACCACCCTTAAACCTGCCCAGAGCTTTGGCATCGGTAACTGTTCCGCGCGCCTCGGCTCCGGTGGGAATTACAGTTTCACTGCCAACGGCAACCGGCGCAGCCAATGTTGCTGTAAACGACTGACCTGAGTTGCTGATCTTCGATCCCAACGCTTCCCCAAGACGCACGGTCAGTGTGGTACCAGCGGGCACGACTATCGCCGCCCTTGCAGCGGGGGCGGGAGTAGAACCGGTCGTGCTTTGCCCGCTCTCACTACCCGAAGGCGCGTTCTGATCGGCGGTATTAGCAGTAGAGTCGGCGGTGTTGGCGGCCGAGTCGCTAGCGGGCTTTTTCGAGCAGGCTGCCAACGCGAACAGAAGAAAGCATGCGACAAAGGAGAGAACGGCACGGGAACGCATGAGATTCCTCCAGACTTCAAATTGCGAACGCCAAAACTCTATCGGAAGTGGTCGGCATGTGCAATCCGTTCAACTACGGATAAGCAGTTCAGAATTTTTCGGTGCGAGCTGCCGGTCCGGCAATGGCCGACTCCGCCTTTTGGTCGTTGAAGAGGTCGGGGGCGGAAGCTTCCGAAGAACTCTCTCCTGATTCCGGTTCCGGCGCAGGCGCCAGTGGGGTCGTCGCTACTTCCTCTTTAAGGAGCTTCGCGGAATTCAAAAGGGGTCGGCCCATCGATGGGTTGTAGCTGGTCCAGGGTCCGTCCAGTTGGGCGTCACGTTCGAAGTGCGCTCGCATCGCCTCCATCTTGGAATCAAGATCGTCGAGGTAGTGGAGCATCAGTGCCTCGGGAAACATTGGCAGCTTGGGCGATCCGAAATCGTATTGTCCGTGATGGCTGATGATCAAGTGTTCGAGCAGTGTTTTCAGATTAGGAGGGAAATCCGGCAACTGCGCGAGCTTGGTTTGCAGCATCTCCAGTTCGATGATCATGTGGCCAAGCAACTGGCCACGCGTGCTGTAGGAAAACGATCGGTTGTAAGTCAGTTCGTGAATCTTACCGACATCATGCAGAAACGCACCCGTCAGGAGCAGATCGCGGTTGACCTGCGGGTAGTTACGGCAAAGCAGGTCGCAGGAACGAAACAGCGAAACCACGTGATCGAGCAGTCCGCCGATGTAGGCATGGTGCAACGTCTTGGCGGCGGGGGCGATGCGGTAACGCTCGACAATTTCCGGATCGGCCAGGAACAGTTCCACCAGCGATTTCAGGTGCGGGTTCTCGAAGGTGTCGACGAAGTCTGTCAAGGTGCGCCACAGTTCGTCAATATCCTTGGAGGTCTTGGGCAGGTAGTCGGAAAAATCTACTTCTGCGTCCTGCATGCGGCGGAGTTTGTGGATAGTGAGTTGGAAACGATTCTTATACTTATTGATGAGGCCTTTGACCTTGAGGAAGTCGTCCTGCTCGAAGACGGCGATGAACTCTTCGACGTTGTCCCACATCTTGGCTTCGATCTGGCCGGTCCGGTCGCCCAGTGTGAGCGCAAGATAAGGCTCGCCCGTCTTCTTGGGCTTCACCTGTTTCGAGACGACAACGAAGCTCGAGGTAATAACTTTGTTTTCCTGTTGGGAACAATCGCAGATGAAGAATTCTTTCATGGGCCTCAGATCTGGCGAGAACGGACGCTTGGCTTACCCTCGGCGGCTGAAGCCGCTTTGATTTTCGGCACTTACGGCGCGGCTGAAGCCGCGCCCCTTCAAGGCAAACCAGCCTGAACTAGAATACGCCCAGCTTCTTCTTCTTTTTTAGGTTCTTGGCGGAGGCTTCCTTGGCGGTCGTCTCGACCGGCTTGGTCTGTTTTGCGCTGGCGCCAGTGTCAATGTAGCCGGGCTTGATGTCGATGAAGGCCTCTTCCCGCAGCTTGGTCAGGTATGCTCGGAGGGCGGGCTGAAGTTTCTGCATGTACAGCGCATCCTGAATGCGCGGCTCGACTTCTTTCAAGGTGGGAATGCCCGCTATCTGATGCTCGGTAACTTTCAGAATGACAAAGCCCTGCTTGGTACGGATCACGTCTGTCACTTCGCCAGCCTTTAAGGCGAAGACCCGGTCTTCGAGTTCCTTGGCGAGGACTCCGCGCTTGAAGTAGCTGAGATCGCCGCCCTGGGCGGCGGATGGGCCGTCCGATTGCTTCTTCGCCAGGTCCTCAAAATTCCCACCCTTACGAATCTGGTCTAACAGGTCCTGGGCTTTGGCTTGGGCCGCAGCCAGCGCAGCGTCTGTTGCGGCCTGGGAGGGCGCGGGTGGCGCGCCTGCCACAGGTGCTGGGGCGGGGACGGGCGCCGGAAGGGGGGCCGGAGCAGCAGCCGCCTTGGGCGCGACCAGAATCTCGCTCAGACGAATCTGTTCGGGTTGCTGCATGTCCGCCTGATGTTCCTCGTAGAACTTCTTGACTTCGTCCTTGTTGAGGGTCATGTGCGAACCCACTTCCTGGCCGATGACCCTCTGCGTGATGATTCCGTTGCGCGTATTCTGCTTGAATTCCTCGTAGGAAATTCCCTGGGCTTCGGCTGCCTTTTCGAGTTCTTCCATCGACTGCAAGTTCATCTGCTTGCGCATTTCGTCGAGACGCTTGATCAGTTCCGTGTCGCCGGTGATGCCTAGGTCTTTGCCCTTCTGAAGGAGGAGTTGCTGGTCAATCAAGTCACGGAGGACGTCACGTTGCTTTTCTGCGACGATCCGATCGGCACCTGACGGATTCTGCTGCTGCGCTTCCTGCTTGAGCTGGTCACGGCTGCGGGCAAATTCCGAGCGCGTTATGATTTCGTTATTAACGCGGGCGATAATCTCCTCGACTACGGTGTCGGCCGGCAAGACGGCCGGCACCAACACAGCGGTTGCGAGGGCCAACTGTAAACAAAGTCTCATCTTCATGGTGGGGCTCACTAAACCTGGGCAAAACCCGGCGATTCTGATTTGTCTTATTTTACGCCGGGGGACTAAACGAGGCCAAGTTGATCGGCTCTCAGTTGGCACGCATAAGCGTGAGAGCGGTGACGTCATTGTGCCTGGGCAAGCCGCAGATGAAGCCCTGCAGCTGTTCCAGGATGCCGCGCGAAAGTTCGGTCGCGGAGAGAGGTTTGGTTCCCATAACGTGTTTGACGCCGGCCAGGCCAAATTCTTCGTCGGAGCACTGAGCTTCCACTACGCCACGTGAAACCACTGCTATCGAGCCTTCGGAGCCAAGGCCGACGATCCGCGCGTCGGTCGGCGCCAAAGAGAAAAGGCCAAGCGGCAGGCCAGTCGCGGGTAATTCCTCGATGCTGGACCGGTCGCACAACAAGCCTGGGGTATGCCCCGCATTGACATAACAGACCGTACCCAGTTCTTCGTTGTAGCAACCAGCGAAGGCCGGACAGCTTCGCACGCCACCAGCCGCCCGCATGATTTCCAGATTCAAGCGTCTCGCCAATTCCACCATGGCTTCGGCTTCATTCAATTCCGGGTCGGAGAAGAGTTCCGCACCTGCGGACCTAAAACAGGACTGCGCTGAGGTGAGGATGGGACGACTTTTGTCACGCTTGCCGGCAAGGTCCAGCAATCCAAAAAGAAGCCGGTGGGGACTGACCCGGACGAATTCGTAGAAATCTCCGCCTGCCTGTCCCGAAAAGTAGGCGACCGCGAGTTGGGCGCCGTTGATGTCCGGACCACTCTCATCCACGAGGTGCGGGAGCTCTTCTACCGCCGATCCGAATCCGAGTCTGGAAAGCAGGCTCTTCATGTCGGGGGAAAGTACCACAATTCAGGGAGGCGGGCAATCGGAAGGTAGTGGGGCTATTCGCCGTACTTGTCCTTCAGCCATCGCGCCAGTTCGTCGCGCAGCTGGCGATAGTCGGCATGGATGGTGGATCGGAGGGCGGCCTCGGTCGAACTGCCCTGCGCCAGACGCTCCAGGATGCGCGGGAGGTCGCTCATGCCATAAGTATCGCGGATGTACTCGGCCGCAGCCAGGGATTCAGCATAGGCCAGAGTGGCTTCTGGGGTAGAGAATTGCATAAAACTGCCTTCCAGCACGTTGTACGGAATCTCTCGTTCGGAACCGAAGACCTGGGCCAGTGGCCGGCCGTAGGTGGCGCTTGATTTGCCTTCTTCGAGTTGCGCGATGCCTTCGTGCAACCAAGCCGGGCAGCGCCCGCCCGACATCTGCGTGACAAACGAGTGCGCTAGTTCATGTTTCAGAACGCGAGCCAGGTCAGACGTCATGCTGGTAACGCCACTGATCGGGATGCGCAACTTGCCATCATTCACGGCACCGACCCAGGACGGCGCCCGCGTCACGTCGAAAAATGCTTGTCCGGTGTAGAGGGTGACGATGATCGTGTTATGCGGCGAGTAACCAAGATCCCGCACCAGGTCGTCATAGTCGGATTCAAGAGCAGCCAGAAGATCGCGACGAAAGCTTTCGGATGTCTGTTTGCCTTCGAAGTGAAGGTTGAAGTGGCTGCTCTCGTGTTGCGAAAAGTCGGACTCGACAGTCGATTCCCGTTCCGCCCGTGCGAGGTATTGGCTGACGGTGGCATCGGGCCTCAGCTTCAGCGATTTCTTCCAGGCGCGAATCGAATCCGCCGTGTGATCGCTGGCGAACTGGACGAATCCCAGCATGGCGAGCGCATCCGGCGAGTCGGGGTCAGCCCGCACGGCGCGCTCGGCGTAGGACACAGCCTCAGGAGCGTGGCCGGTGCGGAACAGGCACGCGGCGTAGTAAGTCAACAGTGTCGCATTGTCGGGCTGGAAGCGGAGCGCCGTTTCGAAGTATCGCTTTGCCTGGGGAAGGTTTCCGTGATCGGATTCATGCTTGCCGGCGAGAAAGTATCCGGTGGCAGCCAGTTCGGGTTTGCCTTCACGCTCGAGGACGGATAGAGCGTCAACGTCCACTTTGCCGTCGCGGATGACTTTATCGCTGACGTCCGCTTCGTGACTGAACGTGGGCGCGGCGGGCGTGAAGTCGGGGACGTCATGCGATGCTCCCGAGCCGCTCTGCTGGGGGGCGATGCCGCCAGCGTCAATCCGTTCTACGGACGATTTCGGGATGGCGTAAGAGTCTTCGCCCACGTCATACTCGACGCGATCTTTGTTTTGGCGGACCTGGTCGGCCCAGATGGTGCGTCCGTTTTTGAGACGGATGACATCCGCAGGCGCCGCCAGCGACGCCAAAAGCACTAGAATTGCGATGGACCAGGCTCGCACTCGGCTGATTCTAGCAACCGCATGGAGGGCTTTCGTAGGTGACCAAGGTACTGGACTGGCGCAGGCCGATTTCCGTGCTGGCGCTCTGGTTGGTCGCGGGGGTTGCCGCAGCGCAGTCGAATCCTGCCATTTTGAATTGCCCGTCAACTACCGCTGGCCTGTACGCGCGTCTGCGATCCGTTGGGTTGGATGACAAGCGCGTGTATCGGGTCCGCGGCGCTTCTATCGATCGGCCTAACCTCCACCTCGTGCTTGACGATGGGGTTCTCGCTTTCACGGAAGACATCTGTGGCCGAACCACGGGCGCGTACTTCGAGGGCGAAGGCGAGGTTCTGCTGCGTCCGCCTAACAAGGTCGAACGCGGATCGCTGGCTCTGTTCACGGGAATGGCGATCCTGGAGGAGCAGTTCAACTCGGCATATTTTCGATTTAATGATGAGACCGCAGCCAGTTGGCAGGCTAACCTTTCGCCCGTCTCCGTGGGGGCAGAAGTCGTTAAGCAGTGGGATGGCATCAGTCGCAACCTGGCGGAATCGGACGCGCTTCGCCTTCTGCTGGACTTCAGCCACTTTCTTCCTACACCCGGAGTGGATTCTGCACAGGAATTTCCGCGGTTGCTGCATGCCCGTCTGCAAGGCAAGAAGCTCGGCAACTTCGAACTGTTCTGGGATGCGACTGCCGCCGAGCCGCTCTGGGCTGGCCAGATTCGCATCCGAGAGGGCATCCCGTTCTGGGATGTGTGGACCTCATTCAAACCCAGCGCTCTCGATGGCCGGGGCCGATCCAAAGACCCGGCCGCCAGCGACGTGAACATCGCCAGTTTCCGCATCCGAGCTACTGTGCAACCTCCGACCATCTTGCGAGCGTCGGCGGAACTAGATCTCGTAGTTCGAAAGGGAGGAAAGAGAACGCTGTTGTTCGAGTTGTCCCGATATCTGAAGATTGATGCAGTGCGCATGGATGGCAGGCCGCTTGACTTCATCCAGAACGAAGCCCTGGAGGGAACGCAACTGCGGCGAAAAGGAAACGATCTGGTAGCCGTGGTCTTCTCCGCGCCGCTCGAAACGGGACAAAAATTGAAGTTGATTTTCAGCTATGGCGGCGAGGTGCTATCGGAGGCGGGTACCGGTTTGCTATACGTGGGGGAGCGCGGGACCTGGTATCCGAATTTCGGATTGAGCCCGGCCATGTTCGATCTGGAGTTTCAGTATCCCGCGAACTGGACGCTGGTGGCGACCGGCAAACAGTCTGCCGCGACCGCGGAAGGTCCCGGCATGCAGGCCTCGCACTGGTCTTCCGAGAGGCCGATTGCAGTGGCCGGATTCAATCTTGGCAAGTACGTTCGCGCAGAGGCGCGGGCAGGCAGTGTCCTGGTGGCTGCTTACGGAACCGCCGGTGTAGAACGCTCATTCCCGAAAGCCCCGCCGGAAATGGTTCAGCAGGCACCCACCTTTCCCGGCGCGGGAAAATCATCGACCATGGTGCTGGCTTCTCCTCCGCCGCCGTCGCCGGCTCGTAATGCGCAGGCCGTCGCTGACAAGGGCGCTCGCGCTATTGGCAGTTTCTCACAATGGTTCGGTCCGTATCCTTTTGATTCGCTCTCGCTCACGCAGATGCCGGGAGAGCTTAGCCAAGGGTGGCCAGGGCTGGTTTTCCTTTCCAGCTACGCTTTTCTCAGTCCACAAGAGCAAAGTGACTTACGGTTGGATTCCGGCCGCGCGCTTATTAGCAACCTCGTTCTGGCGCACGAAACCGCCCACCAGTGGTGGGGAGACCTCGTCTTGTGGAACGGTTACCGGGATCAATGGCTGGTGGAGGGTCTCGCTAACTATTCGGCGCTTCTGGTACTGGAGCAGCAAAACCCGGCGCAGTTCCGGCTGCTGCTGGAGAAGTATCGCAGCGATTTACTGAGCAAGAACAAGGACGACGAACTGTTGCGCGACGCCGGTCCGGTCACGCTTGGCCAGCGCCTGATTTCTTCACACTTTCCGGGAGCGTACGAAGCCATCTCGTACGAACGCGGGACCTGGCTGTTCCACATGCTGCGCTGCATGCTACGCGATTCCGAAGTAGCATCCCGGTCTCGGAAGGCGGCCCATCCGGAAGAACCATTTTTTCGTGTGCTGCGAAAAGTTCGGGAGCGTTACGCAGGTAAGAATCTCACCACGCAAGATCTGGTACATGTTTTCGAGGAGGAATTGCCGCGCTCGCTGTGGTTCGAGAATCGCCGCTCCTTGGACTGGTTTCTGGATGGATGGATCAACGGGACCGCAATGCCTCGGTTGGAAGCGCGCGACGTGCGAATTACCCCTAAGGAGCACGGCGTGTCAATCGCAGGCGTGATGGCACAAAAGGACGCCCCCGATGATCTGGTCACCGCAATTCCCGTGTACGGGATAACAGCCACCAACGCTACGGTGTTTCTTGGCCAGGTGTTGGCGGATGGCCCGGAAACCTCGTTTCATCTCAATGCGCCAGCTGGAACGCGTAAGATTGTGATTGATCCCAGGCAGACAGTGCTCAGCACGCTGAAGTAATTCCAAGCCACCCACCTTCGTGCCTTGCCAGAAAGGGCACCCAAGTCCACGCTGACACCAGGGTTGTTTACCGTCAGGAAGCGGCTATTACCAGGTTGAATCTCCATGACACTCCCACGTCATCCATGTACGAGCGAGCGGAGTCCGCGGCGAGTCGTGCTGCTCGTGGAAGATGAGCCCTTCGTGCGGGAAGCAACATGCCAGATTTTGCAGAGCGCTGGATTTGAAGTCTTGCCGGCTGCCGATGCCCATGAAGCAATGAACATCTACGAGCACAATGGGCGCAAAATCGACGTCCTCATGACCGACATGGCGCTACCAGGTCGGAACGGGCGCCAACTGGCGCATGACCTGCGCAACACTTCCGAGGAGATCCCAATCCTGTTGACCTCCGGATACGTAGAACGCGAGTGCGACAGCGAACCGCCCGAGCCGGGAACCTACTTCCTTCCAAAACCCTATTCGCGAGCAGAGTTGGTCGGGACCTTGGATAAGATTCTTAGCAAGGCACTGCGCCGGCTCACCGCCACACAAGCGAGCTAATTCCCCTCCCCCACAAATTGGAGTAGAGACCAGGCAAGCCCCGTCTCTATTCATCAGTCTTACGCTGTAAACCTCATCTGCGCGTTTATAATTCGCCTTTCCATCGAGGAGCTTTCATGAAGCTTGAGGGGCGAGTCGCGCTGGTGACGGGAGGGTCGCAGGGTATCGGGCACGCCTGCGCGCTGGCTCTGGCCGGTCAGGGCGCGAGCGTGGCAGTTGCGGCCCGCAACCAGCAAAAGCTGGACGAACTGGTCGCGAAGATCACGGCCAGCGGCGGCAAAGCGGCTGCCTTCGTCATGGACGTCGCCGACGAAGAGCAGATCAAATCCGGAATCAAGTCGGCGCTCGGGCAGTTCGGCAAGATCGACATCCTGGTGAACAATGCCGGCATCACGCGCGATCAGCTGGTCATGCGCATGAAGCGTGCTGACTGGGACGCGGTCCTCAACACCAACCTGACCTCCGCGTACTTATGTATTCAGCAAGTCATCGGCTCCATGCTCAAACAGCGCTGGGGACGGATCATCAATATCACCAGCATCTTTGGCCAGATGGGACAGGCCGGCCAAGCCAACTACGCGGCGTCGAAAGCTGGACTGATCGGACTGACGATGGCAATGGCTCGCGAAGTTGCCTCTCGCAACATCACATGCAATGCCGTGGCTCCCGGCTTTATTGAGACGAGCATGACGGCGGCACTGAGTGAAGAGTTCAAGCAGAACGCGGTCAAGATGATTCCGCTGGGCCGAGTGGGGAGTACGCAGGATGTTGCGAGTGCGGTCAGCTTTCTGGCCTCTGACGAGGCTTCGTATATTACGGGCCACGTGCTGAACGTGAATGGCGGGATGCTGATGGGGTAGTGAAACTGGAACTGTCAAATCGAGGTAGCTGGTGATAACGCCTGTTTTACAGCATTCGCGCGGGAGGAATCCTTTGCGGTACCGCTAGTCGAATTAGTAAGCAATCATGGGTTCTTCGGCACTGCGTCGGCTTGTTTCGGCTTGTCGGAAGGCGCTATCTGGACCTGAATAGCGTGAATGTTGTCGGACTTTGTGGTGTCCACGGAAATTACTCCAAAACTGCCATTCGCGTCGCGCATTTGAATTGTTCGCGTGGCCTGCGCTCCGGAAGGGCCTGGGCGCACCGTATCGCTGCTCAGTATGGTCACTTGCAGACCGGAGCCTGGATCGCCGGGGTTAGTCTGCTCCACTTGCCGTGTGGTAGTTTGCTGGCCAGTTGAACTGGTACGCTGGGCGGTGGTTGCGCGCTCAACAAGGT
>Ga0137376_10003284_pt1 | contig 10033 bp, 6 predicted proteins | sample SagtaG_23_FD_104814 | JGI IMG/M metagenome (GOLD analysis project Ga0137376, IMG submission 104814) | Vadose zone soil microbial communities from Sagehorn Ranch, Mendocino, California, USA - Sage2_L_20_16 metaG | ecosystem: Environmental > Terrestrial > Soil > Vadose zone | place: USA... | reverse complement strand
GTCGCCGAAGATTCGAACAGTCGCGTCCATCAGCAGGAAGCCGGTGAAGAGCGTGATCGGCAGCGTCAGGAACGGACGCCGGTAGCGATACAGGAGCGCGGCGGCGGCTGCGATCGAGCCGATCTCCATGAAGACCCAACCGCCGGAGATCCACGGGTAGAAGTCCCTGTAGTTCGCGTGCTCGAAGTCGACGCCGAGCAGCCTTTCGATCGAGAAGATCGTCAGCGGCGTGTAGAAGGCGACGATTGCGGCGAAGCCGGACTCGAGCAGTCCATGGCGTGCCCGCTTCGCCCACTCGGCCGCCCAGAGAAAGCCGGCCTGCCAGAGCAGCGTGAGGACGAGGACGATTCCGATGCCCATCGCCTGGTAGCCCTTGGTCGACCACCACGCGTGCGCGCCGATCAGGAGCAGGACGCCGAGGCCGACGAACACCTGGACGGTGCGCGAGAGCTGGGTCTGATCCGTGAGGGGCGTGCCGTTGCGTGAGAGCTCCGAGCCGCGCTCCGGCGTCGAATACAGCCGCTCGAAGAGCGAGAGCGCCGCACCCTGCTCGATGCCGGCCAGTTCGGCTTCGGCGAGGAATCGCTCGCGGTTCACTGAAGCACCCATCGCATAGATGCTATAATAGCAGGCGTGCTATAGATGTCAATAGCTGGTTACCGGGCTAGCCTGCATGTCGTGTCTCCGCATCGGTGGGCAGCAATCCTCGTGGCGGTTCTCGTTGCCACGCCTGCAGCCGGGGCTCATGCGACGAAGGTTCGAGTAAGCGTCCTTCCGTGGTCGTCGTCCGCCGATCAGCCCGTTCACATTCGCGTTGCCGGCTTGCATCCTCGTTCATCGGCAGAAATCCGGCTCCGAGTGAGCGATGCCCGTCGAAGGGTGTGGCACGCTTCGGCACTGTTCCGGGCTGACTCCCATGGCGTAGTCGACCTGGACGGCTCCACGGCTCGCTCGGGTAGCTATGTGGGGCGATGGGGCATGGGTCTGATTGCGTCGCTGACAACCAAGACGCCGTCCGCGTATCGCTTCCGGTGGCACGCAGCCGACGCGCAGACGTTCCGGATCGACGTACGGGTCCGCGGGAGGCGCGTCGCTTCGCGCACCTTTCGGCGCGCCATGCCCGGAGCAGTTGTCGAAAAGCCGGTCTCGATTGCCGACAGCGGTTTTTACGGGAGCTATTACACGCGGGCGGACATCGCTGAGAGGGCCCCTGCGATCCTCCTGCTCGGGGGCTCGGAGGGCGGTCTTCCGTCCGGACCGCTGCTGACGACGCTCGCAGCGCGTGGCTTCCCAACCCTCAGCCTGGCCTACTTCGGGGCTCCGGGGCTGCCTCCGACTCTTGCGAATATCCGCCTCGAGTACTTCGAGAAGGCGCTGACGTGGTTACGCGACCAGCCCGAAGTCGATCCCGCTCGCGTTGTCGTCATCGGCGTTTCGCGCGGGAGCGAGGCGGCGCAGCTGCTCGGAGTTCATTACCCGAGCCTCGTCAGCGCGGTCGTGGCTTCAGTTCCGAGCAACGTCGCTCTCTGCGGATATCCAGACTGCTCGGTCCCGGCCTGGACGCTCGGGGGACAGCCGGTGCCATACACGCAGGAGTTCGACAATCCAGATCCCAGCGATAACCCGGAGGCAGTTATTCCAGACGAGCGCATCCGTGGCCCACTTCTGCTCGTTTGCGGTGGCCGTGACCTTGTCTGGGTCTCTTGTCCGTACGCGCGGGCGATCATGAGTCGGCTCGCGTCGTTCAACCATCCTTATCACGACGTGTTGTACGCGTATGGCCACGCAAATCACTTTGTCGGAGGCCTGTTGCCTTATGCGCCGATTGCTCCGCGTGCGGTGTATCTCTATCCGGCGGACGAGCAGGCCCGCGAGGCAGTCTGGCCACACCTGCTCTCATTCCTCGCGCGGCTGTAGCCTCCGCCGCCGTGTATCCGATCTTCGTCGTCCTTCTCGACGGGCTCGCCGACCGAGCGCACGACTCACTCGGCGGGCGCACTGCGAACGAGATCGCCGAGACGCCGAACCTCGACCGGCTCGCAGCGCAGGGCTCGTGTGGGCTCATCTTCAGCCTCGGCCCCGGACGCGCGCCCGCGAGCGAGCTGGCGCACTGGGCGATGCTCGGCTACACGCCCGAGGAGTTCCCCGGCCGCGCCGTGCTCGAGGCGACAGGCGCCGAGCAGGAGGTCGACCCCGGGCACGTGTTCGCCTTCGCCGCGCTGCGTCCGGCCGAGCGACGAGACGACGGCCTCTGGCTCACGGGTCGGCCGCGCAGAGGTGAGGACGAGGAGGACTCCGCCGAGCTCGTGACCGCGTGCGACGGGCTCGAGATCGACGGTCTCCGGTTCGAGCTCGAGCACCTGCAGCGCGGCGAGGCGATCCTGCGCGTGTTCCCGGGCGCGGACGATCGAGTCACGGACTCGGACGCCTTCTACAAGGAGTGGTATCCGGTGCTGAAGCCGCAGGCGCAGGTCCCGGAGGCCGGGAACACGGCACGTGCCGCCGAGACGTGGACGCGGAAGACGATCGAGCTGCTCGAGAGACATCCCGTCAACGAGCGCCGCGCCTCCGACGGGCTCCCGCCGCTCAACGTGATCACGCTCAAGTGGTGGGGGCGGCGGCGATCGAACCCGAGCTTCCGTGAGCGCCACGGCCTGCACGGCAGCTTCCTCGGCGACTCCGCGTTCCTGCTCGGCCTGGCACGCACGATCGGCCTCGAGCCGCGCCACGTCGCCGAGACCGGTGACGCGCCTGCGGACCTGCGCGCTCGCATGGAGCTGGCGCATCAACGCCTGGACGAGGGCGACACTTTCGTCTTCTCGCACCTCAAGGCGACGGACATGGCCGGGCACACGAAGGACCCGCAGATCAAGAAGAGCACGATCGAGGCGCTCGACGGCGAGCTCGGCGACCTGCCGACCGACCACGCGATCGTCTGCGTCACCGGCGACCATGCGACGCCGACGTATCCGGACGTGATCCACTCCGGCGACCCCGTGCCGTTCGTCGTCAACGGCCCCGGCGTCCGAGCCGACGAGGTCGAGACGTTCGGCGAGCTCGACTGCGCACGCGGGATCCTCGGCCACCTACGCGGGCCGGACATGATGCCCGTGCTTCTGAACGCAGCCGACCGCCCGCTCTTCCTCGGCTCGCGACCGACCCCGTTCGCGGGCGCCGACGGGTATCCCGACCTCCTCGTGCCACTCTAGATGGAGATCGCAGCCCGCATCCGCAGCTTCGAGATCTCGCCCGTGCGCTTCGTCCACGTCGCATGGACGAACCTGTTCCTCCTCTGGCTGATCGTCGGCACCGGCGCGGCGGTGCGGCTCACGGACTCCGGTCTCGGCTGCAGCCACTGGCCCGGATGCGAGCGGGGAGCCCCTCTGCCCGAGAAGAACGTGCACGCCTTCGTCGAGTTCGGGAACCGCCTCGTCGGCGGCGTCGTGATCACGGTCACGCTGCTGACCTGGCTCGCAGCGCGGAAGACGCCGGGCCTGCCGGACTGGGCGCGGAAGCTCGCGCTCGCCGTCCTGCTCGGCGCGCTCGCCCAGGCGCCGCTCGGCTACCTCGCCGTGGCGAGCGATCTGCGCTGGCCCGTCGTGATGGCGCACCTGCTGCTCTCGATCGCGCTCATCGCGGGTGCCGTCGTGATCGCGGTCGAGGCGGTCGGGCTGCGTGGCGGCCACTCGGAGCCGGTCGTCCCGCTCGAGCTCCGCCGCCTGGCGCTGCTCTTCACCGCGGCGGGCTTCGCGCTCGTCGTCAGCGGTACGTTCGCGACCGCGGCAGGCCCGCATTCCGGCGGAGGCGCGCACATCGACCGCTTCGGCTCGCTCCAGCCGACCGTCTACGTGCACGGCGTCTTCGTCGGCTTCTTCCTGCTCTCGTTCCTGCTCTCGATCGGCTATCTGGCCGCGTACAGAGAGCGTTCGCCGAAGCTGTTTCGGCTCGCGCTCCTCACGCTGGGGCTTTTGATCGTCCAGATGGGCGTCGGCGAGTTGCAGTGGCGGACGAAGCTGCCCTGGGAGCTGGTGCTCGTCCACGTTCTGCTCGCGGCGGCGGTCTGGGCGGGCACCGTCACGCTGGCCGCGCTGTTCTTCCGGCCACCTCGTTCTCTGCTACCCGGGAACACCTAGACTCAAGGGAGTGTCCGAGGAGCTCCTTGTCTCGAGCCGCCCAGAGCTCGAGCACCCGATTCTGATCGCCGCGTTCCGCGGCTGGAACGACGGCGGCCAGGGCGCGTCGCTCGCAACCGGCTACCTCGCGAAGCTCTGGAATGCGAGGCGGTTCGCCGAAATCGAGCCCGAGAACTTCTTCGACTTCCAGGCCACGCGGCCGCACGTCTCGCTCGAGGAAGGGGTCACTCGACGCATCGACTGGCCCTCGACCGTCTTCTACCACGGGCGCCCGCCCGACCTCGACCGGGACGTCGTGCTCCTGCTCGGGATCGAGCCGAATCTCCGCTGGCGTACGTTCTCGGAGCTGATCGTCGGCTTCCTCCAGGATCTCCAGATCGAGCTGGTCATCAGCCTCGGCTCGCTCCTCGCAGACGTCCCGCACACGCGTCCGTGCCCCGTCACGGGGAGCGCGAGCGATCCGGAGCTCGTCGAGCGGCTCGACCTCTCGGCCTCGCGCTACGAAGGCCCAACCGGAATCGTCGGCGTGCTCCACGACGCGTGCCGGCAGGCCGACCTGCCGTCGGCGAGCCTCTGGGCAGCCGTTCCGCACTACGTCTCGCTGACGCCGAGCCCGAAAGCTGCGCTCGCACTCTGTGAGCGACTCGCCGACGTGATCGGGGCGCCGATCGACACGACCGAGCTCGCCGAGGCTGCCGAGAACTACTCGGAGCAGGTGTCGGAGGCGGTCGCGTCCGATCCGGACACCGCGGCGTACATCGAAGAGCTCGAGCAGCGTGCGGACACGCTTGCCGAAGAGGCGGAGCTGCCTTCGGGAGACGCCCTCGCGGCCGAGCTCACCCAGTTCCTGCGCGACCGCGAACGCGAGAACGGCGACGACGTCGCCCGCGACCAGTAACGGGGAGGACTTGGCGGGACGTTGCTCATCGCCGGGGGGCGAGCAGCGCGGCCCGGCGGCTCAGTCCATGTTCCGCCAAGTCCTCCTGGTCTAGCCGAACGTAAACGCGTACGCCTCTACGCCGGGGCTGAAGTGCAGCTCGAGGAGCCGGCTCTTCACACTTGGCAATCGGGCGAGCGTGTACAGGCGGCTGCCGCGAACGGGAACGACGCCGACCGGCGTCCCGTCGACCATGACCGCGACCGAGCCGTGCCCGCCGAGGACGAGGTGCACGCTCCGGGCTTGGAACCGGAGCCGCAGCTTGGCGCCCGGGCCGGCCACGATCCGCTGGGCCTCGACCTTCCAACGCCCCCCGTAGGCCAGCTCGTCCGGCTGGAGATCACTGGGCGGCAAGTCGTAGGTCGCGAACCGATCCGGCGTGATCGTCTTCTGCGCGAAGCGCGCCAGGCGCTCGTAGCCGAGGTACGACTCCGGCGTCATCAGCCCTGTCGGCGTCGGATCGGAGAGCTCGTTCGCGACCGGCAGCATCCCGGCGTTCTCGCCGAGGAGGGTTCGGATGCGCGCCTCGGTCGTGTCGTAGGAGCCCTCGCCGAAGTGGTAGTAGCGCAGGTGGCCGGTCCGGTCGATCAGGTACTTCGCCGGCCAGTACTGGTTGCTGAACGCGTTCCAGGTCCCGTAGTCGTTGTCGAGCGCCACCGGGTACGTGACCCCGAGCCGGCGCACTGCGCTGCGGACGTTGCTCGGCACGTGCTCGAACGCGAACTCGGGCGTGTGCACGCCGATCACGACGAGGCCCTTGTCGTGGTACGTCTGGTACCAGGCCTTCACGTGCGGAAGCGTGCGCAGGCAGTTGATGCACGAGTACGTCCAGAAGTCGATCAGCACGACCTTGCCGCGCAGCTGTTTCAACGTCAGCGGCTTGCTGTTGATCCAGTTCGTGAGCCCGGTGAGCTGCGGCGCCGGGCCGTAGTCGTGGAGTGACGTCGTCGCGGCGACCTGTCGCGTGTTCCCACGCAGCTTCTGGAGCTGGCTCTGTGCGCTGTTGCTGTCCTCGACCTTGTTCTGAAGCGCCTGGGTGTAGCCGGGGAGCGCGGTCTGGAAGTGGCGGTCGACGTTGAACGCGATCGCGAGCGCGGTCAGCCCGACGACGACGCCGAGTACCTGCCGGATGCGATGCGCGTGCGGCCTGAGCGCGGTCATGCCGGCGCGGCCGCCGAGCGCGACGAGCAGCATCGGTATCGCTGCGCCGATCGCGTAGGTCACGGTCAGCACGATCGCGCGGAAGCCCACGTCCTGCGTCGCTCCGACGACCGTGATCGCCGCCAGTACCGGTCCGGCGCACGGCACGAAGACGAGCCCGAGGCTCGCGCCGAGCAGCAGTCCGCCTCCGAGGTCGCCGCTCGGTCGCCTCGTCAGGCGGAGGAACGGCCGCTGGACGATCTCCTCGACCTTCGGGAAGAGCAGTGTGGCCGCGACGAGGAAAAGGAGCGCAATCGCGACGTTGCGGAGAAGATCCTCGGGCAGACCGAGGGTCCGCAGGAGCCAGACACCGAACAGCGTGAAGGCCGTGAAGCTGAGAATGAGCCCGGCGATGATCGCGAACGGCTTGCGGCGGCTGCCGGTCGCGCCGCCGGCGAAGACGATCGGCAGGACCGGGAGCACGCACGGCGAGATCGCCGTGATGAACCCGGCTGCGAGGCCTATTCCGATCAGGACGAGCATTCGCTCGTAAGCGTAGAGAGCAGGCGGTTAAGCGGGAATTACGACGCCTCGGCGGTTCGCGCCGGCTCCGGATCTTGCTCGGGAGCGGCCTCGGCCGTTTCTGTCCTGGCCGGCTTGCGTCGCCTACGCCGCTTCTTCGGCTGTGCGCCGTCCCGGGATTGCTGGCCGGCCTGCGCCTCGCCTGTTTGCTGGGCTTGCTGCCCGCCCTTCTTCTTCCGTCGCCTGCGCCTCCGCCTCCCGCTGTGCGCCTTGGGCGGCGGCAGGTTCTCTGCGAGCGCGTACGCGACCTCGGAGAGCGTGCCGATCTTCTCGCGGGCGGCCTCGATCAGCTTCGTCGCGCGCGGCGTGTAGCCGTCGGCCGAAGCGAGGAGAGCGACCCCGACCTCGATCGGCAGCTCGAGCGCTGCGTTCACGAGTTTCGCCGCGTTCTCCTCGTGACGGTGCCCGCGTGAGTTCGCGAGCGCGCCGAGCAACCGCTTCGCCTCCGGGAATTCGGCGCTCACCCGGCGGTCCTGCGCCTTGCGCGTCGCCCGGGCGAGCTTCCATGTCCAGCGGGCGAGGATCTGCTCCGGCGCGTCCGCCTTCCCTTCGCCGATCGCCCTCAGCAGGATCCGGGAGCCCTGAACGCGGTCCTTGTCCCACGTCGCGCCCTGGATGACGAGCGTGACGAGGTCGTCGAAGTCCGCGCGCTCGACGGTCATCGAGACGCGATCGGAGAGCGCCATCATCCGCAGCCTGCGGTTCGGGTTCTCGGCCGCTGCCGTGGCGAGGAGCTGTTCGAGGCAGGCCTTGCTCGCCTTGCCGTCGGAAAGCTTCTTCACGAAGTCGGCGCGTTCCTCGAAGCGCACCTGGCGGCCGGCGATCGACGCCCAGTAGCGCTGCTCGTCCTCGTCGAGATACCGCGGGTCGATCCGCTGCCACTCGCGTTGGATGACCGCGAGGCGGCGGCGGACATCGGGCGTCACCGGCACGAGCCACGGCGCGGGCGAGAGCTGGCGTCGCGCGCGGCGGTTCGGCCGGCGGCGCGGCGCGGGCGTAACGCGGGCGCCCTCGCGGTAGAAGTCGGCGCCGAGGAGGCTGTGCAGCGAGATCACGCGGTCGTTGTGCGTCGCGCCCTTGTTCACGAAGTCGACGACTATTCCGGCCTCTTTGCGCGGGTGCATGCGCATGATTCGGCCGATGCGCTGCTGGTAGACACGGCGGCTCGCCGTCGGCGCGAGGTGCATGACCACGGTCGCGCGAGGCGAGTTCCAGCCCTCCGCGAGGAGCATCGCGTTGATCAGGATGTCGATCTCGCCCCGCTCGTACGCAGCGAGGATCTCGGCGAGCTTGACCGGAGGCGTGCGCCCGCTGACAGCTTCGGCCTTGAGCCCGGCGGCCCGGAACTCCTTGGCGAGGTTGTACGCGTGGTCGACCCCGGCTGCGTAGACGATGCCAGGCGTCGAGTCGAAGCGGTCGCGGTACAGGCTCGCGGCCGCCTGGTTCAGCGCGGTGTGGTCGAGCACAGCCGCGAGTGCGCGCTCCTCGAAGTCGCCGCCAACGATCGGCACGGAATGGATCGCGGCCGCCGGCGGCACGCGGAGGTTGCGGAGCGGGGCGATCAGGCCGCGCCGCGCGGCGTCCTGGAGCGGGAGGTCGTCGACCGAAGCCGGGAAGACGTCCGAGACCTGCTTCGCGATCAGCTGCTCGGTCGCGGTCATCCCGATGTAGATCGGCTCCGGGAAGCTGCGGATCGCGTGGCTCGTCTTCTCGCCGAGCGCTGTGTGCGCCTCGTCGGCGATCACGAGCTGGTACGTGTCGCGGCTGACGATGTCGTGGTGCCGCGCGAACCATGCATACGTCTGGACCGTGATCGGAGACGGCTGGGGCGAGGTCTGGCCCTGCTCGACGATCGGGGTCAGCCGGTCGCCGTAGCCCTCGGCCGCGAGCTCGCGATTGAACTGGGAAACGAGCAGACGCCTGTGGGTGAGGATGAGGACGCCCATCGTGCGGGCCGCCTCGACGAACCCCGCGGCGGCAATCGTCTTGCCGGACGCGGTCGGGTGCCGGAAGCGGTAGCGGCGAACAGCGCCGGGGTCCTCAGCCGGCGAGGGCTCCTCGACGAGCAGCTCCTCGTCGACGACGCCGAAGTCCGCGTCCTCCTCCTCGAGGTCAGCCGGCTCGACTTGGCCGTTCGCGCTCCCATTTCCGTTCACCGGCTCCTCCGCCTGGCGCTGGTTTGCGGCGATCAGCTCCGTGAGCATCCCGGCGAGTGCGTCCACCTGATGGCGGCGCAGCTCGGTTCCGGACGCGAGGTGGGGAGGCTTCTCGGACAGCACACGCTCGAGGCCGAGCATGAGCGCGAAGTGCACCTTCCACTGCGAGGACGGCTGCTCGTTGCCGGCCTCGATCTCGGCGAGCGCCTCGTCGAGCGCGTTGCGGCGAGCCGTCGCGGGCGCGAGCACCTGGGCCGGATCCTCGTCGCTGTGGAGCAGGGGCTCACCGGCCCAGTTCCCGGCCGTTTGTGCGCTCACGACGAGATCGTCGATCGCAGGAGTTGTTGATAGCTGCTCTGTGGTTTCCTGCATGTAGGCGGCGCGAAGGGCCGCGATGCCTCAGAAATTAGAGAGGGCGCGCTCGGAGTCCCCAATGAGCGTCGCAACTCGAAGCATACCCGATGGGACGGCGCTTCAAGCCTGGCGCGCCGTGAGCTCGAACGTATAGCCGTTTTCGCGTAGGTACGGGGTCAAGCCGCCCATGAAGAACGGGAAGCCGGCGCCGAGCAGGAGCGCCGCGTCGACGTCCTTCGGCGAGGCGACGACGCCTTCCTCGAGCAGGTGGCCGATCTCGTCCGCGAGCGCCTCGAGCACGGCGTCCCGGATCTCTTCGACGCTTCGCACCGGCCCGTCCGGGTTGATCGCAAACCGGTCGGGGAACGCTGCCTTGAGCGTCTCGCGCACGTGGGTCGCGACCTGCTCGCCGACCATCTGCAGCAGCACTGAAGGCGCCATCGGCAGGCCGAGCACGAGGACGCCTGCGTCCGCCTCCTCGACCGAGTTGCCTCGCTCGACCGACTCGAGGACGACGAGCATCATGCGCGTCAACAGCCGGTTGACGACGAAGCCGGGAGCGTCGTGGACGAGCACCGGGCGCTTGCGGAGCTTGTCCGCGACGGCCCATGCGGTCGCCAGTGCGGTGTCGTCGGTCTCGGGCGTGCGAACGATCTCGACGAGCGGCATCAGGGGGACCGGGTTGAAGAAGTGCATTCCGACGAGCCGCTCGGGATGCTCGAGGGTCTCGC
>Ga0137376_10003282_pt1 | contig 10033 bp, 8 predicted proteins | sample SagtaG_23_FD_104814 | JGI IMG/M metagenome (GOLD analysis project Ga0137376, IMG submission 104814) | Vadose zone soil microbial communities from Sagehorn Ranch, Mendocino, California, USA - Sage2_L_20_16 metaG | ecosystem: Environmental > Terrestrial > Soil > Vadose zone | place: USA... | reverse complement strand
ATACCATTGCCGCTGAAAATCGCGGTCGATAGTGTCATTGGCTCCCGTCCAATACCAGAGTTTCTAAACCGAGCGGTGCCTGAGGCTGTCACCGGCTCGCCTAACGGCATGCTGATGTTCGTCGTGACTCTAACGATGCTCGTTGCCCTTCTCAGCGGACTCCAACGGGTCGCAAGTACGTTGTTGCGCACCTATACCGGCGAAAAGCTGACTTTGGAGTTCCGAACCAAATTATTTCGCCACGTCCAGCGCCTTTCGGTCTCCTACCACGATACGAGAGGAACTGCCGATTCCACATACCGCATCCAATATTGCGCTCCTGGGATTCAGTGGCTAGCCGTGGATGGAGTCATACCCTTTATTGCTACAGGACTGACTCTCTTCGGAATGATTTATATCATTGCCGTCCTCGATTGGCAGTTAGCCGTAGTCGCAGTTGCCATTTCACCTGTTCTTTACTTGGGTGCACGAACGTTTAATCCTCGCCTTCGGAACCAGTGGGGGCAGATTACGCACCTGGACAGTTCCGCTTTTTCAGTAGTGCAGGGAGCGCTCAGCGCCTTGAGGGTGGTCAAAGCCTTCGGGCAGGAAGAGCGGGAACAAGAGCGTTTTGTTCGTCATTCCAGTAAGAGCTTTTCAGCGCGCGTGCGGGCTGCGTGGTCCGAGGGAGGGTTTGGACTTCTAGTGGCCATCACGACGGCAACCGGAACCGCTGCGGTATTGTTCCTGGGCGTACATCACGTTCAATCAGGGACTTTAACTTTAGGCGAGTTGATGCTCGTGATGGCTTACCTGACACAGCTATTCGGCCCACTGGCATCTCTTGGCGACATGGCGGTCCTTGCACAACGCTCGCTCGCCAGTGCGGAGCGCGCTTTCGCGCTTTTGGATGAATCCGCCGACGTGATTGAAAAGAAAACCGGGACTCAGATATCTCATGCGGCCGGGGGAATAAGTTTTCGGGATGTTTGCTTTGCATACAACGGCGACAACCCCGTATTAAGTGGCATCTCATTGGACATTAAGCCTGGCACTCGAGTTGGAATTATGGGAATGACTGGCGGGGGGAAGTCAACGCTCGTTAGTTTGTTGACCAGATTCCACGACCCAACTCAAGGTGAAATCCTTCTTGATGGTGTTGATCTTCGGGATTACAAGCTAACGGATCTTCGCAACCAGTTCGGAATCGTCCTTCAGGAATCGATACTTTTTTCGACCAGCATCGCAGAGAACATTGCCTATGCGCGCCCCGACGCCTCAGAACAGGAAATCGTTGAGGCCGCAAGGGCGGCCAATGCCCATGAGTTCATAACCCGTCTTTCGGACGGCTATAATACGCTCGTGGGTGAGCGTGGAATGCAATTATCCGGCGGACAGCGCCAGCGAATTGCGCTCGCACGAGCTTTTTTAAAGAATGCCCCGATTCTCATTCTGGATGAGCCGACGAGCTCCATCGATATAAAAACAGAAAGAGAAATTATCGAGGTTATGGAGCGTCTCAGCCTCGGCCGCACCGTATTTATCATCGCCCATCGCTTGTCTACCTTGAAACACTGCGACTTAATACTTGGCATTGAGAAGGGCCGAGTTGTTTCTATTCGGTCCGATGTTGCAAGAGCGCTAGCGGATACATCCGATGTTGTGGAGGCCAAACTCTCCTCATTATCGTGAGAAGAGATTTGGATCCTAGCTGAGTGTCAGATTATCACTTTACAGAGTTTAAAATGTGTACACTCGGTTTAACAGCGGTTGTCCGAAAAGAGAGCGGAAAGCGTTCTAATGTCCGGGCAACATGAGTATTACGGTCTGTATCGCTCCAGCGAAGACCCTCGACTATCCTAAGGGGGGTGGCCATCTATGGGCATATCTCAATTGGGCTCTGGGGTTACGTGCGCTTGGCTGCCAAGTAATCTGGCTAGAAGCTATAACCCGCCCCACTTCAGCTGATGCGGTACGCGAAAACGTTGCCGCCCTAAAATTTTGTTTAGAGCGCTATGGTCTGGTGAATTGCTTGGCGCTCTATTCCTCAACCGACGAAACTCTGCCTTTAGATGTAAGCAGTATCGGCTGTCTGGATCTGGATGCGGCCACAGGGGCGGATCTCCTCCTAGAACTTCGCTACGACACCCCCTTGCATATTGTAAAGCGCTTCCGGAGATCAGCTTTGGTCGACCTCGACCCGGGTTTATTACAGTCGTGGATAAGCAAAGGACAGATACGTCTAGCTCCCCACGACACATATTTTACGATCGGAGAGACGGCTGGACAGCCGGGGGCGCGGGTTCCGGGAATGGGATTGAGCTGGATCTACACACCTCCATGCGTTGCTATCGACTGGTGGCCGCCACGTGCGGCAACAGCCAACGCGGCGTTCACCACTGTGGCACACTGGTATGCCGGTGGATGGTTGCAGGATGAAGCATACTTGGATGATAAACGGAGCGGATTCCTACCATTTCTGGATATGCCACTTTTTACAGGGCATGCTCTGGAGCTGGCTCTCGACTTGCAGCCAGGAGACGAGCAGCGGTTTATGCTTGAAGGCCGAGGCTGGAGTGTAGTTGATGCTCATACAGTCGCGGCGACTCCGTGGGACTATCAGCGCTACATTCAGAACTCCTTCGGTGAGTTTAGTTGCACGAAACCAGCTTATGTAAGCCTCGAAACGGCCTGGGTGAGCGACCGAACTTTGTGTTATTTAGCTAGCGGCAAGCCAGCCGTTGTCCAGCATACTGGCGCAAGCCGATTTCTTCCGGATTCCGATGGCTTGTTTCGGTTCCGCGATATGCAAGAAGCAGCGCAGTCCATTGAGAAAGTCATGATGGATTACGAGCGACAATGCAAGCTAGCTCGGACTCTTGCGGAGGAGTATTTCGACACGCGTAAAGTCGTTGCGACTGTCTTGGAGCGAGCGTTATCGTAAATTGAGTTATGGATTCGTCCCTTCGCATCATTGTGACAGGCTTGATCGCACAGCATCCTCTGCTTGGCGGCGTCGCGTGGGACTATTTGCAATATCCTTTGGGTCTCGCTCGTCTTGGACATGATGTGTATTACTTCGAGGATTCCGGAGAGTGGCCCTATAACCTTGATGGAGGACCGAGCGGAAGCGATTGGGTAGCGCACGATTGCAATAAAAACGTGAATTATCTTCAAACGCTTATGTCGCGTTTTGGGCTTGAAAACAAATGGGCGTATCGGTTTCCCACCAAGGCGCAGTGGTATGGCCTTTCAGACAGAAAACGAACACAGATTCTAGAATCTGCAGATTTGCTGATCAATGTTTCGGGTTCTCTTGAAGACCCGGAACTCTACCGCCAAGTTGGCACGCTCATATACATCGATAGCGATCCGGTTTTCACCCAGATTAAGTTGGCCAAAGGAAATGACGAATTTTGTAAGCGCGTCAATGCGCACGACGCATTCTTTACATTCGGTGAGTGTTTGCCGCAAGGTTTACCCGCTCTTGATTACAACTGGCGAGCTACGCGTCAGCCCATTGTTCTGTCTGAATGGGATTCCTGTCGACCGCAGCGTGACGTTTTTACGACCGTTATGAGTTGGACAAGTTACCAGCCGTTAGATTACGCCGGAAACAAATACGGCCAGAAGGATATCGAATTCAAACGATTTCTTAACCTACCCGCAATGGTCGGTCCCGCCGTTATGGAAGTTGCTCTGGGGAAACTATTACACACGGCGTGGCAAACTGATGATGAAGACTTTTCCCGAACGATGGTGGACTTCCGCTTGAGTAATCCGAAGCGGACTGTACACGATTTTCTGATCCATGTCGGCTGGAACGTTGTCGATGCAATGGAGACGTGTCGTAACATTGATCGATATCGTGAGTATATCCAGTCGTCGAAAGCCGAATGGAGCGTAGCTAAAAATGGATACGTTCTAGGCCAGCCGGGCTGGTTTAGCTGTCGATCTGCCTGCTATCTTGCCGCTGGCAAACCCGTCATTGCTCAGGATACGGGTTTTGCAGAAGTCCTTCCAAACGGCGAAGGGATCCTCAAGTTCAGGACACCGGAAGAAGCGGTTGCCGCTATCCAAGAGATAGATATTAACTATAGCAAGCATGCTGCAGCAGCGCGTGCCATCGCGGACGAGTATTTCGACGCCGACAAGGTTCTCAGTCGGATGATTGAGGAAACATTGCGTAGCGACGCTAACCTATGATGAGTATTACTCACAATCTAAGGATGTGCTGAGATGAAAAATACTTTCTCGACAGTTCCGATGTTCGCGAAGAGTTCGAGAGAGAGTATCGCCAGGAGGCCAGCGCGTCACCGGCGATCGCACAAGTATTTTGGATTCGAACCTAGTCATCGATGGGCCTACATGTGAAGCCCAATTTAAGACTTGTTTTGGCCGGGTATCTGGTGCGTTATCCTATCGGCGGCCAATACTGGCATGTTGGCCATTACCTGATCGGACTGCGCGACCTTGGGTATGACGTTTGGTTCTACGAGGACACAGGTTACTATGATCTAGCTTATGATCCGATACGGAATGGGCTTGGCTATGACTACGACTACGGCGTCCATGCAGCGGCAGAATTTCTTAAATCTATAGGATTTGGCGATCGTTGGCTGTTTGCTGATATCAAGTCAGGTAAAGAGTATGGTCCTGGGGCCGGACGTGCGGACCATCTGCTACGTGAAGCAGATCTCTTCGTGAACCTTGCGGGGATCAATCCAGTTCCGCCCGAGCGACGGAGCGGTCGAGCCAGCATTTACATCGACACTGATCCTGCCTACACCCAACTTAAACTAGCTGGTGGTGATCAGGCTTTGAAAACTATGCTGAATGAGCACACGTGGCTTTTTACCTTTGGTGAAAATATCGGAACATCGCGATCACCGATTCCGACTTGCGACTATACCTGGGTGCCAACACGTCAGCCCGTCGTCTTGAATCTTTGGTCTAACCCTGCTCGGCCTAAACCATCATATACGACGGTGGGCACTTGGAACTCGATAGGGCGTGAGGTGAACTACCTCGGAGAAACTTTTCAGTGGAACAAGCGCCAGGAATGGCTGCAGTATCTGAATCTTCCTGCTCTAACCGGAGCTAGTTTTGAAATGGCAATGGATGTGTGGAGGATACCCGCAGATTGCGAGCGCCTTACACGAGATGGTTGGACAATTATTGAACCTTTGACAGTCTCACGTGATCCTTGGCGATACCGCGATTACCTGCAACAGTCGAGGGGCGAATTCACCGTCGCGAAGGAAATGAATGTTCGCCTGCGTAGCGGCTGGTTTAGCGAGCGCAGCTGTTGTTACCTCGCTGCCGGGCGGCCTGTCATCACACAAAACACCGGCTTTGGAGATGTGCTTCCACTTGGGTTAGGGCTGCACGCCTTTAAAACTATTGATGAGGCGGCTGATGCCGTGCGCATGGTTGAGCGCGATTACCACAGTGCGAGCGCTCATGCGAGTGAAGTGGCGCGCGAATACTTTGCTGCAGATCGGGTCCTCGGTTCCCTGTTGAGGCATATAGGATAGAAATAAAATGTCCAAACGAAGCCTGAAAGTGAAAGAAAACTGGCGCCATTGGACGCCCGAGCTAGCCAAGATTTTTTTGCGTTGCGGTCCGGAAGGAAAGATCCACCCGTCCCGCGTGCGAGTCCTCAGCTTGCTCGAAGATATGTCATCCGTTCTTGATGTTGGCTGTGGTAATGGGGTCATGTTCGAAATGATCCGCGAGAGAAGGCTTGATCTGGAATATCTCGGAATTGATGTAACCGAAAACCTTTTGCAGGTAGCGCGACAGCTGTTTCCCGCTGAGGCTCATCGCTTCCGACAAATGTCACTCTATGACTTGAAGAAATTGCGGCGTAAGTTTGACGCGGTCGTGTGCCGTCACGTGCTTGAACATTTACCTGATTACGCCCCAGCTGTTCAGGACATGTATTCCCGCGCTAAAAAAAAACTGATTCTAGTATTTTATCTTCCTCCTCAGCCTCTTTCCTCGGGTCGCAAGCAAGACGAGAGGTTTGAACGGGGCTTTTATACACATACCTATGATCTAGGAAAATTCATCAACCATCTTTCAACTGAGCTTTCGCCCGACCCTAGCGAAATTCGCATCCACCTCCGGCACGGGAGAGGTGACCCCAGGATGCCCTGGGCAGATCGGCAAAATGTCATTTACGAAGTAATTCGGCCGACCGGGAAAACGCGGTCGACTCACCTGAAATCGACGCGGACCGATAAGTTAGCGCTCGCTACAGAAACAAAAATTGTTTAGCGCTGGGGTCTCGAAACGCTTTTGGGTACACGGCGACTCCGTGCCAATTAAAACATTCCATGTAGTTGATGGACGAAACTAAGACTCCAATTATCACAGGTCATTATATGCCCCAGCTTGACGGTCTACGAGCGTTCGCCGTCAGCGCGGTGCTGGTTCATCATATTTCCGATTCGGCAAATATCTGCGGCATCAATTTAGCCACACTAGGCGTTTGGCTTTTCTTCGTTCTGAGTGGCTTCTTAATAACCGGAATATTATTGCGGTCACGAGATCAGGTAAAATATCACCGTCATCAGGCTTCTTTCGTGCTTCGGCAGTTTTATTTCAGGCGTTTCTTGCGAATCTTTCCTTTGTATTATTTTGTGCTCTCTGTGGCTGCAATATTTGACCTAGGCGACGTGCGCGAGACGATCTTCTGGCATTTAGCTTATATGTCAAATTATCTTTTTGCGATGCAGGAATACTGGTCTGCAGTAACCGCCCACCTTTGGTCATTATCGGTTGAGGAACAGTTTTATATTTTATGGCCCGCGATCATTTTGTTTACCCCTCGACGAATTTTGCTGAAAGTTATTATTGCCGCAATCGCTACGGGTTTATTATTTCGAACTGTCGGCTTTTTTCTTCTTGGGTTTAACTGGATGACGCTCTACACGGCTTCACTAGCCTCTCTAGACACCCTAGGACTTGGGGCGATCTTGGCTTACTGTTCACATCAAGTTAGTAAAAGCCCCATGCTCTTGAGGCGCCTTAAACAATGCAGCCTTTGGCTCGGGATGCCTGGAGTGATTCTGGTGCTACTCCTTCACCAAATGGAAAATTATAATCTCGTCCGTTCTCCAATGCAGAATTTCTGGGTTGTTATTGAGCCTATCGTTTGGGCACTCGTCTTTGTCTGGCTTGTCGATCGTGCGTCATCAGGGTTTAGGGGTATAGGAGGCAAAATTCTCGAGTCTAGACCTCTGCTATATATTGGCAAGATCAGCTACGGCATCTATGTTTATCATCTGTTCATATATTTTGCTGTTCCTCTTATATTATATAAGGTAAACGTCGACTTTCGTCTTCTGCCGCGCTGGACACAAGCTGGTCTTCTTGTTGGAGTTACTGTTGGAATAGCGGCGATTTCCTGGCGCTTCTTTGAAAGCCCAATCAACTCACTCAAGAACCGTTGTGCGTATGCTGAGCAGAACGCACGCCGCCGGATCCAACGGCTCAAAGCTGTTTGATTGTGATTCTCTCGCTTACCTAGGTGCCTGCCGCTCTTTATCACCTTTAGAGACGCTGGCCCCTGGTGCAGCTCTCGTTCTCATCTATTTCTCTGCCACCATCCCGCTTCATCCATTTTCCAACCTCCCGTTTCACGATGACCGGACTTATGCTTGGAGCGCCTACACGGTGTATCTATCAGAGCAGCTACTGAAACTTCGAGGAATACAGAATAACCGTCCGGCGAATGCCGGGGTAATGAGCTGTTATCCAATGGAAACTCAAAAATGAACACCAAATTGCTTAGCGAAACTCTCAAAGGCATCGCGGCAACAGTTGTGTTTTTTGTTATCATGGAATGCCTGCTCAGGGTTGCGTACTTTATTAGAAACTCCATGGTGATTGAAGTTCCGTTGCCATACGTATTGGGGTACGACTACGGCCCGATTCCCCCATGGCTAGATGGACTCCGTATCCTAGAGTCCGACAAAACCTTAATCTGGAAGAATCGACCAAACATCCAGCGGAAGTATGTCGATGTTTTCAGTCCCGCTCATAGCGAGCAAGAAAGAACCGCTCTCCTCCGCCAGTTCTTTCCTCGCCGCCCTAATTCGCCAAAAGCACATCCAACTTGGGAAATTTCGCTTAACTCTGAAGGCTTTCGAGATGTGGAGTTTTCCACGCAAAAACCATCGTCCGTCTTTCGCATAGTCTGTCTGGGGGATTCGTGGACATTTGGCTGGAACGTTGGACAGAACCAGGCTTACCCTCAGATGTTGAAGTCTTTGCTAAGTCGCGACTTTTCAAAAGCGAATTTCGAGGTATTCAATTTGGGAGTGGGAGGTTATTCGTCCCTTAATGGGTTGAAGTTGTTAAAGACAAGAGCGCTCGATCTCAATCCTGATCTTGCAATCATTAGTTTTGCCATGAACGAACCCCGGATGGCGGGATTGCCTGACAAGATTGCGTCTCAAGGTGAAGAATTCGTTAACCTGCAAAAGACGCTGAGCCTTCTTCTCAACAAGAGCGAACTCTTTAAACTCCTGCGATACTGGGCTGTGCTTCTAAAATGGAAGCCTGAATCGATCAATCGGTATACTGAGAAGATGTCGCAAAGCGCAATATGGAAGGGACAGCTAGTCGATAATGATGATAAATTGCAACCATGGGTGAAGGACTCACTGAAGGACTTCGATAACAATCATCGAGGGATGATTAAGGTGGCCAGGAGTCACAATATCAGTATTGTCCTGCTGTACAACGAATTTTGGAAGGACAGCCCTTACCTCAAGGTGCTACAAAGAATTGCGCGTGACGAACGCGTGCCGCTCGTGGACAGCAGTGGTTTGATCGCCGGAGCGCAAAAGAGGATCGAGAACGAATTAGAGAAGAAATTAGACCTTCAGCCTGGTAAGTCTCAAAGAAACAATGCCCATGGAGAAATCGAAGTTATCTTTCGAGTGTTCGCGGACAAATGGTCTGTGCCAAAGGCAATTTACATGGCGGGAAATCATCCGAAATTGGGGAATCTCATACCTAACAAAATCGTCATGTACGACGACGGAACTCATGGGGATCAGAAAGCAGGAGATAACGTCTGGTCTTATTCGGCGACATTTCCGCCGGGGACAAACCTCTTTTATGTTTACACCAATAGTGGAGAAGAGGGAAAATGGGAAGGTCTAGATGTGCCACATATTCGAAGTTTCACGGTCGAAGCTAAAAACGGCGAGGCCAAACTTTACAGACCCATCGAGTCCTTTGGAAAAATCTACATGCAGGCTGATCCATGGCACACCAACGCCGCTGGGTATGAGCTGATCGCTAAGGCCTTACTCGATGTCCTGAAGAAAAACGACAGGGTAAAAGACTATCTTCGGAATCAAACCGTTCAAAGTCTATCCCCATAATTGATAATGTATCGAAGCGGAACGTGGGTCTATAGAACAGCTCGATAATAATGCCTGCGGCAATACACAGGCGGTCGGAAGGCTGGAAGCGATTTGGCAAAGAGGCGGAGACGTCCGGTCGCGCAACCATCGTAGCAAACGTAGCTCTAGTTACACGACAGTCTGCGGCCGAACTGGAAGCATCTGAAGAGATCCAACTCGGCCACACGGAGACCGGACGTGAAAGAATCGTAATCGTTGGCTAACCATCATCTATCGAGCAATCGCAGCCGCTTCCTCACGCACAGGAGCGCTAATCCCACGTCGAATCAACTCAGGCACAGCGGTTACTTCCACGATGGAGGCGGGCCCCTTCGCATTGGCGCGCACCAAAAGCTGGCGAGAGTGGAAAGGACGCAGCGTCGCGCGATGGCCTACGCTGAATACAGTCGTGTCTTGAAGCCGCTCGCGCACCAGTCGATAGAGGCGCGCCTCCGTAGCCTCGTCAACCGCTGAGGTCGCCTCGTCGAGAAAGAGCCAATCGGGCTTCTGCACGAGCGCTCGAGCGAAGGCGATGCGCTGCTGCTCGCCTGGGGAGAGTTGGAGCGCCCAATGGCCGGCCTCGCTAAGTCGCCCCGCTAACTCACGGAGTCCGACGGCCGCCAACGACT
>Ga0137376_10003273_pt1 | contig 10049 bp, 11 predicted proteins | sample SagtaG_23_FD_104814 | JGI IMG/M metagenome (GOLD analysis project Ga0137376, IMG submission 104814) | Vadose zone soil microbial communities from Sagehorn Ranch, Mendocino, California, USA - Sage2_L_20_16 metaG | ecosystem: Environmental > Terrestrial > Soil > Vadose zone | place: USA... | reverse complement strand
GAGACGGGAACAGTGGGCAGTCGTGCGTCATGCGATCTGATGGCAGATCGGAGGCTGTGCCTTACCGGAACGCCGGTGCAGAACAAGCTCGACGATGTCTATGCTCTTATCAAATTCCTGCGACTTCGCCCGTTCGATGACAAAAATTCATGGACGGAGTTCATTGGCACACCAGTTAAATTTGGTCAGGACATAGGCATTGCTCGGCTTCAAATGATCATGAAATGTATTACGCTCCGTCGGACTAAGGAAACTAGGGCCGAGGATGGGAAAGCGATTCTTGCACTCCCTCCTCGTCGCGATGAGCTTCGCTTCTTGCAGTTCGATCCGGAAGAACAGGAAATATACAATCAGTACTTCCAAGAGTCCAAAGCCGAATTTACAGATCTCTCAAACAAGAACGAGGTTATGAAGAACTACGTGGGGATATTGCAGAAGATTCTTCGACTACGTCAAATATGCGATCACTTTGAATTGGTAAAGGCAAAGGAAGTGGAACAATCGCAAGACACCGCGGCTTCGTTTGAAAGCATTGTAGCTGATATTGCCAGTCAAGGCCTCACTCAAAGTCGCGCAAGTGCCATCTTCACCCTGCTTCGCGAATCGGCAACAACTCAGTGCGTGGAATGCGGCATGGAACTATGCGTTTCGAACGAGCCTGGTCAAAGTGATGGTCTGGATGGAAATGGGCCCCCTGCATCGAAACGAGGCAGGAAAACGAAAGTGGCCTCTCGTCCTCCTACCAGAGCCAGCAGCCCAGCAGGCCCCCTCCCTGTCCTGACGCGCTGTCAACATCTTTTCTGTATTATCTGTTACCGCAACTATGTGTGTCCTGCATGGCCGAACGTTATCTCAGATGAGCTCCACGCATGTTCCGCTTGTCAGATGGCGCTGGCCGGAACGGATGCTGTGGAGATTAGGAATGAACCATCCCCTGAAATGCAGAAGAAGAAAACGCAAAAGCGAGAGAAACGACAGAAGGGTGCTTCACTCGACAATCATCATCCATCGACAAAGGTCAAGGCCCTAATGCAAGATTTGATACATTTTTCGAGGGCAAATCCCTACTCTGCGAATTACGACCCAAGCACTCTCGATGTGCAGGTCGTCAATGACGAGAAGAATTGTTTAGATGACAACATCGTGAAAACAGTCGTCTTGTGAGTACCCTCCGTAACGTTTGCTTCATCAGCTGATCTCTGGCCAAACGACAGCTCGCAGTGGACTTCTATGCTCGATAAGTATGTTAAACTCTACTATATGATTATTTGATAACTAACAAGGCGAAGAGTTGAGGACGCACTCGAAGCAGCTAAAATACAATATGATCGACTGGATGGAACCATGAGGAGAGACGAGCGTGTGCGCGCTATGGAAGCCTTGAAACATGATCCACAATGCGAGGTTTTACTGGTCAGCCTAAAGGCTGGAGGCGTTGGGCTCAACCTAACGGCCGCGCAGCGTGTATATCTCATGGACCCATATTGGTAAGATGAGGAGCCTTCGTACCTTGCAATGATACTTAATTATGGTAGGAACCCTGCCGTGGAGAATCAGGCTGTTGATCGTATAGTCCGTGGCCTCTTATTTATTCAGGACATCCTGCTGATCCTCTCTCTAGCACCGGTTGGGCCAGACTAAGCCTGTGACCACAGTCAAGCTAATAATTGAAAATACCATTGAAGCTAGATTATTGGAAGTGCAACGCCAGAAAACGGAGTTGGCAAACATGACCTTGGGACAGAATCTCAGCAAGGCAGAACTGATGCAACGCCGCATGGAGGAGCTTGCCAAGTTGTTTGGATCATAGAAGATATTCTACAATTTGTGATATAGTCCTATTTTACTGTGTACCGATTACTGTATACATTGTTCTTGTAGACATAATATAGTTTGATAGCTTAAAATCCAAAATGGCCAGCATGTTTGCGAGCGCCAAAATAGTATACTAGAGACAACGCTCAGAGTTATCAATCAAACGAGTTGTAATATGACGAACCGACGACCTGGCTGACGAACAAGCCAACAGTGACGCCAGCGGCCACGGAGATCATTCGCAGGGCCAGGGCAAAGCCGTTGGAATATCGTTCGGCTGATGTCTGATAAGTCTGGCTCACGCCACCTCCTTGTGCAATGCCAGACTGATTGTGTCAGAACGATGTACTGCATGAAAAATGATCTTCTCAATACATACGGGCACCAAGAATAAAACACCAGTGATCATGGACGTAAACGCCGTACCACGGACAACCCGGGAATAGATGTTACCGAGGGAACCGATTGCAAACGCTCCTGCTGCAGAAACTATGTCAGTGCGACCAGGTAAAACAAGACTTGTGGCGCGGTTAGCTGCATAGGCTACGCATGAGAAAAACACCATGACAGGCAGTTGCAGACTTCTCCATTTTTGCAGGTTGGCTAATGAAGAGCACAATGAGTACAGAGGCACCAAAATGAATATAGTCCAAGTGGGTAGTGGCTGTTTGAGCCACCCCCAAGAAGGATCCCGATAACATCCTATCAATGAAAGTTATTATTTCGATAACAATTTATGCTACGTAAAATAACCTTTGACGAGATTTTTATCAGCTTCGTAAGAGACACTTGTTTGAGCAAGTACGCCGCTGATACTCGTAGCTGGTCCAGAACCATTGGAGAGACGGAAATGACCGTGGGTGTAGGAAAATTGGGGATTAACGGTGCTACGATAATAGGCGTGGCGCGCATGACGATCGACAAGGAAATAGAAATCCGAGCCAATCGTGAGCCCAAACCCCTACACAAAATTGCAGACCTTTTAATAACTGGAACTTAATAAAGACTCACTAAAAAAAGTGTGTAGATGATCGCGTATACAATACGAACAGAGCCACAGAATAGATTTTTAGACATGAGCTCTAATGCGCTTATCACTTGACGTGGTATGAGAAGAGAAAATTAAGTAAATCAATGCACTACTCACAAATCGTGAAGCCAGGGAGAATTAGGACAACCCCTGCTGAGGCTATGGCGTTGTAACAAAAGATGCTGCCCCGGATACTGCTCAGACCTCTAGCGACAAAGGCAACGACTATAGACACCGAGATTCTGGGATCGCTAAGTCGTGCTTCGTGAAGATCAGGGGGGTATACTCACTCATATACGTTGGCATACATGGAACTCTTGCTAGCTGCATTAAGACCGAGATATTGCAGCACGCCTGCACACGTGCCACTAATCCACATATCAAGAATAGACCCACCAAACGACAGGACACAGATGATGGATGCACATATAAATGCGAAAATACATCTGACGTAAAGTGGGTATATCGGTGGCGACCTGAGCAATTCCTTCAGTGCATCGGAACCGGCTTGTGCTGTCATCCCGTCATGGAGGACGTCTCGATATATCTGGTGTACTTTATGGAGCGATGTCAACGCTACGCGGCCGGTAGCCCTGACAAAATGCGTCCGTGATGAGCCAGTCTCTGTGCAGCGCATGCTAACAATGACGATGTTGGGCAAATGCACGAATTCTATTTAGCATTTCAGTGATTGGCAACGGTCTTTATTGTTACTTGACCCCACCTGCGGAGACACCAAGTATAGTCGCGGTAGCGGTTAACTGAGATTCAATCCTGTGAGAAGGTGCCCCGAAAGCGAGCAACGCCTTTGCTAGTCTCAGGATAAACTTTCTCCGCTTAGCGATTTCTGTACGATACGAATGCAGAGTGCTACGTTGGTCATGGGCGGAGATTATTACCTTCAGTATTGTTAGACTTGGCGATTAAATTCCTAGGCCTGGAAATGAAGGTCCTGAAAGAGAATATGCTCCTAGAAAGCGAACGTTTTGCAGGTGGTTGGTCCATTGTCACTTGGTACAATCTCGACGTTGGTATATATAAAACAGGCGTACGTGACGTCATAACTACATGAAGATCAACATGATACAAAGCATAACAAAAACACAGTGCCACAACGATGGTATGTTACAAAATCCTTCACCAAATCTGAGGGGCGGGTGGAAGATAATCGGGAGGTAGAAGAAATGCATCGTAACCATGTTGCGGGAAAGATTGCCCCCCAAGGCTCTGATCAGAGATCCAGACTGGCAGCTGCTCATTCGAGGTCATCTCAAATCCTCGCCATATTTGTTCAGCGTCCGTTAATGGCGGCCGTGGTTGAGCCATGACTTGGTTCGGGGCAATTTGTCCACCGGCCTGGACTTGTGGCATCTGGCCATCGTGACCAGGGTAGGGATAAGTAGGTGAAAATGGCTCTGCGCTTCGTTGAGGAAGCAAGGCCATGTTGTTCATGGCATGTGTGGAATTCTGATCAGTGACCATGGCAAGGGAACGGACAGTATCATGTGTGGTCTGCGGCGAACGTGATGATGAAGCCTTTCTGATCTTGGATCTTTTAAGCATGACTTGTAAGGTCAGTGCGTATCGTTTCCCAGGGACTGAGATGATAATCAACTTCATCCTTGCACGTCATTGATGACAAAAGGACTCACTGCCAGCCATCAAATTGGCTACCCGTTCAACTTGCGCTCTTATTTCTTCCACGTTGCAATCATTTGCACTGTACCAGTCTATGTCAGATCGAGATTTGTATAACTGTGGAACTTACAATAGTCGGGCCAAGCGAAGGAGGAAAGAAGCAGCAAAGGTTGCAGCAGCATGGGTGTAGTGAACGGCTTATTGAAGACAGTGTAAGGTATACTATTGGACAGGGACGTTTCGACGTACCATATCTCATCCCCTCTCGATAGGTGGGCGAGTTAACGGTGATTTCCAGAACTTGTCTTGCTATATGAATAGAGCGGATCGAAAGTTCCCTCTGCGTAGCGGGCATTTTTTGTACATCATCTGGGCCGTTAACACCTCGCAAAGCGGTCGCGTTGTGAAACAACTCGGCATGAAGGTGCTGAATCTGCAAACTCTGCCGATAAAATGCTGAAAATATTTGTGAGAGTCCATCACATCATCTTGAACAGAGAGAAATACCTGCATCTGTGTACTTCTGCGAAAAAGCATCGTCCCAGAATTGAAACCATTTCCGAAATTCACCGTCAAAGTGACGCAGATGTGCTAAGTCATCATCAGTGACAATCCTTTCGAAAGGAGACATAGCGTTATGCAGCCGTTCTCGAAGCACCATGAGTTCAACAGTCGAGACAAGTCGCATATCGTCTTCAATCGCCAGCGGATGTTGGAGAAAGAAGCGACAATCTTGGATGCTTTCATCCTCCTTCAGCACAGCTGGACGTCCGGTCCCATAGGAAAGCCTAAAAGTGATGCACATGAACACCCGAGCAAAGAAAGATTATGATTATGAACCACGTACTGATGTTCGAAGAGGTACAGGCAGAGCCAAGTCCGGGTGGCAATCACCAGCTCCTTGTCTTCCTTCGGATCAGATTTCTTGTTTTGCATCCGCCTATATAATCTAGGCCAAGCTTTATGCATAGCTATGGGAAAAGAAAAAGTTAGTGTCCGATAACCATAGTTGATTTGCTGTGTTTACACAGTTCCATTGCCATGCGCACGGCATGGCCTCCACTCAGCCACCCATTGTCAGACCAACCAGCAACAAGGACTAGTTCACACAAATTAGAGTGGCCTAAGTATAACAATGTCACTAACTCATGGATTGGACGGCTTCCGGTCGCATGACGGGTGCAAAAAGTGTGGCGCAAGCTATTGACTGGACCTCTTCAAGGCACTTGCGATACTGTTCACTCTGCTTTCCTAAGTGGTGATATCAGGGACAATCAAGAGAGTCAACGGCGAAGCAACCTCCTCCGTCCTTAACTCGCGATGCGACCATGCAGATACAGTCGACGGCGAAGGGTGACCGTTCATGAAGAGCATCATAGATGTCAGTGTTTGCATCGAACACTGGCCTGAAAATCGTATTTGAATGTCGCGTTAGTGATAACAAGACATATTACCCACAAGAAAGTCGAGCAGCCTCCATAGAATCTGTGAGGATGGTCTTAAAAAACAATAACTTCCCGTATTAGCGAATAAAGAACGAACATTGCAAAAAGATCCCGAGCCTCCGCTTCGGATATGATGTTCTTGCTTACCACTGCAAAATCGTGAGAACAATGCCTCCTGTGTAAATTTTATATTACCATCTGGAAATGTCAGTTTGTGCAGACGTTTCCTCCGTTTTGACGGCCTCTCGTGCCTCTCCGGAGAGGGTGTTCTCGTGCGACTGTGCGAATCAGTCCCGTCACCATTTTCCTGCGTTCATTGATCATTATTGGCTAAAGACAGTTATTCCATATAGAATTACCTTAGCGGCACGCCGAGAGGCGACATCGGCCAAACCCCTGAGGACCTCCCACGGCGCCACAAGACCCTGGGCAGGAAGTTCCCCATTGTCTTCCTCCTCGAAGTCCGAAGACTCTCCACTTGTTAGATGAGACGAGGACAACGGCCTTTTCACTCCAGACAATTTCGTTGTCTGTCGTTGTCCCGGCATATTCGTTGCCTGATAACGCATAGACGAAACATTGCTGGGTTGCGCAGCACCCATAGCCTGAATGCTCGAGAATGGTGGGAGAACATGGCCCTGGGTTAATCTAGGCGGCTGTGATTGGTTATATCCATGCGCATTTGAATGGGTCTGAGGGAAAGTGTTTGATTGAGCTTCTCCAGCAGGCGACACTTGATTTGGCTGAAACGTTGAACCTTGATAAGTTATTGATGCACGATGTTGCCGTGTGCTGGCGTTTGGGAAAACACCAGTTGCAATTTGAGGCGACTGGTGCATCTCGTTAATATGTGGGTGCGCAGTAGTGGGTGTAGGAGTAGACATTGAGGGTGAGCTCAAACTTGGCGATTGGTTATAATGCGTATACGTAGGTGATCTGGCGAGAGATCCTCCACGAATTTGAGCTACAAGCTCGGACAGGGTACTCAGAATAGTGTTTTGTGTTATCTTAATGTCAGCTACATGGGATTCAAGACTCCGTATGCGCCTGCGGTTGGAATCGGCGTAAGCGTACTAAGAAAACTAGCCATAGGCAACGTACTCTAGTCCCGCCTCCCCTGTAAGAGTCGCTTCTCTTGAAGGCTTCTCAAATAAACATTCGAGACCTGTGTTTCGGCAACGCCTACAAGGTGGATTGTCGGCGCCTTCGCATCTCATCTTTTGCTTCCGACACGCATTCTGATCATGCAGATAGGCACATAGAACTAAAGAGAGAGAGAGGGACTACTCACACAAGCGCCTACATAAAGGGATTAGGCTGAGGAAGAACATACGAGAGATGATAACACAGCTTACGAGGTACTCTATTCAATGTCTTCACCACTGGCTTGGCATCCCTCTTGAGGTCGGATTTGCTGTCGTCTTCATCCTGCTTCTTCACAGGAGTACTACCACTCGGATCCATGGAGAAGGTGCGGACGAAAGGTCCTGGGCGGAGGAACGGACAGGAGGAACAGTCGCCGGGAGACAAACAGGATGAGGACCTCACAAATACTGCAGGCCAAACAATGACAAGCGCATCATCTGTGATTCGCCTGACGCACGTCAATCTCCATCTGTCAAGCTTCAACTGTACCAGAAATTCGAGTCCATCTTTCCCATTTCTTGCTTCGACAATATCTCTTTGAATGTGCACAATCCCCCCAGCTGGCTGGTTATCACATTTCGAGCTCAGCTTACTTGACACAAGTCACAAGTTATTTTAGTGTTTTCGTCCAAATACTGGGCTGATGGAGGTCTGACGCGTGGCGCCTTGGGGCAAACTCTAATCAAGCTGCTAAATTTGACATTTGACCCTTCCTCAGGCTTCAATTGGCATAGTACGGGTAATCGTAATCCCTTGGGGGTATCCCGCACCCATACTCCAGCAACCCCTGCACCCTAGGCATCCGTGAACGTTTACCCTGCTATAAGGGCCGCCGATGCTTGGAGTGCGGCGTATGCTGCAGGATCGCGCTGTGATGGACATTATTCAATCCTGGTATTAGGTAAGTATCATTGCACGGTACACCCACTACCCCGCAACTGAAGGTACTGAGCAACTGGAGATCTATGAGCAAGAATCAAATACGAATGAATTGCCTGTGGAAAGTTCTAGAGAGGGTCTAAATGTATGTAGCCTTGAGGCATGCGCCAATTTTACAAGAAATGAACTACTTCTTTGATGATCAACAAAAAACAGTTGCAAATGTGTACATGTTTGCGCCACTACTACTATACTACCTTCTTTCGTCGTTCACCCAGCCCCTTTCTCTCTTTATACCAGGGATCCCAATCAAACTTTCTATTTCGTCGTGCAAAGCCCGCTGATTCTGGGTCTGAATTTGCAGGCCACGATTTTGACCTTGTATGTGCAAAATATCATCGCTGACGGCCTGTAGATGGTCAGTTTGAACTTCCGACAGCCTTGTAACAGACTAACATTAAGGTGAATCTTGTATGAAGAAAGTATGCTATCCAAGTTATCTAGCTCGGCAATTGCTTCATCCATATGTTTAATCACCGTCATTACTTGATCGTCAGATTCCAGAAATGAATGGATATTCGCCTATACCTCCGTTAGAGATCATTAAAACCAGTAACTGAACCTCACATTTTCCAGAGCCATTAATTCGCCCGTGAGGCGGGCTTCAATTAAATCAACTGCGCCTTTGGCATTCTTCCTGCCTATCACGTCGTCACTTGCCCAATCATATCCCTCTAACATATCCTCAACGTTGGACATGGTTGCCTGCGCTGTTTCCTCTTCTCCCTCAATCGTCGACTGACTCGCCGCATTACTGAATAGTAAGCGTTCTATGACCCCCTGATTTGCTGAATCAAAAAAGGATATCCTTGTTTTTGGATTTCTACGATTGACGGGGCCGTTGGGTTCGTGATTTTTGCCTGCAGTGGGCGGCTTTCGTGAGCTGCTAGACGGCGCCGGCGATGCTGTTCTAGAACCTGAAGGCGATTGCAATAAGGAAGATTGAACGATGGCTGTCCATTGAAAATATTAATACGATATGTCGCAACTATTACTCAATATGATACCTTTCTTGTCGAGACCGTCTTCCGTTGGACCTTTGTGTAGACTTATGGAAGGGGCGTTAACAACTGTCAGATCCGTATCGGACTGCTGATATTGATCCACGGACTGCAGCGTGGTTTGAGAGGTAGGGGTAAAAGGCACCGAGTGGGTTTGAGGCACGGGATCGCGATATCGATCAGCTGTAGGAAGCTGACGTCTGTCGGACCTTGCGGAATACACAGGCTACACGGCACAGATCAATATGCGCCATGAACAATAAATAGCAAGACTCGACCTGTGCTTTTGTCGGTATCGAATCTCCTCGTTGTCCGCTCGGAGAAGACGAACGTGCGGAGCGCAGGGTATGGTCAAACTTTGTTGAGGTATCATCAGGTTCAGGCTCCGTTATTCCCTCCAGGCGCAAGGGGGCGGAGGAGGAGATACGGAAAAGACGAATCAACGAGTGCAAGAAGCTAGTTTGGTCATCTTGGTCTTCTGTCTGCCAGCGATAGGTCCTGGAAAGTGTGACATTAAATACCAATGGCTTTCGAGCAGACGTGAACTTAGGGATCGTGAGAGGGGAAGCTAACATACATTAATAACATGGATGGCACGGAGGTCAGACAATAACCATGTTTTTCCAACAGAGAAAGAGCCATTGCTGTTGAGCTTGGATTTATGTATGTAACCTGTGCCGGCACTTGCTTCTGCAGAGCAGTGAACAAATCAGAAGTGCGGAAGATATGACGACATACGGGACAGAAGGATGTAGCGGAGCTTCTTGGAACCGTCTGCGTCCTCCCAGATTTTTAAGTGGGAGACGTACGCTTCCTCCAGTACGCCCTGGGCGTTGCGCCTGGAGAAGACGGATGATATGATTCTCTGGCGCTCGTCCAGCATCAGGGAAGAGGAGGCGGGGCACGTGGCATGGGTTGCACATGTTGTGGACATACGAGATCTGATCGGGCAGAAGATATACGACTTGCACATTGGACAGAAAAGTCCATGACTGGTGCCATTGACCGTCTCTGACACGCGCTGGACCTTGTCTC
>Ga0137376_10003272_pt1 | contig 10052 bp, 6 predicted proteins | sample SagtaG_23_FD_104814 | JGI IMG/M metagenome (GOLD analysis project Ga0137376, IMG submission 104814) | Vadose zone soil microbial communities from Sagehorn Ranch, Mendocino, California, USA - Sage2_L_20_16 metaG | ecosystem: Environmental > Terrestrial > Soil > Vadose zone | place: USA... | reverse complement strand
TGATGCCGCTGAGCCAGACGGCCGCGCCCTCGACCGGTTGGTGCGTGCCCGCGTCCGTCACCGTGCCGCTGACGGTGCCGGCCGCCAGCACCGCGCCCCGTTTGACGAGCACCACGCTGCCGCCGGGCATCAATACCACGTCCACGCCCGCGTCGAGCAGCATGTCGGTCAAGGCGCCCGCGACCGTGATCTCTTCGGCGCGCAGGTGCACGCGGCTCGCGGCGGGAATCACGCCGTCGGCGTAGACGATCTGCAGTCCCGACACGCGCGCGACTTCCGCCAGCGCGGCGGTCAGCGGCAGTCCGTCCAGTCGCAAGCTCACGCGCCGTCGCAGCGAGGCGACGCTCCCCGCGTCGACCACGACCGGTGCTCTGGTGGGACTCGCGGAGGCGAGGAGGAACAGCGGCTCGCGCGGCTCGATACTTTCCTGCGCGGTCAAGGCGCTCGCGCCGACCAACAGCATGGCGGCGACGAACGACGCCGTCCGGTGCCAACGAGTCATGGCGTACCTCCGAGTGTGATGATCCGGCCGCCTGTTCCCGAGCGGGTGAGCCGAGCGTCGACCGCAAGGGCCAACGCCCGCAGCATTTCGTCCGGCGCGCCGAGTGTGAACTCGGCCGTGATGGACCGGGTCGCCAAGGCGGGCCCGGCGATCCGCACATCGAGGTCATACCACCGTCCGATGGCGCGCAGCACGGCGGGCAGCGGCACGTTCTCGAAATGCAGCCGGCCGTCCGCCCAACCGAGGTAATCGGCGAGCGCGCCCTCGGGCGACATCCCCACCAGGCCACTGGGCGCGAACGTCCCGATCTGACCGGCACGCACGACCACGCCTTCGGCCGCCAGGCGACCGAGCGATACGGCCCCCTCGGCCACCGCCACCGCGACGGTCGAGTCCTCCGCGTAGGCACGCACGTCGAAGCGCGTGCCGATGTCTTCGGCGACCGCGTCTTGGGAATGCACGCGGAACGGGCGCGTCGCGTCGTGCGCGACGCTGAACAGCGCTTCACCGTCGAGGTACACGTCGCGGACACCGTCTCCGAATTGTGCCGGGATGCGGACGTGACTTTGCGGCGCGAGCTGGAGACTGGAGCCGTCGGGGAGCTGCAGGGTGATACGCTGCCCGCGCGCGGTGGCGTACTCGCGCATCGGCGGGGCGCGGCGCGATCCGCGCATGACGGCCACGACCCCGCCGGCGAGCAGCACCAGGACGGCGGCCGCCGCGAGGGCAGGACGCCAGCGGCGCGGCTCGCGTTGCCAGTAGGCGCCGTGACCGAAGCCGGGACGACGGATGTGCCGCCACATCGCCTCGACGTCCCAGGTCCGCGGCGGGCGGCGCGCGGTCCAGATGGCGCGCAGCTGCTCGAGGCGTGCCCGGTGCGCGGGGCTCGCCGCCGACCATGCTTCGATGTCGCGGGCTTCGGCCGAAGAGCACTCGCCCGCCAGATAGCGCGCGAGCAATACGTCGGAAGGGGTGTCCATGCCCCAACGACACTGCAGGCCTGGGAGACCCCTAAGACAACCAGTCGCTGAGCTTGGCGCGCAGGAGAGTCAGGGCCCGTCCGACGTGGATCTCGACGGTTTTCGGGGCGATCCCCAGCACCGCCGCGGCTTCCGCGTAGCTCAGCTGCTGGTCTCGCGTGAGAATGAAGACGTCGCGGCAGCGAGGCGGCAGGGTCTCCACCGCTCGAGCCACGGCCTGCGCCAGTGCATTCGCGTGCAGGTCGTCTTCGGGAGGAACCGGACGGGCGCCGCTGGCCCGCGCCTGCCCTACGTGCAGCAGACGGCGCAGGAACGCCGTCTCGATGCGCTTGCCGCGCAGATGATTGAGCGCGCGGTTGCGCGTCGCGCCAAACAGGTACGCCTGCACGCTGCGCGGCCGCTCGAGGGTGTCCCGCCGCTCCCACAGCCGCGCGAACAGGTCCTGCACGATCTCCTGGGCGAGCGACTCGGATTCGAGATAGGAGTAGGCGAAGTCGCACAGCGGCGCGGCATACGCGCGGAACAATGCCTCGAACGCCGGCTCGTCGCCGGTGCGGAGACCATCGAACCACTCGAGCTCGCGCGCGTGGCGGGAGGCGTCGGCGGGAACGCCGGAATCACGAAGGGGGCCAAAAGCAAACACGGCGCGCTAAGCTACGGCGCGCCGTGTTTTCCGTCCATCTACAGAGTTACCCTGTCAGCCGCACTCCGAAAACCCGCACACGTGGCACTTGGCGCAGCCCTCGACGAAGGCGAGCTGCGACCCGCAATCGGGGCAGGCGCCGATGAAATCCTGCGCTTCCCCGCCCGAGCGCAACAGCGCGTCGCCCGCGGAGCCGGCGACGATTTCGCGCGACGGCACGGCCGGCGCCTGGTTGCCGAGCAGGTCCTGTTGGATGCCCTGCTTCTCCTGCAGCCACTTTTCGATCGCGATGCCGATGGCGTCGGGGACCGACATGACCTTGTTAGGCCCCAAGCCCACCACGCGATCCGACGAGATGCCGCGCAGCTGGCGGTGAATTTCCTTCAGGGGAATGCCGGAGCGCAGCGCCAGCGAGATCAGCCGGCCCATCGCTTCGACGTCCGCCATGAGGGCGCCGCCCGCCTTGCCGAGCGAGATGAAGACCTCGAACGGCTGGTTCTTGTCGTCTTCGGTGATGTTCACATACATCGTGCCCAGCGGCGTTTCGACGCGGCGCGTGGCGCCCTTGAGGAGATCGGGCCGCGAGCGCTTGGCACGCCGCTGCAGGTTCTCCGCCTCGACGTCGTGCAGCTGGCGGCGCGTGCGCTCCAGCTCGGCTTCCAGCTCGGCCACGCGCCCCAGCGCGTCGGCCTGCGCCGGAGCGGTCGCGGGCGCGGCTTTCTTGGCGGTGGAGCCGGTCGACAGCACCTGGCCTTCGCGCGCGCCGTCGCGGTACACCGTGACGCCCTTGCACTTGAGCTGGAAGGCGAGCCGGTAGATCTGCTCGACGTCGTCCTCGCTCGCCGCGTTCGGGAAATTACAGGTTTTGGAGATCGCCGAATCGGTGAACTCCTGGAACGCCGCCTGCATCCGGATGTGCCACTCGGGCGTCACGTCGTGCGCGGTGACGAACACGCGCTGCCACCGGGCCGGCACTTCGTCGAAATGGATGTGACCAGACTCGGCGATGCGCTGCACCAGGGCGTCGGAGTACCAGCCTTCTTGCCGCGCCACGGCCACGAACGCCTCGTTCACGTCGGGCATCAGCACGCCCGCCTGGTTGCGCATGAAGGCGATGGCGAACAGCGGCTCGATCCCCGAGCTGCAGCCCGAGATGATCGAGATCGTGCCGGTGGGCGCCACGGTCGTGAGGTTGCAGTTGCGCATTTTCCGCATCGGCCGGATGCGCTGGCCCTGCGCGTCCTTGGCGCAGGTTTTGTCGGGGCCCCAGATCGAGCGCTCCCACTCGGGGAAGGCGCCGCGCTGCTTGGCGAGCTTTTCCGAGGCGACCTTGGACTCCTCGTCCACGAACGCCATCAGCTGGCGACCCAGCACCACGCCCTCTTCCGAGTTGTACGGCACGCCGAGCTGCACCAGCAGGTCGGCCCAGCCCATGATCCCCAGGCCGATGCGGCGGATGCGCTTCGCCAGGTCGTCGATTTCCGACAACGGATACTTGTTGGCGTCGATGACGTTGTCGAGGAAGTGCGTGCAGAGGTGCACCACGGTGCGCAACCGGTCCCAGTCGACGGCGCCGTCCTTCACGAACAGGCCGACGTTGATCGAGCCGAGGTTGCACACGTCGTACGCGAGCAGCGGCTGCTCGCCGCAGGGGTTGGTCGCCTCGTAGTCGCCCAGCGCCGGCACCGGGTTGTAGTGATTCGCCTGGTCGATGAAGAACACGCCCGGCTCGCCCGTCTTCCACGCCCCGTGCACGATCTTCTTGAACACCTCACGCGCGTCGAGCTGCCCCACGACCTTCTTGGTGCGGGGGTGGATCAGGTCGTAGCTCTTACCCTGCCCCAGCGCCGCCATGAACGCGTCGGTGACGGCGACCGAGATGTTGAAGTTCGTCACCTGCGTGAGGTCGTCCTTGCAGGTGATGAACTCCAGGATGTCGGGGTGATCCACGCGCAGAATGCCCATGTTGGCGCCGCGGCGCGTGCCGCCCTGCTTCACGACGTCGGTGGAGGCGTCGTACAACTTCATGAAGGACACCGGTCCCGACGCCACGCCCATAGTGGAGCGCACGACGTCGTTCTGCGGCCGCAGGCGCGAGAACGCGAACCCGGTGCCGCCGCCCGACTGGTGTACCAGCGCCATGGCGCGCAGCGTGTCGTAGATGCCGCTCTTCCCATTGGAGAGGGCATCGTCCACCGGCAACACGAAACACGCCGAGAGCTGCCCCAGCGGCCGGCCGGCGTTCATCAGGGTGGGCGAATTGGGCATCCATACCCGGGTGGCCATCAAATCGAAGAAGGTCTCCGCCAGAGCCTCGACCGCCTTATCGGACGCCCCGTAGGTCTTGTCCGGGGCGGCGATGGTCCGGGCCACCCGCCAGAACAGATCCTCGGGGGCCTCGACGGGCTTGCCGTCTTCCCCCTTCACGAGGTAGCGGCGCTCGAGCACGGTGAGCGCGTTGGCGCTCAAGTCGAGTTTTTTGGCGGAAGCAGTCATCCTGGCTCGTCCCTCACGGTGAGAGCGGTTCGCGGTTGCTCAGTGCTCGAGAAGACTGCCTGAAGTAGTCCCAACTACTCGCAGACCAGCATTCGAAGCGCGGAGGGTCAAGGTAGAAAGTTGTGGGCGGTACGGCAAGACGCGAGCGAACCCGCGCCGGTACGACGTTCCCCGCAATTCACATCACAAACTTGGCTTCGCCAACGGAAACCGTCCGCGGCGGTGCCGCGCGGCCTCAGCGACATAGTGCTCCCACGTGGAGCGGATCCGCGCCGCCAGCGCCGGGTCCACGGCCCGGGCCACGCGCGCCGGCACACCCACCGCCAGGGACCCCGGCGGCACCTTCATCCCCTCAGGCACGACGGCCCCCGCGGCCACGACGCTGCCCTTGCCGATCCGTACCCCGTTGAGCAGCACGCTCCCCATGCCGATCAGACATTCATCTTCGATGGTGCAGCCGTGGATGATGGCCCGGTGGCCCACGCCCACCCGGGCGCCGATCAGGGCGGGTTTCCCCTCGTCCACATGAACAATGACGCCGTCCTGAAGGTTCGTGGCTTCGCCCACCACAATGGGCGCCATATCGCCCCGCAGCACGGCCTGGTACCACACGCTGGAGCGCGGGCCCAGCGTGACGTCACCCAGGACGGCGGCCGTCGGGGCGATGAACGCCGTCGGATCGATGTTGATTACTGTCTCGTCGGCTGGAACGGCCACTGCACCCACGCGTCCACGGGGTCGCCGTTCTTCTGCGCGGGATTCCACCGGATGAGCTTGGCCAGGTCCAGCGCCTGCTGATTGAAGGTCTCGACGTTCGACCCCGAAAACACGCGCGACTCCATCGTTTCGCCGTCCTTGGAGACGTGCACCAGCAGAATGACCTGGCGCGGGAAGATCGGCGCGTCGGCGGGGACCGGAATGAAGGTCGGCGTGAGCGGCACCGGGCGCGTGTCCCAGCACATGCTGTTCTGGTTGTACGCGGGCCCGTACTGGCCGCACGGATCGCCGCGGCTCGTATTGTCGCTTTCCTCCATCGCCACCTGGATCGTGGTGGCGAGACCCGCGACGATGGTGAACGGCCGCTCGAACGCGGCGTAGCCGGGCGCGGTGATGTTCAACCGGTAGCTCCCCGCTTGCAGCTCAGGCTGCGCGCTGTGGGTGGGCTGACCGTTGACGCTCACGCGGGCGCCGCGCGGCAAGCCCTGCAGCACGAGCTTGCCGGGTGTGCCGGGCGGCACGGTGACGTGGGACGTGGTGTCGGGCGCCGCGGCGGAGTCGGCCGCCGTGGTGTCGCCGCTCGCCAGCAGCGCCGAGTCCCGCGCCCGTGACGCCGAATCGGCGGGCGGCTTGGCGCCGCCGCCGGCGAACACCCAGCCCTTCTTCATCGCGAAGTAGCCGCCGCCGCCCAGGATCACGCCGACCAGCAGCAGCCAGGTGGCGATCGCCCCCACCACCGAGCGCTTGTGACCCCCGCCCGCTCCGCCGACGCTGACCCGCGGCAGCGGAGTTGTGGCCGCGGTGGCCACGCGCGGGATGCCCGAGAGCGACGGCAGGGCGCGCGTGGCGGCGGTCGAGATCGACTGCTGCAGCGGCGCGAAGGCGCCGCCCTCCACGGCCGTGACCATCTCGTCGGCCGACTGGAAGCGGTCGTCGGGCGACTTGGCCATCATCTTGCGGACGATCTGGAACAGCTCGCGCTTCTCAGGAGAGTCGAGCGGCGGTGTGGGCAGCTCCTCCATGATGTGCTTGTAGCCGATCGAGAACGAATCTTCGCCGTCGAACGGCACGGCGCCGGTGAGGCATTGATAGGCCACGACGCCGAGGGAGTAGAGGTCGCTGCGGCCGTCGAGCGCCTGGGCGCGGGCCTGCTCCGGGCTCATGTAGTGGGGCGTGCCGATGGACATGCCCGTCCCGGTGAGCTTGCCACCTGAGGCGGCCTTGGCGATGCCGAAGTCGGTGACCACGGCCTGGCCGTGCTCGTCGAACATGATGTTGTCGGGCTTGATGTCGCGATGGACGATGCCGCTCTTATGGGCGTAGCCCAGGGCGCGGCCCACCTGCGACAGCACGACGCGGATTTCCCCCGGCGGCATGGCGCCGCGGCCCGCGAGAATCGCGGACAGCGGCTTGCCGCGCAGGAACTTCATCACGAAGTAAATGACGCGGTTCGACTTGCCGACGCGGTAGATCGGGATGATGCTGGGGTGCTCGAGCTTGGCCGACGTGCGCGCCTCGCGCTGGAACCGCTCGACGAATTCCTTGTCGAACGCGAGCGAGAACGGCAGGACCTTGATGGCCACTTCGCGCTCGAGCTGCCGCTCGCGCGCCTTGAATACGATCGCCATGCCGCCGCGGCCCAGCTCGTCGAGGATGTCGTACTCCTCTTTGAGCTGTTCCCGCACCATGTCGATTTCCGTCATCTCCGGGTTCTGCTCCCGGATGGCACTGATCGGCGTCGTCGCCGTCAGGTCCAGGCCGCAGGACCGGCAGAATTTGGCGGTATCGATGTTCTGGGTGCCACAGCGGGAGCAGTACATAGGCGTCCGGGAGGGACGCGGAAACTTACGGGTCGCAGGCGAGCAGTGTCAACCGACTAGCGCCCCGTAATTTGGAAGCGCTGCGTGCGCGTGATGACGCGCGGACCGGCCGTGACGGTGAGACTCAGGAGATAACGCCCGCGGGGCGCGTCGCGCAGGTCGAGACCGCGATGCACGCGCGTGATCGGACCGTCGGCCGGCGCGTCGAACTCGAGCACCACGGGCGCGCGCCGCGCGCCGAACAGTCCCTTGATCGCCCCGAACAACGAGCGCCCGCCCTCTTTTTCGAGCCGCACCACCGTGTGCATCGCCGCGCCGCGCTCCATGCCGTAGACCTCGTAGTACAGCTCCGCGGCGCTGCCCTGCGGGAAGCGGCCCAACGGGTTCAGCAGCACGGTGTCGCCCGCGGCGGTCCAGACGAGCCCCGCGCCTCGCCGCCCCAACACCAGATCGCTCGCCGCCACAGTGGACCCGTCGAGCCGCTCCGCGGTGATCGAGTCGCCCAGGACCACGTCGCCACCCGCGCTGTCGGGTGTGTTCACGAGCAGCCGATAGCGGTAGTCGCCGGGCGGCACGGGCACCGCCAGCTGGCCGGTGAGATAGGCGCCGCCGCCCAGGGGCGCAGGGGCGCGGAACAGGCGCGACGTGTCGACGCGGGCCACCAGCCGATCGCTGGTGTCCGAGACCAGCAGCCGGAAGTGCAGCGGGTACATCACGCCGCCGCCGGGCGCCGGGCGGCTGGTCAGACGGCTCGCCGGCACCGCGAAGACCACGTGCAGCGCCTGGCCCGAGCCCGTGCCGTCGCCCGCCACGAAATCGCGCGTGACCAGATCGAGCGACGCGTCGAAGCGCTGGCGATAGGTGTCGGTGGTGGTGCCGATCGCGATGCTGTGCTGGCCGAGGCGCCGCTCCTCGGCGAGCGCACTGCCCTGTGCCACGGTGCCGTGGCTGATGCGCGCGTACAGCGGCCCGAACTGATCGCGCGACGAATACAGATCGGACACCGATCCGAACACGCCGCTCGGCGCCACCACGCCGCCGGCGAAGCCGAACACGTCCACCAGGCTCTCCACCAGCTTGTAGTCCTGGTCGTGTTCGCGGGCCACGAAGTGGAATACCAGATCGCCGTCACCCCGCAGGTACAGCCAGCTCTCGTTCGGCTCGATCCCCGGCTTGGCGTAGAAGGCGCGGCGATCGGGCTCGCCGTGCCGCAAATAGATCAGGCCGCGGTCATCGAATTCGCGCTGGGTGGTGCGATAGACGTCGGTGATGTCGTAGTGCCGGTGCCGCGTCGCCAGGCGGAAATTCTGGTGCACGTAGAACCAGCGGCGGTAGTGCTCGGCGAGCCGCTCGCCGGCATCGCGCGCGTCGGCGGCGTCGCGGCGGTCCCAGAACCGCTCCAGCCAGACCACGCGGTGCTCGCCGGTCGCGACCGTGTCGTAGGCCGCGAGGTCGGCGGGGCTCGCCACCCAGCTCAGGTCGTCGCGGTAGGCGCCGCGGGCCTCGTCGCTCCGCGCCGCGCGGGCGCCGGCGTAGTACCAGCGCGCGCCGGCGGCCGAGCGGCCGCCTTTGTAGGCGCTGCGCGCCAGCTCGAGGTAGCCGACACCGGAATCACCGCCGAGCGCGAGGTACGACTGGAAGCCCGCGACAGCGGAGTCGACGTCGCCCACGGCGCGCTCCACGCGCCCGCGCATCAACTGGAGAATGGGCCGAGCGCCGGCGGGCGAGGCAGCCGCCTGCCGCACGGCGGCGAGCGCCACGTCGAGCCGCGGTCCCACACGCTGCGACAGCGCCGTCGTGGCGAGGTCCACAGTGGCCTGCGCGAATGACGGATCGGCCAACGCCGCGTGCGCGAACGCGTCCGCCGCCTTGGTGAGATAATCCTTGTGGAGCCACTGCTGAATGTTCTCGACGATGAGGCTGGGATTCTCGCCCACCGCGAGCTCGGCGGTGCCGAGGCCGTACCAGGGATACGGCCACTCCGGCTGCAGCTCGCTCGCCCACTGGAACTCGCCCGCCGCGTCGTCGAAGTGCGATTTGGCGTTGCTCAGCTCTCCCAGCCGGACCGCGATGAACCCGAGCCGCAGGTGCAGCAGCGGGTTGTCGCGATCCAGTTTGGCGCGGGCGATGGTCGCCTGCTCGAGGCGGTGCAGCGCCAACGAGTCACCCACGCCGCCGAGCGAGTCGCGCAGCCGCTCGAGGGCGGCGCGATCGGCCGGCGCCTGGGCGGCCAGGCGGACGGTGAGTATGAAGAAGAAAGAGCCAACGGTCGCGACGCGCATCTCTTCGATTATACGCCGCGCGACGCGGGGCGTTCGTCAGAAATCCGAGGAGAATCCGAGATATGCCTGCAACCGCCGCCTGCCGCCGCCCGGCAGCGGCGCGAGCGGCTCCGCTGCGCCCAGGCGCAGGCGCAGCGGGAAATCGTAATTGATGTTGACGTCGGTCACGAGCTCCGCGCCGGCCGAGTACAGGTGCGTGAGACGCGGCTGCGCGCCCGGGTCCCAGGCGTCGCCCGCGTCGCCGAACAGCGACAGCGACACCTTGTCGACCCCCAGCGGCAGGTGGCCCACGCCCCGGCCGATGAGCGCCAGCGGCATCCGATACTCGACGCTCGCCGTGGCCGCGCGCCGGCCACGCAGCGTGCCGCCCGCGTACCCGCGCACCGGGAAGGCCCGCGCCGTCCCCAAGGTCTGACCAAATCCCAGCGCGAGTGTGCCCGACGATACGCCGCCCACGCCCAGCGTCTTCGTGATCGGCCCGGCCGTGGCGCCGGCGGCGAGCCGCAACGCCAGCACCGAGTGCGCGAAGCCCCGGGGCCCCGGCACCCGCAGGTACAGTCCGGCGCGCGCCCGCACTTCATTGGCCCAGCGGGTCGAGCCTTGCTGTTCGCG
>Ga0137376_10003270_pt1 | contig 10055 bp, 11 predicted proteins | sample SagtaG_23_FD_104814 | JGI IMG/M metagenome (GOLD analysis project Ga0137376, IMG submission 104814) | Vadose zone soil microbial communities from Sagehorn Ranch, Mendocino, California, USA - Sage2_L_20_16 metaG | ecosystem: Environmental > Terrestrial > Soil > Vadose zone | place: USA... | reverse complement strand
GCTCCCGTCGGCGCCGGCGGCCGCCACGCTGATTCCATCATTTCGTAAGTCACCCGGCCAAAGAGAAGGGCATCGGCCTGGTTGAGGTTCTCGACCGCGTGACGATGCAAGTCTTCGTCCGCGAACCCTTCACGATGATCGCAGCACCCGTCCAATGTGACGTTGATGGAGTACCGAAGGGGTCGCATTTCGCAAGCGTATCGACATTCAAGGTTAGGTTAAGAAGTTTTCTCATAAACGCCGCCGACCAGGAGCACAGCTGCAGCAACGCCGAAGGTGGCCCAAAGGCCTGTCTCGCATGGCCGCGGCCCCAATTGAATGACGTTCCGACTGAGTTTGTCGTGAGAGTCCGGCGCCCGAAGTTGGTCTAGCGGGGCGCCTTCCGGTCTTGCAGCGCGTCCGCGAGCTCGATGAACATGGTTCGGACCTCTCGCACTCCCATCACGCTTCCCTCAAAGTCGGATAGCTGATCACGCTCAGGCCACGAGCGCCGCGACGGCTCGCGTACCGGTGGTCGCGATCGGCTGGAAACCAAAGGGAATCGCCCGGCCTCAGGAACTGCTCTTGATCAATCGGGCCGATCTCGAGCGTGCCGGCGATACACAGGACGAACTCCTCGGTCCCGACCTGGTGCGGCCCCGAGGACTGCAGGAAGGTGACCAGGCCGCTGTAAGCCGTGTTCTGTGCCAGCAGTTCCCTACTCCTGCTGAACACGAAACGACACGTCAGAGGCGTTCGATCGTTGCGAGCCAGGCCTGGGCGCCGTTGTCGTCGATCGTGACGGCGAACATCGCGGGCTCTATCGACCTGATCGACCATCCGTCCACGAATGCAGCGCGCAGCTCGGCCTGCGACACCCGGCGCGGGCCCCAATCCCCGGGCTGGCGGTCGCTGAAACACATCAGGTAGTACATTCCCCCTGGCCGAAGTGCCGACCTCAGGCTGTTGACATAGACCGGGCGCTCCTCGTCGTCGAAGACATGGAACACGCCACTATCGGTGATGACGTCGAACTGCCGCCTCAACCGGTCGAGGTGCAGCACATCCCCGACCTTGAACATCGCGCTGATACCCCGCTGCTGCGCCTTGGCCCGCGCGCGCTCAATGGCCAGCTCCGCCACGTCCACTCCCATTGCCTCGGCGCCGTGGCTCGCCGCCAGCATCACGTGCTCGCCGGTTCCGCAGCCAACGTCCAGCACGCGTCCGTGGAACTTGCCAGCATCCGCCAGCATCACGAAGTCGGGCTGCGGCCGGCCGATGTCCCAGGGCGGCGATCCCTCGTAGACGCTGTTCCAAGAGGGATGTTGAGCCATGGCCTTAGCTTAGTGGCGGACGTGCCGGTCCCCGTGGACGGCCGGGATCCTCGCAAGTCAAACGCTCGCGCGGCAAGTAACAATCACTAGGAAGAAGCGATGGCCGAGACCACATGCTGGGCATAGTAGTAATGGGCAGACAGACTTGACCACGATGACGCCTCGCAGCGTCTTGGGAATGCTGGCCGCGGGCGCCGGCCTGGTCGCACTCGGAATAACCGCTGTTCTCGCTGTCTTCAGCTGCGGTTCAAGCCGCGGCACGAACGGTGACGGAATGATGCGCAATGTCTCGACAGCCGAGATGAACATCTGCATGGACATGTTCAACCGGAACATGGGGCTGAAGCGAACTGTCGAACTGATCCGGGTGGCGTGCGTACCACCACCGAGTCCGATTCGCCGGACCTCGTTACCCAACTACAGGCGCACGTCTCGGACACCGAAGCGACAGGCCACTTACCCAGGGCATGCGGGTAACCACCGAGGCAATCTTCACGAGAAATTGCGCAGCCGACCCCAATCGGTTTGGATAGAGGCTTTGAGAGGGCAGAACGTGATGGGAGCGCCTTGTTCCAGACCCATGACCTGGTAAGGGACGGTGAGATGGCCGATCAAAGTCGGTGAGTTGCACATCCACTCCACGTCAGACGGTCGGTAATCAATCATCAGGGCGTACGTCGGGCTCAGATCGCGCGGCAGCCAGTACCAGTCGCTGAGCTGCGGGCTGTAAGCCGCTGGCCGGCGGGCGGGATCGACGTACACCTGGAGCGCTCCCGGTACTCCGTAGTAGGCCGAGATGATGACCGTGCTGCTGCGCTCGGACTCGGGCAGGCTCCCATAGATCGTCACGACCTGGTTTGCGACATCCGACCAGCCCACGCTGTCCGCAAAGACCTCGTTTACCGTGTCCAGCCGCGTGGCGTGGATTCGATCAGGCGGCGTGGTCGGGACCACGAGGAAAAAGAACACGACGAAATCCAGCACGCCCGCAACCATGGCAGCGATCGTCAGGGCTCTGCGGAACCTGGGGCGCCGGACGTTGGCGATCGCGATAAGCCCCTGAGCCACCACGACGGGAACCGTGCCCGCAGCGTAATAGGCCTTGCCGCCGAAGAGGAACAAGACAAGTGGGACGGCGCTGGCAATTCCAATTGGCCGCAGCACCGGACTGCGGAACACCGATACCATCCCGATTAGCCACACCGGTATGAGGAAGAAGAAGTAGACACCGAACTGGATCAGGTAGACGAGCGGGCCGCCACCTGACCCTCCGTGGTTGGTGACATACGTGAGCGTCGGAAAACCCTCGCCCACCTGCCACACGAGGTTCGGGGCCCAGATGAGAAGCGCGATCGCAGCTGCGATCCACGGATACCTCGTACGCAGCTCCGACCGCAGTGCGGGAGTGAGCACGACCGCCACAGCGATGCCGGCTATGAAACCAATGATTGTGAACTTGACTTCTAGCCCTATCCCGAGCGTGATGCCGAGGTAGATCCAGTGCCGAGGACTGCGATCTAGCAGGACACAGAGGAACCAATACATTGCGACCATCCAGGTGACCTGGTCGAAGGTCACGGTCTGAAACACCCAGTTCGACCCAAGCAGAAAAGGGGCCGCTGCGGCCGTGAGCAGCGCAATCGCCTGCAGCCCCCGCGAGCCGCCCAATCGGCGGACATACAAACCAGATAGCGCCACGAGAAAACCGCCCAGCAGGGATGGGAGCAGCCGCAGCGTCCAGGGGCTGACGCCCAGCAGGCCGGTCTCCACTCGAGCCAGCAGCGGGACGATGGGAGGGAAGTCGACGTATCCGAACGCCGGATGGCGGCCTGAGTCGAGGTAGTAAAGCTCGTCGGTGTGGAAGCCGAGGGTCCTATTCGTGGCGAGGTGAAGGGCGATTACGGCAGCAGCGGCCAAACCATAGAGGAGGCCGCTAACCGTGCTCAGTTGCTGACGGCCGGGCGAGGTGGTCACGCCGAGCGACACCGACGGCAAAGGTACCATCGGCCCTAAACCCCGGGGCTTACTGAATCGCACTGGCTCTCATGGAGGCTCAAGAAGTTCGATTTCGAACGGGTGCCTCACGTTCCTGGCCTGTGCGTCGGCAGCACACCGACGTGGCCAGCGCCTTTGATTTTCGAATCCAGGTGCCTCACGGTCCTAGGCCGTGCACGTGCTGATATATCGGCTTTGCGAGAGCCGTGAGCGAGTTCTTGACCTCACCACTTGGTACGAGCAGGCCTGGCGCGACCCGTGGCTATTCCAAGATGAGTCCGATGGCTCATTTCATGCATTGATCACTGCACGAGGCCGTTCGGGTGCGCCCGACACGCGTGGCGTCGTCGTCGGCCATGCTCGATCTATGAACTTGCGTGATTGGGACATCCTCCCGCCACTCGCCACTCCTGCTGGATTTGGCCATCTCGAGGTGCCGCAACTCGTCCATGCTTCCGACCGATTCTTTCTACTCTTTTCGCATGCATCGAAGGACCCCACCCGAAGCCGAGTTGAGCGCTCAGATAAGCCAGCGTCAGCTGGAACGTACTGCTTGGTCTCCGATCACGCGCTCGGCCCATTCAATTTCTCGGATGGCGGCATGCTCGCTGTGGACACGATTGGCTCGCACTACGGCGGCAAGCTGATCGAAGACCGTTTTGGACGACTACAGTTCCTGGCCTTTAGCATGTTCGGCCGCGACGGCCAGTTTATTGGGGAGCTCACCGATCCGTTTCCGGTTAGTCTCGAAAGCGGCCTCCCTCAAGTCGAAACCTTGCCTGATCACCCTAAGTAGACACCCGATCCTGACCCGTGCGCCGGCAGCACACCGGCGTGGACGGCGCCTTTGATTTTCAAACCCAGGTGCCTCTCGGTCCTGCCCGTGCGTCCTTAGAACGCGTGTTTGAGCTGTGGGAAACGCGACGTGAGTCAGACCGGTCATTTTGGCGGCGTCTAGTCAGGTTAGGCCCACCGGTACTACTCCCTTCCTGACGCGTTTACACATAAGGCGGAGTACTCTGACCCGCTCGGAGTCCTCGCGTCCATCACACCTGCACAACTTTGGCTGAGGTCAGTTGGCCCCATATACCAACCGCACCCCCAGAGGCAACGCAAGGCCAAAGGAGGCGACAATGAGCGACCTGAGGTCGACCGTGAGGCGGTCTGGGAGCGATCGGCGCAGAACCGAACGCAGAAGCGGCGTCTCCAAGCGTCGGACCGTCGAGACGCATGCCGGTAACGCGCGCCTTTGGGAGCGCAGGACAAGTCTCCGGCGGCTCCAATACCGGCGGAGTCTGCTGGACCGCCGTGCAGGTGCGCGGCCACGGCAATCCGTTCGAGGCTAATCCCGAGGCAAATGCCAACGAGCCGGACACCATAAGCCGGGTTCTAGCGGAGTGAGTTCATTTCTCGCCTGCGAATACGAAACGACATCCAACGACACGGCCCGATCGACAGCGACTGTTCCCTAATTGTTCCCTGGAGGAACGCTGACTTACATGTCGCATACGGCCCGCGCCGCGTCGAGTCTCCTCATGGTTGAGGACGCACGGTCCCGAACCGGCGCGCTGCCGTGTCCTTCAGTACCCCGCGGGTCCGCCGGTGTCCTCCCGTACTTGATTGGCGTCTTGCTCGTGACCTTGCGTGTCCTCCCGTATCCTCTTGGTTCCGGAATTGCGTGACGCGGCTGTGACCTCCGCGGGGCTCGGAGATTGAGTCTCATCCTCCGGATAGCCGAGTTTCACTCCGTCGCGGAGGGCTGCGGTGTACTCGAACCACCTACCTCCCCGCTGAGCTCTCGTCGAGGCCGCTACGTGATTCTTGAACCTGACACGTGCACATGGTCCGCTGGCGGATCGGGGCGCCGATGGTTTGCAGAGCCGTTGAGAGACCGTTGGCATGGTGAGCTTCGAGAACACTGGCGAGCCCAATCAGCCACGCGGCGGATTGCTGGAAGCCGACTCTTGCTGGCGGAGTCTTTCTAGACCATTGAGCAACAAGTCCAGCGCAAACTCGAACTCAAACTGATCATCACAGCCGCCTCCTAGGACCGAAGCTTGATCGTGATAGACGATCCCAACCATCTGGGCAATGTGCGGATACCTGCCTTCCATCTCACGGATCAGCATCGCCGTGCTTGCTGGATCGAGACTCGGCGAGTCGTCGAACACCTCCTGGGTGAAGCCGTATAAACGGCTTCCCATCGTGTGCAGCACATGGTGAGTGAGGTCGGCCGAGAAGCCTCCGGCCCGAAACATCCCGATCATCGAGTCGATGTACGCCAGTAACACCGGTGAGGGGTTCGCCCGCGACTCGATCACGCCTGACGCCCATGGGTGATGCAGCAGCGATCGCCTCGCCGAGAGAATGCGCTGCCGGACCGAACTCTTCCAGTCCGTATCGCTGAGCGGCGGGTCGATCTCGCCAACGACGACGTCGACCATGCCGTCGAGGAGTTCCTCCTTGTTGGCGACGTGCTTGTAAAGGGCCATCGGGACTACTCCAAGCTCCTCGGCGAGTCTGCGCATGGTGAGTGAGTCGATTCCGATCTGATCGGCGAGTTTTACGGCGGCGCGCAGCAAGCGCTGCCTGGTGAGGCGAACCCGTCGCGAAACCCCACTCAGCTGGGTCGTCCGGCCGGGATCACTCAAACCGATCTCCTCTTGACAAGCGTACGCCGTACACCTATGTTGGTGCAAGAGTGTACGACGTACACCACGGGGAGGGTAACCGTATGCCCCTAGCTGAATCAAAAGGAGTGAAATCAGATGGACTCGAATCGAAAGACAGCCGTCGCGGCGGGGCTGCTGTTTATTGCCGCGACTGCCGCCAGTCTGCTGGGTACTGCAATTGAACCTACGCTGACTGGAAGCGATTACCTCACCCGGATCTCGGAGAACATGACCCGAGTATCCGGAGGCGGGCTCCTGGAGCTCATCGCCGCCGTCACGAGCGTCGGCATCGCCATCTCGCTTTATTCAGTCTTGAAGAGATGGAGCGGCACCCTTGCCCTGGGCGCGGTCGTTTTCAGGACCATCGAAGCCGTCATGTACATGTTGGCTGCAGTGAGCATGCTTTCGCTGCCTACGATCGCTCAGCAATTCGCGCAAGCAGTCGGCGTCGACCGCTCGTGGTTGCAGGCAATCGGCGATTCCCTCGTTGCTGTGAGGCAGGAGGCCATCCTGGCAGGCGTCTTTGCCTTTGCAGTTGGCGCTCTCATGTACTACTACGCATTTTTCCGGTCACGATTGCTGCCGCGCTGGCTATCGGGCTGGGGCATCGCCGGCGTGCTCCTGTTGCTCGTGGCCTGCACCTCGGCCCTCTTCAGCCGCAACCCCGTGACCTCGTACACGATCCTGATTCTGCCGATCGCGGCGCAGGAGATCGTAATGGCGGTTGGGCTAATAGCCAGAGGATTTAGCTCCGCCGCAATTGAGCCTGTAACCATCGCAACTGTGCGAACTGCCTAGGTCACCGCGTAATCCTCTCCATGGGCATGGCAGACCGCCTCCACGTCGCCAACCCCGACCACCACCAAAACCTGCCAAAGCCTTGATTGATGACATCACGATGCTGGTGCCGACAGCACCGTTTCATGCACTTCACGCGGAGGCCCACTTAGAGGAGATCTGGGCGAATCTGTGACCCGGCTGTGACCCGGCGACTCAAGGCAACCGCCAAAATCGCCGATTTCGAATACAAAACGGGTCGGGGGCCCGGGATTTGAACCCGGGACCTCACGGCCCCGAACCGGCACAACGGTGTGTCCTTCCGTATCCTGGCGCTTCCTTCCGTGTCCTCCTGTACTCAATCGCCGAGCTCGTCTTGTCCTCTCGTGTCCCCCCGTGTCCTCCTGGTTCCTGAATTGCGTGACACAGCTGTGACCTCCCCGCATGGGTTGAAAGGCAGCGGGTAAACCGCCGCGTCGACTGCCTGACCAGCTGATCGCTACCCCACGCCCGTGCCGGTGTGGGCTTCGCGGCGTGGTGACCGACAGCAGAATGAGCGCGTTGTTGGGGATCAGGATCCTGAGATGACGAGGCCGCCGTCATGCCAGTCGATGTAACAACCGACTCGGTCAGCTCGAGAGCGAAGTCAAACCAATCGTCGCGGACATGGTCGGCGGGCAAGCGGGAAGGCTTTATGGGTCGGAACATGCTCCGCTAGCACGGTGGTTGGACAAGACCGGTCTAATGGTTGCGACCTGCAACCGCGTTGAGGCCACCACGTTGCCCAAAGAGCACTATGCCGACCTCGCCGGGACGTTCGACCTTCCGCCTGCGAGCATGATCTGGATAGGCCCACACAAAGCCTTGGAGGCGTACTTCAGCCTCATGCGTTGGGTTATCGATACGCCTCACGGCTCATCATTGGCGCATGGCGCTGATCGTCTGCCCGACGACGGTCGTCAACGCGTCGATAGAGCGCGTGTGGGCGGTGCTTACCGACCCGGACAGCTATCAGCACTGGGCCGACGCCGAGTTGGTCCGGGCGTCGCCTCCCGGGCGGGTGCGCGAAGGCCAGGTGCTGGACTTCCGGACGCGCGAGCTGGGAGTCGCCTTCCGGGTGCGGATGGACGTCGGCAAGCCTGAGCCCCCGCGGCTGCTCCCGCTTCGAGTCCACATGCCCTTCGGGATCGTGAACGACGAGCACATCACGCTGGCACCGCTCGATCCCGTTCACACCCGCGTCACCTTGAATTGAAACTTCGAGCTCCCGCCCGGGTGGCGGGGACGACTCGTCGAGCTCCTGGCAGGGCGTGAGCTCAGGCGCGTGCCCGAGCAGACGCTTGGCCGCCTCAAGCAGGCGGCGGAGTCCGGCTAGGGGACCGGACAGTCATGCTCGAGCACGGTCTGCTTGTAGACCTCGGGCGAGAGGACCAGAATCGCGACGAGCGCGATCCAGATAAGCACAAAGAAGCCGACCACAAGCAGGTGGGTGCGATTGAGGATCGTAGAGAAACTTAACCAGAACATAGGACCTAACAGGCGCCCGCTAGGGTGCAATCGGTTGTCTCAGCAATTGCAACACCGTCCAAGAGGCTCGATATGGTGGCGACGATCGGGAAGGCGTTTAGGAATCCAGGAAATCCTGCACTAAGCCGGCGAGGATCATTCCGCCGCGCGTGTTGAGGTGCACGCCATCCACGTGGAAGTTCCAGCCGTTGGCGGCGCCGATCTCGTCGCTGGTCTTCCTAAGGACGAAGTAGCGGAACGTGTCGCCGTAGATCGGAAGGAAACGAAACGTAGTCAGCGCCTTGCCGGGTGATGCCGCGATCTCGGCGCTGAGCCGCTCATAGAAAGGTATGTAGTCGGTGCCATGTTGCGCCGCCGCCTGCTTGATCGTCGCGCTGAACTTGGCGACGAGGTCGTTGAGGCGCCGCTGACCCGGATCGGTTGAGTCCGGAGACTCACCGATGGGCCCAAGTGACGACAGAGCGATGCGGGCTCGAGTCTCCGCCCGGAGCCGGGCGATGATCGCGGCGAGGTTCTCCTTGAACCATTCGAAAGATGGCTGTTGCGAATGCCGCTTCATAAAACCGCCTAGTAAGCGCTGCACATTTGGGAAGACCATCGCCAGCACGTCGTTGGCACCTACTAGGACAACGATGCGGTCCGGACTTGTGGCCACGACCGCCGGGACGCGCTGCAGAGCGTCATATGCGAAGTCGCCTCCAACGCCGAGGTTCTTGAAGACAAAGCGTGCATTCTGCGGACGCCGGGAGAGCTCGTCGATCCAACCGAAGGCCTGGCCCTGCCCGGCGGTGCTGCTTGAGCCTAGGCACGCGACGACAATCGTCGCCCGATCGCTCACGACTTCCCGCATTGTCTCATCGCTCGAGGGGATGCGTCATCTTTGTGGTGGAGGCATTGTTTCCGGAGGTCGATGGCGTCGCAATTGTCAGTCGGCACGTGCCGGAGGAGTCGGTCGGCCTCGGAAATCAGTTACATCGGGCTCGTGAGCTGGAAGTAGTTGTCGTCGGGATCGGCGAAGGTCGCGATCCAATAGGGCGACTCCTCTCCGACGTTATATGGCTCGCGGACGACTTTGGCGCCTGCAGCCCTGAACTTCTCAAAGTCCCCTTTTACGTCTTCGCTCTCAATGTTGAGGATAAGCCGGCCCGGCGTCGGGTTCTTGCCCTTGACCTCGTCGTGGGGCCCGATCGTTATCCATCCGCTGCCGATCTGCCAGCCGTCATAGCCCCCCTCCGACATGGCGGGCTTGCCGAGGATCTTCGTGTAGTAATCGACGAGCCGTTTGGGATCCTCCGATCCGATCATGATGCTGTTGAAGTTCATCGCTACCTCCGTTCGTCGAATGCGGCTGGCCGCGTGTCAGCCAGTAACCGATGAGAAGATCATCATGACATCCACCACCGCCGCGGCGGTCGGAACGCAATGAACGCCTCCGCGTCAATCACCATCACGCCAGTCCACGTTGCCGACCTGCTCGCCGAGGGCGAGCTGATGCCGGTCTACGTGCACGTCATCGACCATCCCAATGCGCGCGTGCTGGTCGACACCGCCATGACGGAGCTGCAGGCGGCGGTGGCCGACCTCGATCCCCGCCTCCGTCCTTTGAGCAAGCAGGACTTCGACCTCGCCGGCATCGACATCGTGGTCAACACACACCTACACTTCGACCACTGCGGCGGCAACCACCTCTTCGCCGGCAGGCCGATCTACGTCCAGCGTCGGGAGCTCGACGACGCGCGCAGCGAGGACGACTACACCATTCGCGAGTGGG
>Ga0137376_10003267_pt1 | contig 10061 bp, 14 predicted proteins | sample SagtaG_23_FD_104814 | JGI IMG/M metagenome (GOLD analysis project Ga0137376, IMG submission 104814) | Vadose zone soil microbial communities from Sagehorn Ranch, Mendocino, California, USA - Sage2_L_20_16 metaG | ecosystem: Environmental > Terrestrial > Soil > Vadose zone | place: USA... | reverse complement strand
ATCTTTAGCTATCGACCCCGACGCCCCAGAACCGGCAATTCTCGATCTTTTGCTACTTGGCTCAGACCGTGATGGACGTAATTTTCGCTTGCTGTTGACAGAATTAGATTGCTCTTGAACACTTGCGGCTTCAGCAAGGCTTGGTAATGATTGTACCTCGGTGGGCACATTGGTACTGAGTTGTGCAGTAGATAGTGTTACAGGTTCTTCGATAGCAGACGCTGGCAGTGCCTTGGGCGACACCGGTGCAGAGTTGAGATTGAGTTTGCTTCGCCGATGAGTCGACCATAGGCTCTGCATTTGCCGATTCAAAGGATTCGAGCCCTAACTGAGTTTCAGTAAGCGGGGAAGACGGTGAGCATTGGAAAACAATATGTCGAGACATACAGGATTATCCATCCCTTGCTTCGGATTCTACGGCGTCCGACTGTGGTGAGAGGACGGAAATTTTGTATTTGGCATCGGCCCCCGATACAAACAAGGCTACATCACCACGTTCCGAGTTGGTGATGTGGTCTGAGCCTCTGGCCTTTACACCGCCGGGCCAAATAAACTATCATCTACCCTCCTGTGGGAAGTGTGCCTAATCTTCCAGCTTCCCACGACGCTGATCATGAGCACATCTCCCTCGGGACTTGAGCTGGTCTGTCTCCTTGCTGCTCAATCCGGACGACAATACTTACTTTGTATACCTCCTAGTGACGTCAAAAGGTCGCCCACAGCTGAAGCGACCCAAGTACAAATGCGTCAAACGAGCTAGGCGACTCCCCTTTGTGTCTAAGCATTTCCCATCATCGCTTCAGCATTTCCTGTCGAATGCAGAAAAGCTTCTTCCTGCGCCACTTTGAGCCACACGAACCCTATGTGGTAGACGAATAAACTTGGTGGCAAGGAGTTCTAGCCCTCTCACCTGCCCGCGATGCGCGTGAGTCCATTTTATCCTTTATCATTTCGTTCCTCGAGCTATAAAAACTGTACCTTGGGCAGCTGAAAATGCGGAATTGTGACGATGCACGTCGCCCATCCAACCGCGCCATCGCCCAGTCTGCAAACATCACCTCGTAATTCCAGCGTTCCATCGCTAATGACTCCGCATCCGAACTCCAAAGCAACTCGTTTTATATCAAACGTTTGCATAGATGCTCAAGAGCATCCTTGTCGTGATAAGGCTCTCCAAGTCCTAAAATCGACGGACGAAAAAAATCATGCCATCACCGAAGAAGAGAACCGGCGCGTACTTAGAAAAATCGACTTACAGTAAGTTTCTTATTTACTGTGGCAAGTGTCTTCTAATCACTCACATAGCTTGATGCCCATGATGTTCGCGATATATTTCTTGCAATGTAAGTCCATCATTTTTTCTTTCGAAGAATAAGTTGCCATCTCAGTTCAGATATGGACAAGCAAACGCTCTCTTTCTCTTCTGTTTTTGGTATTCGGAGAGACGCGCATCTTATAGGGGACGAGTATTCTTGGCTCGGTTCCATTCTATTGTAAGTGGGTCACTTTGTTTACCTTCCCCGGCTCAAGTACGCTAGCATTGCGGAGATTCTCTGTCAACCCCTGTCTGCCTACCTTTTAGTTAGACTACGACTTTCCTTCTATGTTCCCTTCATGGTTACCTGTTGGGGAGCGACACTGGCTGCCATGTCCGCGGCAACCAACTTCAAGGGATTGCTTATTGCACGCTTCTTTGTATGTCGTCTCACCCTTTTCAATGCGTCGGCTGATCAGCTGGTTCAGCTTGGTGGATTCGAGTCATCCGTAATGGCCTCCTTCGTTCTTATCGGGCAGATTTGGTATCGCAGGCAGGAACAAGGCATTCGGATTGCAGGTTAGGAGCAATCTCATGCGTTTGGTGTTGTCTTGAATTGCGACCCAATAGTCTGGTATTCTAATAACGGATGGGGTAACATCTTCGGAAGCCTCATTGTCTACGGCCTTGGACATATCAAATCTCGCTTGCTGTATACCTACCAAATCGTCTTCATGCTCCTGGGACTCATTACCTTCTTCATTGGAATTCTCTCGTAAGCTTTGTAAGTCTGATTATTTAAAATTGATTTACGGTACAGATTTTTCATCTTCCCCGACAATCCTGTTAAGAACAAGTTCCTTAACCCCACAGAAAAATCCATTGCAATAGAGGTGGGTGGATGATCTCATGAAGACACGAGTATTCATTCTATGAATTTACAGCGCATACGTGCCAACCAACAGGGACTAGAAACGAAGGATTTCAAATTTGCACAAGCCAGGGAGATGTTCCTCGACATTAAGAGTTGGTGCTGGATGATTATGCTATTTGTCATCTTCATTCCCGTCACTGGAATCAATGTCTTCGGCCCTATGATATTACAAGGACTCGGTTATGATGGGTGCGTGCCGTTTACCGGATCAGTAACAGATTTAACCTTTCCCAAGGTATAAAGTAATGTTACTTAATATTCCTTTCGGAATCCTGCAAGTTGCTTTCATTGCAGTTGCCTTCGTGAGTTTCGCGTTCGCGTGTACTCTCTCCTTCTAATTTCGGACTCAGTGGGCCTCCAGTAAATTCCGCATGAAGTCCCCAGTCCTTTTGCTTATTATGATACCTTGCATAATCGGCACAAGTAATCTAGCCCTATTTATTATACGGCAGTGATGCTGACTAAGTCGCAGCGGTGCTCCTTCTGCTAGAGCGGACTGAGCAAAATCGACCCATACTTCTAGCTGCATACTACACCTTATCGGCATATACAGCTGCCACACCGACATTACTGAGTTGGCAGTCCGCCAACGTTGCTGGGCATACGAAAAAGACTTGCGTAAGTATATGGGCATCATAATGCAAGTTCAAATCTCATCGCATTAGACAACGGCGCTTATGACAACTGGCGGGTTCTGCGGCGGGATGGTAGGGATAGGTTGACATGATAAGAAACCAATCTTTATGATCGTCTCTGTAGGTTGGTCCGCTGCTCTTTTCGCCTCAAGACGGTCCACGTTATCACAAAGGTATATTCTTTAAAAATTAAACACGAAATGGCACTTACATCTTGTATAGGACTATTGGGCCTTCTTATTGCGTTTTGCACCTTCAGCGTATTTGTTTGTGTAACAGTCGCATATCTGCATTACCTTAACCGCAAAAATGAACGGTGCCGCATCATGGCAGGAAAAGGTAGACAGTTTGTTCAGTGTGAATTCATGGCTAAAATATCTGTTATATAGAGGCTAGAATCACCGACTATTCGATGATGTCGGTTCAAGAGATCAATAACCCGCGAGTGGAAGACAATTTTGGTCAAGATGCATTCAACGACGTAACTGACTTGCAAAATGATGAATTCATTGTAAGATTTGTCCTTTATTCTGTGCATTTCACCTAATATTTGCATGCAGTACGTATACTAGTTATAATTGGGGTCTGGCAACTGGCAACTGTACATTACCGTCGCATAATTTAGCTACTTAGCATAAAAAGTTACTGTGACATCATAGTGCGACTCCGCGTGACTCACCCCGTTTAAATTCCTCCAGGCTCCAAGTACTACTCCGCGATTATAAGCCCGTCTCATATCATCACAATGAGTACCCGCACACCATTTTTTCTGTCCGGTTCTCGACAAGAACTTCAGACTGGCATCCAGCTCTCGGAAGACCAATCTAACCTTTCTCACCGTGACCAAGATCCGCTCACAGAGGCTCCTGAAAAGAAGAAAGACACCAACGATGTCAATAATAATCCATCCGCTGAAAAAGATACCCAACACAAACCTCTCAATGTGAACGGCTTAATTCGCAGTCGAACTCATCCCAAACCGCCACAAAGGATTCTCGTGAACGGAGGAAACATTCCCCGACCTGGCACCGCTGATCCAAGTTCTGATGGTCAACATTTCGCTACGCATACAACGAACATTGTCGCACCGATGCCTTTCAAGGCTTCTAGAATTGCACCGCCACTACTTGCAAATGCACCCAACACGCCTAGGCCTGCCTCACCGCTCAACTTCAAGGCTCCTGCTCCGCCTTATATGCATCAGACCGGAGATACGTTTTCAAATAATGGGCATATACCCACGGATCCCCACAACTCTTCACACGAAGATGTGCCCGTTCATCTTCGATCAGTCAGTAGCCTCGGTGTAAGGAACGTACCAAGTGTTCCAGACGGCAAAAACGCAGACAATTCGGCTCATCGCGTTTCAAGCCAACAATATGCGTGCGGGAAGCGCAGGCAGAGCGGGGCGATTAATGCTGGTCAGCATGATCAATATCAGAAAACATTGAAACGCTTCAAAGGCGAAAATAATTTACTAAGAAAGGATCCAAGGGTAATGCGATGTCCCTCTCATTCGATATCGCCTGACAAAGCTATAGGTGGAGAAACCTGAAGCCGAACTCTCACATGGCACCAATCCCGTTTCAGACTATGGATGGAGCCATCGTCCGAGCCTAGATGTTTCTGGAAAAGGCCGTTCTGACATCAATAGTGAAGAGAATGGTAACTGGGCAGCGAATATTATAAATACCCAAGGGGACTACAGCGGAGCACTTGATGATATACTGGGTCGTGACGTCAACAATTACGCGGCGGAACACCTCGTGGATAATTATGTCCAAAATTCGAACAAATGGAGAGAATGCAGTTTGGGGGAATGGTCTGCCGGCGCTGAAGGTGGATTCAGTTTAATCCTTAGACGCAGGCTAACCTTTTTTTTGCAGAAATCAAGTCCAAGTACTGTAAAATCCTTGATTTTGTGCGTCTGCATCCTGACCGAGTAATTCTGATCTAAGCATATATTGCCAGGTGAAAGAACGCATCGAGTTGATTCGATTCCTCTTCGATATTATCGTCTGAACTGAGCATCATTCGTCAGTGCCAAAGTTAATTTGTACGCTTCGATGGATAAAAAGATAGAGCAACATGAGAGTGCTTTGGCAAGGCGGGAGGAGAAGCTATCCGGAGCTCAAACCCAATTGGTCCATGAGAGTGAAGGTGTTTTGGGGAGAAGCCTCGGCATATAGCTTTCCAAGAGACGATTAGGTACGAAGTGCTGCTAACCGACAATTAAACCAGATTCTCTGCGTACTTCGAATTCAGCTTACAATAATGACAATGTCATTTTTTGTCCTGTGACCGTAGTCCGGTTGTCAGCACTACTTCGGCCACGCCAAGGTTAACCTTGAACCCGACCGAAATGAAGGTGACCAAGTACGTGTCTGGAGAGTTTGCAAATAGGTCATGACTGACATGACCAGTGATCGGTCGGAGCTGACGAGATTTACTCCCATAGCAAATTTTCATTATCACCTCCGGTCTACAAAAGCTGATACGATGATAAATTTTCATGTCTCCGCAACACTATCAGCCGCCGACTATGGCCAACTGACGGCGCCTATGCTTGGCGGTTTTTGATAGAGTGGAATCCCATTGCAATCAATTACAGCTCCACACTAAGAACACGTGGAGCGGGCGGAAGTCTAAACCCAAGGGACCAGATTTTTGGCTGTTCGGCGGCCGTCGCTGTCGCTCGGGCCTTAAAAACCCTAGGATGGCCTCCGCAAACGAGATTTTGCCTTCGAGCTAAATGTACGTGCTTTGATCTCTCAGTGTTGGCATACATCCTCATTCCTTTTTGGTCACCGACGCATCCCGGACGGCGACTTCCATAATCATCTCTTTGTGGTGAAGCAGCTCAAATACCCCATTACTTGCAGTTTCTCTTTTTTGCTCAAGATGCCTAAGGGATACCTCCCTCCAATCGAGACAATACCTGACGAAATCCTTACGCTCATTCTTGAAAGCGCCTACCTATGTCATGATGATTCCAATCACCTTTACCGAGATCTGCTGTTGGCAGTTTCTCGGAAATGGCGAGAAATCGTTTTGCATACACCGTCCTTTTGGAGTGTACTGCAACTGTCGCCGTCTAACAATCCCGATGATATTCTCAGATATCTCGACACACATCTAGAGCGGTCCAGACGATACCCACTAGACATCCGCATGCGGTGCTATTGGCACCCAAATATTACCAAAGCTATATTCGACCGTATAATACCCCACAGCGAGCGTTGGAAGCGCTTGGTGATACAAACTCCCATCCATGACATATTCTCCCATCTCGACAATGTGCCAGGACCATCACTCGAGGTCGTCAAGATCTGTTACTTCTCACGAGAGCAGGCATCGCAGAGCTCACAGCCCACTCTTCTCATGTCCAACCTGTCGCGCCTATCATCGCTTTCGTTGCAAAATATGTCATTGGGAAGCAAGGTTCCTTTCATGCCCCAACTCCGGAAGCTTGAGATACGAGCTTCAACCACGTGGAATTCCTATTCCGAATTGTGCGAGGTTCTGGGCCGTTCGCCGGCCTTGGAAAACCTCACGCTTCATCTCAAACCCATCAATATCTTCGAACATGCCGAATCCAGACCAGCGCCTATATCACTTCCTGCACTGCATTATTGTCATATCATTACGTCCGAAGGTTTATCTTACGATATATCCAGGCTTATGCGACAACTCTGTTGTCCAAATCTCGTATGCATGACGGTTCAGGACATTGGACCAACGGCTGAAGGGGAGATATTGATGCGCTTCGACGCGGGCACAGTGGTATGGGGCGTACCGCAATGTCAACAAAATTTATCCAAGTTATACGTCCGGTCTAGTGATCCATACCTTGCTTGGAGTGCATTGACGCCACGCCCATCCTTGACGGAGCTCGAACTGAGAGCACCACGTTGGCCCACCCACCACAGGCTGGAGGAATTGTGTAGCGGTCTCAGGACACTAGAGACTCTCATGCTACGTGGATTCCAAACGTCTAGTGCTCTACAGGACATTGGTGCTGGACCTGCAGTTGCCATACCTTCTCTCCAAACACTGGACATCGAATTCGAGCACACCAAGCACTCTGAAGACCACCATGTCTCTCAGTTCTTCCGGATATTTTCGCTTCCTCATCTCCGATCTCTCCGCCTTCAGAATCTTTTGGCGAAGGAATGGGAAAACTTGCTGCACTCATCATACTATCCGTCGTTGCGCTCCCTTAGTCTGCTTGACATGAGGGATTTCATTTCTTCTACCGCGGATCCTGCTGCAACTTTCCCTTGTATATCAGATCTACATCTTAGCCATGTGCGCTCGAACGACTTTGTGCGACGTCTCATCCAGGGTCGTCCTATCTACGGCGGGTGGCCGAAGCTCCAAAGTATGACGATAGTAGGGGACGATCTTATCAGTAAACCTCTTCTTCATAAAGTGGTAGCGGTCCGATGCGAGATGGGCCTTCGCATCTCGAACCTTGTTTTAGAAGAGCGGCATGTGAACGAGGATTCGCGCAATTGGTTGAATCGTCATTGCTGCGTTAATTATGTTCACTCGCGAAATGGAGAAAGCGCTGATTTATAGATGGTTATGATGTTGTTTGAATAGGCTTATGTAGTTTGACAAACATGATGACTCGGATCCGGATTGATGATTGTTACTTTGGTCTTTGACCGGTAACTTGTGAACTGGCCTCACAATGCAGCGGCAGCCATGAATGCATGACTCCTTGCTTTCGCACGTCAAAGCTTGGCTTCTTTCTGCTCTGTGGATTTACTTAAGTGCATAACGTTCTTCGACCTTTTCACTGACTTATCTCCTTCCCATGTCCGACGAGCAGACTGCACTACTATCCGATCGCCACGACTTACAACGCCAGCGAACGCCCGTCCCTAAGTTGCAGTTAGCCGTCATTTTACTTCTCCAAATCTGTGAAATAGTCACAAGCTATTCCATCTTACCTTACATAAATCAGGTATATCTTAGTTCATCTATGCGACCTGACATGGCACATTCTTATCTCGCTTCAAAGCTTATCGCGGATCTGGGTATCACTGGAGGCGATAATGCGAAATTGGGGTATTATGCAGGGCTTATAGTTGAGTCCAGTAATAAGTCAACGGCAAAGACTGGTTCCATGATATTGTGCCAGGAATCACTATTTTATGTTGCGCAAGCCGCGACGATCCTGCAATGGGGTAGAATATCTGACCGTATTGGGCGCAAACCGATTCTCCTAGTAGGTCTGATTGGCAGCGTCTTGTCGATGCTTTGCTTTGGCCTTTCACGGTCCTTCGCGGCCTTGGTAATAAGGTAAAAAATTCCCTGTAGTGGCAGCGATGCGCCGATTTTTTTAATGTCACAACAGTCGTTGTCTCTGTGGAGTGCTGAACGGGAATGCAGGTGAGCATAGAAATCCCGATGCGGTGTCTCACCCCTAATCAAAAGGGCAGGCGTAATGAAGAGTACAATGAGCGAAGCCCTCGATGCGACGAATCGAGCTGAAGGTTTTGCACTTCTTCCTGTGGTCTGGTCGCTGGGTACATCAATAGCGTAAGTAACGCCTTATGACTGCATATGCCATGTATCTCATGGGCAAGATAATAAGACCCGTAATGGGAGGTAGTCTTGCACGGCCACAGGAACGCTTCCCTGCATATTTAGGTGAATTCTGGAGGTTATACCCATATTTCTTGTCCTGTTTGGGCCCGGCCATCTTCATTTTCATCTCGTCTCTTATAGCGTTGTTCTTCTTGAAAGAGGTGATCAGGTTTCCTTTGGCTTAGCCTGTTGGAGGTCCTTACATTAAGATCCGGACGTTAACAGAGCGTCGCACGCATTCCCATTCAGCGCCACCATTCACCATTACGCCTGCCGAAGGACACTCTAGACCCGTGCCCCTTCGAAAACTGCTCACATACCCTGTTGTCCTCTCTGTCTCCAATTATGCCGCTCTCGCATTGATGGATATCATATTTATCTCTCTCCTGCCTCTGTTCATGGCCATGCCGATTGAGCTTGGTGGTTTAGGGTTTGCTCCTATGGTCATTGGATATGTATTGGGTACGCTTGGTGTCTGGACCGGTATCTCTTCAGTGCTTTTCTGTGCCAGACTTATTCACAGATTCGGTGAAAGCGAGTGTTCATCGCGGGGATGCTGATATTCTGCGTCAATTCTACTATGCTTCCCCTGATTAATATCATTGCACGCAGGATTGGATTGACATGGGTAGTTTGGTGTCTGCTCGCTTTCTCCCTGTCTCTCGTCCCCATGATGGACATGTGTTATAGTAAGTCTGGATTAAAGAAGAGGAGTCGTATTCACTGAATGGAAGGTTGTATGTTCATTTACATAACGGCATCATCCCCGAACAAGAATTCGCTCGGCGCTACGAATGGCATCTCACAGACGACAGTGTCTATTGCGCGGGCCATTGGGCCAGCATTAGCAACATCACTCTTCTCGTTCTCTGCGGATAAAAACATCCTCGAGGGTTACGCAGTATATGTCGTTCTCTTTGCACTGTCTTGAGTGGCGCTACTTCCTGCTTTGCAGCTTCCAGTCAGGCCATGGGATGAGAACGACGATCAATTGCAGCAAAACCCACTTTAGAAAACAAATCCGCGGATAGAGTCGATGAACCCCTCATTGGAGAAAATCAGGTGCATCATGGGTTCAAATATATCTGGATGTATGCGACAAATGGTGAATTAACGTTCGAACAGCGGAAGTTATTCACTAGCATGTCACAGGATATACGACAGCCCCATGTGTATATCAGCGCTGTATTCATGTCCGTATATCGGATCTTTGCGACGCGCACGTCCGACGCCGTGGCATCGGGAAAACCGAGTCTATGCAGGCAAGCGCGGAACTTCGAGTCAAATGACAACGATAAGGCAAAGATTTATCGGGAAATCATATTAGAATCTAGTGCGAGGGACCCCTATCTGAATGACCGTTGTGTGAACCCGCTCGGTGTGAACCTGGAGTTTCCCACAGAGGGCTTAACCATCCCTCTGCATGATTCAAAGTGGCAGACTAGAAGCTGATCAGTAGGAAATTTTCGGATGGTCTGAGTATTACTCGAAACTATTGCTTTGCAATCTGATTTTCCCGAGGGAAGTTGGATTACGGCGTTCAATAGGCGCGCGGTCTTGATAAGGAAAGGTAAGTAAAAAGAAGGCATCTTATTTTAACCAAGTCAGGCGGATTGATTTATGGAAAGAACGTCGGAGT
>Ga0137376_10003266_pt1 | contig 10062 bp, 14 predicted proteins | sample SagtaG_23_FD_104814 | JGI IMG/M metagenome (GOLD analysis project Ga0137376, IMG submission 104814) | Vadose zone soil microbial communities from Sagehorn Ranch, Mendocino, California, USA - Sage2_L_20_16 metaG | ecosystem: Environmental > Terrestrial > Soil > Vadose zone | place: USA... | reverse complement strand
TAAGTCCGTCTTACAATTCCCGTCGCATAGCCCCAGTTGTTAAAGAATCATGGCAGGGGATTGCATATTAGTGCAGCCGCGTGGCGCACCCGAAGGACTTTGGTTTGCAGGCTACGTGCATATTGTTCGTGAAAAAGAAGTCGGACTCCGGTTCAACAAGTCATTCAAAACATCTCAACTGTATCACGTACGCTTCAAGCCGTGCAGGATCAGTTTCAGACGCCAGCATAATGCTCTTGACGAAAAATTCCACGAAGATCGCATCTTATTCCCAAATGTTACGCATTCTTCCGCACTCTCTCGCGGAAGAGGTGCTAGCAAAGGGAAGCTACGTTATTATGATCATAATATCGCAACAAACCCCCAACAAGAGTTGGCCGTCCGTTCAATAACAAGACTTCCTCCCGGATCACCGCCATTTATTCTCTTCGGACCGTACGTTGATCCTCGGTGCAATCCATCTACCTCATTAAAGGACTTTATGTAGGTTCGGGACTGGCAAGACGAGTACGATTATCGAAGCAATTCTGCAAATTCTTAAATCAGATACTGAAGCACGGATACTTGCATGTGCCCCGAGCAACGCCGCGGCAGACTTGATCGCCACGAAGCTCAGCACCACCCTGAACAACCAGGTGCTATTCCGATATAACGCTCCATCACGTAGTATTAAGGGGATATCAGCCGAAGTCTTGAACTATTCCCACTTCGTACAGGGCGACGATAGTCAATCGTCACATTTCGGGGTCCCCTCGGATAAAATCATGCTTTTCAGAGCCATCGTTTCAACTTGTATCTCTTCATCGTTTGCCGATGGCATTGGGATGCCACGCGGCCATTTCAGCCACATATTCATAGATGAGGCCGGTCAAGCCACCGAACCTGAGGCACTCGTAGCTATAAAGACACTCGCAGATTCAAAGACCAACATTATACTAACCGGAGACCCAAAGCAGTTGGGGCCTGTTATCCAGTCCCCCGTAGCGCGACAACTTGGATTGCAAATCAGTTATTTGGAACGGTTGATGGAGCGCGAAGTGTACAACGTAGAGAATTTCAGTGCCATAACGTAGGTGCATCCGTTCAATTATGGTTCCATTGCCTCACGTTGCGTGGCCTAGCGTTGTAAAACTGTTAAATAACTATAGATGTCATCCAGCTATACTCAAAGTCCCGAACGAGCGGTTCTACAATGGCGAGCTGAAAGCAAAGGCAATCCCCGAAAAAGTCAACAAATATCTGGGATCTCCAATCCTGCCGAACGTCAAGTTCCCTATTGTATTCCATGCCGTTTTTGGGAAAGATGAGAAGGAAGCATCATCACCCTCTTCCTTCAACGTACACGAGGTTTTGCAAGTTAAGCAATACGTTCAGATGTTACAAACGGCCAAGAGATATCATACGAGTGAGTCGCAACGCATCCTTCGTTAGCAGTCAGTACAAGAGTCGCTTTAGGTGAAAAGGATATCGGGATCATTGCGTTATATCATGCTCAATGTCTTAAAATCCGAAAAGCGCTTCGCGGAATTGCAGAAGACATCAAAGTTGGTAGCGTTGAAGAGTTCCAGGGACAGGTTAGTCGTTCGATTCTATTCAGAATGTTATTCTCACCCCAAGTTCGTAGGAGCGTTCTGTGATCATCATGTCGACAGTCCGCAGTAACGAGGATTTTCTTCAGTTCGACATTCGTCACAGCTTGGGTTTCGTCGCAAACCCTCGGAAGTTTAACGGTATGCAAGTGCCTCTACTGCTTAGAAGTATAGCTGATATCCTATTAGTTGCTATCACTCGAAGCCAGGCCCTACTGATCATTGTCGGGAACCCTCGGATTTTATCAATAGACCCTATGTGGAGGTACTTCCTCAACTATGTCTACAATAATGGAGGGTGGAGAGGGCCTCTCCCTGATTGGGATACGAATGCCGAAGTTGACTTGAGTGGCGGTTACGACAAGGCCATGCATCAACAGGCCCAATTAGACATGAACGAATTTACTCGTCGAATGGAAACTTTGACGATGGGAGGGATTGACGATGACGGTGCTGGCGTGCATTTGAGGGAAGAGTAGCGTTATATCCTATCATCTATGTGATAATATAATGGCTCGACGTGGCTGCGAATCTTCGTGTTGGCTCCGAGCCGACGATGTTATGACTGAATTTAGGCTTCGAATTGACGATGATGGTGTGGGAGGGTGTTCGGTTAAGCTCCACCGCGTTACGTGAACTTCTCAATGTAGACGTTGCCAAGCGATTGTCGCTTGACAAACACGGTGGCTCGCGGCAGGGTCGCCGCGATGGCTCCATTCTTAAACGAGCCTCTCCACGAAATAATGTGGCCTCATCCCTCTCATTGGCCTCACACCACCTCGAGAAGACCGAGCGTGCATTTCGTGCATTTACCCCTCCTTCGCTAAACTCCCGATGGCGCGAATTTGTCCCAATTTTCTTGCCTATGGATCGTGTTCAGACGCGTCTTGCAACATGAACCACAACACATTTACGTGTGAGCCGTGTGGTTTTGTCGCGTCAAGTGGGCCATACTACAAGTCGCTTGTGGAAGGGAAGAAACACCGAAAGTGCATTGCCTGCCGCAATGTGACACTATTCTGTCCTCTCTGCCGGAGAAACATTGCAAGCCCTGCATGGACTGCTCATGCGCGGGGTCGTCCTCACCGCGAGGAAGCAACACGACAAAATGCCTCCCCGGATGTTTCTCCTCAGGAAGGCACAACCTCTGCGACCGAGGTTTACTGCGACATGTGTCGTTTCGTGGTCCGTCGGTGGGAATGGGAACGCCATGTTACGAGCCTCCGGCATAAGAAGAGAGAAGAATATTTGTCTTTCAAGGCTGCGTTGGATGAGATGGAGAAGGACAAGAATGGGTTGATGACAGAGGGCGACTTTGATTTTGGCATTGTGGAACCTAATATTGCTGCTTATGGCACGCGTCGCGCCGCGAAGATTCGGTTGACTGCGCCTTCCTCGAGGATTGGCATGATAGCCTGTCGACTTCTATCTTCCAAAGACTCGCAAGACGAAGCTAATTCTGTGTACGTGTAATCTCAGTTGTTATGAAGTCAAAATTAATAGAATTGCTTACTTAGGTTTGAAATAACGTTGGAGGGCGCGAATCGCAATATAACGACCATTACGCCGATCACTGTGCAGGTCACTTTCAAACAGAAACATATTGGTCGGTACGAAGACAGGATTGAGATGTTGTTCGAGGACATCCAGCTAGATAAGCGATTCATCATTTCCAAGCCTTTGTTTGCAATTGTCGGCAGTAAAGCAGACCATGAAGCCCTCAAGCCAATAGCACCCTATATCGTGCAGCCCCGTACAACGCGAGAACCGGAACTCAAGGTCGTTGAGGGCGTCCAACCTCCGTCCACGCAGGCAGTCCCCTATATTGGAAGGCTTCCTCTCGCCTTCATTCCTTCTCATCTATTGTCAACTTTGTCGTCTGGAACCACGGGTGAGATTATAGCAAGAATCCGGCGCGCATACCTTCCCCGGCAATTCAATTCGGAGACGTACGCAAGGTTCTTCAAGCACCTCTTATGGATAGAAGAATATCGGTCCGAGTAAGATAATTTTATATTCCATCCCGCAATTGGTGTTAACTCTTTCAGGCGAGATCTCGAACGGTACGACATAATGAACACAACGCTGTCGAAATACGGTCCATACTATTAGTAAGCACTTTGCAATCCAACCGCATCGTGAGTCTGACCTAATAAATTTCAGTTTGGACGTGCCTGGTCTTGCCGAGAAACGTCCCAGCGTCTTGATAGGTGAAGGTTTTCGTGCCGAAAATGTCTATTGCTAACGCTGATCCGTAGGTGACAGGATTCTTGTCCAAAGGTCAGACGCTTTAAAGGGCCATTGGTATTCCGGTAGTGTCCACGTCGTGCGACAGCGTGAAGTCGGCCTGCGATTCCACGAGTCATTCTCTGGATGGTCGTCCAACCAGACTTACAACGTCAGATTCAAGTTGAACCGCTTGGTCTTGCAAAGACAGCATATGGCAATGGATACAGCTTTCTCTCAAGATCGGGTTTTGTTCCCGGAACTCATACATCTGCAGTCTTTCAGATTAGTCGAACCACCGATTAGGGCCATCGACCCGCTAATCCAAAAGAACGCACTGCAACTAAGGGCGGCTACAACGATCGTGAATAGCCCGCCGGGTTCTGTTCCCTTCATAATCTTTGGACCGTGTGTTCCGTTATTCGTTGTGCGTTCTCGTGCGATCTGACATGTTTTGATACGACAGGCCGGGTACCGGGAAGACCATCACTATGATAGAGGCTATCAAACAAATATTGAGAAAGTATCCCAACGCCAGAGTGCTAGCATGTGCACCGAGCAATTCAGCAGCAGATATCCTTGTATCACGACTTGGCTCCACTCTCGGTCCTGACGAAATGTTTCGCTTCTATGCGCCGTCTCGCTCCAAGGCGCATATACCCATCGAACTGTTAAGGTATGCTCACGTCCGGGACGATGGGTCATTCTCTGTGCCACCTATGGCAAGAATGAAACGCTTCCGCGTAATAGTCACGACATGTGTTTCCGCTTCGGTCGTTGCCGGGATCGGCCTTCCCAGAGGCCACTACAGTCATGTCTTCATTGACGAGGCGGGGCAAGCAACTGAGCCCGAAGCATTCGTGTCCATCAAGACGATAGCGGATAATGCAACGAATATTGTGCTATCGGGAGACCCCAAGCAGCTTGGACCTATCATTCGCTCAACCGTTGCTCGCGTACTGGGTCTTGAGAAGAGTTATCTTGAGCGGTTGATGGAGCGTGAGGTATACGATATCGAGAGACATCATGGCACGACGTGGGTGATGTGTCATTTGCGATCCGGGGAACGGGTTATTGACATGTCTACTCTTCTATCTTCTAGCATCGTCAAGCTTGTCCAGAACTTCCGGTCGCACGATGCTATCCTCAAATTCCCGAATGAAAGGTTCTACGGTGGCGATCTCCAGAAGTGCGCTGATCCTGGTGTTACAAACGCCTACATCGGCTCTCAGTTCTTGCCTTCAAGGGATTTCCCCATCGTATTCCATTCTGTCGCCGGAAGAGACGAACGTGAAGCGTATTCGCCTTCATTCTTCAACATCGATGAAGCGATCCAGGTCAAGGCATACGTCCAGGCATTGCGGGCGGAACGGAAGTTCCGAACCGGTGGGTCCTTGTACACATTCAGTTTCATCGTTTCCCTGACGATCGGACGTCTGACCTCTTCTGACCCACAGCGGAGAGCGACATAGGTATCATAACCCCGTACAATGCGCAGTGTTTGAAGATCCGGGCCATTCTTAAGGGTGTGGCCGACGATATCAAGGTGGGAAGTGTTGAAGAGTTCCAGGGACAGGTACGATACTTCTTTTGCGGCCGCTCTCAATGGTAACAACTGACACCCTTGTCAGGAACGCAAAGTTATTATCATTTCTACTGTACGAAGCAGTAGAGAATTTGTCGAATATGATCTCCGTCACACTCTTGGCTTTGTAGCGAGCCCGCGAAGATTCAATGGTATGTATTCATCGCAGGGTGTTTTCTAGCCTGGCTAATTTTGCTTTCCCTCTTCGTTCAGTGGCTGTAACAAGGGCTAAATCGCTCTTGATTATTATTGGCGATCCGCACGTGCTTTCTCTTGACCCCCTGTGGCGTTCGTTTATGAACTACGTTTATAATCACGGAGGATGGACAGGGCCTCTTCCAACTTGGGCTACGGAAGAACCCGTTGAAGAGCGAGGAGGGTACGACAAGAAAATTCGGGCAGAGGCAGAAATCAATATGAATGTTTTTGCAAGGCGTATTGAAGCTCTCACCCTTTCAAGGATAGACGGAGAAGACTACGATGCCAATGTAGATAGACCCTGGAGAGATGTTGAGTGAAGATACAAGGGATCTAGAACGGACGCAATACCCTCATCCCAAATTATACAATTCAATTCGTTCCTTCATTGCCATTCCTTATATTACTAACATTATCTTGTTTAGGTATGCTCCCCATATACCATCGTATAATCACTACCTAGCGGTTGAAGAATAATACTAGCTCGTCTGTCCTGACTGCTGTGTGAGAGAATCCATTAAATCTGTTTCATCGTTGCTAGGGGTTCCACTTCCGCTTCGGAGGTGAGCCACGCGAGCCAATTGTAGCCAGCACTCAGGCACCAACCAATGCTCCATATGCAAGTGATGTCTAATTTTATCGCGTTCGGCATCCTGATGTCAACCCCACATGGATAGACTTCTTTGTAATTGCGCTTGGAAACGCCTAGTTGACAAGAACAGTTGAAGCAGGGCAAGACATGATCCGGACGAGACAAGTCGCATAATACCCAAAAAGTTTGTAAAGTATAATCATTCCCCAGACGTTCGCGAGAGAGGAGATTAATTTTTTTTTCGGGCGCTGGCCCGTATGATAAAAATATGCATGCGAACAGCAAATTAGTTATGCCCAAGTGGCAGATTTCATTACCGTCGATTGCGCAATGTTTCTCGGGAAGCAGGAGCGCGCCCGAGTCGGCGTTGCACTACTTTAGCCTGCTAGCGCGTTAAAAGTCAAAACAATGCGATAGCCGATGCAAGCGCAACTCCGATGCGCTACGCGGTCAGCCCCATCGAGCAAGTGAAACTTGCATGGGGCGGCGAGAAGATGGAAACCATCGAGAAAAATACTTAGGAGTAAGCAAAGTTACTTAAACATCGGTATTTATCGTACTACTCAATTGTTCATGGCATAAACCGTCAGAATCAAGTGGGGAGCGGCGGAGCGCAGGTCGTGGTGATTGATTTTCAGGGCAGGGAAATGAGTCAATCGATGACCAGGTAAACTCGTAGAGGCCGGATTCTCAATCCGTGCTCATCGCCGGTGTGGTAAGCCGCAACGGCACTGTGTCTTGGCGGCGTTTTGCGTGTCGATTGTTTTCGGGGAAGAAGGATTGCAATTGCAGTCAACGGAGCGCCGCACAAGTGCAAAGTACGTGATGCGGGCTTTACGGCGACCAGATGGGATGCTCAAGCAAGTACTCTACCTAAGCCTGGGAAGTGGCGTCTCGAGAAGCAGATCAATTTGATAGCAGAAATCAATAGACGCGCACGTTGGTGCATGTGTCGGAACGTTAGAAGAGCACAATGCATTACGGCCCATTACTCTTAGATCCTTCAACAGCGCGAAAGTGGCTAACAAACGTCTTCTTACCGTGACAGGAGCAGAAGGTAATGTCTCCACCATGAGTCAAAGCACTCCTTCGGAATGGCTAATTTGAGCCCGAGGCTCCAGCGACGGCAACGCATTCCGTATGTGCATGTGGAATATTACTCTCTTATCTGCTCAATCGCAAATCGTGGCGACTGTGACGGTGCCTTGAGGGGTCATGTTTTCACACGGAGTGGAGCCTCGTGTCAAAGCGTCCCTGGCATAACCGGACGATTCTATATGTTATTTGAAACTGGGGCGTAGCTTGCAAACGTGGCGCTTGGTCTGAGGATGCGCACTAAAGCCGGAGGGAGGCTATCTTGGTGCCAGAAAGGTGATCGTATACGCGTCAACTGGCTCCGAGAGCAAGACATTCCTGTGCCTGCAGCTACTACCGAGGATATCTATCTAAAGCTGGTACGGAGATCACCTGAAGCATGTGTGGCACGGGTGCTGAAATGGACGGGCCGTGCGCAGTGGCAAGACCGGCGGAGTTGTGTGATGGTTCCTCGGTGCCTCTGTATGGGAATTCCCAGCACGTGATCGATGAGGAAATGTGCCTGATCGTGGCTGCTAAATTGTCGCCTGCCTGCTCTCCCATCGTTTCCTCTCCCCATGCCAGTCGTCTCCTCCTCGAGGCGAGGTTCTGCCAATGACGACCCCCTCGATGCCGCTATCAGGCCTCCACAGAACGAATCGCCTCAAGAGCGCCAACAGAGGCTTTCGCGCGAAGACGATGCAAAGAAAGTTAGCCAGGCTATCGACGCAAGCATCAAAGCGGAGCGACAGGCGCGGAGGAAGCAACGTATTGTCAGATTACTCCTCCTGGGCCAGAGCGAGTCGGGTGAGGAATGATCATCGCCTACTTCTTCAATCAGTCTATAACTAGATGTATGCAGGAAAATCGACCACTCTTAGGCGTGAGTAACCCCTCACAATCCACCGCCCCTCTTGTCACATCTCGTGCTCTTAGAGTTCCAACGTCTATACACTCCCACCGCATTTCGTCAAGAGAGGATCCTATGGCGTGCAGTTATCCAGCTGAACGTTGTTCGGTCAATCCGCACGATCCTCGAGGCCATTTCATCTACCTCCGTTTCAACATCCCCGACCACTTCGCCCTACTCTTCCCCAAAATTGAAGTCACGGGTACCCCGTATATCTCAGAACTCGGACTCTGGCCGAAGCAAGAATGGCGAATCATCCCGTGCTGTGGAGAACTCGCTTAGAGGGTCAGGAGGCGGGTACGGCAACGATTCCGACTCTGAACGCGGTGGGCGACGTTCTAACCGCTCTTCAACCTTACTCGGTGTTCCCTCCCCCCTTGAGAATCTTAAAAACCGCCTTGCACCCCTTCGTCGCGTAGAAACGCTTCTGATCGCAAAGCTTGTCCCTCCGAACGAGGAAGAACCAACCCACTTGGGCCGCTCATCTGGGTCTTCGGGCTCGCCGGTTAGCCAGACTTTTCCTACTCGACCGCACCACTTACCACGTCGGCCATCACAAAATGGTGTACTACCTCGTGACCAGGAATTTTTCGTTCGGGCAAGTCAGGGAATAAAAGGCGTGTTAACACGTGCAAGGGTAGCCAATTCGAGTGTAAGCGAGAGTGACGACAGTGTATCTGACAGGCGCGCAACCAACCTCGGAAATGGGGATGTAGAAACCCCAGATGAGGTCCAGGAGGTCTTGAATGCCTGTCAGGATGATATGATCCAACTATGGTACGATGAAAATGTTCGGGAAATATTGAGGACGAAGAAAATAAGGCTAGAGGAGAGTTCCGGATTGTAAGTGTTGCCACGTTGCCGCAAACCCGAGCAATTCTGACGTATATACTAGCTTCTTAAATGATTTGGAACGCGTAACATCTTTGCGATATGTTCCGTCCGACGGTCAGATACGATCTAACCCTTGTCCATTCACGCGCTGACGAGGCGCAGAGGATGTGTTGAAAGCTCGCCTAAAGACAGTCGGCGTCTGCGAGTATAAATTCACGATGGAGGTGTCAATCGGCCGAGATTATGGTGCGGAGTGGCGGATAATTGATGTCGGAGGTAGCAGAAGTCAGGTGAGATACAATTTTTTTACGGTAGCTCATGCTAATTCGCTTCAGCGTCGTAAGTTCAATTTCCCACGCAAATAGGGTTCATCAATATATCTGTTACTCCCGCAGCCACTTGGGTACCTTTCTTTGATGACGGTATGTAAATCCTATATGATCTGTGACATCCTTCTAAAGATGGCAAATAGCGGATGCTATCATCTTCCTTGCACCTATATCAGGCTTTGATCAGGTCCTGGCCGAAGATCGATCTGTCAACCGGCTGGTACGTCTCCTATCGTGGAATGACGAATGATCTGAACGCGATCTAACAGGAAGACACCATTTTACTGTGGAAAGACGTTTGTTCAAACAAACTGCTTGCGAACGTGGAACTCGTTTTGTTCATGAACAAATGCGATATATTCGAAGCGAAGCTCAACTCAGGAATAGTGTCAGTTCTATTCTCGCTCAAACCATAATCTATTCACCCCAATATTAGGTTGGCAAAGTACGTTCGAAGTTACGGCGACAGGGAGAATGAGTTTGAAGCAGCTAGCAAATGTGAGTAAAGCTGAAATCCTAGCTGTTATTCCTGCATCTAACACTACTGGGCAGATCTGAAGGGCAAGTTCAACGCCATCCACCGGGAGCACTCACCTAATCCACGCAAATTCTATGCATTTTGTACATCTGTAACTGATACGACTACAACATCCGGCATCATTGCCAGCGGTTCGTTCTCTCTCCTTGTTCCTTGAAACGAAAATAGTCCTTATCGATGGTATTTG
>Ga0137376_10003264_pt1 | contig 10067 bp, 10 predicted proteins | sample SagtaG_23_FD_104814 | JGI IMG/M metagenome (GOLD analysis project Ga0137376, IMG submission 104814) | Vadose zone soil microbial communities from Sagehorn Ranch, Mendocino, California, USA - Sage2_L_20_16 metaG | ecosystem: Environmental > Terrestrial > Soil > Vadose zone | place: USA... | reverse complement strand
ATCGTGTACCCGACCCAAGAACGCTGTGAGCAGAATACTCGGCACTCTTCGTCGGGGCAGAGTGGTTAGGCGAAAGCCACGAGGGGTCGCCGTTCAGCCATCTCAACAATAACCTTCTCCACCTTCATATGATGAATACGACGATGAACCGTCAACAACACAAGACACTCCCTACAAACATGAACAACATGATGCTCAGCCACCAACTCAACGATCTGATCGGCAGGTCTAACCTCAAACCTGAAATTACAAGTCACAGCCAAAACAGACACGAGCCCGCTATTATTTTGCCTGAACTCGTCTTTAAGCGTTGAAAGCCTCGACAACCAACTGTAGCGCCCCGGTAGAGCATTGTCATCCTCGGAAATTTCGGGTCGAGAGAATATCGAGGTCGCAATTACCGTTAAGGTGTTCTTCGTACTTTAGTTGGCTGGCACTTTGCCTGCCGTTGCCAGATAATCGCTCAAGTCTTTGAAAGGCCTCACTTCGCTAACGCCAAGAAGGTTCGTTAATCGGCCCATTGCGTCGGGATCAGGACTGACGAAATCCACTTCTGGCTTACCAGTTGCCCTAGCTCTAAATCTTCTAAGGAGCGAAACCATGTCCGAGTCCAATGGAGAAAAGCTATAGCCAACGCAGATGATGCGTGAGAATTCTTGCATCAATCGATCTGCCTCAATCCAAAGATAAGTTATGTCACGGTCACGGTACTCTTTTGCCTGAACCGGCGGTACGATCATTTTTTGAGCGTATATGTCTCTTGATGAACAACGTGGACACAGAAAGGCAATAGCGCCTGAAAGCGTCTGTTTTCTCGAACGATAAAGCAGAAGCACTCCACATAAGCCGCATCGCACCCAATTCAATGACCCATGCAATTTTAGCAGTGTGACATGTGATGGATTGTCGTCAGGTCTGCTCCATTGTCCCTCTACGCTTGTCTTGAAGAAATTCATCGAGTAGCTCGCATCTGAGATTTTCTGTCGGTCGTAGAGTGCGTTGTCGAGCAGTATGTCGTAGTTCAGACTCAGTACGACGTCACCAAGACGCATTCTGTCTGCAAGGGCCACGTGCTTCCTACAAAGAGGGCCCATCAAAGCATAATCAATGGTTCTACCAATCAGGTCTTTGAGAGTTCTAGTCTCGTAGGACTCGTTCAGTCTGAGAGGCGAAGATGAGGGTTGTGAGAAGAGTTTGAAGTCATTGTCGAGCAGAGTCATTACGTCTTCGAGACGTAATTTGGGATCATCGAAGAAATCCAAATCATTCTTCGTGCTACCGTATCGGGGTGCTAATATTCCGATCAGGCTCTCAATCCCGTCCATGAATGATTGGTCGTTCTTCATTCCTGTGTTCTCAATTACGAGACGAGCCATTTTGAAGAAATCTTTGTCGAGCGGGCTTTCAAGTCCTAGGATATGGTGCGTGGACTGCTGATAGTTCTTGGAACATCCTGCCCCGACAATATACAGATTAGACATGACAAGTTACCCAGGGAATACTAGGGAATCCTCGCTCCCATCCTTAGTAGTCGACGCCTTACTGCGTCGAAGGATAAATTGATCCTAGTCTCAAGGGGTCTCTTATCCTCACTCGAGGAAAGAACGCTTTCCTCAGATTGTGTGTGAAGAAAACTTAACGCTTCGTGAAGGCGCGCCTCACAGTCAACGCTATGGGACCTCCCAGTGCCCCAATGGCACTTAACATGAGGCAGTGGCTTATGGTGAGGATCGATGTAGAGTTGCAACGCGTCTTCAAAGTCGACATCTTCTCCAAGATCTCCAGATAGCACCTCCATACGTTTGACCTGATCAATCCAAAACTCAGGGAGCGGATCTCGAATCCTTCGGTTTCCCTGTCTAGCGAAAATGTCATGATCGATCCATTGATGATTTGCTTCGTCCAACAGCTTGCACGAGTAAAGCGCGACAAGCCATCCACCATTGTAGTAGCATTCGTCGACAAGTCCTGCGTAGGTTTCTTCGCTCTTCAGTGTGATAATTAACGGTTCATCAAACCTCTTCTTCAGGGCCACAGTCTTTCGTCCTTCTAAGGTCTTGAAATGCATGGACATTGGGTATTCAGAAGGGGAAGCCCAATTTGAACCCAAGGGCTAAAGTGGGACCTTACATCAGACCGCCTATCAGTTTCGTTCTCGTGTCTGAGCAATAGCCGAAACGTAGCTCAACCCTACAGATGTCGAGTCAGCGGAGCGACTGGCGCGAGCGCCTACGCGCCAACCCCTCACGAATGGAACAAGAACTAGCAATCAAACTACAAGACAACGGAATAGGATACCAGACACAGATCGAGATACCAGTAACCACAGCCGACTTCTACTTCCCGCTCGAAGCTCGACCATTGATCGTATTTGTGGATGGTCGGGTCCACCTAAAGACAAGCCAGATTGCAAAGGATGAAGAACTACGATCACTCCTTCGAAAGAGAGGATACAGAATCCTGGAATTATTCTACGACAGCTACTCGGACAAGAAAAGAGACCGACTATACAACGAGATTTTGGACTTCTTAGGAAGAGAATACGGTCAACCTATCTCGAATGCCACCCTTCGTCGAGCAAAACAGTAGGAACATTCTCGCCTGTCTTCTCTTGACGATCTGCGTTGCTCGCTAACGAAAAAGAACGAACTTGAGAACCACGGTTGCGACAACGAAAAGTGAAACCGAGAATTCTATTCCATAGACCTTTACGGTTATCAGAATGTGTTTCAGGTAGTCCCCGGTGACTGCCTCAAGAAGAGAGGCGGCGACGAGGGAAAAAACGGCACCGACGATAGCACTTTGGAACCAACTTACAACGATGTTAATTATTCCTTGAGGAACCCCGATTAAGGATAGGATTACTACAACAACTACTAACAGGATTACGAGGCGTACGAGGGTGTTCGTACCAGATTGCGACATTTAGTTATCCTCTATTTGTCGAAATAGCTCGGACATCATCATCAGCCTATCGCCGAATCCTGCCTCTCGACCGCGCTACACCGCGCCAGTTTCGGCTTGAGGGTTCTGGGCTCGGCCCATGTTGTGTCTGGGCTCAACTGTTGAGGTCGCGTAACGTCCGATGTTGTAAGTTCTGGTTGGACCCATGTGACGTTCCTACGAACTGTCGGAATAGGCAGTCCCGCCCAGGGCCCATCGACCCAGACATAAAGGGTGGCCGCTCATGCAGTCAGGATTGGCCCTAGCAAAAGATATGGAAGTAATCCGAGAACATGAAGTAGTTATCGACACGACGGGAAAACCTTCATGATGCCAATTCTCTCCGAAAAGTGCAGCCGACATCCCCGTTGAATCGTGAGTATTGAACCGACCTTGAAACCAGAATTCTCTTAAAGAGCAAGGAGAATGCTTCAGGATAAATTGATCGATCTGACGGTTAATCTGACTGGAGAGGAGCACAATCGACAGCGGGCCCGGTAAGATCGAAGCTAACGGTTCAATACTAACGATTTCATATTTGTTCATAACATGAACAACTGATGACGATTTTGCCCTCTGGTGTCAAGGCGCACAGGACACAGAGGTACCATGACGATGTTGTCGAATTAGTCAGAGATATCGCAAGGAAGAGGTACAGAGGAAAAGGATCTGCCGTATCTGACCGAGGGAAATTCCTACCGAGCATCGAAACAGATCCCTGGCCCAAACTGAAACGACTTGGCATACAGCCCGATGTCTGGGTCAAGAAGCCTAATGGCCATCTTACTGTCTACGAAGTCTGGGCGAAAGGGGAGGCCTTTGACAAGGCGACTTACGAGTTGTTCAGGATAGCCCTCAGAGTGAAGGTGGACGAGTACAACATCGTCTGTCTAACAACCGTGAAGGGTGGCAAATGGAATAGGGAGGTTGCGGGGCGCTTAGCCAAAATGGTCCTGAATAACGTCAAGAATAGCCAGCTTGACCTAAAGCAGGTCCATGTAGCCGAACTAGACTTGAATGAGATACGTGACGACAGGAGGATCAAGAAGTGTCTTGAAAACAATTCCGCAGACCAATCAGCGTTCACTAGGACTACCTAGGTGCCCATCGAATCGCAGTGGTTTCTATCTCGAAGGAACAACAATCGGAGCTGGATGGATCCTCGGAGGTTTCGGGATGATGCGCTTTGGAGGAACTCTCGGGATCGATGGTACGGTTCATTATGAGATTTCGGTTTTCTTAGGTTGTTGCGACTCTAGATGTTGTTGCGTTAAGCCTCTTAAGGCGTTGTCCAGTTCGTCTTGGATTTCCAAAAGTCTACGCTTGGAGCCGATTAGCTGGTCAAGTTGGTCGAGTCTTGCAGCCACATCCAAACCAGAATGTGAAACCTTGTTTCGAAGATCTACAAGACCCTCGAAATCTCCAAGGCGGTGTTGATCTCCTATCTCGTCAAGCAACTTTGGCTCTTTTATCACCGCGGTGAAAGCATGAGACAGTGAGAAACAGTCAAGCTCGTCTAACTCCATCCCTTCTTCCTTCCGTCGCTTGTGCCACCCCTTAACCTCGCGCCGTTGATTAGCGTTGAGATGTTGCAGCCAGTGGGATACATCAGCATCATACTCCTTCATCAGTCTCAACAGTGAAGACTCCATGTTGGAGAAGAGAAGATAGAGAAGAACTCTGACGGGACGTTTGTCAAAGTCAGCATAAGTGACCAGACCTACTATCTCCGAGCCGTATAGTACAAAGAAGAAACGATCTTGAACGATCCTTGACAAGACCGTTACTATCGTCGTATTGCAACTCCTCAAATTCTCCAAAGAGACAGGTCTCGTGAAAGGCTTTACACTCTCACCATGGGCTTTCTTCAAATCATCTCTGAGAACATAACCGACTATTTCCGCCCCTTCGGTCACAGGCATTTGGTCATAGTCGTCCTTCCTCATGGTCGCAAGCGTCTCTTCAACGGTAGAGTCAGGGGTGCATGTTCGAAATCGAGAACGCGGTGTCATGATATCTCTAACAGTAGCACGACGGGTTAGCTCGCGATAGAATACTTCAGGCATGAACTATAGGAAAAGTAACACGACTTGTAACTATTGTGGAGTCGACGGTCAGAGCACGGTGCGCGAACCGGTTCTTCTCACGTTTGAGCGCTAGGCTTCGCCTGACGCAGGCTGGCAACTTCACGCCGGTAATTTTCTAGCCTTGTGTGGCAATCTCTGCAAATCATTATTGTTTCTCCTGTTCGGTTTCCCTTGTCGTTCTTTACGTGGTCTTTCGTAAGGTCGGCTCTTGATCCACAACATGGACACTTACCCCAAGCCAACCCTAGTCCTCGACTCGAACGTGGCGTAGGGCACTTCTTAAGCTACGGATCGCGGCATAGAGATCGTGAGCGAGGACTCAGTTGAGTTTCAAATCAGGAGACTTGCTTGAAGCGGGGGAAAGGTACGGACCACATCTCAACAAGCTTGAGGGAATTTATCCTAAGGTCGTATGGGCGACTAAGAATGTAGACGCCCAGAAAAGGCTGGATGAGGCCATTGAGTTCCTTGGTAAGTGGAAGGCTCTTCGATTCAGGAGCGGAGGAGATTTGGTTCGCAGAGTCTATCCAGAATGGGTTAGAGCCAATGGAATGACTCTGCATAACCTAGAACGCAGACCTCTATACGCTCTATCCGCGCAGGACTTCTACTCCATCCTTTACCTCAGCGCGACACTGTCCGAAAGAGGTATGCCGCCAACAACCTTCGGAAAGCTCTTGCACTTTCTCTTGCCGGAGACAGTGCTGTTATGGGACCAAGCGATAGTTCGTGATACCTATGATCTGGAAGGAGACCCGTGCAGCTTTGTAGCGTACCAATGCTTCGGCTGGAGACTTCTTCGACACATCTCGCTCTCCTCCGGCACCAGTGCTATTGAGACCCTGGAGAAGAAACACGCCCAGTTTGCCACCTACTACGAACCTGCCACGAGACTCCTCGACCACCTTGCTTACGATAGAACTCTCTCAAAGAAAGCCGTGGCAACACTAGGTGGACATGAGCAAGCATTTCGATTGGAACTTCCCATGCCTAAATAGAAAATTCGTAATCTATGTTAACGATGCCGATCTAGCTCTGCAGTGGGTGACCGATGACGCTTCTGATTTCTGTTCGATGCTAAGACGGTTACATACTGGCAAGCGATTGAACAGACCCGCCCGAGGACAATGTCAGTGGTTCTAAAGTAGACCATGTTGCTTTAGGATATGATAAACTGCCTTCACCTGTTGGGATGTGAAACGACCGGGCTTGTAAAGGTCCATCAGATCGTCCAAACCCTCCGGGAATCTCATTCTTTCACTCTTGGTGCTGTAGAACTTGACGAGGTAGTGAACCGAAGCATACAACTCAAGGTTCTGCGGTGACACCTCTCTTACAAGTTTCAGGACTTCCTGAATCTTGGCTGTTTCGTCTCTAGAAAGGTTGACCTCGGAAAGTATCTCTCCTCCCTTCTCCGTTACACTGAAGTTATACTGAACTCCCTCGGCTTGATGCTGTGGCAACCTAATCGTGGTTGGAGACGACTTGACAAGTCCTTCCGCTACGAGATCGTCTATGTAGTATGCCAGCTCTTGACTGTAGGGCCCAAACTTGTCCCATTGGAAACGGAATCTTACAGGAAGACCAACTTCTTTTAGAAAGTAAACGAGTTTCTGAATCGCCTTCTTGCCTGGAAGAGTTCCTGAACGTTTTAGGGTGTAGAGCAGAGTCAGGTCAAAGGGGTCGAGTTCTGCGGGGAGCATTCCCGATACCGATGGCATCTACGTCCTGTGTATATCTGATAGACGAGGGCGAACCATGTTATATTTCCTTTTTGATAGCGTCCATGTGCTCATCCGCGAGGAGTTTGACCTTTTCGAAAACACCCTTTGATGCGTAGATTCGGGCCGTTCGCGGAACACTTTCACTGAGCGACCTAATCACAATAGAGCCATTCTCGATCAGATCCAGAGTATCGGTTTGTTCGTCATAGATGTAAATTGGCGATATTTCCTCTTCAGGTCCTGACTCGTACGGGAGTGGCTTCGAGTAAGGTCTCAGAGTCAATGGTAGGTTTCGGTACGTGTCGAACATTACTTCTTGGTTTTCAACACCAATTTCCTTGACCTTGTCACTAATCACTTTCCATAGAACAGCGATCCCAGATAGACCGATGTCGTGTTGTAGACTGCGCTTCTCTTTTTTCATCAGAAAACTACGAACGTCTTCCGTGCCTATGACCTTCCCATAGGGGACCCTATCGAGTATCTGACCCGCAACCTTACCTTCGGGATTCGTTGTTTTAGCAGAGCGTAATCGGTCTAGAAACCATTGATCGTCGCATTTCAGGAATTTCGCAAGACCTTCTGAGTTCGAAAGTTTGTCTGGAGAGGGATAGCCTATTTCACTACCGGTGGACCTAACGAAGAGACTTGCCATGCCCTCAAATGCTCGCTTGACTCTGTGCAGATACACCTGTTCGTACATGTAAAACCGCGAAATCAAGAATTGGTCTGCCGCCAGCATACCCTTCTGCAATACGACTAGTTCTCCATTCTTGATTGCGACAGACGAGATCAATCTGTCCAGGTCAAACACGCCATAGAGAACACCTGTGTAGTGTGAGTCCCTCGTCAGGTAATCCATCCTGTCGGCGTCGAGTTGACTGTTCAGTATCTTGGCTAAGTACGGTTTCTTCGGATCCGAACGACCCTGTACGAGGGCGCTGACGTCGAGAGGATCGACTTCGGCCTCTTTTATTGCGGAAGATAGTGGTCCTTCTATTATCGCTTTTGAAGCATCTTCATGAGAAGAGAATGCACGCTCTCGTTCCAGCCCGTGAGAGAACGGTGGATGCCCCACATCGTGAAGCAGAGCCGCGATCCTAAGTTTTTTTTCATCTTCAGGATCGAAGGTGGCGGAGTCTGTTCCTAGCTCCTCAGTATTGCTCATGGCGCTATCATACAAAGTAGATGCGAGATGCATTACACCGAGCGAATGCCCGAATCTGCTATGCTCGGCGCCGTGATACACTAGGTAACAGAAACTTAGTTGACGGATCCTTCTTAATCGTTGAAACACAGGCGAGTCTATTATTGCCCTTTCATTAGGCCGGACTTCAATGAATCCGTGGATAGGGTCTCTGAATAGTTTGGTCCGTGGTTTCTTTGCCTTTGTGCCAGTGTCTGCCAAAGAATAAACCTTGAATTTCCTGTTGCGTTTGTCAGTCTTGCTGGATAAGAGCTTTCCATATCTGGTCGGATTTGCAACTAAAGAATTCAGGAGCGAACATTTGGTAGAGTGACATGAGCGACAGTCGAACTCTCAATATGAACGAACAGAGATTCTATTTTCTGAAGTTTCCGGATGACGACATAGCCGATTACTGGACCAGCGGCAATAATCCCACGGGTGAGAAGTGCGTTGCTGTCTATTTTGGGGACGCGAAAGCCCAAGAAATTCGCGAAAAAACTGTCGCTGACAAACTCGAATTGGGACAAAGACGTGGAGGCCTGAATACGTTCTTCACTGCTTGTGAACTCGCTCCCGGCCAGACTGCCTTTGTCGTTTTCCAAGATGAACACGTGAGATTTCTCAAGCCCAAATCAGAAGTTCAGGATTTGTCAGATGCATGGAGAAACGAGTACAATAAGAGGTGGACGAGACAAGCGCAAGTTGATGGCAAGGAACAGTATCCCAAAGTATGCTACACCATTGAGATGAAACACTTGGTTAGATGGCAGCTACCCTACGTCCTAGCTACTTCCGATGCGGACCAGAGCCTCAATCGCGTCACATGCAGGCAATACAGCAAGCCTTGCCATTTGAACGCTCTGAAACGTGTCTTCGGACAGGCGCTCCCTCGGCCGAACGACGCACGTTCGCTGCTTGAGAACTTAGGACCGATCGAGCTTGAAACACTAGTGTTTCTAATTTTCCATCATCGTGGACTTTTCTGTCCAGCGAACAGGGGTTCAACAATCAAGAATGTCGACATTCTAGTCTATCATTGGGATAGGCCTTCGGGAGACTTTCCTGGCTTAGGACCAGTCAGATTCAACGAACAGGCAACGATGTTTCAGGTCAAGCATGGTTCGGCATCCGTTCCGAAGAACATTGACTATCTTGTCACGTTACATGGACCTTCTGATCCCAAAGTGTTGGACGGGGAATGGCTCATGAGGGCGACGACGACCAATGACGATTGCTTTCAATGGCTCAAGAATGCACTCTCGTGGACGGGATGGAGCGGCGAAGTCTGGGATGAAGTGAGGAGAACTTACCGATAACTCAGTTATCCAAGTACCGACTAGAAGTCGGATCGACATCGGACCTCGCGATGCGTCAGTTCACGGCAGGTTTGACAGAAGACCCGGTAGTCTAGGCTCTGCATGGGACTCGGTAGAGTCTCTCGAAGTAGAAACGTAAGAGAGGGGGAGAAAGTATTGCCGGAAGAGACCCGGGCCTCCAACTAGGCGGATTCTGTTACCATTTACGGTTACCAGACCTGTTACCATTCGAGAATTGTCAATTGCAGTTGAGTTTCGCGACGCAAACCGCGTGTTTGAGAAAGCTCTCAGCAAGAGGGGTTTGCATCTTTCAATCTATGTCCCATGATTACAGATAGTAGAGGTCAACGGCCTGATTGTGCCTTGGAATCGCCTTGGAAACGGCTTGGGGTCCATTACGATGCTAATGTCAGTGGAGACCTGTGGTCTGTAATAGGGGAATGTTGATGGGTCCGTGTTAGGATCCGGTTAGCCTGCGACGGTCGAGAAAAATAAGGTATGCGTGCTCGTCTCGGGACGCAGAACTGCCTTCTCTGCATCTGGGGCGAACGCTTGGCCGAAGGTTCCATCAGGATTAGCCCGGACACGCTCACTCTCTGTGACTGCACAATTTAGGGGAGGGTTTCTTGACCCGATCGTTCCGTTTGCGCTTATTGCGGGTCTCGTCTGGTGGTTCTCGTAGGTCTGGTAGCCGCATTGCTTGTAGGCTTGTCAACGGTCCTTGCAGGCTGTGGTGGATCTGCGTACTTTTCCCTGGGACACCAACCTAAGATTCGCAACTGTTTCTTGGATGGTGGTGTCGCTAATT
>Ga0137376_10003261_pt1 | contig 10069 bp, 14 predicted proteins | sample SagtaG_23_FD_104814 | JGI IMG/M metagenome (GOLD analysis project Ga0137376, IMG submission 104814) | Vadose zone soil microbial communities from Sagehorn Ranch, Mendocino, California, USA - Sage2_L_20_16 metaG | ecosystem: Environmental > Terrestrial > Soil > Vadose zone | place: USA... | reverse complement strand
TGAACAGGCGGATTCATTGCTGTTACGTTATATGCCGATGGATGCAGACGGCACCCCCGCGCCTGAGCTTGCAGGGCAATCTGTCGTGTCCTCGTCAGCAGGCGTGAATAAGTCTCGATGGTCCTCCTTTTCACCTCAATGAAAACATTCGTGGCGTGATCTGCTGCTTCCTCAGGCTTGATCTCATGAAGTAGTATTTCTACTGAGTCCTTGGACCCCGGACCGAATGTTAGCTAATTATTCTTTAATTTCACTCCATTCTGGTCGCAGTGTAGAAAAATCATTCGTTACGTTAATGTTTGTTCCCTTGTCTGGTTCCCAATTCCCGATGTAGAGGTTACCGCTTGTAAGTGACTCTCGCAACTTCTCTGCAAAAGATTCAAGCAGTTTCTCTGATGCTTTTGATCCCTATTTTGTGTAACCCAATTGTACTAGTGTACATCTATCAGGATAGATCCTCACCAATATACGGTTGACATTGTCTTGGGACCATCTTCCTTGCCACCAACGACCACGTGAGTCCGCCAGGCCAACATAGATTATCCATTCGTCCGTCGTGACACTGGAAAGGACCACGAAACGGTACATGCTTTGATATATGACCTGCGTGAGCTCATCAAGGCAACCGAAATGTGTAGAGATAGACATGATGGTGTATTTGTTTGTACAAGAAACAGAATTAGAATGATATAGTAGATCTCTGGATACAATACAGTATTGGTAGCCGCTATACGAGGCTACTATCTACAAGATTTTGTCGCACTACCATATCCTTCACTACAGAGACGGATCAGTCCAACGAACACATCATGTTGAACAATATTCACCGTTCCCAAGTATACGTTGCGTCGATTTCACATCCTATGTATATTGATCGTAGTGTTTTCTCAACAGATGACGTACACGACTTACAGTGACTGTCGTCAAGTGGCAGTAGAAAGTTCGAGGTTGTGGTGAATATTGCTTATGCAGAGCCGCTGTAACAAAATGGGATAATAATCTGCCGACTGCCTTACCGTCAATAGTTGCTACGCACCAAATTTCTTTTTGAGATCTATAGTCAAGGGTGATCAATCCGGGACCGACATGACGATGGAATACTACCTACAGTTGGCGGCATGTTCAAACTCATTGGCTCTGTTACCATATGAAATAACGAAATCTCCGAATCGGATTCCCGCTCGAAGCTTGGCTGGGAAAACCATTCAGCTTGACAGATCGCTCCCATTCAGTCTGTCCGTACCTTTCATTATATCAATTTTATTCAGGAACAGGACAACCTCCGTGTGCTTCAGAAGAGTGTTTGAGACGACCGATTTCCACAAAAGAATGGAGTCTTCCTATTGCAGATGACAATGCGTCAGATATTCAGAAATGTAACTGAACCTACCAGTCTATTGACGTTTGGATCTTCCACTAGGACCTGTAGGTAAAGGTTTAATTCTGCGCTCTCTCTCACGCGCTGACAAGTCGTACCTGGTCGAAACATGAAATAGGAGCTAAAAATATGATTGCATCCATATTATCGAAATATGACGCCCAAGCAGCTTACATAGACATCAAGCCAGCACACGCAAATGAGCAACATTACATACCCCGCTGCCGCCGGAGCATCAGACGCGAGGGTTTTAAAGAAGAATGAACACGCACGAAGGACCTTGCACCGCCCACGTCATAAATTCTCCAGTCGTGACTCATTATATTGCCTCCGGGGAACCATTAATATGGTACTCTTGTCGTATACATTGATACTTACCAGTTTGTAATGTGAAACGATGTTCTGAAACCCCAATAGTTTTCAATCGAGCACGTAGAATGTCATCTAAATAGGGCGTCAATGTCGGAAGAGGACAATATCTGTCGACTAACCGTCGCTAGGGACATATCGTAATGATGTGACCCGTTCAAGAGAATCTAAGAAACTGAAGAGCAAAGGTGAACCGCTACCTAACCCATATATGTTAGACACATACAAGCCTGCCATATCTTCCATTCTTATTCTCATCGATTGCAGTAGTTCTTGAATAACATGATCATTCCACAAGGTCCTCATATCCTCTGAACAAGCATCGAGGATTACACCTGGGTCATCGGGGTCATTGAAGTCAATGTAGGAGTCATCACTAAGACTCGTTCGCGTCACATTGAGGAGCCGGCCAAAAGCAACCTTCCACTGAGAAGACGAGCGTACCGTGGGCTCTTTTCGGCGTTGACCATGATGGTTCGATGAGGGCAGCTGCGTCGGCTCAAGCTCTGTTGATCCAGCATGAGATAATTTACGTAGCAGAGCCTCTTCCACTCCTTGCAAAGGCAAGAGTCGCATCCGAAGTCTAAGATGCTCTGGAGTTAGAGTTGGATAAGGAGAGGGAACACTTTTGGTTCCATTGTCGGGGGCAGCAACCCCTTGCTGAGCTTCCTCGATGGCGTCGAGAATCAGACGAATCGACCGGACAACATTAAGCTGGACGACAGCTCTCCAGGAGGCACGTTCACTTTTGAATGCCTGAAAAAGATTTGCCGCAAGGTTCTCAGCAACGGCAGATTTATCATACCTTGGGTGAACTAATTAATTGAAAATCTGGCCAAAGCAAGGTCAGCAGGACTACAGAAATTGACCTGGCAGCTCCCTTACTCTTTAAAGTCGTAGATTTGCCTGGACGTGGTGTCATAGACTCCCTGAATGTCGAGGCGAGCAAAACTCACCAGATTCACTTTGCCCTGCGATAGACGCTCATTAAAACAATTTGTGGAGAAGAAGCTGTGATTACCTAGCAGAAGCACGCGGACGCAATGTGATTCTTTCTTTTCTGCAAGACGTTGCCGGTTTATCTCTTCGTCTATCGCATCAGACCGAAGCTGTGCTTCCTTCTCCGCCTTCAGCCGAGCATCCCGTTGATCCAGCGTTTCATTGGGTGGTGGAGTCAAGGCCTTCGTTAGTGGATCGTCGTCATCGCTAAATTCGCCTTGGCGGCGCAGCATGGGCATGGTAGCTAGGGTGGATGGTAGGTCAGAGTAAAAGTAGTGACAGAACCCAAGATTGCGGCATGCGGTCCGTGGGACGGTGACGATTTGCAGAACCGAAACGGAGCCAAGACAGGCCAACAGTAGGTATCGAAAGGAGAATCGATTCCCATGTGAGAGTCGAATGCTAATTTAGTAGTAAGTTAGCCAGGTCCAAGTTAATCGCCCCATCCCTTTGATTCCGGCGCAGGTTCGGGCACTCTAACCTTATATGCGGAACGTTAGATGATGCCCCTACCCAGGTAAAAAAAATAATCAAGGCAGAATATCCTCGAGAGCAAGCAGTTGCCATGTGTCAATGGGTCCAAGATCATAGCATTTTACTCGCCAGTCAACCTTTGTCAACCTATTATCTCCCTGTTACCAGTGAAACTGTAAGGCGACGACCTTAGCAGCTATCCTTAGCTCCATCTTTTGAAAATGGGATCATCAATCCACTTTGGGCGCAGTAAATAGTACGTACGAAATCAGGGAACAAATTTCCAATTGATTCCCTAAGTCACACATACATACAGATATGAAATGGAAACTGTAACTAATGTTTTGCGATGACAGCTCAAATATGTTTCTCGGCACGTTGCCCTCCTTCTTTGGCAGCATTTGCAGCCCCACCAACGGTGGCCCTCTTCGCATCTTCCAAGCGGTCCTTTCCTTTCTGCGTCTCAGATTTACCCCAACCCAACCAACTGAACCAGCCTCGTTTGACTTGTTCTGTTCGCTCGCCTACCTCAGAGCGAGTCTCCGCCAATTTCCTATCGGCAGCAGTCTTCGTATCGTCATATACTTTGTCCATAGAACCTCGTGTTTTGGACAGGGTCTCGTTCGCGGAATCCTTGTACGAATCGTATTTTGCTCGGGCGTCCGAACTCAGCTCTTTTGCCCGTGATTCCACGTCTTGCAATGTCTGCTCCACGCGTGCTTGCCCAGCTTTCTGCGAATATAGTATAGTGAGTGATCCGATCCACTAGGTTTCACCTGCCTTGGCTTCTTCGTATTTCTGTAGCACCTCCTTGCGAGCGACATCACCGCGCGCTTTACCTGCCTCTAAGGATTCGCGAGCCTTCTGTGCCATTAGTTCCTCGTCCTTCTTGGCCTTCCCCGACAGGTCCTCGAGGGGACTCTTTCGCATATAATAATACGCGCCTACAGCTGCAGCTGCACCAACACTAAAGAGTAGGAGATTGTTCGTGTTCTTTTGTGATGGCCCGGACGGGGGCGGCGATGTAGCCATCCAGCGTCTCTATTGCTGGTCAATAGGTATGGACGGAGACACGGAGAGATCGTACCGCGTTCAGAGAGCGGGGAAATTTGGTAAAACGGGCAGAATACATGTTGACGTTGGTGGATGCACGACGCAATCCTTATATGCTCAACGGCTTGCAGCATATGACGGCGATGACGTCGTTGCACGTGCTGCGTAGAACAACTAGGGTCGTTATGTAATATTGCCGATCTTGTCTTCCGATGCCTCCCGTGCGAGATAAACAAGTCATTCTCGTTGGTATCGGGTTAGCAACTTTATTTGCATCAGATTCTCCAAATTGATGGTAGCAGGGGTGCCACATGCTCGGGGAAGACAACGCTCGCGAAACATCTTCACAGAATCCTACCCAACAGTATCATTGTGCACCAAGATGTGTGTGATTCTTACTCCTACCTGTGGTCATTCATGCCGATCTTGTTACAGGATTTCGCCCCTGTGCGTGAGAATACTAGTCACTCCAATATGATAACCTATATCAAGTTCTACAGCCTCAGGATGACATACCTATCCATCCAATATATCAGGTCCAGGATTGGGACACTGCAGCAGGAGCCATAGACTGGCCTCGCTTTGTGACCTTCCTGGGACAAATCAAAGCCACCGGTGTTATCCCCAGCGATCATCGCAGCCACGATCATCTTAATGAACAGAAGGACATTCCTCTTAGCGACGAATGCAGACGGAAATGGACATCAGAGTTCGATGCTTGTGGAGACATAACATGGATAATCGTGGATGGCTTTCTGTTGTATTGGCACCCAGTGAGATTTCAACTTCGTAGATTCCTCTGGATGACCAACATGAATCACTCTAAAGGAAGCGGCTGAGCACTTCGATACGCGCATCTTTCTGCGAGTGCCTCATGATGTTCTGAAACAGAGAAGACACGAGAGGCACGGATACTATACTGCAGGTGAGGACGGAGCATCATCCCAGCAAGGATACAATTAACTCGTTCCCTCGGTACTCTCATATTCACACCCACGTAAACATGACTTGATAAACTAACATGCTTACGCCGTCCGCGCTGGACTTTAACCCTCTTCTTCTCATGGAGTTCAAACTGATCCAGAGGGCAGCTTATGGCGAGATCCCGCAGGTTACTTTGAAAACATCGTGTATCCAGCATACGTAGATGCACATCGCGACATGTTCGAGAATGGAGACGTTGAGAACGGGAGGCAGACGGGAAAGGTAGACGGACTGGTTCCAATAGACATGCTAGACGTGACCATGGACGAAGCTGTGGATCGATGTTGCACGGTGATCCGGGAGAAAGTTGGTGCACATTAAATGTAGAGAAATGGACGGTTAATGCAAGGTAGCGGTTGTCTGGCGCGACGACACGAGACGGACTTCCTCGTCGTTCCGCGAGCGGATCGCTTGATGAGATGTTAGCCGGTCGGATCACATGCGGGGCGGCAGATAATCACATGCGCCCGTCGTGACAGTCACGCATATCGTATAAGAGCCGCGGTCCTTCTGGCTTAATAACTTAACAGTCTCTCTATCCCCTCTGTTATGGCACAAGTTATTGTTGTCGGTGGTGGTCTTGCAGGCCTTTCGGCGGCGCATACACTCCTCGAGCGGGGTGCCAATGTCGTCCTACTCGATAAGCAAGGGTTAGTAGATATAGAGTCGCTGTTCTGGGGCAAGGTTCTCATCCAATCACAGTTTTATGGGTGGAAACTCTACAAAGGCAACGTCAGGAATTAACGGCGCTGGTACAATGTCGCAGCAAGTACTTGGTATTCCAGATAATGCAAAAATCTTCTTCGATGACACCAAGAAATCCGTATGTGCATGAATGACAAATCTCTCCTATATCCTGATTCCGTCAACATAGGCTCGCGACCTGGCTCGTGATGATCTTATTCGTGTCCTTACCGGTCGCTCAGGAGATGCCGTAAACTGGCTGCAGGACAAATTCGGCCTCGATTTATCCAAAGTTTCCCGGCTTGGTGGTCATAGTCAGCCACGTACACACCGAGGTGACGCACAGTTTCCGGGAATGGTACGTTGCGTGCGCAAACTTCTAAAGCCTTCGGCTCACGTACGTCTTGCAGGTAATTACCTACGCTCAGATGGAACGACTGGAGGATTTGGCCGTCAGCATTCCTGAGCGTGTCACAATTCTCAAAAAAGCAAGGGTCGTTAAGTTACTGAAAGATGACTCAGGCGCAGTGGTTGGCGTCGAATACACACAAAACGGCAAGACTAGCACTATTCATGGTCCCGTCATTCTTGCTACCGGAGGTTATGCTGCGGACTTCACAGATAATTCTCTTTTGAAGAAATACAGACCTGATCTTTGGGATTTGCCAACCACTAACGGTGACCATTGTACTGGTGATGGGCAAAAGTTGGCTATCAATGCTGGTGCGAGTGCCGTCGACCTCGAGAAAGTTCAAGTACATCCGACAGGTCTGGTGGACCCTAAGGAGCCGGACTCAAAGGTTAAGTTCTTGGCCGCCGAAGCACTACGCGGCGTTGGCGGTTTGCTTCTGGATAACACAGGCAGTCGTTTCGTGGACGAGCTTCAGCATCGTGATTATGTGACGGGTAAGATGTGGGAAAACAAAAAGGCATGTGTGTTTATATGCGTAATGCGGTCGGCTGATAGTCACTGCAGTATCCCATTCGCCTTGTGCTCAACGGGAAAGCGTCCAAAGATATTGAATGGCATTGCAAGCACTACGTTGGCCGCGGCCTAATGAAGCGCTGCGAAAACGGTGATGCTCTTGCAAAGGAATTTGGTTTACCTCCTGCTGTACTCAAGAAAACATTCTCGGATTACAATCAGGCAGTTCGAACGAAGAAAGATCCGTTTGGTAAAAAGGTATGAAAACAGGAGCATATTTGATGTTCTATATCTAACCTGTCACTACAGTTCTTCCAAGGCGAATGGTCCTACGACGACTTCTTCCATGTCGCCATCATGACCCCAGTCCTCCATTACACTATGGGAGGTCTTGAGGTTGACCCGGAGTCTCGAGTGCTCAACAATCAAGGAAAATCTATTCCGGGTTTATTCGCAGCTGGTGAAGTTGCGGGCGGTGTTCACGGTGCCAATCGTTTGGGAGGATCCTCTCTTCTTGGATGTGTTGTATTCGGTCGCGTTGCAGGTGACTCCGCAGCAGCTTACCTGTTACAAGCTACGAGTGTAGCAGTGCAAAAAGCGGGCGGTCGTTTGAGTGCATTAGTCGGTCAAGTCAGTGCAGGTTCAGCTTCTCCAGTTGCAACTCCTACGGCGGCCCCGGCAGCCCCAGCAGGGAAGGCTGCTACTGGTGAATATTCAGTAGAGGATGTTGCAAAACACAATAAAAAGGAGGATATATGGGTGATCGTCGATGGTCAAGTGCTAGATGTGACGAAGGTATGCAGGTCGGACGAGTGTGACGAACTCGGTTGACGTATTTTATGCAGTTCCTGCCTGATCACCCAGGAGGCGAAAAGGCCATTTTGCTATATGCTGGGCGGGATGCCACAGAGGAGTTTAACATGCTCCATGACCCCAAGGTCATCCCGAGGTACGCGCCCGATGCGGTGATTGGAACGGTGAAGAAGGCATGAAGTATGGACTGTCATGTAGCATATTGTATCTAGCTTTTACATATTCCAGTCCAAGCACCAAATTAATAGGGCAAGTAACGGTAATTAAGCTGGTTTCAGGTCATGTCAACCTGCTGGTGGCAGCGTGTATGAGTAGGTGTGCTTCGTTTCGTTCCAACATGTGGCAGAAGCCCGAGCTCTATTACATGGGCGAACAGATTTCATAAACGTCATTCGCGGCAACTCATCGCGTTTCCTTCCCACCAAGTCCTACCCCAAGTCTCCTCTCATTTGGCCACCAGTCGCAAGTCAGAAATGCATGGGGGTGACGACCATTCAGAAACATCTGCACTTCTACACAGTAGCCATCAACACGACTCGGATGATGAAGAGAATTCTCATGCAACACCCATTCTTAACAAACCCACTTCCAGGACTCGTGCTTTTGTGGGCAGTGCTCTGATCCTCCTATTCGCGGCTGCACTGGTGCTCGTTCTATGCTTTGAACAGTCGCTGCCGGATACGGTCAGACCTTGGCTCGGGTTGCTTCCAAAAGAACCAATGACGGCGGCGCACGCTATTCTAAAGGTTGCTCCTGTAATAGTAAGTTTTTTCGGATCCAACCCTTGTATATCTAGTCATAGCTGACCATCTTGGTGTAAAGGATGGTCATATTGGTATGCAGGTTCCGAACTAGGTTTGCCTTCCGGTCCTTACTGTCTCTTATTCAGACCTACCAATACTGGTTCGTGAAATATACGCTAATAATATTTCCGCGGTGGACCTGGAATCTCGCATGCCTGGACAAGTAGACATTCCAAGGTTGCGACAAGGCGCCGTTGGCGGATTCTTCTGGTATTTCTTGCCAATTTGTGAGGCCTGGTATCCTCGTCTCATACATTCATAGGTCTGTATACGCGTCTTGTCCAGAAGGAAATGATGAGTTAGACTTCACGGTGCCCTCGTGGCGCGTTAGGTTGTATCCGTCCATGACCAGGCACCTGCAGTCCTAATGTCCTAGTAGAGACACGTTAGAACAGATCGACGTAGCGCGGTCTTTGATTCATAAATACCCTGACGTTAGTACCAGCTTCTTCATCGTAGTGCTCTCTTCTGACGGATGAATAGACATTTCAATTTGCTCTGACGGCGGATAACATTGAAGCGGCCGTCATTGACGGTAAAATTGCAAGCATCTTGGGCGTCGAGGGGTAGGCACACTCATCTTATTATCCTTACCTCGTCTTGACCAACGTGGACAGAGGACACCAATTGGGTAATTCGATTTCCGTTCTGCGGCAATACTATAATCTAGGCGTCCGTTATGTTACCCTGACGCACACATGCCACAATGCGTTTGCTGATTCATCAGGCCCATCTGTTCCATTACACAACGGTCTCAGGCACGTCTAGAATGTACTTGCACGTTAACATTTGTCTCATCATTGTACAGTTCATTTGGGCTGCGGCTTATCGACGAAATGAACCGACTTGGCATCCTCGTGGACCTTTCGCATACATCAGATGCAACTGCTGTTCAAGCGTTAAATTATTCGAAGGCACCAGTGATTTGGTCTCATTCATCTGCAAGGGCTATTCACGACGTTCCTCGCAATGTTCCGGATTACATTCTTCAGCTTTTAGGAACGGGGCCAGGTAAAAAGGATGGGATCGTGATGGTGAGTTTCGCTTGTGGCTTTCTCGCTTCAATGATAGCTAACCTTCTATGACAACTGAAAGGTAAACTTTGTGCCTGAATTCATCGCTGTTCCTGGTAACGCATCTGCGAATGCCGTCGCTGACCATATCGAACACATCGCGAGGATAACTGGGAAGGGCCAGTCTGTTGTTTTCCTCCCTTCCGAATAAAAAGATATCTGAATGTCTCACTTAGCGTTGGCCTAGGGAGTGACTTCGATGGTATATCGAATGTCCCCATTGGTCTAGAGGACGTTTCTTGCTATCCAGCCCTAGTAAGCTAACTAATCTTGATAGTTGCGTACGAGATCGTTGACTTTGAACTCAATAGATCGCTGAGTTGTATGAGCGGGGCTGGAATAAGTATGAACTTGCTGGGCTGACAGGTGCAAACATATTACGCGTCCTCCAGACCGCGGAAGATGTCGCAAAAGAGTTACAAGATGCTCATACAGAGCCCGTCTATGACCTATATGATGAGAGAACTGATTTACCTAACCTTTCTCTCGAGCTTTAGTTATTGTGATAATTCCT
>Ga0137376_10003260_pt1 | contig 10073 bp, 10 predicted proteins | sample SagtaG_23_FD_104814 | JGI IMG/M metagenome (GOLD analysis project Ga0137376, IMG submission 104814) | Vadose zone soil microbial communities from Sagehorn Ranch, Mendocino, California, USA - Sage2_L_20_16 metaG | ecosystem: Environmental > Terrestrial > Soil > Vadose zone | place: USA... | reverse complement strand
CCGCGGCAGGCTCGCCCCTTCGAGCAGCTCGTCGCGCAGCAGGTTCGTCAACGGCACTTCGGCGGTCGGGACGAGAAACAGATCGTCCGGCTCGGTGCGGTAGGCGTCGTCCTCGAACTTGGGGAGCTGTCCCGTCCCCTGCATGATCTCCCGCCGCACCAGGAATGGCGGCTCGCACTCGACGTAGCCGTGCTCGCGGGTGTGCAGGTCGAGCATGAAGCCGAGCAGCGCCCGCACCAGCCGGGCGCCGGCGCCGACGAACACCGGGAAGCCGGAGCCCGACAGTTTCGCGCCGCGCTTCAGATCGAGGATCCCCAGCCGCTCGGCGATCTCCCAGTGTGGGGCGCCGCCCGCCGCCACCGGGGTCCCCCACGTGCGCACCACCGTCGTGGCCGAGGCGTCGCCCGCGGGCACGTCCGGCAGCGGCAGGTTCGGCACGAACAGCGCCTTCGCCTCGAGGACGGTCTCGATGTTGCGCAGCTCGGCCTCGAGCGTCGCGATTTGCTGGCCGTGACGGCGCCGTTCGCCGGCGATGTCGGCGGGGAGCTGGCCGTGCTGTTTGACGAGCTGGGCGTCCGCCTTGGCGTAGTCGTTGCGCTGGGCCTTGAGACCGTCGAGCTGCGTGGCGAGTGTGCGCCGCCGCTCGTCGAGCTGCCGCAGCTCGTCAAGCAACGCGAGCACGCCCGGGTCGCCGCGGCGCGCGAGCGCCGCCCGCACCTGGTCAGGCGCCGTGCGCAGCTGCTTCAGATCGATCACGAAGCTACCGCTTGGGAATGCCGGGCTCGAGCCCGCGGTGCCCGCAGTTCTGGTCGACGAGGATGTTGTAGTCGATGCGGCGCGCGAGCGTATCGACCCGCAGCACCTGGAGCTTGGCATAAAAGAAGACGACGAACGGGCACCTGGGGAACGATACTGGTCGCGAGTGCAGAATCGCGACCGTTCCGCTGTCCATCGTGACGGCCACGCTATCCTGATAGCCCGAGGACGGGGCCTCGGTGATCGCATCGAAGGCTTTGGACTGGACGAGAATCCCCGACTGCTTGCCCAGCCCCACTGCGCCGGTGGGCAACAGCACGGCGTCGCCGCTCGGCGTGATGTTGAACGCGAAGTCGAACTCCGTCGTCTGATAGGTGAGCACCGGCGAGCGATCGATGATGTTGTATGCCGACGGCGTGTTGATCGGTGTGCCGTCCACGGCCCACAGCGACACGGAGTCCACCACGTTGTTCAAGGTGGCCGTCGGCAGGCCCAAGGAGTTGTCGTTACAGGCGGCGAACGCGATCAGCGCGGTGGCGAGAAGCAGTGTGGAGAAGCGAAGGGCGCGCATGGTGTGCTCGTGAAGATACTGGGCCGCGTCCAAGTGGGTCAACCCACGGTCACTGCTTGACTTCCACCCACCTCGACTCTACGTTGGCGCCACTATGGCGACGATCCGTGACGTAGTCGAGGCGCTGAGCCGGCGCAGCGGCGTCGAAGCGGTGGTGGTCGTCGGACGTGACGGCTTGCCCATCGATGCGCGTGCCGCCAACGGCCTCGACCCCGAGGGCGTCGCCGCGCTGCTCCCCTCCGTCATCAACGCCATGAGCCAGCTCGGAGAAGCGGCAGCCCGTGGCGACTTCGGCACCGGTGTGCTCGAGTTCGGCCGGGGGCTGGCGGTGGTCACCATCCTCAACGCCAATGCCCTGCTCATCGTGTTGGTGCGGCCGGAGACGAACGTCGGCGGCCTCCTCTTCGACCTGCGCCGGCACCGCACGGCGATCGCCGGCCTGTTCTGAGCCGGAGGCCGCAGGTGGCCCGACGGCTGCTCGTGGTCGACGATGAACCCCACATCGGCCTCCTGCTCCGCCCCCGGCTCGAGGCGGTGGGGTTCGATGTGACCCTCGCCCGCACCCTCGCCGACGCGCGCGCGGCGCTCGCCGCCGCCCTCCCCGACGCCTTGCTCCTCGACCTACACCTTCCGGACGGCTCAGGGGTGGACCTGCTGCGCGCGCTGCGCCGGCAGGACGGCGGCGACGCGCTCCCGGTGGTCGTGCTCACCGCCGAGGGGGACGAGCGCGTGCTCGCCGAGCTGCAGCGGCTCGGCGCCTCCGTCCTCACCAAACCGTTCAGCCCCAGCAAACTCACCGCGCATCTCGCCGACCTGCTCGGCGACGCGGGGGGGGGGGCCGCGGAGACGGCATCGTGAGCGTGTGGGCGGCGATCCTTGCCGGCGGCTCGGGCACGCGGTTCTGGCCCCTCTCCACGCCGGAGCGGCCCAAGCAGCTGCTGCCGCTGACCGGCGACCGGCCGCTGCTCGCGCAAGCCGTGACGCGGCTGCGCGGGCTCGTGCCCCCGGAGCGCATCCTGATCCTCACCGGGCCGTTCCTGGTGGACCAGGTCGCCGCGCTCGTGCCCGAGGTGCCCCGCGCGAACGTGATCGCCGAGCCGCGTGCCGCATCGACGGCGCCGGCGCTGGTCTGGGCGGCCCACCGCATCGGCAAGACGGACCCCGGCGCCCAGATGCTGTCGCTGCACGCGGACTGGGCGGTCGGCGACGATCACGCGTTCCGCGCGGCCGCGACCCATGCGCTGGGGGTGGCCCGCGAGCACGACGTGCTCGTCACCGTCGGCGTGAAGCCGACACGCAACGAAACCGGCTACGGCTACATCGTGCCCGGCAAGCCGCTGGGCAGCGCGCGCGCCGTGCGGCGTTTCGTCGAGAAGCCGACGGCGGGCCGCGCCGCGCTCTTGCGTCGCCGCGGCGCCCTGTGGAACACGGGCCTCTTCGCCTGGGGCGTGCCGCGATTCCTGGGGGAGGCCGGCGCCTATGCGCAGGAGCTCAAGCGCGCGTGGCCCGCGCTGGCGGCCGGCGACGCCGCCGGCTTTTTCGCCGCCGCGAAGGCGGTCGCGGTGGACGTGGCGGTGCTGGAGCGCAGCCAGCGTCTCGCCGTCGTGGCGGGCGCCTTCGACTGGGACGACATCGGCTCCTGGGACGCGCTGCGGCGCGTGCGGCGGCCGGATGCGCGCGGCAACGTCGTGATCGGCACCGTGACCCTGGGCGACGACGTGGAGGACTGCGTCATCTGGGCGGAGGACGAGCACTTCGCGGTGACCGGCGTCAAGGCGATGGTCGTGGTGCGCGCCAACGGCCACACCCTCGTGATGCCGACCGGCCAGGCAGAGCGGCTCAAGCTGCTGGTCCAGCGGCTGTGACCCTCGCCCTCTATCTCCTCGATCCCGATCCGGCGCCGGGCTGGCTCCCCTTCGCGGGCGTGCGGCCCCTCGCCGAGCTGCGCGCGGGCGCGCACCTCGTGCGCGAGCGCTGGGAGACGTTCGTCGGGACCGAGACCACCGAGATCTTCGCCCTCCCGCACCTCGCCGGCTTCGTCGAAGGCGGTGTGCCGCCGGTGGTGGCGCGCCACCCGGTGCGGGGGCCCGCGGTCATCGGCTCGTCCACGTTCGCGCCGCGCGGCCTCGCTCCCGCGTTGCCAGCCGAGCCGTTCCGGCTCGTCTGCCGAGGCATCACCGTCGGGTGGGGCGTGCCCGCCGGCGGGGAGTGGGAGGTCCCCCGCCCCGAGGCCCGGCCGGTCGAAGTCGAGGGGCTGGTGCTGCACGGGGTCCACGACTGCGTCCACGCGCTCGGCGTTTTGCTGCGCGACGATCTGCTCGCCCGCGTCGGCGAGAGCGATCCCATCCCCCGCGGATCGACGGTGCTGGGCAACCCCGCCGGGGTGGTGCTGCACGAAGCGGCCGTCGAGCCCGGCGTCGTGTTCGACGCCAACGCCGGGCCCATCGTCCTGGAGAGCGGCGTCGAGGTACGCGCCGGCACCCGGCTCGAGGGCCCGCTGTGGGCGGGGGCGAACACGCAGCTGCTCGGCGGGCCGATCCGCATCTCCGCCATCGGGCCGCACTGCAAAGTCCGCGGCGAGGTCTCGCACTGTGTGTTTCTGGGGTACGCCAACAAGTCCCACGACGGGTTCGTCGGGCACTCCGTGATCGGGCGGTGGGTGAACCTCGGCGCGGGCACGATCACCTCCGACTTGAAGAACACCTACGGCCCCGTGCGCCTCGACGCGGCCGGCACCACGATCGATACCGGCCACCAGCAGCTGGGCACGCTGCTCGGCGATCACGCGAAGACGGCCATCGGTACGCTGCTCGGCACCGGCACCATCGTCGGCGCCGGGGCGAACCTCTTCGACACCGTGCGCGCGCCCAAATACGTGCCGCCGTTCGCCTGGGGCGGGAGCGGGCGCGAGCGCATGACGAAGGACGGCTTCCTGCGCATTGCCGAGCGGGTGCTGCCGCGGCGGGACGTGGCCCTGGACGACGCGACCCGCGGCTCCCTCGCCCGCGTGTACGACTGGTGCACGCGATGACCCAGGGCCAGCAGTACCGCCGACTCGGCAAGTTCGAGCTGCACGAGCCGCTCGGCGAAGGCGCGATGGGCGTCGTGTGGAAGGCGTACGACTCGGTGTTGCGCCGCTACGTGGCCTTGAAGCTGCTCGGCTCCAAGTTCGGGAAGACCAACGACATGCGGGAGCGGTTTCTCCGCGAGGCACGCGCCGCCGCCGCGCTGCAGCACCCCAACATCATCACGGTCTACGACCTCGGCGAAGCCGAAGGTCAGCTGTTCATCGCGATGGAGCTGATCGAGGGCAAGGACCTGAGCGAGCTGATCGGCGGCCGCGACCCGCTGGCGCTCGAGCGCAAGCTCGACATCGTGATCGAGGTACTCCAGGGCCTCTCGTACGCGCACGACCGCGGGGTCATCCACCGCGACATCAAACCGGCCAACGTTCGCATCGCCAACGACGGCCGCGTCAAGATCATGGACTTCGGCATCGCACGCCTGCAGTCGGCGGAGGTCACCGGCTCGGGCGCGATCGTCGGCACACCGACGTACATGGCCCCGGAGCAAATCACCAACGGTCCGATCTCCGCCGTCACCGACCTGTTCGCCGTCGGGTGCATGCTCTACGAGCTGCTCGCGTACCAGAAGCCGTTCGAGGGCGAGTCCATCCATGGGGTCCTCTATCAGGTCCTCACCACCGATCCCAAGCCGCTGCGCACCGTCGCCCCCTCGATTCCAGCTTCGCTCGAGCGGGTCGTGTTCAAGGCCATGGCCAAGGCGCCCGAGGACCGTTACGCCAGCGCCCGCGAGATGCGCACCACGCTCGTCGCCATCCGGGCGGCCCTCTCGGGCGCGGGCGAGACGACCACCCAGCGCCTCGTGGGCCGCTGGACGCCGCTGCCCGCGGCGATCCTGCGGCTCGCCCGGCCCACGTCGCTGCGCGCGCGGCTGCTGACCCTCGGCGCGCTCGCCGCCGTGGTGAGCGTCCTGGCGTACTTCTCCCTCTCCTCCAACCCCGGCACGGGCGCCGAGGAGCCATCGGCGCCTCTCACGGTCGGCGCGCCCGGGCCGGTGATCCTGAACCCCGCGCTGTCATCGATGCGAGACTCGGTGTTCGCCGCTCGCACGCGCGCCGAAGCCGCGGGCGCGATGAAGAACAACGTGGGGTCGTGGCTGATGGCGGAAACGATGCTGCAGGGGGCGGAGCAGGCGGTGAGCAGTGGCTCGCTCTCGCGGGCGACCTCGGCCTATGCCGTCGCCTTGGACCAGTACCGTCGGTCGCGGCGCGAAGTCGATTCGCTGCGCGCCGGCGCGACCCACCTGTATGACCGCGCCAAAGCCGTGGTCGTCGCGCTCCCCACCGGCCCCGAGCGCACGCGCGCCACGGCGGCGCTGACGCGCGCCGACTCGCTGATGCAAGGCATGGATTACACGCTCGCGCGCCTCGCCGCCCAGGAGGCGGAGAACATCGTCGTGGCAGCCGGCCTCGCGCCGCCGAGCCTTCAGCCGGCCGACCCGCTGGCCGCCGTGGCGACGCTGCTCGAGGATCTCGGGCGCGCCGTGGAGACCGAGCGCCTCACGAACCTCCGCGCGCTGTTCGCGGGGCCGCTCACCGACAAAGATGCGCGGGGCTGGCAGGCCCTGTTCCGCACCGCCCAGCAGCTCACCGCGCGGTTCACGGCAGACCGGATCACCGTGCACGGCGGCACGGCCTCGGCAACGGTACAGGCCCTGTACCAGTTCGTGCCGGCGGAAGGGGGCGCCCAGCGGGAGCTGCGGCCGAAATTGGCGACGCGCTTCACCAAAACGGCGAGCGGCTGGCGCATCGCCGATATGCGAGAGGTGCCCTAGCGGCTCACTCCCAGGCCCGCTCGCTGGCGGGCGGGGCTTTGGGGACGACGAGCGAGTCGGGGCGCGGCGTCGGCGGGCCCACCCGCTTCAGGGTGACGGGCTTCTCGAGGTCGCCGCCGGACAGGATGAGCTGATCGCTGCGCAGCGCCATGCCGTACACCTGCCACACGCCGTCCCCCAACGTGATCCACAGGCTGTCCCCGACCACACGCCAACGGGCGACCTGATCGCCGAACTGCGCCGAGCTGTCGCTGCGCACCATGATGTGCCGGAGCTCGTCGCCGGCGCGGGCCAGCCAATCGCCCTCGAGCCGGCTGTGGTGGGCCGTCTGCGCCGCGGCCCGGGCAGGGGCGATCAGTGCGAGCAGCGCGACGAAACCGAAGCGGGCCATGGGGGAAGGAAGTATACCTCGATCTCTTACCCCGGCGCAGTCGGACCAGGTCCCGCCACCGGCAGGGCGGCTCGCTCGTCGGTCAGCACCGCGACCTGCGCGTCGAACCGCCGCATCATCGCCGTGAACGCCTGGACGAGCTCGGGATCGAATTCCCGGCCCGCCTCTTCGTCGAGGTAGGCGAGGACCCGCTCCAGCGGCCAGGCGTCGCGGTACGGGCGTTTGGTGCGCAAGGCGTCGTACACGTCCGTGACGTGGACGAGCTTGCTGGCGCGATGGCAGTCGCGGCGATAGTGCAGGCCGGGATAGCCTCCGCCGTTCAGCAGGATGTGGTGTTCGTAGGCGACGACCGCCGCCAGGTCGAGCTGCTCTTCGGCGGCCAGGATGATCCGGGCGCCCTCGGCGGGGTGGGTCTGCATCACCGCGCGTTCCTCCGGCGTGAGCTTGCCGGGCTTGGTGAGGATTTCCAACGGCACGCGGACTTTGCCGAGGTCATGGAGCAGGCCCGCCACGCCGAAGGCCCGGACGTCCCCGCCGCTCATCCCGAGGTACTCCGCGAGCGCCATGGTGAGGACCGCGACGTTCATCGAGTGCGTCGTGGTGTACTGGTCGAATTCCTTGAGCTGCAGCAGCGGCATCAGCATCTGGCGGTCTCCGTGCATCGCGACCGCGAGCGACCGCACCACGGCTTCGGCTTCCACGAGGGGCAGCGTGCCCCGCGTCTGCACCTCGTCGTGCATCCAGCGGACGGTGTCCGCCTCCTCGCCGAGAGAGAACGCGATCGTGGCGGTGGGCGGCGCCTCCTCCGCGGACACCTCCTGCTCGCCGCGCACGCCGACGGCGCCGAACCGGATACTGGGGCGGCGCAGCTGCCGCGCTTCGCTGGTGTCGATGACCGACAGCGTCAGGCGGGCCAGGACCTCCTCGAGGAACGCCTCGAACTCCTCGCGACTCACCTGCTCCTCGAACTCGAGCCGCTGGATCCCGGCATTCGCGAGCCGCGGCGACCAGTCCCACCCCTTCATGTCTCGCAAGGGGAGACGACCGTACACGACTTCCTCGCCGAGGAAGGTGAAGAGCGGGCTCGGCGTGTCGCGTTGCAGGTCCCCCAGCTCGCGGTAGGCGGCGTCGATCCCCCGCTCGCGCGCCGGGTGCCCGTCCGCATACAGCGACATCCCGGCGAGCGCCTGGGCGAAGACGCCGAGAAAGCGGGCGGGATCGCTCATGGCCGCCGCGGGGTGGGGCGGCGCGGGACGGCCGCGGCCCGGAGCTCCGGGTCCCCGGCGGCGGCCGCGCGCTTCACGAACGCCGCGGCGCGCGCCTCGCCAGGCCAGCCGGTCGCCAACGCGCCGACGGCGGCGACCAGCTCGAGGGACACCGGCGGCAGCTTGGGCCTCCCGAGGAGCGTCCGTCCGCCGTCACACAGGCGCAGCAGCACGTCGAGCGCCGCCGCGGCGCGACTCTTGCCCAACACGCGGATGGCCAGCACGCGCAGCTCGGCGGGTCGCCCGCGGTCCCGCGCGAGGGCGACGACGAGCGGCAGCGCGTTCGGCGGACAGCCCTGCTGGGCCGCGATCAGCCCGATGCGCACCGCCTGCTCGTCGGGATCCTGGAGCGCGGCGTGCAGCGCGGCCTCCCGCTCGGCCAGGACCTTGAGGCGCAGCTTCAGCGCCTCACGCCGCACCCGCGCGTCCGCGTGAGCGGAAAACGGTCCCGGCGAGAAGTCGGGCGGCAGCGCCGGTAGGCGATCGAGCATCCACAACAGGTTCCGGACGACGTACCAGCGCTCGTCGCCAAGCCGCGCGGCGAGCCGCGGACCGAGGACCGCCCCAAGCGTGACGAGCCGGTCGAGCAGCGCGCGCCGCACCGCCCGCTCTTCGGCGGTGGCGAGGAAGTCCAGCAGCAGGTCGGCCGCTTCGAGGCCGACACGGCCGAGCAGGCGGTCGAGCGAGCGAAAGTCGATCGGCGCGCCCTCGAGCACCCGGCGTACGGCGGCGGGCGTGGCGACCCTCGCCCAGACCGCCTCGACCGCGCTGCCCGCGGGGGCTCCCTCCAGCAGGTCGAGGAGCGAGGCGAGTCGGTCCGCCTGCTCCAGCCGCGCGATCGCGCGCCAGGTGCGCGCCAGGTGAGCGGGCCCACCATGTCCAGCTCCAGCCCCATCTGCACCAGCCGCTCGTCCTCCGCGCCGACGGTCGTCTCCCCCGGCCCCCGGAACAGCGGTCCCGCCTGCGCCATGCGCTGCAGGGCGGCCCCGTACTCTCCCGGGTTCGGATCGTCCAGCGACCATCCGCTGAGCAGCCCCGTCACCTGCTCGCGCAGTGCGGCGTCGGCCAGCGGACGGGCTGCGGCGCCCCCCTGCTCCGCGTGGGCAGCAAGCTTGGACAGCATGCGCACCAGCGAGTGGGAGATGCTCTGGCTGGAGGTGTCCGCCGCGGCCCGGACGATCTCGATCACCGCGTCCACGGCCATGCCGTGGGTGGCGTCGAGCGCGAAGCGCTGGCGCTGGGCAAAGTCCCCGCCCATTTCCAGGAGCCGCCGCAAGGTTTCCGGTTTCATGGCCCGGATGAGGCGCGAGGTGCGGCGCCGCAGCTCCACCGCTTCCGCCCCGCCCGCTGCCTTGAGCTCCTCGGTGATCTGGAGCAGGTAGCCCACGATCACCTGGTCGTACCCTTCGGCCTTGGTGTGCGCGTCGATCGCCTGCGCGATCACCGCCGGCTTGGTCGGCGGCGCCTCGTCTTCGCCGAGCTGCCCCGCCAGCGCCGCGCGAGCGAGGCCGAGCCAGAGCTGTGCCGACCGCGCGCGGGCGCCGTGCGTCTCCCCGGCGGCCGCCGGGGCATCGGTGGCGGGGTCGAGCAACTGCAGCCGGTCGTAGGTCAGTGAGTGGAGGCGCACGTGAGGCCAGGCCCGGAGGCGCTCGGGGTCCCCCAAACCCAGTGGTTGGGCGGAGCGGTCGGCCTCCACCGCGAGCGTCTTCAGCACCTCCCCAACCTCGCCGGCCCCGACGCCCCGGGAGAAGGTCGCGGCACCCAGGTGGTGGCGATGCAGCCGCCCGGCAAGCTCCGCCAGCACAGGATGCTTGGGGTCGGTCGCCACGCCCTCGATGATGAGCTGGTTGCGGGCCACGCCGAGCGACAACGTCGGCCGCTCCCGGAGCAGGTCCTCCGCGCGCCGCGCCACGCCCGCCGCCGCCGGCGCCAGCGAGGGGTGGCCCTCGGGGTACATCGCGTGCTTGTGGAGGGCGATGGACAGCTCGATCAAGAACTCGCCCAGCTCCCGGGAGAGGGCCGCCTTTTGGGGGGGTGGGGGCGTGGGGGGGGGGGGGGGGCCGGCCGCCGTCGTCATGGCTCCAAGGTAGTGCTCACGGGCTAGGATGGGCGTCACAAACGCAGAAACGCCAAGGGGAAACCCTTGGCGTTTCTGCGCTAAGCGACTGTGCGACTATGCGACTAGCGGTTAGTACATCCCGCCCATGCCGCCACCGGGCATCGCGGGGGCCTT
>Ga0137376_10003257_pt1 | contig 10074 bp, 10 predicted proteins | sample SagtaG_23_FD_104814 | JGI IMG/M metagenome (GOLD analysis project Ga0137376, IMG submission 104814) | Vadose zone soil microbial communities from Sagehorn Ranch, Mendocino, California, USA - Sage2_L_20_16 metaG | ecosystem: Environmental > Terrestrial > Soil > Vadose zone | place: USA... | reverse complement strand
CTACCGCGAGGCAGCCTTCTTCTGCGGATCGTCCGCCGGGTTGACGTAGGTCAGCACGAACGGCCCCATCGCGTGCACCTGGACGATCGTCCGCCCCTTGGCGCGCGCATAGTGATGCTCATTCGCGCCCACGACCCCGAACGCGCCGGCCGTCATCGTTTTGGCCTGCGTGAAGTCTGCCTTGTCCCCCATACCGACCAGGAACGTCCCGCTGATCACCGTCAGGCCTTCATCGGTCGGATGAAAGTGCGGCGCAACCGTGTAACCGGCGGGCAGATCGAGCCGCACCGTGAAGATCTCGGCCTTCGACGGATCGCCCTGCAACACCGCCATCTTCGCTCCGGCCGGGAACACGGGCGGCGCCGGTCCCCACGTCAGGCCCGCGGATGCCTGAGCCCGCGCGGAGCCAGCGACGAGAACCAACAGCAAGCCGAGCAGTGAAACGGAACGCATAAAGCCTCACGTGAGAAGGATAGACCGAGGATATCAGTGGGGCTGCTGTGCCGCTTCGACCGGATGGGCCACTTGGATAACGGCGTTGTCATGGCCCATTCGGGCCATGGAACAGGCACGCTAAAGGAGGCCCTGCCGCGCAGCGTACGCCGCCGCGGCCGCCCGCGACGACAGGCCGAGCCGGCTCAAGAGGTTCGCGACGTGTCGTTTCACCGTGTGATCGGAGAGCTTCAGGCGAACGGCGATGTCGGGATTGCTCAAGCCCTGGGCAACGAGCCGGAGGATCTCGACCTGGCGTGGCGTGAGGGCCTCGCGCGTGCGGTCGGGAGGCGCGGACCGCGCCGGCTGCTTGAGCATCGCGTCGGCGCGGGCGGCCTCACGCGCGGCACCCAAGCGGCGCAACACGTCACGGGCCGCGCGGGCCTCACGTTCGGCGGCGGGCCTGCGACCGAGCTGCTCGAGCGTCCGCGCGAGATCGAGACGCGCGCGGGCGGCCTCAAAGGGCGCGGTGCTCGCCAGGTACCGCTCGACCGCCTCTTCGAAGTTGCGCGCGGCACCCGCGTGATCACCCCGCACCCCGCAGACAAGGCCGCGTGCGGATGAGAGCGCGGCCGCGAGCGGCGGCGTGCCCAGCGTGGTGGCGACATGCTCGAGCTCGGCCAGCGCTCGCGAGCTGCGCGCGACATCGCCCGCCGTCGCGTGGGCGCGGACCGCCAGCTCCAGCGCACCGGAGCGCGTCGTCAGCTCGCTCTCCCCGACCTCCTTCAACAACTGCTCGATCAGCGACACACACTCGGCGGGATCGCCGCGCTCGAGGGCCAGTGCGGCCTTGCCGAGGCGCGCCAGCGTCTGGCCGGCCGAGCGCGCGAACAACTCGGCGGCCTCGTCGAGACGGCCTTGCCTGAGGCGCAGCTCACCGAGCCGAGCGAGTGCCTGGCCTGCCGTCGCCGGCCGCACGGCATCGAGCTCACGCGCCGCGGTGGTCAGCTCCTGCTCGGCCTCGCCCCACGCTCCGCGCCAGATCAGGACGCCGGCAAACTGGGCCCGGCAGATTGCCGACATGGGGCGCACGCGCCAGCGCTTGGAGAATTCCAGCGCCCGCGCGCACCATTGCGCGGCCCGGTCGAAGTCACGGACGCGCTCGCACGCGAAGATTTGCCAGCAGCAGACCTGGCCGACGGCGTGCATCTCCTTGATCTCCCCCGCGGTCGCGGCGGCCGTGGCTTCATCCAGTTTCCGCATCCCGCCCGGCACGTCGCCGGCGCTGACCAGGGCAAGTCCTTCGAGCGCCAACCCGGTGAACTCGAGTCCTCGGTCGCCGAGCGTGCGGCCCAGCGCCGCCGCGCGCGCCGCGCGCTCGCGTGCGGCGGCGGGGTCGTGGCCGCGGAACAGGGCGACTTCCCCTTCGCGCAACAGCAGCAGGCCGTACTCAGAAGTGGATTCGTGGCCTTCGAGGATGCGGCGGGCCCGCTCCAGCCACCCCGACGAGACGGCCGTGTCGCCGCGGAAGGCGAGGTAGTCCCACACCAGCCACAGCGCCACGCGAGCCGCGCCGCGCGCGTCGTTGGCGTCGCGATAGAGCCGGTACGCGCGCTCGCGCGCGTCGAACGTGCCGGCTGCGTCGTCCAGCCACCACGACGCGAGGCCGAGCTGCTCCAACGCGGGCGCGGTTTCCGCGTTGGCGAGGCTCTGCTGGAACTGGGTGCGGGCTTCTTCCCACGCACCGCGACTGAGCGCCGCGCGCCCAGCTTCGATCAGTCCGGCCGGGGCGTTTTCCAATCGCTCGTCATGATAAAGAGCGGCGCACCATCGAACTTGTAGATGGGCCGCAACCGTTCGGTGTTGTAGTACTTGGACACGTCGACGACTTTTTTCTCCGATGTCACGCTCGCCAGCGGCACGCTGTCGTAGAACCCGCGGTGAATGCTGACCAGGCGACCGTATTGCTTCTTGTTCACCAAATCGAGCGCGAGGTTACCGAACGCCATCGGCACGATGGAGTCCAGAGCGTCCGGATCGCCTGAGCGGACGAGATAGCCGAGTCGCTGGTTTACCACGTCGATCTTCCGCCCGTTGTTGTATTTCGGCGACGCGTCCTTGAGCGCCGCCCCGATGCGGTCGCCGATCCCGCCTAGTTTGCGGTGGCCATACATGTCGGTCTCTTCGCCCTCGAAGCTCATTGCTTCGTGGGCGGTGAGCGTCGCGCCTTCGGATATCAGCACAACTGAATAACGGCTGGGATTGCGATTGCGATCGGCCGTGAGCAATTGCGCGAGGTGGTCGACTTCGACCGGATACTCCGGGATGACGCACCGGTCGGCAGCGCCCGCCATGGTGGGCAGGAGCGCCGTGAAACCGGCGTAGCGGCCGAACACCTCGATCACGAGGAACCGCTCGTGCGACCCAGCCGACGTGCGCAGCCGGTGCGTCAGCTCGATCGTGCGCGTCACGCAAGTGCTGAAGCCGATGCAGTAGTCGGTTCCGTAGACGTCGTTGTCCATCGTCTTCGGGATGGCGACGACCTTGACGCCTTCATCGTTCAGCCGCTTGCCGTAGCTCAGGGTGTCGTCGCCGCCGATCGGAATCAACACGTCGATGCCAATGTGCTCGAGATTCTTGAGCACGTCCTTCGTCGTGTCGTTGACCTTCTCGGTGTACCCGGTCATGTGCGCCGGGACGCGTTCCTGCGGCAGGTGGCTGGGTCGCGTGCGCGACGTGTGGAGGAACGTGCCGCCCGTGCGGCCGGCGCGATTGACGATGGCCTCGGTGAGCGGGATGATCTGCTCGCTGTTGTCCGCGTCCTTCTCGCGCGAGTAATCCACCAACCCCCCCCAGCCATGGCGAATGCCGATCACTCGGTAGCCGTCGCGGAGGGCGCGAATCGTGATGGAGCGAATCGCGGGATTGAGTCCGGGGACGTCGCCGCCGCCGGTGAGGATTCCGATCGTTCCTTTGCTCATGGGCGAAAAACATACGCAAATCGGGGTAAGACAGAAGCCACGGGGAGGCGTCAGTCTGGCCGTAGCGCCTACACGACCGCTCCGAACAACCGCCCCACAAGCGCCGTAAGCGCCATCGCGAATGCGCCCCAAAACGTAACGCGCAGCACCGCGTGCCATTCGCGAGCGCCTCCCGTGCGCGCCGATAGCCACCCGAGTGCCGCAAGACAGAGCAACGAGCTGGCCGGCACGGTGACGATGATGAGACGGGTCGGCGCCAGCGCCGCGGCGACGAGCGGCAGTGAAGCGCCGACGGCGAACGTCGCGGCAGAAGCGACTGCCGCCTGGATCGGTCGCGCGCTATGGATCTCGGTGAGACCCAACTCATCGCGCGCGTGCGCGCCTAACGCGTCGCGGGCCATGAGCTGCTCCGCGACCCGCCCGGCCAGTGTCTCGTCGAGCCCGCGCTTCACGTAGATCCTGCGCAACTCTTCGCGCTCGCTGTCAGGAAACTCACTGAGCTCCCGGCGCTCGCGCAGGAGATCGGCCGCCTCGGTGTCGGCCTGCGAGCTGACGGAGACATACTCCCCCGCCGCCATCGACATGGCCCCGGCCATGAGTCCTGCAACACACGCCACCAGCACCGCCGTCCGGCTCGACGCCGCTGCTGCGACGCCGACGACGAGGCTGGCGGTGGAGACGATGCCGTCGTTGGCACCCAGCACCGCCGCGCGCAGCCAGCCGATACGCTGGGAGTAATGGCGTTCCGGCATTCGAGGATCGCTCATGGCGTAGAATCAACAGCCCAGTTGCACGGATGACGAGATTCGGGATATCTTCGGTCCATGCGTCGCATTCTCCTCGCTGATGCCGACGCGTTCTACGTCGCGGTCGCGCGCGCCGTCGATCCGGACGGGGCGGGCAAGGCACTGCTGCTCATCGTCGGCGGCTCGCGTGACAGCCGCGGCGTCGTCTGCTCCGCCTCCTACGAAACGCGCAAGTTCGGCGTGCGCTCCGCGATGCCGATCGCCCGCGCCCTACGCCTCTGCCCCGACGCCGTCTGCGTCCCCGTGCCGTTCAAGGAATGCTGGAAGAAGAGCCGCGAGATCCGCGAGACCCTGCAACAGTTCTCGCCGGTCGTGGAAGGCGCGAGCGTCGATGAGTGGTACATCGACCTCACCGGGACCGAAGGCGTCTATCACCACGAGCCGCTCGCTGCCACCGCGCAGCGCATCCGCGCCGGCGTGCAGCAGGCCACAGGTCTCACGCTCTCGATCGGGGGCGGCACGAACAAGCTGATCGCGAAGATGGCCGTCGATCGTGCGAAGCCGAGTCGCGATGGCAACGGCGTCATGATCGTGGAGCCGGGCGACGAAGAGGCTTTCCTCCGTACTTGCACGCTCGCCGACATTCCGATGGTCGGTCCCAAGTTTCAACAACGCCTGGCGGCGCGCGGGTTGGTGACGGTCGACGATGTGCTGCGGCACGATCGCGCAGCCCTCGAGCAGTGGATGAGCACGCGCGAGGCCGCCTGGCTGTGGAGCCGCGTGCACGGCCGCGATGACGCCGATGTCGCGCACCGCGTCATGAACCGCGGCCTCAGCCGGGACGAGACATTCGGCAAAGATCTGCACCGGGACGAAGACATCGAGCGCGAGCTGCTGCGCCTCGTCACCCGCGCCGCCGCCGACCTGCGCGGCGATCGGCTGACCGCACGAACGGTGGCCGTGAAGCTTCGCGATTTCGATTTCAAGACGCGCTCGACGCAGCGCACGCTGCCCGACCCGATCGTGTCGGATCGGGTGATCCTCCAGGTCGCGCGTGAGCTGCTCGCGGCGTTACGAAAAGCGCGGCGTGTGCCGGCGCGATTGGTCGGCGTGCGGCTGGCGGGCCTCGCGGCGGCCTCGCCCCCTGACCCCCTCTCCCTATTCGGGAGAGGGGGAACGATTGAAACGGACCGCGACCGCGGCCTCGCCAGCGCCATCGACCGGGTCCGCGGCAAGTACGGCCCGAAAAGCATTGTCCCTGGGGGACTTACAGAGAAGCATTGACAAAACGAACGTTCGTGCTATTGTCTCGCCATGAGCAAGGGCGAACGTACGAAGACAGCCATTCTCGAGCACGCCACCGGACTCGCCAGTCAGGTCGGCCTGACCGGCCTCACCATCGGCGTCCTTGCTGACGATCTCGAGCTCTCCAAGAGCGGACTCTTCGCGCATTTCCAATCCAAAGAAGCGCTACAGATCGATGTGCTGAACCACGCCGCGCGCCGCTTCTCCGAGATGGTGGTCCGCCCTTCCCTGCAGGAGTCGCGGGGAGCGCCGCGGCTGCGCGCGCTGTTCGAGCGCTGGCTGAAGTGGGAGGACGACATCGCGCTCCCCGGCGGCTGCATCTTCGTTGCGGCGACCACCGAGCTCGACGATCGCCCCGGTCCGGTGCACGATCGGCTGGTCGAGCTGCAACGCGATTGGATCGACGTGATTCGTATTTCGGTCCGTAAAGGGATCGACGCAGGTCTGTTTCGCGCCGACGCTGATGCCGATCAGTTCGCGCAGGACATGTACGGCATCATGCTGTCCCTCCATTTTCACCGTCGTCTGATGCGCGACCGCGGGGCCGAATCCCGATCCCGTCGCGCATTCGACGCACTGCTCGAGCGAGCCGCGCCATGAAATTCCTCCGCGCCGTCCTTCGCGTCCTGCAACCCATTTCCCCCGGCCTGGCGGCGTGGCTCGCCGAACGGGTTTTCTTCACCGCGCCGCGGCGGGCGCTGACGCCCGCGGCGCGCGCATTTCTGGCGACCGGCCGGCGCTTCACCATGCAGGTCGAAGGGCGGCGCGTCGTCGGCTGGCACTGGGGAGATCTCCACAACGCACCAATCGTTTACCTGAGTCATGGCTGGGCCAGCCGTGGCGCACGGCTCGCCGCATTCACGCAGCCGTTGCTCGCCGCCGGCTACGCCGTCGTGACCTACGACGTCCCAGGCAACGGCGCCTCGGCGCGCGGCATGACGTCGATGCCTGAATACGCCCGCGCCCTCATGGCCGTCGCGGCCCACACCAGCAACAGCCGCCCGCCTCATGCCGTGATCGCGCACTCGATGGGGTGCTCCGGCACAGCGCTCGCGTTGTCGTGGGGTCTCGAAGTCGGCCGCTTGGCATTCCTCGCTCCCGCCGCCGATCCGCCAGCCTGGGTTGAGCCGCTGGTGCGCGCGCTCGAGCTTCGGCCCGACGTCGTCACGCGACTCAAGACCCGCAGCGAGCGGCGCCTACGCGTCCGCTGGGATGGGCTCCATGTGTGTGAGCTCGCGCGCGGGCTGCAGCGGCGCCCGCCCCTGCTGATCGTGCATGACAAGGGTGACGAGACGGTCGCCTGGAGCGACGGCTCGGCGATTGCGGCCGCATGGCAGGACTCGACTCTCATTTCGACCGACGGGCTGGGACATCGCGGCGTCACACAGGACGAGCAGGTCGTGCGCCAGGTGGTGGAGTTCATCACCGGCGAACCCGCGAAACAGACCAGCCGCCGCGATTCCGAATCGCAGCGGCTGGAGTACGAGCTGTTCTACCGCGAAGAGCGCGTCGCTCTCAGTTCGACCCGGCTGTCCGCGCCGTGGCCGGCGTAGGGTTCGTGATGAACCGCGCGATGTTTTGCTTCAACTCGCTGAGCGCGGGCTCGTAGAGATACATCATGTGCCCGGCGTCGTAGTACTTGAGCGTGATGTTGTCGCGTAGATCGGGCGACAAGCCTTCGAGATGGCTCACGGTGTACTCGGTCGCAAAGAACGGCGTCGCGAGGTCGTAGTAGCCGTTTTCGATTTCGATCCGCAGGTGCGGATTGCCGGCAAGCGCCTGCGCCAGATCGTCGCCCACATACGTCGTCGCCGCCCAGCCGCGCTGGCCGTCCCGTGTCCAGTTCCACTGGCCCTGATTCCCGCCGCCTAAGGAATAGCGGTCGGGCGTGTCGAACTTCAGCTCTCCGCGCAGATAGGCATTGGCAGCCGCCGTGAACGCGCCCGTGACGGCGTTCGACTGCGGGTCGCCCGGCGCATTCTCGGCCAGGAGATCGAGCAGCGGACCGGAGAAACGGGAGTCGAGCCGGCCGGTGACCAGGCCGCGGCTGCGTTGCAATTCCGTCATGAAATTCCGCAGCGGCACACGCAGATCGGACTTGATCAGGTAGTCCTCTGACAGGCCGGTATAGGCGGCGACCTGCTTGGCGACCTGCGCCTTGCGGTCGGCTGGCAGCGACGCGCCAGCGGCGAGCGCCGCGGCGTAGTCCCCCATCGCATAGCGGCGGACCTCGGCCAGGAACGCGCCCACGTTCGACGGCGCCGGAATCAGCTTGTGATAGGCGGCCGTTGCGGCATAGCTGGGCAGGTAGAGCTCATACGACAGGTCGTGCCCGGGCGCGAAGAGCAGCGTCTCGAAGTCCAGGACCGACGAAATCAGCACGATGCCGTTCAGGGCGATGCCGTCGCGCTGCAGGCGATTGCCCAGCACCGCCGAGCGCGTCGTGCCGTAGCTCTCGCCGATCAAGTACTTGGGCGAGGACCAGCGAGCGGTTCGGCTGATGTACTGCGAGATGAATTGCGCGAGCGACTTCGCGTCCTCATCGACGCCCCAGAAGTCCTTGCCCGTCCCCTTCCCGACCGGCTTCGAGAATCCCGTCCCGATGGGATCGATGAACACCATGTCGGTGACGTCGATCAGGCTGCTCGGGTTGTCCACCATCTGGTAGGGCGGCGGCGGCGTGAACGCGGCGTCGGTGGTCACGACGCGCCGTGGACCGAAGGCGCCCATGTGCAGCCACGCGGAGGCGGAGCCTGGGCCGCCATTATAGATGAAGGCGATGGGGCGCTGGCTCTGGTCGGCCGCACCGGTGCGCGTGTAGGCCGTGTAGTAGAGCGACCCGATCGCTTCGTCCTTCTCGTTCTTCAACAGCATCGTCGCCGCCGTCGCGCGATAGGCAACGACCTGATTACCGATGCGGATCGTGTGATCGGTGACGGAGGACTGTTCGTTCGGGATCGGCGTGGGCTTGGCGGCGGTATCTGCGGACCCAGGGGCAGCCGCGGCATTGGGGCGCTGCGCGACGAGCGGGAAGGCGAGAACGCCGGTCAGCAGGACGACTGTGGCGAGACGCATCGGAGCTCCGGTGATCACGGGGGAAACGAGAAGCTACGCGCGGTACACAGCGGTTCAACCCCGCCGGACGAGCTCGGCGAACTGCTCCAGCTCGGGGAGTGCCAGATCCGACGCGACCCAGTACGTGTAATCGCCGCTCGTCCAATGGAGCTCGTGGTAGCCCTGGCGCGAGCGGCTCGGGGACCCCCCCCCCGCCCGACTTCCGGCTGAAACGGGCCACAGAAAGACGTTGATAATGTGCTGGCGCCGGCCGTAGACCAGCGCCGCCACGGGCCGCCCGCCGACGTAGTCCAGGCGTCCGCCGATCAGCGGAAAACCCTGCCCCGCGAAATCCGGCACCGGCGGCGAGTAGTCGATCTTGCCGTTGAACCACGGCTTGACGGTGTGCTGGTCGGACGACAGCACGTCGGTCAGGTGGCCCGGCATGAGCGAGCGTACGTGACTGGCCAGCACCTGATCGGCGAGCGCCGTCCCACTCGCATGGCTCAACCCGAGCCACCAGCCGAGGGACGCGACGACGGCGAGCGACGCCGCGAGTGCGAGCCAGCGTCCGCCGCGGGCCGAGATGAACCGATGGCTCGTCGGGACACCCGCCGCCCTGCGAGCGGCCTCGCGCACGCGCCGCCGGACTGCAGCGGGGGCCTGGAGCGGAGGCATCTCCTCGCGGATTGCGGCGCTGAGCTGGCGATCAGACTGCGAGTCGGTCATAGGCCTGGCTCCTTTCCGGCGCGCCCCAGCGCGCGCCGCAACCGCTTGCGCGCCCGGGACAGACGCGACATCACCGTCCCCACCGGTGTGCTGGTGATGTCGCTGATCTCCTGATACGACAAGTCCTGGATCTCGCGCAAAACGATCACCTCGCGAAATTCCGCGGGCAGCTGTGCGATCGCTTCCCGGAGCAGCGCGCGGCTCTCCTTCCGATCGAGATCCACGGCCGGATCCTCATCCGCCACGCTGTCACTGTGCTGCTCTTCGTCGAATGTCGCCGCGGTGACCACGCCGCCGCGTTGTCGCAAGGAATGCGCGGTGTTGCGAACGATCGCGAGAAGCCACGCCCGCCCGTCGTTCACCGCCGCCCCGCGGAATCCGTCGAAATACTTGACCGCGCGCAGCGCGGCTTCCTGCACGACGTCTTCCGCCTCCTGGGTATCGCCGGTCAGGTAGCGCGCCAGCGTGTAGGCGGCGTCGAGGTGCGGCAGGACGACGGCCTCGAACCGCTCCAGCTCGTTCGGCTCCAAATCGGCTCCTTCGAATGATGACTCGGCGAGCGGCGGATTTATTCCCGGGAATATCAACGCCCCGACGCGTGTCATAGCTCCCGAGAGGTCCACCATTTCACGTGAACGAGGAGGAGACGATGCTCGCGATTCTGCCCCTGCTGGGGCTGCTGGTGCGCAGCGACACGCCGCAAATCAATGTACGGCTTTCGGAGTGGAACGTGGAGGTGTCGGCGCCGAGTGTCGCCGCCGGCGACGTGACATTCATCGTGACGAACGCGGGCAGCATTCCACACGCGTTCGAGATCGAGGGACGCG
>Ga0137376_10003253_pt1 | contig 10078 bp, 16 predicted proteins | sample SagtaG_23_FD_104814 | JGI IMG/M metagenome (GOLD analysis project Ga0137376, IMG submission 104814) | Vadose zone soil microbial communities from Sagehorn Ranch, Mendocino, California, USA - Sage2_L_20_16 metaG | ecosystem: Environmental > Terrestrial > Soil > Vadose zone | place: USA... | reverse complement strand
TTCGGCGGCGGTTCAGGCGCCGAGGCGGTTACGATTTCCTTCTTTTCGGTGATTTTGCCGACGGCGTCGTCGACCGGTCTGGCATCGGCGATTTTCTCGACCAGCGGCTTCGGCTTGTCCTTTTCGCCGCTCTTGATGCCGGCGGTGATCTTGGAGAGCTGATCGGCGGAGATGATATCGACCGGCATCGATTCCGGCGGCGGCGCTTCGAGCGACCGCGCCGAAAACGATATCAGCCCCCACCCGATCACGAGGACGTGGAGTGCGACCGACGCAACGAGTGTCTTGTCGACTTTCACTTTCCGCTTATCCCTGATCCACTTCCGTCACCAGCGCGACGCGCCGAAAGCCCGCGGCTGACAGCCGTCCCATCACCTTCATCACGGTACCGTAGTCGACCTTCTTGTCGCCTCGAACAAAAATGCGCTCATCCAGTCCGCCGCGGGCATCGGTGATCGCCTTCAACTTGGGCACCAGATCGTTGAGGGCGATTTCATTGTCATTGAGAAAGACCTGACCTTTGAGGTTGACCGAAAGCGTCAGCGGATTCTTGTCCTGATCGAGGCTCTTGGCCTGGGTCTGCGGCAGGTCGAGCGGCACGCCCACGGTCAAGAGCGGCGCCGACACCATGAAAATGATCAGCAGCACCAGCATTACGTCGACCATCGGCGTGACATTGATCTCCGCCATCACGGCGCGACGCCGGCCACGGCGTCCCCCGCCTCCCGACGAACGTGCCACGTTCATCGCCATGATCTGGTGCTCACGATGCGCTCACAATATACCGCCCCTTACGCCCGCTCGTCGATCTGACGCGACAAAATCGCTGAAAATTCGTCCGCGAATCCTTCCAGCCGCTGGGCCTGCCGGTTTACCTCGGAAGTGAACTTATTATAGAAAATAGTCGCTGGAATGGCGGCGATAAGGCCGATTGCGGTTGCAAACAGCGCCTCCGCGATGCCCGGGGCCACCACCGCCAGCGAGGTGTTCTTGGAGGCGGCAATCGACTGGAAGCTCGACATGATGCCCCAGACGGTGCCGAACAGGCCGACGAAGGGGCCCGCCGAGCCGACTGTCGCCAGGACGAGGAGCCGGCGTTCCAGCCGCTCGATTTCCCGGGCGATCGAGACGTTCATCACCTTCTCGATCCGCATCTGAAGGCCGGCGAAGGATCGCGCGTGGCTTTCGAAAGACCGCTTCCACTCGCGCATGGCGGCAACGAAACACGCCGCCATCGACTGGGTCGGCTTGGCCGAAAGCGCGCGATAAAGTTCCTCGATCGATTGTCCGGACCAGAATGCCTGCTCGAAGCGGTCCATGGCGCGCTTGGTGCGCGAATACAGGAACATCTTGTCGATGGCGATCGCCCAGACCCAGATCGAACAGGCGAGCAGTCCCAGCATGACCGCTTTCACAACCCAATGGGCCTGCAGGAACAGCGCGATCAACGATACGTCGGCGGATGGTAGCGGCAAGGCTGCCTGAGCCACGTCGGCCGGGTTCATAGGCAATATCCCTTCAACGCAAGCGTCCCAATCCTCCGGGAGCAATGGCTGCCGGTTCCACAGCCCCGCGCCGGGCGCGGCGGTAAGCGCCAACGCCAAAGCCTTGTTGTGTCACATGGGAGGCCCGTCCAAAGCCCGAGGCTGCTTCCCCTGCCAACATGTCAAAACGAGGGCTATCCGCGCGTCTTTACGCCCCAACCAGACGCTAATCATGGTTAATACGTGGTTACCATAGGGGATTTTGGCGGCGGGAATTGCCGGGCGGCGGGAGCTGGATTGGGGTCCTGACGCGCTCGACCCGCGGCGCCTGCCCGAGTCTAGGCATTGACCTCTTCAGGGCAATTGGTCAGGCGCGCGGGAACCCCGACTGCCGTGCAGCCGCTCGGGACGTCGCCGGTCACGACCGCCCCCGCGTCGATCTTGGCATAGTCACCGATGCTGACGTCGCCGAGCACGGTTGCCCCCGTGCTGAGCAGGACGCCTCTGCCGATCCTTGGCGCGCGGTGCGGACTTCCGGCTTTGCGTCCGACCGTGACGTTCTGCTGGATGGTCACGCCGTCGCCGATGGTCACGAACGAGCCGATCACGATGCCGGTGGCATGATCCAGGAACACCGATGTTCCGATCGATGCAGAGGGGTGCATGCTGACCTGAAGCGAATCCGACGACTCGCTTTGCAACAGGAGAGCGAGGTCGCGCCGGTTGCAACGCCAAAGCCAGTTCGACACACGCCAGATCTGCAACGCGACATATCCCTTGAAATTGAGCAGCACTGGCAGCGGCCCGGTGGATGCCGGATCGTTTAGGACAATCACGTCAAGATCGCGGCTCGCGGCATCAACGAGATCGGGTGAAGCCGCGAATGCTTCGTTGGCGGCGCGCTCAAACTGATGTCGAGCGCCGGCGCTTTTGCCGAGGCGCTGTCCGATCTGATGGGACACCGCGGCGCCGAGGTCGGGATGACCAAGAATCGAGGCGGATAAAGAGCGACCAAATATCGGGTCGCGGGCCAAGGCGGTTTCAGCCTCGCGCCGGATCGAGAGCCACAGATCGCCGCGTGATGAAACTCCGTCCGGGGCCATGTCCACCCGCCAATCCAACATCCCTGAATCCTGCAAACGCCGCGCTTTGCGCTTCTGCGAATATACCGCCGTGCGGCAACAGCGCCAGTCCGACAAATCAGGCGCAGGTGGACGCGTAAAGCAAACCGCCCGTCTGCTCATCGCAAACGGGCGGTTATGTCGGCCGTCAGGCTTTATGGGGGCACATCGCCCGAGGCTGAACTTTTATGTCGTCTTAGCCCTGCGGTTGATCGTTCGGCGGGGTGGGACGCTGCCGATGCTGCGCCATGAACTGGTCGAACTCTTCCTTGTCCTTGGCGTGACGCAGGCGATCGAGGAAATCCCGGAATTCGATCTGCTCTTCCTCGAGCCGCCGCAAGGTTTCCATGCGGTACTCGTCAAAGGCGCGATTGCCGCTGGAGGGCGGACCGAACGGAAAGCCGCGGCGCTCCATCCGATTGCGCATCCGCTCCATCTTGTACTGCATCCGCTCCATCTTGTTCGACCAACGATCGCCGTGACTCCAGCAAGCCATTTTTCTGCTCCCGAGTGTGAAAAAGAGAAGGGCAAGGCCGATCGGCCACCAGATGATGAAACCCAGAATGGTCACGGCGATCCAGCCGGGGTGCCAGGGCGAATCGAGCATATGCGGGCGGTAGGGCTCACTGTCGGGACCGCGCCATCGATTGACATCTGCGGTGTAGGCCATTTCCCTCTCCATGACGGCATCACGCCGTTGTGAATGTAAATAACATTTACATACCTAAACCATCCCGGATTTTTGTCAAGCTGGGCGCAAGCGGCCCCCGCGAATTTATTTTGGGGTGCCCCAGGGACCAGCCGGCAGCGGGGGCGGTTTTTGATCCGCCTGTTCCTTTTGCTCGGACGGTCGGCGGTCGGTCGGGAAGCCGAGCCCGCGCAGATAGATCAGCACTTCCGCTTCCAGAAGATCCTCCGCCGACATCGGCAGCTTACGGCGCGCCGCATCGCCTCGCGCGAACAGCGAGGCCACGCCATGCGACATCGACCAGATGTGCAGCGCCATCATCATCGCGGGCGGGCGCGGGTTGCCTGGCGGTGCCAGTGCGGCAAGCCGTTCCGCCGCGGCTCTGAGGATGCCGAAGGCGCGCTCGCTTGCCGCCTGCAATGTCGGATTAACGTCGACGGGAAGCCCCGATTCGAACATCGCCGAGTAGAATGCCGGCTCCTCGCGGGCGAAGGCGAGGTAGGTTTTGCCGACCCGCTCGAATGCCGTAACGGTATCCGGGCGGCCGTCGTCCCAGGCCTGTGTCAGTGCCGCCTCGAACTGCTCAAAACCGCGCTGCGCGATGCTGGAAAGTAATTCGTCGCGATCGCGAAAATGCCGGTAGGGCGCCGCCGGGCTGACGCCTGCCATGCGCGCGGCATCGGCAAAGGTGAAACCGGCCGCGCCTTTTTCCGCGATCAGCCCGAGTGCCGCCTGCAGCAACGCCTCTTTGAGATTGCCGTGGTGATAGCCGCGCTCGGCGCGGCGCTGTTCCTTGCGCCAGCTCATGTGAAAGGCTTTTACATGAGCCGGGCACAAAGGTCACTACTCGCCGCGTTCCGATTCGCGCAAATGCCGGTTAATGCCTTAGCCGCCCGGGATCGGAAGGACCGGCATGACCTCCACGGCCTCACCGGGAAAGATCGCAAAATGTGCATGGTTCTCGAACAGTTTCGCGGCGGCCTCATGCGAGGCGGCGCGCACCACCGTGAAGGCCGCCATCTGGTTGCCGATGTCGACGATGCCGCTTGCATCCACTTTTTTGGTCTTACCGAGCGGCCCACCCATGGCGACGATCGCTCCCTGGTGCTTCTCGACCCACGTCTTCCAGGCCGCCATTCCCTCTCGCTCCTTCGCGCGCCGCTCAGCCTCCGGCAGCGCGTTCCAAGCCGCCATTTTCGCGCTGGTCTTGCTGCCGAGGAAGACGGCAAGGAAGGTATCGTTGGTGCTCATGGGTCCTTCTCCCTTGTGCTTGACGTTGACGACAATTTCTCGACTTAACGGGGTCCGGCCGCCCTGCCCTGCATTTCGGCAAATCCGGCTGCGGCCTGCTGCACTTCGGGTGAAAAATCCGACATTTCCTGCACCCGGCGGATCTCGATGATCTCGTTGCTCGACGCCGGGCACTTCATAGCCCAGGCGATCGCTTCCTCCCGTGACTTGACGTCGATCATCCAGTAGCCGCCGAGCGCCTCCTTGGACTCCGTGAAGGGGCCATCGGTCACGATAGGCTTGCCGGTCGCGAATGAGACCCGCGCGCCCACTGAGGGCGGATGCAGGCCGTCGAGCGTGATCAAGACGCCAGCGTCCTTTAGCGCCTCGTTGTATTTCATCATCGCGGACACGCGTTCGGGATCGAGCTTCACGTCCGGCGGCGCGGTTTCGTAGCCCAGGGGAATCATCAGCATCATGAACCGCATGGTCGCTCCTGTTCAGTGTGAATGACTTGGCTGCCTTGTCGGGGCAGCCTTGCAGGCTACCCCGGAATGACACTCACTGTTTTTCACTTCTTGCCCACCTGGGCACGCAGACGCTCTTCCTGCTCACGCAGTTGAGGCGTCAGCGCCTCGCCGAAATCCTCTGCATCGAAGATTTGCCGGATTTCGATTTCAGCACCACCGTCGAATGGCGCACGCTTCATCCAGTCGATCGCCTCGTCCAGCGACTTGACCTGGATGAGCCAGAAGCCGGCGACGAGATCATTGGTCACAGCAAACGGGCCATGGCTCACGCTGGGCTTTCCGGAATATTTGATCCGGGCGCCCTTCGACGACGGATGCAGGCCCTCGCCCGCCAGCATGACGCCCGCCTTCACCACCTTCTCGTTGAACTTGCCCATGGCCGTGAGCATTTCGGTGCTCGGCATCACGCCGGATTCGCTGTTCTTGTCGGCCTTCACAATAACCATGAATCGCATCGTCACGCTCCGTTGTTCAATTCAGAAGGCCGGCTGCGAACCAGCGCTCACTCACAAGACGAACCGAGTTTTGCGGCACCGACATGTCCGGTGGAATTATTCCGGAGGTATTTAAGGGTGGAATTGTAGCTATCTCGGGAACATCGCAAAATACGGTTCGGCCTCCTTGAGGACGCGCGCGTAGGACGGCCGCGCCTTCAGGCGATCGAGATACGCCGCGACGTTCTTGTGGCTTTCGCCAAATGGCATGACCTCGTTGGCATAGAACAGCGCCGGGGCGGCGGCGCAATCGGCGAGACTGAAGCCATTCCCCGTCGCCCAGCTTACCGTCGCCATGGCCCGATTGATCATTCGGTACGAGGTCCGCAGCCGCGTCTTGGCTTCTTCGACGCCATGCGGATCCTTTTTGCCCTCGGGACGCGGTCGATCGCCGACAATCTTCTGCATCGGTTCGTGCACATACAGATCGTAGAAACGGTCGCGCAGACGCGTTTGCCACGCGCGGTCGGCATCGGCCGGAATGAATTGGGTCCTGCCCGGATAATGCCGATCAAGGTACTCAATGATGACAGTCGATTCTGGGACGGTCTCGTCCCGCGTGTGGTCGCGCAGCACCGGGAATTTGCCGATCGGCCATAGCTTCAACAGCGCCGCGCGCTCGGTCTCGTTACCGAGATCGACAATATTGAGCGTGAATGGCGTATCGTTCTCATACAGGGCGATCAGGACCTTATGGCAGTACGACGCCAACGGGTGAAAATGAAGCGTGAGGGACATGAGACGACTCCGGTTCAGCCTTCGCTTTGCCTGACAAAAACACCGTCCTTGTATGTGGCGCCGAAATACACATCGATGCGATTGATCTTGTCGCCCTCGAAGCTGAAGAATTCGGTGTTGCGGAAACTCTTGCCGTCCTTGGCCATGCATTTGTAGGTCACAAAGGCCCCATCGCCTTCAACGAGGATACGTTCGAGCTCATGCCGTTCGATCCAGTCGGCGACGCGCCAGCAGCGCACGAAATAGGTGGCCTTGGCGATTTCGTCGTCATACGGGCTTGTGAAACGGAAATCGTCAGTGAACGCGTCTTCGACGGCCTTGCGGTCGTTCGACAGATAAGCAGCGAAGAGGGCGCGGATGATCTGCGTCTTGTTTTTCCTGTGCATGTCAGTCTCCTCACGCCGGCTGCAGCGCTTCGCGCCTAAGCCGCGGAAAGGCAAGAGCGATTGCCACCGCGCCTAACGCCACGCTGAACGAGCCCAGATAGAGCCAGCGATAGCTATTGAAGGTGTCGAATATCCAGCCGCCGGCCAACGGGCCGAACGCCATGCCGATACTCGACGTCATTGTTGCCGCGCCGAATACCGTGCCCATCACGCGCTGACCGAAATATTCCCGCGCCAGCACTGCATAGAGCGGCATCACGCCGCCATAGGCCGTGCCGAAAACCACGGCCAGCAGATAGAACTCCCCGAGCCGGCTAACAAAGAGATAGGTCGCGATCGCGAACGCCTGAACCAGAAGGCCCGCCACCAGTACACGCTTGACACCGAGCCGGTCGGCGAGCACGCCCAGCAGGAGACGGCCGCCAAGCCCCGCCAGGCCCTCGACACTGTAGATACTGACGGCTGCCATCGCCGGCACGCCGCACAGCATCGCATAACTGACCATATGAAAGATCGGCCCGGAGTGGGCGGCACAGCAGAGGAAGAAGGTGACCGCCAGAACCAGAAATTGCGGCGAGTGGAGCGCCTGGGCTGCGGACATGTCGGACGGCTCGGCGGCGGCGTTCGCCGCGCCATCGTTCGCCGCCTCGGGCGGCCGACGCACCAACAGCGCGGCCGGCACCAACAGAATCCATGCGGCGATACCGATTATCGTCATCGCAACGCGCCAATCGTAGGTCGAAATCAGCCAGCGTGCGAACGGCGAGATCGTCATGGGCGCAACGCCCATCCCGGCAGAGACCAGAGAGACCGCGAGACTGCGGTTGCTTACAAACCATGTGGTCGTTGCGGCGATCATTGGGGCGAAGAAGCTGCCGGCGGCGAGGCCAACAAGAACGCCGTAAGTAAGCTGGAATTCGATCAGCGAGGTCGCCCGGCTTGCCAGCAGCAGTCCGAGTCCGAGCAGAACCGCGCCGGCCAGCACGACAATGCGGGTGCCGAACCGGTCGCTTGCCGCGCCCCACCCAAACGACGCAACGCCCATCACCAAAAAATCAAGCGTCATCGCGCTCGATATGCCGGCACGCGACCAGCCGGTATTCGCCGACATCGGCTCAAGATACACCGCCAGCGAGAACATCGCGCCGATGCCGACGCAAGTCATGAGCGCGCCTATGGCGACGATTACCCAACGATAGGAGAAGTTCATGTCGCTGCGCCTCCGTTCGCTTACAGGCATGAATCCCGCGGGACCGGGGGTCCAGGGAACTCACCGCCGAACCGTGAACCCGTGGGACGACGAACGAAACCACGCCAAACCGACACTTCAGCCGACCATTCATGCTTATTTTTGTTTGACGGAGTCGCCCTTCTCACAGGCAGACGAAGCGTGCGGTGTCATCAGGTTCCGCCTGATCAGCTTCGCCATTGGCAAGGAAGGGGAAGGGGTGAAGCAAGCGTAGGGATGGCAAAGGCGCTCTTGCGCTCACCCTCTTACACCGCTTCCCACCGTCGCACGGTTTCCGTGGCGCCTTCCATCGTGGCCTCAAAAACCGGCGACGCCAGCACCGCATGGATGTGAAGCGTCGCGGCGCCGGAATTGCGGAAGCCGTGCAGGCGGCGGGCCGGCACGAGCAGCGACTGGCCCTCCGACACGATGATGCGCTCTTGATCCAGCCACATCTCGGCTTCGCCTTCGCGCACCGTCAGCACCTCCTCGACGGGATGAAAATGGGTCGGCGCGCCGGTTCCGGGCGCCATCCACTGTTCGAAGATGCATAATTGAGCTGCGCCATTGCTGGCCGACACCAGCATGCGGGTTTCCACCCCCGGCCGCCAATGTTCCGGCGGCATTTCCCTGACGTCGCTGAGCTTCATGAAGTTCGGCCCTTTGTCTTGCTGACATTGTCCGGCTAAGAAAGCAGACCCTTCGGCTCCGTGCTAGAGACAAGGAGAACTGGCTTGCTGAATCGATTGACGATGGGCCACCCATGACCCCTTCCCCGCAAAAGGTCGCACTGGTCACCGGCGCCGCGCGCGGCATCGGGCTTGCGGTGGCGAAGCGGTTTCTCGCCGAGGGCTGGCGCGTGGCACCGGAAGAACTGGCGGAGGCGGTCTTCTTGCTGTGCAGCGACCGCTCCAGTTACATCACCGGGCAAATTCTCGCGGTCGACGCCGGCTTCGACGCCGCCGGCATCGGATTGCCGACGCTGCGCGGCGAGCGAAGGAATTCGTAAGCGGGCAAAGGCGCATCTGCGCCATGGCCACCTTCGCCGAAGCCGGCGCCTCCGGCGCAGGCAAGTGACGGAACCTTGTCTGACGCCATGCCCTTGACTAATTCATCCGCTCAATGAGCGCAGAGCACGCAGGAGCGCATTCGATGCGAACGGCTGTCCTGAAAACATTTTTCCTCGCAGCGGTGTTGTGTGGTCTGGTTTTATCGCCCGCCCAGGCCGAGATTCGGATCCTCGGCAGTCCGGGCGGAGAGGTCGGCCCGTTCCTCGATCTGTTCCAACGCGTGCGCGCCTCGGGCGAACGCGTCGTGATCGATGGACCATGCCTGTCGGCCTGCACGCTGGTGCTCAGCATGGTGCCGAACGACCGCATCTGCGTGACGCGACGCGCGATACTCGGATTTCACGCCGCGCGGTCGATGGATCCGCGCGGCCGGATGTATGCCGAGCCGGAAGCATCCGAACTTGTTCTGGAAGCTTACCCCTCCGCGGTGCGCGGCTGGATTCGCAACCGCGGCGGCCTGACATCGCGCCTGTTGCTATTGCGCGGGCGCGAACTCGCGGCGATCTATCCCTCCTGCCGATAAGCGATCAACCTTCCGCCGGGCAGTTGACCATCCAGGGAATGCCGAACTGATCGACGCACATCCCGAATCCCTTGGCCCAGAACGTCTTGCCGAACGGCATGTTCACCGCGCCGCCCTCGGCCAAGGCCTTGAACTTGCGTTCGCCGTCGGTGGGATCCTCAACCGTCAGCGAGACCGAAAAACCCTGCGGCTGGTGGAAGTGGCCCGGAGGCGCATCGGATGCCATCAGCACCTCGCCGTCGATCGACATCTTGGCGTGCATGATCTTCTTCTTCCATTCCGGCGGGACCGGCATCGATTCCGGCGCGCCCTCATGCGTCAGCATCGCCTCGATTTTGCCGCCGAGCACCTTTTCATAGTACTTGAACGCCGCCTCGCAATTGCCGTTGTAGAACACGTAGGGATTAACCTGCATCGTTTGCTCCTGGGTGAGGGTGCTTGAAAAAATCCGGTTATTTCTCGGTAAGTCTCTTCAGGTTGGCGAGACCGGCCTCAAAATCCTTGCCGATCATGTTGTCCAGGTTGATGAACACTTGCATCAGCTTCGACGTAAACGGCGCGGGGCCATGCATGAGCCACGTCACAT
>Ga0137376_10003249_pt1 | contig 10080 bp, 10 predicted proteins | sample SagtaG_23_FD_104814 | JGI IMG/M metagenome (GOLD analysis project Ga0137376, IMG submission 104814) | Vadose zone soil microbial communities from Sagehorn Ranch, Mendocino, California, USA - Sage2_L_20_16 metaG | ecosystem: Environmental > Terrestrial > Soil > Vadose zone | place: USA... | reverse complement strand
GCCGCCTGGGAGCAGGAGCGAAATGCCAATCACGCCAAGGCCAGCTGGCACTTCACAACGTCCAAAGCTCGCGTCAAACTCAAGCACTTATATCCTTCAATCTGACTGAATCGGGCGACTAGGGCTTGGCGCGATGAATGCCAAGCGTTTCGGCCTTTCTCACCAAATCGGCCAAGGACCTCGCTTCCATTTTTTTCATGATATGCCCACGATGGATCTTCACGGTGATCTCGGCAAGTCCAAGCTCGGCGGCTATCTGTTTGTTCATGAGGCCCGACGCGACCAACGCCAGTATCTCGCGCTCGCGGGCGGTCAGGGTCTCGAAAAGGGTGTTCAGATTGGCGACGACCTTCTCGACTTCCCGTCGCCTCCGATCCCGTTCAATCGCCATTACCACCGCGTCCAGCATGTCCTGGTCGCGAAACGGCTTGGTCAAAAAATCCACCGCGCCGCCCTTCATGGCCCTCACGGTCATGGGAATATCGCCATGGCCGGTCATGAAGATGATTGGAATGTGGATGTTCGCCTTGGCCAGTTCGGTTTGAAAGTCGAGGCCGCTCAACCCGGGCAACCTGATGTCAAGGACCAGGCAACTTGCGACGTCCGGAAGCTTGCTGTGCAGCATTTCGGGCGCCGAACCGAACACCTCCACTTTCAAGCTTACCGATTGAAAAAGATTGGTCAGCGCCCTGCGCATCGACGCATCGTCGTCGATAACGAAGACAATCGGTTCCCTGGCGTTGGCGGGTTCACGCGATGATTTGGGATGCTCGGTCACGCCGCATCCTCCTCCTGATGGAGGGGCAGGACGAATCGAAACGTCGCGCCGGGCCCCTCATTGCCGGAAGCTGACAGACGTCCGCCGTGAGCTTCCACGATCGAACGGCAGATCGAGAGTCCCATGCCCATGCCACTGGACTTGGTGCTGAAGAAGGCGTTGAACAGCTGGTTTGCATTCTCGGTGGAAATCCCGACGCCTGAATCCGTCACGCTTACGAGCACGCCGCGTCTCTCGTCCTGGCCTGATCGGATCACCAGTTCGCGCGGCCGATCCGTGATCGGCTGCATCGCCTCGATACCGTTCATCACCAGGTTGATGATCACTTGTTGCAGCTGGACTCGATCACCATGAATCATGGGGAGAGAAGGCGCGAGCTCGGTTCGCAATGATACGCGGTGGCCGCTCAACTCACCTTGTACCAGAGCGATAGCCTCCCCAACGACGTCATTGACGTCGAGTGGCACCTTTTCGATGTCGGATTTTTTTGCAAGCGCCCGGACACGCCGGATCACTTCGCCTGCGCGGCAGCTGTCGTTGATGACCCATTCGACCGAGCGGCGCGCAGCGGCAAGGTCCGGAGTGTCACGGTCGAGCCAGCGCAGACAGGCCTCGGCATTGGCGACGGCAGCGGCGAGCGGCTGGTTCACTTCATGGGCGATGGAGGCCGTCAGTTCGCCCAGCGTCGTCACGCGCGTTACATGTGCGAGTTCCGCCTGCGCCTTGCGCAGTGCCTGTTCGGCGTGATCTGCGCGGATCATCGCCGTAATATCGGTGCCGGTCCCACGATAACCAAGAAAATTGCCGCGTGCGTCAAAGAATGGCTTGCCGCTTGTTCGGACGTATACCGGGGTGCCGCTCGTGGATTTGGTGCTGTAGACGAAATCGCGAAATGGCCGATGTGCGTCGAGCATCGCCCGATGCAGTCGCCATTTTTCGGGTTCCGATTCGACATCGCTTGCAATATCCCAGCGCGTCACGCCGGGGACACGCGAGGGCGCGATTCCGGCAGCATTCAGGTTTTCCGACATCTGGGTGATAAGGTGGTCCGGTCCGGTCTCCCAGAGCCAATCGGAGGCCGTTTCGGCATAGTCGCGAAAGCGCTGCTCGCTCTCGCGAAGGGCGACCTCGGTCCACTTGCGGTCCTCGATGTCGGTAGCCGACCCGTACCATTTGACAATGTCGCCCGCCTCATCGTGCAACGGTTCGGCGCGGAATAGGAACCAGCGGTATTCACCGTCTTGGCGCCGGAGCCGTGCCTCAAGCTCACCCGGCATACCGGACTCCCGTATCCTTTGCCACTTCTGCAGCATCATCTTCTTGTCGTCAGGATGAAAAGAACGAGGCCAGCCAACCGCGGCATTGTCCAACGAGATGCCGGTATAGTCGAGCGATGGCTGATTGAGAAAATCGGGGATTCCTTCCGGGGTAGCGCGCCAGACCAGCGTCGGGATTGTATCGATGACCAGTCGAAGGCGATCTTCGGATTTCTTGATTTCGTCAAAAGCCTTTTGCAGCGCCTCCTTTGCAGCGTATTGCTCGGTGACATCGACATGCGTTCCGACCAATTCGATCACTTCACCGTCGATACCGACGAGAGGATGTCCCACCGAATGCACGTACCTTGTCGGACCGTCCGGAAGATCTATGCGAAAATCGACTTCAAAGTCCTTTTTTTCTCGCACGGCCTGCCGCGCCATTTCGATAACCAGGTCTCTGTCTCTAGGAAGAATACGCTCCTGGAAGGATTGCGGTGACAGGGGCTCCTTTTCCGAATCGAACCCAAACAGGTGGTACACTCCGGGCGACCGATAAACGAACGTTTGAAGGCGCACATCCCAGGCCCAACTGCCGGTATGACTCAAACGCTGGGCTTCGGCCAAATAGGCCTCGCTACGTCGCAGTTTTCGTTCGGTTTCCCTGGCAACCGTGATGTCCATCACCGCCCCGGCAAATTCGATGTTGCCGGCCGCATTTCTCTTGGCACGAGCCAACGCCTGGATATGTTTCACCGAGCCATCCGGCATCAGCAGTCGATATTCATGCTCGAAATCCTTTCCGCCGTCGGACGCTTGATCGATGGTTTTTTGCACCGCCGTTCGATCTTCTGGGTGGGTGCGTTGGACGATAAATTCCAGGGTCGGCTTGGTCGTTCGGTCGCATTCGAAGATTCGAAACGTTTCATCCGACCAGGAGATCTCTCCGCTGGAAACATCCCATCCAAAGCTGCCGGTACGGCTCAATCTCTGCGCTTCGGTCAAATACATTTCGCTATGCAGCAGCGCGGCCTCAATCCGCTTTTGATTCTTGATCGCTGCTTGCAGGTCGGCGCCGGACCGCCCGAGAGCTTCTGTTGCCTTTCTTTGCGTCGAAATCACGAATCCGACAATGAGGGCTGTAATGCAAAACAGGATCAGACGCGGCACCTCCGAAATATCGCCGGCGAACAAATCATGTTTCCAGGTAAAAGAATTGATTGGGGGCACAAGGTAATAGTGGAAAGCCAGAAGCGCGAGTGCGATCGCCAACAGCGCAGGGCCGAAACCACCAAACCATGCGGCGAAAATAACAGCGCAAAGCATCGACAGTGCGATGGGCTCGGCGTGCAGTAAACGTGTGATCAGTTCCGCAGCAATGCTCGCCACGGCGACGGCAAAGACCGCCATCGCATAGTGGGAGATCGTGGGCAGCTGCAGCCACCGTTGAGGCAGATCAGGTTTAGTCATTCTCCTTGTTCGTCCCGCTTTGGGTGATGAGGCGAGGTCGACATGAAGCACCATTGCAGAGCATCCCGGGCCTGTCCGGCGACAAGATTAGAACATTTTGCAGGAAAAATCGGCAATTGGATTGCCCCTCGGCGGGTCCTATGGACGCAGTTCCCTGAACCGAAATGGCTCGTGCCCGCAATCGGGAGCGATAGCGGAGGCAGGTTCGCAGCAGCCAGCCATAGTCCCCGCGATTTACGATCGCCGACGAATGGCGGTCGGGCCGTGGCGCCCACCTGAAGGCAAACACCCCAAACCTCCGTATAGCTCCCCGATCCCTTTCGATATTTGACCCTTACCCTACGTACAATTGAGGGAACGGTCTCAATCGTTATTCTCGCGTTGTGATCTGGAATAGCCGATTGCAGGTGGCAAAAATGTCCACGACCCCGGCCGAAAGGATGGAGCCCAGCCGCGATAATCCCGACGGTCGGATTGGCGTATGTGTTCCACCGGCAAATCATTCACGCGACAGCGAAGAAATCCGCTGCTTCGCCTTGGGAGACGGCACATGAGAGTCAAACCCTGCGCGCGGTGTCCCTATACGCCGCAAGACTTGACAGGCCACTACGATCCCGAAGCCGCACTTCACGTGTGTGCGAAGTGCGACGGCGAGCAAGCGATGCTCACCAACCACTACCCACGCGAGACCCGCAGGAGGCAAAAATGGCCAACGGTCCCCAACATCTTCATTGCGCAGCGAAGCGCTGCGCCGTCTGTGACGGAAAGTTCGGTCTCATCCGCCACTACTCCTGGCGAACCGCCCTCTGTTCAAAGAAGTGCGCTGATCGCCTGAAGGTCCGCCGGGATGCCGACCGCAGATGGTTGCGCTGCCTTGAGGCCGCCTGACAACGGTAGCCGCGAGAAGCACCTCGAAATTGCCGGCAGCTCGGGATTTCGGAACAAGGAGGCTGCACGTTGAACGTTCTATGCAAACTCCTCCTTTGGAGCTGTCTTTGTTGCCTACTGGCGATGCCAGTACAGGCGCAGGAAGATGGACAGGGCCACGCTGCGCGCCACCATCCTCCACAGGATCAGCTCCTGCATGAAAAGTTTTATGCACAGTGGCGCATGCCCGACAATCCTTCCGTTAGCTGTTGCAACGAGGCGGACTGCTACCCGACTGAAATCAGGTACGTTGATGGCAAGATCTACGCAAGACGCAGAGAGGACGGCAAGTACATTCCCGTTCCACCAGAAAAAGTAGAGCACAACAGGGACAATCCCGACGGCAGGAATCACCTCTGCGCTCCGCCGCCCAGCGCATTCCACCCATCCGATACCGTGTTCTGCTTCGCATTAGGAGGCGCCACATGAGGTTCATACTGGTGAACGGAAGGACGCCCCGCGCACAATCCCAGTGCGTGCTGTGCTGCCGGCCGATCGGGGGGAGCTATCTGCGAGAAATCGAGACGCGGCTGTCGTACTGCGACCAAGACTGCTATTCCGATCACTGCAAGAGAGCCGTCCAGGCTCTCGAGCGGCATCATATCGCACAGTGGGCACGGGCAGGCGCGCCGGGCGCGATTTGACGTAACCCCAACTCGAAAAGCCTCGATTCAATCCAGCTAAAACTTTGTTTAATGGTGCTGCCGGTTGCCCCGACCTAGGCTTGCACCAAGCAGCCCGGCCGCGGCCATCCCTCACGCGTCCTGGCTGCCGAGCGGACGGCCTCGCGCAGCCTCATCTCCCTCCCTGACGGAGGCAGGTGCGAGCCGTCCGTCTCATCATCGACGTGAGGTTGGGCATAGCGGAAACCGATACCGGCATTGATGCACTCGAACAGAGTGTCTTGCTCGAGAGCGAGGTGTTTTGGAATCACTGCCTATTTCGATAGCGAAAATGCCTCAGCCTCGACTTCCGTGAAAATGCGGCCAAGCGTTCCGACGCAAGCATAAAAAGTCGCAGCCTGGGCGTGCTCGAGATCAGAAAAAAAGCGCCCGATCCATGGCTTGAGATGAGTCTCGAAGATCGTGTGCTCGGTTTCGCCGGGAGCAACGATCTGGCCGTTGGCGAGGCCGGCCATGACTTCGAGAAGGATCGCAGCGTGGTCCTCGGGCTCCGATTGTCCTTCAATCCTCTCAAGGCCAAGTTGCTTCAGGGTTTCGCGGACCCGGGCGAGGGGACGTCCATAGAGATAACCCGTCAGATAGTATGAGGCGTATGGGAAAAGTTCGCCACGCCCGAGCCCGACGAAGAGATCGAAATATTCGCGCTCGATCTGTTCCGGGTTGATGCTGGCGGCTGCGGCACTGAGCGCTGCGTGCGCAGCGCCCAACGGCGTTGCATCGCCGCGGTGGCGGACCAGATGCCCGATCATTTGGGCATTCGGGCTTCGCGTCAGCAATGCCGCAAGCAGCGAATACTCCTGCGCCCGCGCTTGATCAGTCTCGTCGATCTCACGTGTGGCCGCGGCAACTTCGGCGCTTACGGCTTTCTGTGGCCGGGTCACTTGCGGTTCCCCTTGTCGGCGCCGCCATGGGCGGGATTCTGCGGCTCACCTCGGTCGCGCCGCCGTTTCTGAAAGGGGCGTTCGACGTGATGTTCGGCGATGAAACCATCGATTGCTTCAATGATCGAAACAGGCATCGGGACGGTCGCGACCAGATCATTGCCGGCGTCGGTCAGGGCCTCGCCCTCCGAGGGGTCGGCGGTCACGGTCAGGACATCGAACGCAGGGCTTGCAGAATTCGCGAGCCTCGGTCGCAGGACGACCCACAACGCCGGTGTCCCCGAAGCGAGATTTTGCCGATAGTTGGCCGTCTCTGTTCGATGCAATTCGATCGCAGCCTCACCCGCATAGAATATGGTGGCGTCGCCTTCCTCGCTGATCCGCGTCCAGGCCACGGCCGCCGGCGTTCCAACCAACACCGAGACCGGCCGCCAGAGGAAATCGAGCCACGGGCTTCTTGCTTTGCGGCGTTCGACCACCACACCCACCACAATTGTTGCGAGTGCCGTTGACCTCACGCTTCATCTCCGTTTCTGATCCGGCCGTCCCGTCGGGACCACGTCCGCTATGCCTCACGGACAGGGATCTTGTTTTTGTTCAAGGCATTCGTGACCTGTTGATCAAGCTTTAGATGCACGTTCAGGAGCTCGCGCGGGGTCAAGGCCATCCACTGATTCAGCGACACATCCGCGAAATAACTGCTCTTGAACATCTCCAGGAAGCGCAGCGTTGTCGTGCCGGTATTCTCCACGTAATGACCCATGGCGAAGGGGACGTAACCGACGTCGCCAGCCTGATAGTCGAACGTTCTTGCCTGTCCTGAAGCTGCAAACACGCCCATGCGCGCCTGGCCGCTGATGTAGTACTGCCATTCATCGGTGTTCGGATGCCAGTGCAGTTCACGCAGCCCGCCGGGTTCGACTTCCACAAGGGCTGCCGCGATAGTTTTGGAGGCGGCAAACACACTTGAGTCGGTGATCCGGACGGTTCCGCCCTTCATCCGGAGCGGGTCCTGAGCCATCATGCGATGGCTGAAGGTTTGCAGAACGGGCGGCGCACCCAGCAGCTTGTCTCTACCCAGTGGAGCGGGAACCGGAGCCTTGAAGATATAAAGCTGGCTCGGATCGGGCGTATGATCGACCAGCGAAGCGGGCACGCCAAAGTTCTTGCCCAGGACTTCGGGGGGCGTGTGCTTGAACCAGTCGCTCAACAAGAATGTGTCGTCTTCGTCGAAGTCTCCGTCGTCGAAAACCAGCAGGAATTCGCATCCGTCGGGCCCGAGGCCCTGTATCGAATGGGGAATGCCGCCCGGAAAATACCAGAGGTCGCCGACACCCACGTCGTCGACAAAGTTTCGTCCCTCGGCGTCAATGGCGGTGATACGGGCGGACCCGTACAGCATGTAAGCCCATTCGGCTTGCTTGTGCCAATGCAGCTCGCGCACGCTGCCGGCATTGAGCCGCATTTGCACGCCGGCAATCGTTTTCGAGATACCAAGCTCCCGCTGCGTCACCTGACGGGTCCAGCCGCCGTTGGTCTGTCGCATATGCGCATCGGCAAACGAGAAACGCAGGTTCGGCGTCGTGCCGGAATCCGTGGCGGGCGGATTGAGCATGTCCGGGTTTTGACGCTCGCGGATTGCATTGTGTGGGACGGGATCGGTACCGCCTATTCCAGGCGCCCGGCTTGGTTGAAGCACCTGATCGGTCGTCTGGGCCATCGCGACGGATGCGCTCGTGAGCACGCCGCCGGCAACGGCTGCCGTTGCCAGCATATCCCTGCGGGTGAGTTCACGCATGGGATTCCTCCATTGCTGTCTTACGGTTCATTGTCGTTGTGTGGTTCATTGGCAAAATCCTTATTGTACGGTTCAAAATCCTTGACTGCGCCACATACGTACATCCTGTGGTCCCGTGTTCATTCCGCCGGAGCCCCTGATGATTGGCCGGACCGGGAGGAAAGAGGCTCTCTGGTCAACTGTTCCTCGAGCCAAACGTCATGATGCTCCTTCGCCCAGTTGAGATCGACATCGCCGGTCGCCATGGCCTCGAAGGCGCCCTCCATTCCGAGTGTACCGATGTAGATATGAGCAATGATGACCGCGATGAACAGAATGGCGACTACGGCGTGGACGATCTGCGCGAGCTGCATGCCTGCGATATTCGTCACGTAGAACGGAAATATCAGCAGATATCCCGAGATAATGACGGCCACTCCGGCGCCCAAGGCAAACCAGAACACCAGCTTCTCGCCGGCATTGAAACGCCCCGATGGTGCGTGCTTCGATTTGATGAAGCCGCCACCCTGCTTGATCCAATCGATGTCGCCTTTTTGCGGAATGTTGTCCTTTAACCAGATCGCGACAATCAGCACGAGGCCGATGACGAACGAGACGCTGACGAAATTGTGGGTGTACTTGGCGAGTTGCGACTCGCTGCTGAACGCCTCGGGCCCGATCACTGGCAACAGCAAGATCTTGCCGAATGTGATGTTCAAGCCGGTCAGGCCGAGGACCACGAAGGATATCGCCGTCAGCCAATGCGAGAAACGCTCGAAGGGGTTGAAGCGTCGCACTTTCTGGCCGGAACGTCCCTTTGAAATCCGAATCCGCCCCATGATCAGATAGGCGGCAGCCAGAGCTGCGATCATGCCAAGGATCACGATCGCCCCGAGCCAGTGCAATAGAACCTCGTGGAAATAGTCCCATTGCCGCCCGGCGGGTTGCATCAGGACGCGTTCCCTCTCATTTGGCTGGGCGATCTCTCCCTCGATACGTGGCGATTGCTGAAGTAGTTTTTGCTCGTTGGCCACGCTCGCGGTCGGATTAGGCGCGCCGTCCGGGCCGAGTTGCTGTGCAGGCACCGGTGTTGCTGCGATCAACGTCAGGATTGCCGACGCGGCGATGATGATGGAGCAAATCCTGGCAAGATGCCTCATCATGGTCATTGTCCTGTTGCTCCGCATGTTGGTCTCGCGGTCGCTCCAACGCCGCTCAAACCGCAATGCCTTCGTGATAGGCGGTAGTCCAACCCCATGCGCCCGAACCGTAACCGCGCTTCATCACGCGCTCCTTGTAGATTTCGGCGATGATCGCGCCATCGCCCGCCAGCAGCGACTTGGTCGAGCACATCTCGGCGCAAATCGGCAGCTTGCCCTCGGCGAGGCGGTTGGCGCCGTATTTGGCGTATTCGGCCGGCGTCGAATCGTCCTCCGGTCCGCCGGCGCAATAGGTGCACTTGTCCATCTTGCCGCGCGAGCCGAAGTTGCCGACTTTCGGATATTGCGGCGCGCCGAACGGGCAGGCGTAGAAGCAGTAGCCGCAGCCGATGCAGAGGTCCTTGGAGTGCAGCACCACGCCGTCGGCGGTGGTGTAGAAGCACGACACCGGACAGACCGCGGAACATGGCGCATCGGTGCAATGCATGCAGGCCATCGACACCGAGCGTTCGCCGGGCTTGCCGTCATTGATGGTGACGACGCGGCGGCGATTGATGCCCCACGGCACTTCATGCTCGTTCTTGCAGGCCGTGACGCAGGCGTTGCACTCGATGCAGCGGTCGGCATCACAGAGAAATTTCACGCGAGCCATGATCGTTCTTCCTCAGGCTGCCCTGATCTGACAGAGCGTTGCTTTGGGTTCCTGCATGCCCGTGGCGGGATCGTAGCCATAGGTCGTCAGCGTGTTGACGCTCTCGCCAAGCACGATCGGATCTGAGCCCTTCGGGTACTTGCTGCGCAGATCGGCGCCTTCGTACCAGCCGGCAAAGTGGTAGGGCATCCAGGCGACGCCCTTGCCGACACGCTCGGTCACGAGCGCCTTGACCCGCGTCCGGGACTTGCTCTCGGCACCGGTGACCCAGACCCAGCCGCCGTCCCTGATGCCGCGTTCGGCGGCGTCCGCCGGATTGATCTCGACGTACATGTCCTGCTTCAATTCGGCGAGCCACTTGTTGGAGCGCGTCTCTTCGCCGCCGCCCTCATACTCGACAAGCCGGCCGGAACTCAGAATCAGCGGGAATTGCTTGACGATGGCTCTGTCCACGGCGGACTTCTGGACGGTAAAACCGATGTTGGGGACTCGAAAT
>Ga0137376_10003248_pt1 | contig 10081 bp, 10 predicted proteins | sample SagtaG_23_FD_104814 | JGI IMG/M metagenome (GOLD analysis project Ga0137376, IMG submission 104814) | Vadose zone soil microbial communities from Sagehorn Ranch, Mendocino, California, USA - Sage2_L_20_16 metaG | ecosystem: Environmental > Terrestrial > Soil > Vadose zone | place: USA... | reverse complement strand
ATTTCCAAGGGTACCGAGTGCGATCTTGCGTCGAGCCCGACCAGACTGAGGAGGATGTCTCACGGCTGTCCCTTCTGGCATCGCTGGCCCTGCGACTGGAAGGCGAATCGGCATGATATCCGGAGACCTGCCATGGTTCGGCGAGCCACGCCTATCAATGACTGGCCATTTCGGCCGCTATGGTGAGATCAAAGGAACGTTCACTTGTCTGGCGCCGTTTGCGGCGACCGCCGCTGGGTTGAAGCCAGCGATGGATGACTGGGTCCCGGTCGAACGACTGGATGCATATCTGGCAATGCTCAGGGACTTTGGACTCCATAGCTACGTGGACTGCTATTTCCAGCCGATCACGTCGCCAGCGGAGCTCATCGGAGTATCTGGCGCGGGTCACTTGACTACCACGCGATCACGCGCGCTGCCGCCAAGTATTCGGCCGTCAAGCGGCGAAGCGCATATCTTCCTCAGCCGTGATCGACACCATCTCGACGAGGCGGTTGGAACGGGTTGGTACCAACTCATCGTCGCGAACCAGGTCATTCTCAAGCCGCATATCGATTTCGTCTACATGGGATATTCGCTGGGCTATCCACGGTGTTGCGTCGAGCGTTTCGCAGAGGAGAACAATTGGTATAACGGCAGCAGCTACTACTTCGCGTTGACCCGCTCAAACGGCCTCGTGACCAGTCTGTGCAATACACTGGCGAAGCACACGCCTTACGCCTACGTCAACTACATTCCTTGCTCTTTTTCGTGTGAACCAACGATGGCGTCGGCGGCCGCGGTGCGGTCGATTCTCAAGGATGAGGATCCGGGCCTCACTGCCGCGATCGACATTTTCTTGCAGCGACCATTCCTGCATCTATCGGAGATCGAGTTGTATGTGTTTGACGGTACGTCGGACCGGGACGACCGGGTGCGCTATCGGGCCTGGCAACGCTTGCCTCCGACGGAAGCGAACACCAAGCTCGCTCAGCTGCTTAGCCGCGGCGATGAGTTAACGATCGAGAGTAACCTGATCCGTGTGTTCAAGCGCGGCGTCACGGTTGGATTGTATGCAGCACGCGGAGACGTTCGTTTGCCCCAGGCCCCATTCATATTCGCTGGAACTGCTGACGTCTCGCCCTGACTCAAAGCCGCAGAGGAGAACGACTCACCCTGGCGCAGTGGTAAGCTCGACCAGACCATGCTTAAGTAAATACGCGACGTAACGATTGGCTGTGGACATCTCGAGCGGGAGCTCGGCGATTCTCATCGGCTGGACCAGGCGGTCAAGAATGCTCCGGATAATTGCCGCCGACAAGAATCGCGGCGGCGCCGTGACCATTGCTGACGCAACGTCGGCGAGGGCGCGCCGCCTCACGTACGTGTCCGGCGTGAAATGCCGTGTCGGATGCGTGTAAAACACCTGGGTATGATCGTACCAATATATCGACGGGGCCGGCGGCTCCGGATTACTGGTTGAAAGACTGGTCAGGAGTGTCCACTGCTGTTCGTACTGAGCGATGACGTGAGACCAATCGAAATGCTCTCTAACCCGGGCATGCCCGGCCTCGCCCATCTGTCGCCGTCGAGGCGGGTCCTCGATCAAAGCAATCATGGCGCCGGTCAACAAGGCGATGTCGACGACGACGGCCTGACCGATTTCTTCGTACCAATCATAGCGATCCTCTAGAGGGGCCCGGCGAGAGACCTCGGAGAGTCCCGAGAGTGGCATCGCCGTGTCGATCAGCAATCCAGTCGTCTGGTCCACCACAATATCGCGATATCCGTTCCAATCAGACGCAATGACAGGAAGTCTGGAGGCCATGGCTTCGAGTAATACCAGGCCAAAGCTTTCCTGCAGGGAATCGGCCGGGCTGACGAAGACGTCAGCAGCAGACAACAAGTCAAGTCGCTGCCGTTCGGTGACGTTGACACGCACCGAGACATCCTCGTCCAGGCCGAGCTGAGCGATCCGGCGTCGGAGACGCGCCAGACTGTCCTCGTCACAGGACCCCGAGGCGCTCCCCGCTATGACCAAGCCTGCTGGATGACTGCTCCGTACCTCTCTGAACGCCGTCAGGAGCGGAAGTAGATCAGCCTTCATCCTATGATCGAGGCGACCCAGGTACAGAAAACGTGTTCGGTGCGGAGGCAGGCTTCCGCGATCTATGCTGACATCGCGTGGTTGCGAGGGGAAGGCCGCCAAGTCAACGCCCAAGGGAATGATCGGTAGACAGAGCTGCGGCGTGATGTCAAGTGAGGCCGCAGCGGACTGCAGCAATCGCATCAGAGTACTCTGAGCTCCGCGGGTTGTACAGACGATGGCATCGGATGCAGTTGGTCTCCCGATCAAAGTCAGCAGGAGATCGTTGTACGCTTCCATGGAACTCAGGTCGTGCGTCATCCCCAATACCGGCCATGGCTGTGAGCCACACATCCATCGAAGGTGGAGTCCGGCGAGAAGTGATGAATCCATGGTATGGATCACGGTCGGCCCTCTGTCATGAAGCGAGCTCCGTATGGCTGGCGCATTCAACAACTCGAGGCGTTCTCCCGACAAGTAGTCGTGACTTCTGGCGGTGTACTCCTCCCTCAGACTCGGCGGGGTGTAAACAATGATCCTAGTTTGACGTGAGCAGCACAGAACCGCCTGAACGAAGCCGGCACTGGCAACGCTGCGACCGAAGTAAGGGTGCGGAGCCGACCCTCCGGCGTGCGGATTCTCTGGCAGGTCTGTGAAGATAATATTCATGGTCGTTGGTGGCCGGCAGGCGGCGACCGCTACTGAGACAGTGGCACCCAGGATGTGCCAACGGCAGTAGGAGACGAGCGAGGTTGGCTCACACGCGGTCTTCGCGGCCCGTACTCAGGTAGCGGCGCGGTGTTCAGATGCAAGGAAGCGTAACGTTTCATCGTAAAGCGACTGCAGCCCGTTGAAGTAGTCGTCCCATTGTGCACTCGCACGGCGGCTGAAATACAGGTCGACGGCTGGGAGGGATACCTTGCGATCGGCGATGTGATGGACCATCAACTCAACGATTGCTGGATTGGCACCATGTCGGGAGTTGACCGTGGTCGCCAATGTGACAAACAGGCGCTCCACTCTCGTTCTCTCCGTGGCCGACCGCGGCAGCACGCCGACATGCCGCTCCGTGGGCGTGCGATCAAGACCACGGTAGCAATGTCCCTCGCAGCTGGTATAGGTGACGAGACCGTATCGACGCACCAGCAGAAGAACAAGGGCACGGACGCCGGGCTCGAGCGACAACTCGAACTTCGAATGGTGAGGAGTCAGTGATGGTCCGTTCAAGCAGGTCGGGCTCCCCGAGTCATTGATGTTTCCGTAGGCCGAACAACTAAATGCGACAGTTTCGTGGGTGCCCGGGGCGTCTTGGCTCCGCCATTTCAGCAGGAACGTCTGAATTCCCTCCATCATGTTGACATCGCGGGGAGCACGATAGCTGACCATAGCGCCACCATTTTTGGAGCCGGCTACTAATCTGACTCGGCCACGCCAACCCGCGCCATTTCTGGCCACGAGTCCCGCGCCAGCGATCATCGCTCACCCGCGGCCTGTCAGTCGGGTATGTGCTCGAACGCAGTCAGTATAATATATGGCGGCGCGACGGCGCGACGATCGGAATTATCGGCCGTGCCACGAGCGAGACCGCGTCGCCTCCGAAGATTCATGTCCGTCGCATTCAACCAGGCTGTCAGGAGTCGTGTCGCATGCGTATTCTTGGGATCAGTGGCGGCTTTGGCCATGATGCTGCCGCCTGTCTTCTGGTCGATGGGAAGATGATCGCGGCTGCGGAAGAAGAACGGTTCACGCGAATTAAAACTGCCCCAGGGAGCGTCCCAATTCAGTCGACACTGTATTGTCTTTCGGCGGGCAAGTGTGAGCTGTCCGACATCGACCTTGTCGCGGTGGGCTGGGACCCGAATCTCGATCCTTCAGCGGAGTATCTGCCCCAAACCTTCTGGCGGTTCTATAGCCACGAAATGTGGTCCCGCACCAGGATCCCTCCGTTCAAGTACATCCCTCACCACCTGGCACATGCGGCATCGGCATTCTTCGGTTCAGGCTATCGTGATGCCGCCATCATCGTCCTTGACGGCAACGGAGAGAACGTCTCGACGACTTTGGCCACCGGGCACGGAACGGAGATCAGCATTCACCAGCAGTTTGGGATCACAAACTCACTCGGGCAGTTCTATACGAAGGCCTCTGAATTCGCTGGACTGGGGACACATGGCGAAGGGAAGCTGATGGGACTCTCCGCCTTTGGCGAACCCAGGTACGACTTCCCGATCCGTTTGACAAATGGCGGGTACGAGATCGACTTGCCAAATGTCGATGCCCTTTCGGCTGCTGAACGCTTTGCCAGGCTTGGCGAATCCTGGCACAGCCAGTTTGCCGAGATCGTCGGCGCCGCCAATCAAAGACGACACTACTGGGATGTGGGGCAGTCCGGAGTGGCCGCCGCCTGTGAGCTGACGCCGAGAGAACGTGATTTCGCCGCCTCGGTGCAGGCGTGCTTGACAGAGACCATCCTTCACTTGGTCCGTGTCTTGGTGGGGTCAACGGGCAAGAGGGACGTGGTGCTGGCCGGTGGCGTTGGGCTCAACTGCAACGCCAATGGGGCCATTCTCAGATCGGGGCTGGTCGATAACTTGTACATTTTTCCTGCGGCTCACGACGCAGGCGTTGCGGTCGGGGCGGCATTTCAGGCAGCTGCCGAGCATAATGAGCTTTCCGCGATACCCGTCGATCAGGCATACTGGGGACCATGTTTCGGCGACGAGTCGATAAAGAAGCTGCTCGATGATTTCAATCTGCGACATGACAGCTATACCGATGTCACTCCGATCGTGGCTGAGGCGCTATCAATGGACAAGGTCGTCGGATGGTTTCAAGGACGCATGGAACTCGGCCCACGGGCGCTGGGCAATAGGTCGATTCTTGCCAGTCCGTCTGGAACGGACATTCGCGACCGGGTCAACTCAATCAAAAGGCGCGAGGAGTGGCGTCCGCTCTCACCTTCAATTCGTCAGCACTGGTCGGCGCGACTGCTCGAGCACGGGCACGCGTCGCCATTCATGCTGGTGTTCGATCGAGTGAGGGCCGAGTATCAAGAGCGGCTTGCTGGCGTTGTACACGTGGATGGCACCTGTCGGGCCCAATCTGTGTGTCGCGAGACCAACGAGCTCTATTGGCGTCTGCTGTCGTGCTTTGAAGAGGCCACCGGCGTACCGGCGCTGCTGAATACTTCGTTCAACGTCGGTCACGAGCCCATCGTCTGTACGCCATTGGATGCGATTCGAACGTTCTTCGCATCCGGCATCGATGTCTTGTGCATGGGCAACCACGTCCTCACGAAGTGATGGCGCCGATCGTATCGTCAGCGGCGCATGCAAGAGCGGGTCGTTATCGTCGCCTCTTGGCAGGCCGGCCTGCGCGGGAGCGATGGAACGGCTCCTGATTAAATCGCGCCTGGTCAGGCTGATTGAGGATCATTACGTCGTTCACTTCACCGGCGCACCTCAAATCGAGCCGATCAATCACCCTGTCAGTGTTCCGGTTCACGACGATGATCGCCGTCGTATCCCGCTTGGCCCGGGTATTCCGATCCGCATTCACCGGGGTCCAGCCACAGAACATCAGGTGATCCCAGATCGCGAGGCCGCGAAGCCATGGCTTGAACTGCCAACGGGTGCGACGCGCGTTGCCGCAGACCCCGCCACGATCTGATGCGAGGCTCAGATACTCGTGGCGTTCTTTCCAAATGTCGTGTGCCGCCAGACCCTGGAGCTGAAACTTCTTCGTGACGACACGTGTAAGCGGGTCGATCAAGAGAAGTTCACTGCGACGGCGGTTGCCTGCTCCGGTGCGAGCGTTGATATTGCTGGCGATGACATAAACCGTGCGGCCATCGTACCGGATCGTGTTGTAGTGGTTGATGTCGCCACGGACCGCTGAGCCAGGCTCCGTACTCTTGCCAAGAGGCGCATAGCTCGTTGAGGCGGCGGTCTGCCGGTTGAGGATCAACAGCGAATTGTAATAGGTATTAGTAGCCCAGATGTCGCCGCCAATCCGACAAATCTGGTGCACGTCCGCCAGCGCTCTGGATCGAAACCAGACATCCTTGAACGCAAGCCTGTTATCGAAGCGCAGGATTGATTCGCCCCGTGGATTCAGCACGCCGCCGACGTGGCTGTTCCGGCACCCGACGTAGAGGCAACGCTCGTCCCAAGTACAACCGAAGAAAAGACCTCCTTTGGACCAGATCGGTCTGAGGCCGAAGAAGCCCTGCGCCTCGGTGAACGAAACTCTCAGCAGATGATAGCTGGTGGTGATCACCAGATCTGCCACGTCGTCGGTGCAGCCGAGCGCCGGCGGACGTGGGCTTGCGATCTCAGGATCGGTTCGAGCGAGCGCGCCCCGGCGCGGGCGCGGCTCGCGAATCAGGCTCGTCGTCAACTCGTCAGCGTCGACGACTGGCGCGGCGGGCTACTAGAGGGAGTTGCGCCGATTCGGGCCGTTGCGGTGGACTTCAGATCCGCGCGAACTCGTCGCTGAATATGACGGATTAAACGCTGATGATCTGGACAATAGATGTCCGGATTCATGAACCCGGTCTCCGCGTGGTAGCGATGAGGGAGGTATCCGCCGCCGCAAATATTGACGAGAGGACACTGTTGGCACGTGTCACACAGCGCGGCCAGACCCTGTTGACGGGCCAGAATCGACGGGCAATTCAACGCCTCGTCAAAGCTGTGGTCGAAAACGTTGAGCCCGATCGAGGGCGCGCCTTGATATGTCGCCTTCAGCGTATCGACGCCTTCCAAGGCGCCATTCGTCTCGATCACGACGAAGTCGATCTCGCTAAGGCCGAAGTTCTCAACCGACGAACGTGCTCCAAGCATCAAACGGATGAGATCGTAGAATTTGCGGATGCGTACCGTGACCGGCCTGGTCTCGTACCACTCGTCGAAAACCGGGATCAGCCAATCCGCGTAAGGTGTTTGAGCGGTATGTGGCGGCCTGCCGGGCGGGGGAGCGTCATAGTTCCCCAACGGATAGTTGAAGTCGATACTTGGCGGATTGAAGCGCAACAGGTGGTGGAAGACCTCGAGCGGATCGGCTTCCAGGCAGATCGTACAGAGAAAACCGGCAAATACCCGGCGATCGGTGGCGAGCAGAATTTCAATGCCTTGTTCGACTCGATCATAGGTGGCGAGATCCCGGTGATCGCGCCGATGAATGTTATTGACCCACTTTGGACCATCTAAACTGATGCCGATCGTCGCCCCGTACTGTTGACAGATCTCGATCAGGTCGCCGGTGATCAAGATGCCGTTGGATTGGATACCAAAGGAGACTGTGGCGACTTCGCCAACAACCTCTTTCATGGTTTGCATGAACCGGCGTAAGTAGCGAGGACCAGCCAACAAAGGCTCGCCGCCATGCAGGATGATGTGAGTCGCGAGTTTCCCGTGATGGACCAGATGCTCGCGAATACGCTGGGCAGTTTGGCGGACGACCGGCTCGGACATGAGCTTGGGTTGATTACGCCAACTCTGGTCGGCCGCGTGGTACATATAGCAGTAATCGCAATCGATGTTACACCGGCTATGTACCTTGCACAGGAATGTGTGAAATGGGACCATGACAGCCTGCGCGGAAGAGACGTTCACCACTGACGGCTTGTCGTCGGTCTGGTCGCTACGTGCTCTTGTTCGTACGTTCGGCAAAGTATTCGAGATCTATGATATGCCACGTGAGCGGCGTCCAGCAAGTGGAATACGTTGCCATACTCATGGAACCGACGACTAAGCCACGAGGTCGGCGCATCGCTGATGGAGTGGCAGTTGGCCTGCCCGTGGTACGAACGCGAATGTCACCTTGAGCGGAAGGTGTGGCCGACGCCTCGCGTAACGGCTCCGGTTGAGCGAATCGGGCCGCTTCGTCAAGAGGGGTAAAGGAACGCAAAGGCGCAAAACGAGGCGCGCGACCCCAACGACGGGTTGGCCCATCGGAAGATCGCACAGCGCCCGGACCTGCGATGTTGCCGTCTAGAAGCTATTGCCAAAGGAACTGTGTGACGAATGGGCCGTGACAATGAACTTGCTCTTCGACTCATCGCGCACTTGCGTCATTGCTTCACCCAGGACGCTGCCCTCGAGACTTTCTAAAGAGACTCCGTCGAGGTCCAAAGGCAGGACGGGCGTATCCGAATCCTCCAACGCGACTCCAACTGTCAGCTTGTCGGTTTCGTTCTGCTTCATCGTATTCCCCCTCAGTTCGGATGATGTGGTGTAGAAGGTGCGCATGGCCGTCTTTGCGAGGGAATATTACTCGCAGTCGAACGATCTGTCAAACAGGATGCCGCGTGCGCGACAACAGAGGACGGTGAGCGTCGTCACGCGTTAACGGTGGACGCAACTCAGTTACTAACAGCTACCGGGAATTTTGACGGATTAGCTACAATTGCTCGCAGAAACCATTTTTGCTTCCGACACCTCAATGGTCGTTGGACTACAGGATCTATTTCATCGATGCAGTATTGCACCTGTTGAACGACTCGCTATTGCAGCGGCGCTTCCGATGCTCGTTTGCTTTGGTATCAACAGCGGGATCCTTCGCGAGTACTCGGTGGCTCGGAGTTTCGAACGGTCAAGTCGCTACTTCGGTCTTTAATGGGATGCGAGCCTAAGCTGTGGGCGACGCCGTGGGGCGAACCGCTCGCAGCGTTACTCAACAGGCGTAGCAACGACGTTAGACCCGCCGCAGCAGCGCTCAACGGGCTTGAAAACGCAAACCGGCTAGGCCGGCCGCTTATGGAGATGCTCGGCGATTTCACGCATATGCATCTGAATCGGATTTTTCGCGTTGGTGTGGATTGTGAGCGGCTCGCCATAGCCCTCCCAAAGCGTGGTGCTGACAGCCTTCGGTCTTGCTCCATGCTGCGGGTGACAACAGAGTCCTCATCCGAAACGTGACCGCCACGACGCCGTCGCTTGCGATGATCGGTTTCGTCGGATCGATTATGCGGTTGTACGGGTGGATGCTGAGGCGGTCGGCAGTGGTGGGGCCGGACCGAGCGATCGCTGGTTTCACACCAGCTGCTCGGCGCTGTGTAGGGCACCGTGCGCTCTTGTCGTCTTTCCGTTTTGAGACGACGCTGCGACCCGCGTTGCGGTAAGCGCGCGAAGTTCCGGGCCTCCAATCTCCTGCTTATCAATCAACAACCGCGCCACCGTTCCCCTTGCCTGTGATGATCTGCACGACCGCACCTCTCTTGCGACGCTGCCAGGTCTGCAGGAACATGCGAAGTTTCGATCCTGCATCCATAGCGGTGCGGCCGTGAAGGTCCAACTCGCCGTCGACTGAGGCGTCGAGCAGGGGATCCCCGGAATCGAACACCGGCTGACGCGGCCCCTTGCGCCTACTCACGTTGACCTCCTCGTCTCACCAAACGTATGCCCGCACTTTTCCACTCACACAACGGACGATGCCCATTCAGGCTGCGCCAACAGGTGGCGTCACTCCCTTCTGTTGATCACAATCAAATCGCTCTCACCCTGGTCCTTCACCCAGGACAGAACATCCTCCCAGTACTTGATATGCCTCACCGCATCCGCCTCGGCTGGCGTGCCCCCAACCCGCTGGCGCTGCTCGTGTAGCTCGGCGCAGGTACGCCTTAGGATCTGGACCAAGCCCCGCCGCTCTACGACCAGCGCCTCCACCGGAGGCGACGGCGTGGTGCTCCCGAGTAGCGCTTCCATCTCAAGGAGCGCGCGAGGTATCCGGTTCACGAGTCGGAAGGTCGCAACGGGGTGTGACAATGCCCGATGCCGTTCGCCCCGCTGAGCGCGGTCTCTCACCTCGCCATTGTCACTAGGCGCCCGTATGATTGACCCGGTCACGGAGGGAAGGGTAAATGCCGTCTAAATCACTTTGTTTGCTCGCTGCCTTGACGATGTTTGCCCTGCCCCTTGCGGCGCAGCACCGTGGGGGCGGGTCTCGTGGCGGCGGGCACTCCTCGCACCCTCGAGCGTACTCAGGCAGCCCGCGCTCCCACACTACACCGCACCT
>Ga0137376_10003247_pt1 | contig 10081 bp, 11 predicted proteins | sample SagtaG_23_FD_104814 | JGI IMG/M metagenome (GOLD analysis project Ga0137376, IMG submission 104814) | Vadose zone soil microbial communities from Sagehorn Ranch, Mendocino, California, USA - Sage2_L_20_16 metaG | ecosystem: Environmental > Terrestrial > Soil > Vadose zone | place: USA... | reverse complement strand
GTTGTTCCACGTCCGCACCGGAAAGGATGGTAGATAGGTCTCTTCCCAACAGGGAGGCAATGCATACCGGTACGTCTTCGGCTTTGCTAGTTGACCGATGCTCTATGGCCAAGTATATGACCCTGAATGGTGACCAGCCTTGTCGCATATTGCGCATCATGCCCACGGATGGTAGTTGCGCCCCGAGCTCCAGCATCACGCCAGTGTCGTGAAGTAGAGTCCGTTCCTCCGCCTGGATCTCGGTTGTGCGTTCGTTGACACGTCGTGGCGCACTCCTACTGCGATCGTATTTCTGGTACAAGAAAGGTCCGTCGCTCATCTGGAAGTACAGAGGGCTGGCGTTATGCGCCTCACTTGCTAGTGTTGCCTCCTGTAGAGTCCATAAGCGCTTCATCCAGCCACTGCATAGGATGCGTAACCCCAGTTCCAAAAACGACGCCGTAGCAGATTCGACGATCTCGAGTTCCCGATCGAGAACCAAGACTGCATCTGCTTCGTTGAAAGTCTTCCCTAGGAGCTGGATGGCTTTCTTACGGTACGCTTTTGCGCTTGGATTGACGGGTATGCAAAGTGTATCTAGCCAAAGTGCAACTGGCAAGTCAGCTGATTCAGAGGTTGATGCAAGATTGTGTACGCGGTCTAGCTCGGTTGCATGATCCCGTAATCGGCGAAGCTGGCATCTAGGAAGTGCGTTTGTGTGCGGGTTTCCGAGCCCATCGGCCCCTTATAAAAGATCAGTGGAGGAAGGAGAAGACCAAAATAGATAGTACGTACAAACATGAGAGAACGCGATGTATGGGTAGTTGTCTTCCACAACCACTCGCAACTCCAACTGCTCAGTAATACACAGTTTCGGAACCTTGTCCTGTGACAACGCACTGACCAAAAGATTGGTTGGTACATCCACAAAGTTGCAAGTGCATCCGTCCTGCACATGCCTCGTAACGTAAGTCGTCTCATCTGTCTGATATGCATTGCAAATGACGTCCCCACAGCCAGAATGATCCCTGATTCTCGGACGACTGAGGAGGGATGCAAAGGCCAGGTCGGCAGGTGCTAGTAGGTCAATCTCGCTCGCGCACCAGCCTTGTTCTGCGAGTTTTGTCTGTGCTATATCGGACAATTGGTCCAATCCCTCGCATTCCCGACTGGTCCAGTCCACGCTTTTCAAGATCCTGTTGTGACTCCATCCATTCTCATCGGTTACCATAAATCCGGGCATATATACGTGTAAAAGCAGGTGTAGAGCGACGATTCGGGCGGTGATGTCGAGAGAGTGCAGGACACGACATTCGGTGTATGTATACTCGAATGCCCGGGAACCATCCTCGGTGAGCTCCTCGGAAAGCATCAAAACTGCGTGTCGCGCGATCGATAGAATTTGTTCCATGAACGCACGATCGCCTGCTCGATTCTTCTTCACTGCAGCCGCGAACCATTTCCCCGGTAAGCCGTTTAGCTTCGCAGTGGAGATAGATCCATTGTCAACAATGAACTCTGCTCCGACATCAATCTCGAGTCCGCATAAAGCGGAGACTTCCGTGAGGACGCCAAAGAAGAGCCAAGCTTGCAAGAACGCAATTTTGTCACTGGCAGTGACTGGGATTCCATCGGCACGCGACAGTATCGCCGGTTGGGCTTGTCTCGTGTGGTTAGAAAGGTCTGCCAGGCTCATTCCGTCATGGCAAATGCCTGGTGGACAGAGGACATGGCATTTCTGGTCCTTTGTGTGTATGATCCAACCGCGGCGCTCTGGATATGTCCAGAACCCTTTCCCATCATAAGGCGTGGACATACAGAGGTATGGAGTTGTGAACGGGGTGAATTCTGGACGGGGAGGCATGTTTGCGGAGACGTTAGGCATGGTCAGACACCAATCGATCCTTGACTCAGTACTGCTTCGGAAACAATCAGTGCCATTGTCTGGTGCATTATATTTGACCCACATATTATTCTGATTATGTGAGGGAGTAACTTGGGAGAGGCAAGTCCCCCCAAAAGAGGTTGAAAGCCCCCGAGAGTCGAGTTTAGTCGCATAGGCAACGGATCGTTGCGAGAGAGTGCTCACATAAGAAGGCTGTTATAATGCGCCTCCAGATAGAGGAAAGAAATTGGAACAACATGATACTGTTGTCGGTGACCTGGGAAGTACTAGTTGATAAATACTTATGCAGGAGAGAGAGCTGTTCATGGATCGGGAGCTCAGTATCCTCATGCTCGGATGTTGAAATAGCGTGGCTATGCGAACTTCCGAGTCCCAGGTGAAAGCGGCCTCGTTGTTCTAATAACCTACAAGGTGAGCGCTGCTGATAATTAATAACACCACTGGATGCTCACCACGTCCGAAACGTAGTACATGCGGCTTTAAGCTTGTCACGTTTGTTACACTTTACTAGTGCGTCCAAAACGCATGCTGATGCTACCATGCCTCCTAGGGCCAACATGCCTCGTCGTGAAACACTAACTGCTCATTTCATCGACTATTCGCTGCTCACATCCGAGAACAGCACATCCTGCTAAAGGCTAACGCTGACAAAGTTAGCCAAGCCTCCAAATCCAGTCGAAGCGATGTCTTTCCCACTGAATATTCTTGTGGGCGTCCTCGCCATATTCATTACAGCACTTGCGACTTTGTTAATCTTTCCATATGCCTTTGCAAGTGTAGCGAAGTCGCCAAAGAAGCTAGAACCAAAGGAACCCAAACGCCGTACGACAAAAGACCCCCATTCATTCATCACAGATCTTGGGAGCGGAGATCACACCAACGAACAGTCCATAAGATCCAGTGAGGTTCCCCACGTACGTGATCGCCTGGTCGCGAATGATACTTTAAACACCCCTGGAATTCAGTCGGTGATCGTTCTCGACGTTCCTCTTGCCTCCCTCGATGGTTCCATCATCAAGCTTGGAGAAAGGGCAATACCTGGGCATTTCCGTCTCATTGACTGCAATGCATTTCTCGACTTCCACCTTCTCCGTGTCGTTCAGTACGCAAAATTTCTTCCCAAAGAGTTGTCTTACGCTGCTATTTCCTACCCCTGGCGAGACCTACAGCTTTCTGAGGGCACTCATCTTTCCTTGGGATGCTTTGGAGTGCACGGAGCCGAGGAGGCGGATCCGATCACCGTTGGTGTTCTGCGCACTGCATGCATAGCAGCCTGCAAGTTCGGCGCATCCTTGTTATGGCTCGATCGCCTGTGTATGATTCAGTCCAGTAAACCCGACAAAAGTTGGCAGATCACACGCATGTCCACGGTGTACGCTCACGCAAATCCGTGTCTTGTCCTCCCTGGAGGACTCGTCCGCCTCGCACACTTGAACGAACCAACGACATGGATCGACCGCGCATGGACTTTGCAGGAAGCGGCGGCCAACCCGATTCGCGAGGCAGTCAAATGCGTGTACGCATTCCCCCACACCACGTTCCCCGATTTCGCCCGCAACCTTCCAAACTTCAGCAACTATTCTGCATCGTTCCGTAGTAATCTCACCGAGTCCGACTACCAGATTTTCATGCAGCACATTATTGAGCCTGGGCATTCTGCGGCTTGCGACCTGCTTGACTTCATCTTACACATCCACTGGATGTCAGAAACTTTCGATTTCGCTGATCCTGTGCTCTCGAAGGACTACTGCAACCTACCTGTCCGTATGATATCAGTACCAGCCGCGAGTTTGCTCAGGCAGGCCCTCAAAGTGGACCGGAGTGTCAACCGTCAACTCCTCTGGATGTCGGCGTTCGTGCGCACTTCGTCTCGTCCAGTGGACATGATCTTTAGTTTCATGGGCCTCGTGGGTGCACAGCTCCAAGTCGCTGACTTCGGTGTGAACGACCGCAAAGGGGCCACTATCAAGCTTATCCAAACGCTTCTCGGGCGGGGCGAACCTGCTGTATGGCTTTTCATCGCGCCGGAACTGCCCCCCTCCCCTGAATTATCCATCTTGCCTGTATTTCCAGAAACATCTGTCAGTGGCCGGGCCATGATCCGCACGTCCGAAGGCCTCAAGCTCGCATTCGAAGAGATTGGCTTGAAGGAGCCATGGAGGGCGCATGGTGCCCCGAAAGGCGTCATGTCTGACGATGGCTACTTCACGTTCTCCGCCAAGGGTGCGCCTGCACTTGGAGGTATGTGTTTCGTTTGGTAGTAGTGGGTGCCGACCTACAATTTGACATGCATCCGCTAAAAGTCGAACACGCCTGGGCGATCATGATAGGACGGAAGAAAGAACATAACCGGGACCCAGCTACCGGCCGCATTTCGGTGTGGGGCCATGATAAGCCCTTTCCGGTGATTGTTGAGCTCGTCTTGATGTTTGTCGAGAAACACGGATGCGATGCCGAAGGCAAAGAATTGTATCATCGCACTGGGATGGAGAACCTAGTCGACGAAAGAAAGACTGCTCGTTGGTCTTGGGTCGAGCGGGAGTTCAGTGTTGGAGGCCCTGGAAAAGGTGGCAGAGTCCGCTTCGGTGTCGAGGAAGCGGGGCCTATGCCCATCAATGGTGGCAACACCGGTGACATGCCATCCTGAGGTCATTACATGGCAGCTTTTGATACTATGGATAGAATTCTATATTCTTAACTTCCATCGGACGGAAAAGAGGACAAGAACACCATTCCATGGAGCTGGGGCCACCAAACTGGTAATACATGTGTATACCTTGTAGCTTAGCAAATATTAATGGTCAGGCTGCTCGCCTTCTATTCCCAGTGTGTAAATGTATACGGCCCATGCATACTCCAAGACTGCCTTCTGCTGCCCCCATACTCGTGCCAACGCTTCTTTGTATGTGAGCAAATGCGTCGTGTAATCCAACTCACTTGGCGAGAGCTTCTTAAGGCGTCAGCCTCTGTCTAATGCATTAGAATTGGATAAAATCATTTGTAAGTCGGAGGTAATTTGAGTAAACCTTGTTTGCGCAGCGACTGAAAGACATGATGCGTGTCTTCGACAAAGGAGCACTATGCTGCCACAGCAGCGCGTCGCTCCCACCATCAACCACCTCCCGCACATGTGTGCCTTTTCCATCTTGCGGGTCTTGGGCGAAGCGCCGTCACCTGCGGGGACTACCTCCTCGTCTGTCTCTGTGAAGTCCTTTTCGGCGCCCTGTCTTGAATTGTCGAAGGGCGTGATGCCGCTATCGTCTATGATCATGACGACGGCAGATCACATAGTTGTGTATCAATGTAAGTACATGAGACATCATCGAGCCTCTTGAAGCTTGAGCCGGAACTCCAACGTCTCGTCATCCTTCTGTTCTTATCCACAATGGGTTTAAAAGATGCGACTATGTTGTACCCGACATCCGACACATGGCTAGAACAAAGGAACACTTGCAAACAGAATTCGCACATCCAGAAACTTCAAATGATGTACTGGGAGCTGTCGCGGATTGGTACTGCAATTACAAACGGACCAAAATGTTATCGAAGGACTACGAGCAGCTTGGAGTGCTCAAAAAGACAGGCAGAACTGGAACAGCGGCTGGCAGCGGAAAAGGCATGCAGCAACAGGCGCCATCGACCTACTTTACTTGGACGACATTATGAGGGACATTCGACTACTCAAGAGGAGATTGAGAATGTGATAGAGGCATACCCGATGGAATCAAACTGACATTATTTAATGGAGAGAAAATACGAAGCTGATAACGAGGATGTAATAACATAAGTAACTCATACTATCGTTAGTGACTGCCTAATAAATAGTTCTTCCTCTAAAAAATGATGATTACCGTCACTTGAATGAAGGTAAATATAGGGCAGTTGTTTCCGGAGAATGTGAAGAACTTGATCCCAGCTGTAGTCAGGGCACGTATACACCACAGGCTTTCCATCAGGTCCGACAATCTGCCTTGTGGTTGCACCACACTCGCACGATGGGGCATTTTCACAAGAAAGTTCGTTGCGCGAATAATGACGATATGAAAATAACCGCAAGCATCTGCTGACGAGCAATTGTGTTCCATCTGGTAAGTTGTCGAAGCGGAAGTGATCGGCAATGTTTTGCTTTTCGACCCTTTCCTCCTGAGGGCATTCTTGCACGTAATGGAGGCAGGGATTGACCATTGATTCCACTGCAGGTGACGATTTGTTGAACGTGATCACTTCCACGCAGCTTCTGCTATTAAGTTTGGGCTTTTGGTGGGCTAATGGAATATGGAATGATTGGAATCAATAGCCCACCTCAACTTTTGTAGTAATCGTGGAGGAACAGGAGTGCTGGCTGGTATGATGCAGATTGTGACAGCGACCCCTAATCGTAACATTTGTAAAACGCTCTGAGAATAAACAGTTCGCACAGTTTTGTGCTATCAACCTTCCACCCCTATCTGGGAATACCCATATTGCAATTTTACTATGTTGGGCAGAGTACCTGATTTATCAAGAAGAAAATCAACGACTGTGGGGTAGAATTTGGAGGCTTCCATACATGAGAATTTCATTCTGTACCTGCCACCAGTAAGGGGATAAGCAGGAAAATGGTGTACTGGGACTCTTGAGTGACTCCTGTATTGCTGCAACAGGGTTTTCTAGAAATGCTGGAATATTAGTGAACATATCCTAAGAGTTGGACTATGATCATCTCGTACCTGACTGGAGAAAAGCTTTTCGTACGTAGAGTCATCTGCAAGCACAATATGCCCGCAAACACGGTACCTGGATGAGTTGATTAGGGTTCAAACGGCTATGTTACGCGTTAACGCGTTAACCCCGTGATCGTGCCGCGCCCGCGTTTGTCCAAATCTCGAGCGACCATCTTGCAACTTCGCATCCAGTCAACCACAGCATCACGTTGACGGTTGCTGAGTGCTCCCACCATCAACCACATGTCTGCGGGTCTTGGCGAAGCACCGTCACCTGCGAGGACTACCTTCTCGTCTCTGAACACCTTCAAGATCGTCCGCCACTTTCTTTTCGCCCATGTCAGCAAAGGCCCGTGATTTTCTGAAGCTCGGCGTACCATCTTGATCTCTATCCTGTTGCAACCCTTTTATTTCGGGCGTTAAGCCCGTTGTGGGAGGCACTGAATGGACTGCGGAGATGATTGATTTTTTGTCTTTCCGTTCGGAATCCCCGAGTGCCGCGGAAAGTGCTTGCAAACGAATCATCACCTCAGAGAGCTTATTGTCCATGTCCTCGGTCCGCTCTATCTCCAGGGACAATTGCTTCTCGTAGGATTTCTTCACCTCCTCAATCTTCCATCTGTTTCTTCACCGCCTCCTGCATCTCCGATGAGTGGTTTCTCTCTGCGTCTCCACCTCCTTCAGGACGCTTGGCGATGGCATTTGCAGTTGGAACAAACATTGTCAACAAGTTGCTCAACGCTGGACAAACTTTCTATTTTTTCGTTACGACAGTGAAATTCTGATACATTGTGCGCTTAACACATCGCGATTTGGTTTGGATGCCAATTCTCGCAACCAGAGACCTTGAAAGCACCCGACACTGCTTGGCCGCCAAGACCCAAGCCGATACCTTTATAAATATTTCGGATGCCAAGCCAAAGCCAATCTAATTCTTTTGCCCTTGTTATGATTTAATACATGATGTGTATAATACTGCTAATTACGTCGCGAAGCCTGCACCCAATAAACGCGGTTCATTAAACCTGAAGATATGCCTAGCAAGCGTATGGCAAAATCCAATGAATGAATGGGAATGTAAAAGTATATGTTAAGTTGCAACGAATGTCTGAATGCAATGTCCTGCACGTTAAAAGAACAAGTAATCGAGACGAGTAAGCTATGGAGAGAGAGGTGCTGTGTCCACACAACATGCTAAAGGAAGGATTGTGCGCTATGAACAAACCAAAATGTTATAATAAGAATAGGAAAAAAAAGAAAACGTCAGGTCCAAGTTCAAAAAATATTATCCAGCGGGTAATTCAGAAGCACTGGATTGCGAGTTTTTCATAAAACTCTTCTGTGCTTCCACATCTAATTGTTCGACGTTCTCTGGGTCGTCTAAACTTGGCGGGCTTGCTGTATTTCCATTTACGTTCTGTAGTCCGACAGCATCGTTGTCCTTGGGCTTCTTGTCCCACTTGACGTTTCCGCCAAAGGTTGACAGCGAGGGAAACGTAAACTCCGCCTGACTTTCCGAGTCTGGAGAGTCTTTGCTGTCCCCCGTTGGACTGGAACGAAGTGTTCTGCTCCTCGACTTGCCTAGTTTGAGGGTTCCTGGCCGCTTCAGGATCGCATCCGCCAATACCTCGCTGACCTCGCTTTCATCGTCATCCGAGCTCTCATCGCATCCGCCACCTTCCTGCAAATAACCATCCTCTTCTTCCGCGCCAATTCCAGCCCAGCCTCCCATATGCATCTTCCCGCGCATCCTTCGTCTCCCGCGGTCCACAGCTAGGTTCGCACTATCTGGAGATAGGGACCCGATCGATGGAGATGAATCAGGAGCGGATGGTGGACCCGAGTGAGCACCCTCTGAACTTGGCCCTGCACTTCCATTAGGAGAGAACACTGACATCAGATTTGCTGGTTGCGATGCTGAAAACGTGAATGAATGTGGGTGTTGTTGATTTTGTGTGGAAAAGTGTGGATAGCTATGGTGGCTTCCACCGATGGGCGCATATGAGTAATACATAGGGGAATGCACCATAGGGATGGGCGAAAACAACCCTGATGACGGAGGGGTGATGTGAAGAGATGATGGTTGAGTTTGGGATGGCAAGGGTAGGTGGTACCCATTCTTCGCGGGACTTGCATTGGCACTAGACGAGGCAGTACTGTTGCTTGATGAAGCTTTTCCATTCGGCAGTGGAGCTGGCGAGGACGCTGAAGGCACTGAAGAGAAGGAGGCCGCGATGGTTTGCAATTGGTGTGATAAATAGTTGACCTGATTTTGTAGCTGTAATAGAAGCACAAGTCAGTATGGCGAACGTCGAGCGTAGAAATAGGAGCACCTCGAGCTCCCTTCTCCTCCAACTGGTGCTTTCCCAACGCATAAATTCCAACTCCTTTGCATACCTCTCCAGGTCAGACTTCATCTGAGCTTCTCTCTGCCGCGCAGCTTCTAGTGCACCTCGTAGAGACGCCAGCTGCGTTTGAACTGTGACCGGGGGTGGCGGAGTATTTGTGCCAGACGATGGTGTGGGGGCACGGCCAGGGGTGGGAACATTCCGCGTCGCGTGAAAGCCATTCGCTACCACCATGTTGTCCACACCGGGTACACGGCGAGGCGAACGAGAAATCACGTTGGACGGCGGTTGCAAGAGCGAATGACCCTCCTCCGAACGAGTGACCGGGGCGGGTATTGCCGGACCCTGGGTGCTTATTGACGGTACATGTATCGGCGACGTATTGGGTGTAGAACTACTTTCGGAAGGTGGGGACGGGTGTGACGTGAAGGAGCGTTGCGGATGCGTGGCAGGGGAATCACGAGGTTTGTCTGGCGGCGGCGGAGCGTCGGTTCCAGGCTCGTGCACCGCCTCGTCCTCCTGTGTGCGAGTGCGACTAGTGGACGCAGAGCGTGAAGACTCGGGCGCAGATATATCCAGCTGTAAAGGAGCAGAATCCGGCGAAGGGGCAGCCTTGGTGTCGATATTTATTTTTGACCAAGCTTTCAGTTTTTTCCCATTTTTGAGAATATCCCTGAGAGGGTCCTTGCCTCTGCGGCGTCGCTCCTTGGACCTTGGATTCTTGGGCTTCTCGGAGGAGTCAGAAGGTTGCTTCGATTCGTCGGCGTCGGAGGTCTGGAGTGGAACGAGCATGGGGCCGGATCGGCTTATTTTTGCACGCCATAAGTACGCCGAGCCAGCGAGAAAAATGGCGGTTATAGCAGCAGCGAGGAAGTGGTTTTCGACGACGAGGACGGTGGCAAGCGCGTCCTTGTCGCCGTCAGACATGGCGACGGGAGAAAGAGGTACGATGAGCCAGTTATTTATGTTCAAACTCCGCCACTATTTTTAGTATGATGCGACTTGCACTCTTCCTATGTGGCGTTCTACCGCCAGAGCTTGGTCATTACTCAGACGTATTCCCTGCCTGGCTCGCCAATGCGTACAATAAGGATTCTTTTGTTTTAGACAGCTACGACGCAATGGCATTGCAACTGCCCAGCGAT
>Ga0137376_10003246_pt1 | contig 10081 bp, 6 predicted proteins | sample SagtaG_23_FD_104814 | JGI IMG/M metagenome (GOLD analysis project Ga0137376, IMG submission 104814) | Vadose zone soil microbial communities from Sagehorn Ranch, Mendocino, California, USA - Sage2_L_20_16 metaG | ecosystem: Environmental > Terrestrial > Soil > Vadose zone | place: USA... | reverse complement strand
GCGAAAGAAAGAAGGGATCACAGTGACGTTCACCATCGCACAACTCGTCATCGCAGCGATCGGCATTCTCGTGCTCATCGCGCTGTTCGCCGGCGGACGCTACCGCGTCGCGGGTGCGAACGAGGCGCTCGTCATCTCCGGCGCGCACGGCAGCAAGGTCCGCGACGCGAGCGGGAATGTCACGAGCTCCGACGATCACGGCGTCAAGGTCGTGGTCGGAGCGGGCACGTTCGTCTGGCCACTCGTCAACAAGGTCGGCCGGCTGCAGCTCACGGCGCGGCAGGTCGAGATCGGGCTCACCAACGAGAACGCAGCCGTGAGCAAGCAGGGTGTCGGCGTCCTCATCACCGGGCAGGCCATGTTCAAGATCGCGCGCGAGCCGGAGCGGCTGCGCGCGGCGGCCGAGCGATTCATCGGCGAACCGGAAAGTCAGATCGAGACGATGGTGAAGAACGTCCTCGAGGGATCGCTTCGCTCGATCGCCGGCACGCTCACCATCGAAGAGCTCATCACCGACCGCGATCGTTTCCAGCAGGCGGTGTCCGAAGCGGCTCGTGGCGACCTCGAAGCGAGCGGCATCCACATCGACGCGCTGACGATCACGAGCATCCGGGACACGAAGGGATACATCGAGCAGATCGGCGAGAAGAATCTCGCGAGCGTTCAACGCGACGCGCGGATCGCGAAAGCGAACGCGTCGCAGGAGGCCGCGGTCAAGGAGAACGAGGCGCAACGCGTGATCATCCAGGCCGAGCGCGATCGCGAGATCGCGCGTGCGGAGGCCCTCAAGGTGACCGCGAAGGCGCAGGCCGATGCCGAACAGTCAGGTCCGCTGGCGAAGGCGGAGGCGTCGCAGGCCGTGGTCCAACAGCAGACGGAGCTCGCGGAGCTCGAGGCGGCGCGACGCGAGAAGGAGCTCCTGGCGACCACCATCAAACCGGCCGAAGCCGAGCGGCTCGCGGCCGTCGTCCGCGCGGAAGGCGAGCGTCAGGCCGCGATCCTCGCCGCGGAGGCGCAGGCGCGTCAGATCCAGCTAACGGGAGAGGCTGAAGGTGCTGCGGTGATCGCACGCGGACACGCGGCAGCGCAGGTCACCGAGCTCACCGGGGCCGCCGAAGGCGCGGCGATCCTCGCGCGCGGCGAAGCTGAGGCGAAGGCGAAGGATCTGCTCGCCGATGCGTATCGCAAGTTCGATCAGGCGGCGATCCTGCTTCAAACACTGCCGCTCGTCCCACCGATCGTGCGCGAAGCGGCTGCACCGCTCGGCAACATCGGCCAGCTCACGGTCATCGATCCGAGCGGCGCCTCGAAGCTGACCGACACGGTTGTTCGCACGGCGGCCGAAGGCACCGCGATCGCGAAGTCGCTGCTTGGCATCGATCTCGCGAAGCTGATGGGACAGCTCGCCGAACGCCGCGAGAACGGGTCCAAGGAGTAGATCAGGAATGAGGCCGGGGACATCCGGTTCCCGGCCTCATCGCACGCCGCGCTAGGATTCCGCCGGCACAAGGGGAGGGTCTGATGAAGACGCTCATCACCGGCGGGACCATCGTGACCGCATCCGACAACTACAAGGCCGATGTGCTGGTCGACGGCGAGAAGATCGCCATGATCGGCAAGGATCTGAAAGCGGCGGGCGCGAAGCGGATCAACGCGACCGGCAAGTACGTGATCCCGGGCGGCATCGACGTCCACACCCACATGGAGCTCCCGTTCGGCGGCACCTTCGCATCGGACGACTTCGAGACCGGCACGCGCGCGGCCGCGTTCGGCGGGACGACGACGATCGTCGACTTCGCGGTGCAGGGTATGGGCGAGCCGCTCGAGAAGGCGCGAGACGCATGGCTGAAGAAGGCGCGCGGCAAGGCGGTCATCGACTACGGGCTCCACATGATCGTGCGCGACGTGTCCGACAAGGTGCTGCGGGAGATGGAGACGATGGTCAAGGAGGGCGTCTCCTCCTTCAAGCTCTTCATGGCCTACCCGGGCGTCTTCATGGTCGACGACGCGTCGATCTTCAAGGCGCTGACCCGCGCCGCCGAGATCGGCGGCCTCATCTGCATGCACGCGGAGAATGGCGGCGTCATCGACGTGCTCGTGAAGCGCGCGCTCGCCAGCAAGCACACCACGCCGAAGTGGCATGCCCTCACGCGTCCACCCGAGGCGGAAGGCGAAGCGACGGGTCGCGCGTTCCGTCTGGCGGAGATGGCGGGCGGCGTGCCGCTGTACATCGTTCATCTCTCGGCCGCGAACGCGCTCGAGCAGGTGCGGCTCTTCCGCGACCGCGGTCTGCCCGCGTACGCGGAGACGTGCCCGCAGTACCTGTTCCTCTCGGTCGACAACTATGACGAGCCGGGGTTCGACGGTGCGAAGTACGTGATGTCGCCGCCGCTGCGCGAGAAGTGGCATCAGGACGAGCTGTGGAAGGGTCTCGCGCGCAACGACCTGCAGGTGATCAGCACCGATCACTGCCCGTTCTGCATGAAGGAGGGCTTCCAGGGCCAGCCGAAGCAGAAAGAGCTCGGGATCGGCGACTTCTCAAAGATCCCGAACGGCGCGCCCGGCGTCGAGACGCGGATGTACCTCACCTACGACGGCGGCGTGGTGCAGAACCGCATCACGCTCAGTCGCTGGGTCGAGGTCACCTCGACGACGCCGGCGAAGCTCATGGGCATGTTCCCGAAAAAGGGCACCATCGCCGTCGGCAGCGATGCTGACATCGTCGTGTGGGATCCGCGCGCGACGCACACGATCTCCGCGAAGACGCACCACATGCGCGTCGACTACAACCCCTACGAAGGTCGCAAGGTGAAGGGGAAGCCGACGGTCGTGATGTCGCGCGGCGAGGTCATCGTGGAAAAGGACACGTTCCTCGGACGTAAGGGCCGCGGAAGGTTCATCAAGCGCGGCAGCGCGATCCTCCAGACATGACCCATCCGATGCTCCGTCAACTGCGTCACGACGTCTGGGCGACGGACCGGCTCATCGCGCATTGTCGGCAACTGAGCGCGGAGCAGCTGCAGCTCTCCGTGCCCGGCACCTACGGGACCGTCGTGCGCACGCTTCAGCACGTCGTCAGCGCCGACGAGGGCTACCTCATCCGTCTGCTCGGGGTGTTGCTGCATGAACCGCTGTTCCGTCATGAGCCGGACGTCGGCCTCGACGTGATCGCGTCGCACGTCCCGCACGTCGCGGACGCCGTCGAGCGTCTCTTCGCGTCCGGCGACCTCGACGGCGATCGGCTCAGCCGAGACACGCCGGCGCGCCGGCCGGAGCAACCCCGCTTCGAGATGAACGCGTGGGTGCCGCTGACGCAGTTCGTGCATCACGGCAACGATCACCGCGCGCAGGTCTGCACGACGCTGTCCGCGCATGGGATCGAGCCGCCGGACCTACAGGTGTGGCCGTACGCGATCGATCTCGGCGCGAGCCGCGAAGCGAAGGATGCCTGACCGCGCATGAGACCGGTCATCTTCATCCATGGCGCGTTCATGTCGGCCGAGTCATGGGATCCCTGGCGGCAGCGTTTCGAGGCGCGCGGCTACAAGACCGTCGCACCTGCGTGGCCGTTCCTCGATCACAGCGTCGACGATCTCCAGCACGCACCGGATCCGCGCTTCGGCAGGCTTGGCATCGCCGAGATCGTCGACAACTACGCGGCGGTCATCCGTGAGCAGGGTCAGCCTCCGATCCTCGTCGGTCACTCGTTCGGCGGTCTCTTCGTGCAGCTGCTCCTCGATCGGGGCCTCGGCGCCGCCGGGGTCGCGATCGACCCGGCGCCGCCGAAGGGCGTGCTTCCCGGCGCGAACGCGGTACGCGCAAGCCTCCCGGTGATCCTCGGATGGGGCAGTTGGGAAAAGGTCCGCTGGATGTCTTACAAGAACTTCCAATGGGGTTGGGTCCACACGCTGAGCGAACCTGAGCAGCGCGCGGCCTACGAGCAGCACGTCATTCCGACATCCGGCCGTCTCTTCTTCCAGGCGCTCCTCGCGCAGCTCACCGATGTGACGAACGTGAACTACCGCAACCATCTGCGCGCGCCGCTCCTCATCATCGCCGGCGAGCTGGACCGTACCGTCGAAGCGCGCATGGTCCTCGCGAATTTCCGCAAGTACGCGCGCTCCACGGCGGTCACCGAGTACCGTGAGTTCCCCGGACGGACGCACTGGATCTGCCGGCAGCCGGGTTGGGAAGAGGTCGCCGACCACGCGCTGGACTGGCTCGCGAAGCAGCCGGGAGCCGCTACCTAGCCGCGCATACTTCTCCGCGTGATCTACGACCTCGACGCCGGCCGGCCGGAGCGCCGCGGCGGCGCGAGCCTGCGGATGACAGCGGTGACCGTCGTCGCCGTCGGCATCGCGCTCGCGTTCTTCACCGCGCTCGCCTTCGCGCCCGGCCAGCGCGCGAGTCAGACGCCGATCCTCAGCTTCGCGGCGCCGGCGCTTCCGACCATGGCGCGGCCGACCTTCAACACCAAGCCCGTACCCGACCGGACCCTGGTGCTGTCGGGCGACGAAGCGGTCGAGACGTTCCGCATCACGTCGCTCGGCCAGACCGGTCTGGTGAGGAACGACGCCGTCGCCACGACGTACCGGCTACGCGCCACCGGAGACCTCGTCACGGTCGCGCCTCTGCCGCAGAGCGAGGCGCTCCCGTATTCGGCGCCGCTCGTGACCGACCCGCCGCTGCGGGTGCGCGGCCGCGCGGCGGAGGCGACGTTCACGGTAAACGGCACGAGCGCGATCCGCTGGATCGAGAACGACACCGTCTTCGAGATGTCGTCACGCACGCTCACCGTGGCGCAGCTCGCGGAGCTCGCCGACAGGCTGCGCTGACGTGATCGAGGATCTCGAGGGCGCCACGTCCGAGGCACCGCGCCGCCGGCAGGTCCTGTTCGTGTCCCTTGCGAGCGCAGCTGGCGCGGTCGCGTTGTTCCTTGCGCTCGTGCTGTCGCCCCTCGAGCTGTCTGCGTTTCCGCCTGCAGTCGCGCCAGCCTCGAACCCGAGCGCCCTGCCCGTGACGGCTCTTTCCGACTCGAGCATTCTCTCGAACGTTGCCCAGCTACGGCAGCGCGCATGCCTCTACGGTCCGGGACTTCAGTGGATCCTCGTCCCGAGCCTGTCGACGGGTGCGCGTACGATCCAGCCGCCTTCGATCGCGGTGGCGATCGAGCCGCAAACCGGACGTGCCGCTCCGGTCGGCGCGGTCGTCAACGAGCGGACGTTGTGGCTGACTGTCACCTGCGCTACGTCCGACGTCTTCGCGCCACCAGTCGGCGTCAACAACATCCCGCGCTAGTACTCTCTCCCCATGGGGAGCGGTGCGCTCGCAACCTTCCACGAGCCGGTCCGTGATTGGTTCAGCGCGTCCTTCGCCGCGCCGACGCGCGCCCAGGAGCTCGCCTGGCCGGCGATCGCGTCGGGTCAGAGCACGCTGGTGCTCGCTCCGACCGGGTCGGGGAAGACACTCGCCGCGTTCCTCTCCGCGATCGACGAGCTCCTTTACGCGGATCCCGCGGGATGCCGCGTCGTGTACGTCTCTCCGCTCAAAGCCCTCGCCATCGACATCGAGCGCAACCTCCGCGGTCCGCTCGTCGGCATCCGCCATGTGGCCGAGCGCCTCGGCACCCCCCTTCGCGAGCCGAGCGTCGCGACGCGGACCGGCGACACGCCGGCGCGGGACCGGCTCCGGTTCACCAAGACGCCCGCCGACATCTTCATCACAACGCCGGAATCGCTGTACCTCGTGCTGTCGAGCTCCGCGCGCGAGAGCCTCAGAAGCGTCCGCACCGTGATCGTCGACGAGATCCACGCGATGGTCGCGACGAAGCGCGGTGCGCATCTCGCACTCTCGCTCGAGCGGCTCGAGGAGCTCGCGGGTCATCCGCTGCAGCGCATCGGGCTCTCGGCGACGCAGCGACCGCTCGACGAGGTCGCGCGTTTCCTCGGCGGCTACAACGTTGAAGGACCGCGTCCGGTGAAGATCGTCGACGCCGGGCACACCAAGCAGCTCGAGCTCCGCGTCGAGGTGCCGGTCGACGACATGGCGAAGCTCGGCACCGAGACGCTCGAGATACGCAGCGGTCCCGCGTCGCGCGCCGACGCGCGGTCGAGCATCTGGCCGGCGATCCATCCGCGCCTGCTCGAGCTCATCCGCGAGCACCGCTCGACGCTCATCTTCGTCAACAGCCGCCGCCTCGCGGAGCGCATCGCGAGCGCGGTGAACGAGCTCGCCGGCGAAGAGCTCGTTCATGCCCACCACGGCTCGATCGCGCGCGAGCAGCGCCTCCGGATCGAGGACGACCTCAAGGCCGGGCGCTTGCGGGCGCTCGTCGCGACGTCGTCGCTGGAGCTCGGCATCGACATGGGCGCGATCGACCTCGTCATCCAGGTCGAAGCGCCACCGTCGGTCGCGAGCGGCATGCAGCGCATCGGTCGCGCAGGCCATCAGATCGACACGCCGAGCAAGGGCGTGATCATGCCGAAGTTCCGCGGCGACCTCCTCGCGTGCGCGGCGCTCACCGAACGCATGCACGCCGGCGCCGTCGAGCAGTCGCGCTACCCGCGCAATCCGATCGACGTCCTCGCGCAGCAGATCGTCGCGATGGTCGCGGTCGAGCCATGGACCGTCGACGACCTCGAGCGCGTGGTGCGCCGCGCGGCGCCGTTCTCGGACCTCGCGCGGCCGATCCTCGAGGGCGTCCTCGACATGCTCTCGGGCCGCTTCCCGTCCGACGAGTTCGCGGAGCTGCGTCCCCGCGTGGTATGGGACCGCGTCGCGAATGCGCTGCGCTCGCGCGAGGGCGCGGGCCGCATCGCGCTCACGAGCGGCGGCACCATCCCGGACCGCGGTCTTTACGGCGTGTTCCTCGTCGGCGCGGAGCCTGGGAAGGGCCGCGTCGGCGAGCTCGATGAGGAGATGGTGTTCGAGACGCGGCAGGGCGAGACGTTTCTGCTCGGCGCGTCCACCTGGCGGGTCGAGGAGATCACGCACGACCGCGTGCTCGTCTCGCCGGCGCCGGGTGTTCCCGGGAAGATGCCGTTCTGGAAGGGCGAGGCGGCCGGGCGTCCGCTTGAGTTCGGCCGCGCGATCGGAGCGCTGACACGGTCGCTGCGCGCGTCCGATCCGGCCGAGGGCACGCGCCGGCTGATCGAGAAGCACGACCTCGACGAGCGCGCCGCGCGCAACCTGCTCCAGTACCTCGCCGATCAGTACGCGGCAGCGGGCGCGGTTCCGGACGACCGGACGATCATCGTCGAGCGCTATGTCGACGAGGTCGGCGACTGGCGCGTCTGCGTGCTCACGCCGTTCGGCGGCAAGGTGCACGCGCCGTGGGCGATGGCGATCGGCGCCATGGTCCGCGAGCGCAGCGACATCGAGATCGACGTCCTCTGGACTGATGATGGCATCGTGGCGCGCTTCCCCGAGGCCGCCGCGCCGCCGCCCGCTGAGGTCATGCTCCCGGACCCGGACCGCGCGCAGGACCTCGTCGTGGCGCGGCTGTCGGAGACGCCGCTCTTCGCCGCGCGCTTCCGCGAGGCCGCGGGTCGCGCGCTGCTGCTGCCGCGACGCTTCCCCGGAAGCCGCTCGCCGCTCTGGCACACGCGCCGGCGCGCGTCCGAGCTCATGCAGGTCGCGTCACGGTTCGGCTCGTTCCCGATCATCCTCGAGGCGTATCGCGAGTGCCTGCAGGACGTCTTCGACATGCCCGCGCTCATCGAGGTCCTGCGCGGAATCCGCAGCCGCGACGTTCGCGTCGTCACGGTCGACTCACGGACACCGTCGCCGTTCGCGGCCTCCCTCCTCTTCACCTACGTCGGCAACTTCATCTACGAGGGCGACGCGCCACTTGCGGAGCGACGAGCGCAGGCGCTGACCGTCGACCCGACGCAGCTGCGCACGCTCCTCGGCGAGGCCGAGCTCCGCGAGCTGCTCGATGCGGATGCGCTCGCCGAGCTCGAGCTCGACCTGCAACATCTCGCGCCCGACCGCGCGGCCCGTCATGCCGACGGCGTGCACGACCTGCTGCTCCGTCTCGGCGACCTCACGCGCGACGAGCTCGCCGCTCGTGTGACCGACGCGACGGCGGTCGACGCTTGGCTCGCCGAGCTCGAACGCGAACGCCGGACGATCTCGCTCGTCATCGCCGGCGAGACCCGACACATCGCCGCTGAGGACGCGGCCAAGTACCGCGACGCGCTCGGCGTTGTCGTGCCGCCAGGGCTGCCGGACGCGTTCCTCGTCAGCAGCGAACGGCCACTCGCGTCGCTCGTGCGCCGCTGGGCGCGGACCCATGGGCCGTTCGGTGTCGCCGACCTGGCACGCCGTCTCGGGCTTTCGACGCGCCTCGTGCTCGACGCCCTGCGCGATCTGGCCGACGCGGGAACGGTCGTTGAGGGCGAGTTCCGACCCGGCGGGAGCGGACTCGAATGGGTCGATGCCGGAGTGCTGCGCACGCTTCGCCAACGATCTCTCGCGCGTCTGCGACGCGAGGTCGAGCCCGTGGAGCAGGCCGCGCTCGCGCGCTTCGCGACCGCGTGGCACGGGTTGGACTCCCCGCGTGGCGGCGAGGGCGCGCTCCTCGACGCGATCGGTCAGCTACAGGGCGCGTTCGTTCCCGCGTCCGATCTCGAGTCGCGCATCCTGCCGGCGCGCGTGAGCGGCTACGACGAGGGCGATCTCGACGCGCTCCTCGCATCCGGCGCCGCGGTCTGGGTCGGCGGCGGTGCGAGCGGCCCGCACGACGGCAAGGTCGGGCTCTTCCTCACCGAGCACCTCTCGCTCCTGCCCGAGCCGCGTGACGACCTGCCGGCCGGAACGACACACCAGAAGATCCGCGACCTGCTGGCGGCTCGCGGCGCGGTGTTCTTCCCACAGCTCCTCGCCGGTCTGGGAGGCGGGTTCACACCGGAGATCCTCGAGGCGCTGTGGGATCTGGTCTGGTCGGGCGAGGTCACGAACGACACGCTTCAGCCGCTGCGCGGCTTCATCCGCGCGCCCGCGTCGCGCGCCCGTCACCGGGCGAACGCCGCGCGCCGCTCGACGTATCCGACGCGCGCGTCGCTGCTGGTGTCGGCCGAGCGAACGGCGATCTACTCAAAGGAGAGCGGAGGCCGCTGGTCGCTCGTCGATTCGCTGCGCGTGCCCGACCTGACGCCGACCGAGCGTGTCACCGCGCGAGTGCACCAGCTGCTCGAGCGGCACGGCATCGTGACGCGCGAGGCCGTGCAGGCGGAAGGCCTCGCCGGCGGATTCGCCGCCGTGTACGGGGTGCTGAAAGCGATGGAGGACGCGGGTCGGGTCCGTCGCGGGTACTTCGTCGCCGGACGTGGCGCGACGCAGTTCGCGCTCCCCGGCGCGGTCGATCGTCTGCGCGTAGTGCGCGAGGCGAGCGAGCAGCCGACGGTCGTGACCATCGCGGCCACGGATCCGGCGAACCTCTACGGCGCGGCGCTGCCGTGGCCCGAACGCGCGGAGGGACGGCGACCGATGCGCTCGTCGGGCGCGCTCGTCGTGCTCGTCGACGGTGCGCTCGCCGCGTGGCTCGCGCGTGACGAACGCGCGCTCCTGACCTTCACCGACGGCGACGAGCACGAGGTGGCGACCGCACGCGGGCTCATCGCGACCGCGCTCGCGGCCGAGGCGAGCCCCGACCGGCGCGCCCCGTTCTTCCTCGACGAGATCGACGGCCTTCCCGTAGACGAGTCCCCATTGGCGGAGCCACTCCGCTCGGCCGGCTTCGCGCGCACCCCGCGTGGCTACATGAAACGGAATGCCTGAAGGCGACACGATCCACCGCGTCGCGAACGTGCTGCGGCGCGCGCTCGCGGGCAAGGTGGTCACGGGATTCGAGGTCGTCGCGCCGCGGATGAGCTCGGACGCCGCGCGCTTCGAGGTCGTCGGCAGCGTCGTCCGCTCGGTCGAGTCGAACGGGAAGCATCTCCTCGTCACGTTCGCGCACGGCGACGAGGACGTCGTGCTGCACACGCACATGAAGATGACCGGCGCATGGCACGTCTACCGGCCGGGCGAGCGTTGGTGGCTGCCGCCGTCCGACGCTCGGGTGGTCATCCGCACCGCG
>Ga0137376_10003244_pt1 | contig 10084 bp, 4 predicted proteins | sample SagtaG_23_FD_104814 | JGI IMG/M metagenome (GOLD analysis project Ga0137376, IMG submission 104814) | Vadose zone soil microbial communities from Sagehorn Ranch, Mendocino, California, USA - Sage2_L_20_16 metaG | ecosystem: Environmental > Terrestrial > Soil > Vadose zone | place: USA... | reverse complement strand
CGCGAATGGCGTGTTCGGCTCGGCCGTGCTGCACGTGCAGCGAACGACAAACCTGCCGAATACGCGCTTCTCCGAGATTCACTACGACAACTTCGGTACCGACGTTAGTGAAGCCATCGAGATCGAAGGTCCGGCGGGCAAATCGCTCGCCGGTTGGAGCATCGTGCTGTACGACGGCAACGGCGGCGGCGCGTACAACACGACGACTCTGAGCGGAAGCATTCCCGCGACGTGCGCTGCGCGCGGCGTGATCGTGATGAACTATCCCGTGAACGGCATACAAAACGGGAGCCCGGATGGCTTCGCGCTCGTCGACGATGCGGGGCAGGTTGTCGAATTCCTCTCCTACGAGGGCACGTTCACGGCAGTGGGCGGTCCGGCGTCCGGCAAGACGTCGACAGACATCGGAACGTCGGAGAACTCGTCGCCGATCGGTCAATCACTGCAGCGCGACGCAAGCGGCATGTGGAGCTTGCTACCGGCAACGTTTGGGCTGTGTAACCCGCCTGGCTCGACGCCGGGCAACATTGTCACGTTCAGTGGGCGCGCTGCCTTCAGCGACCCGCCTTTACCGATTGGCTTCGAGGCGCAGCTCTTCGCGACGCTGAAGAACGGCGCGACCACCCTAACGACGACGTTCACGTGGACCTCGGAAACGCCGGCCATCGCGAGCGTCGATCAGAATGGAGTGATCCGCGCGCTCGCAGCGGGAACGGCGACGTTCCGCGCGACCGCAGCGGATGGAACGACAGGGAGGATCTCCCTGCCGACGACCGACGCAAAGGCGAGCACGACGGCGCTCTACGGTCACAACACCGAATTCGGAACGCCCGTGGACGCCGATCCGAGCGACGACTTCATCGTCGCGCGTTCGGAGTACACGCTGTCGTACAACAAGAATCGCGGTACGCCCAACTGGGTGAGCTACGGCATCGACTCGACGGATTTTGGAGACCAGGATCGGTGTGATTGTTTCACCTTCGACCCGGCGCTGCCGGCCGGCTTTACGCACCTAACGACAGCGGACTACACGGGTGCCGGCGCGGCAGCCGGGTACGGCATCGACCGTGGCCACATGGTGCGCTCATTCGATCGGACGTCAGAGAGCCTCGACAACGCGCGCACGTTCTATCTGTCGAACGTCGCGCCACAGGCCTCCGATCTCAATCAGGGCCCATGGGCGATTTTGGAGACCTTCCTTGGCGATCAAGCGCGACTGCAAAGCAAGGAGGTCTACGTCATCGCTGGCGTCGCTGGGAATAAGGGCACCGTGAAGAACGAAGGCAAGATCGTTATCCCCGCCAGCACCTGGAAGGTCGCGCTCATCATGCCGCACGGTGGGAGCTTTGCCGACGTTCACGGGATTGGCGACGTCCAGGTCGTCGCGGTCAACATGCCTAACGAACCCGGCGTCCGGAACGTCGACTGGCACACGTATCAGACCACCGTCGACGCGATCGAAGCGCTCACCGGCTACGATTTACTGTCGAGGCTTCCCGACAATATCGAGATCCCCCTCGAGGCGAACGACCACGCGCCGTCGGCGCGGATTGCGGGTGCCGCAGCCGGTAGCGAAGGGACGCCGATGTCCTTCATCGGCACGTCGTCCACGGATCCTGATGCCGGCGACGTCCTGACATACTCTTGGGAGTTCAGCGATGGCACGACGGATGTCGGATCCATGCCAGTGCACACATTCCTCGACAATGGCGCCTACACGGTGAAGCTCACCGTCACCGATCGTTTTGGACTCGCGAGCTCGGCGACGACGACCGTCACCGTCGCTAATGTCGCTCCGGTGCCGCGGGTGGTCTCTGCATCGGGATCGCTCGTCGCGACTTCGGGGATTCCCTTTGGCGTAATCGGCACCTTCAGCGATGCTGGCGTCGCCGATGCTCCTTGGGGATACACCATCACGTGGGGCGATGGGAACACGCCGACCGGACAGACGAGTGACATGCGCGCTCGCATCGATGCCAGCAACACGTATCGTCGTGCCGGTACATATTCGGTGACGTTCTCCGTGACGGACAAGGACGCAAGCACCGGGATGAGCCAGCTCTCGGTGAATGTGTTGCGGCGGCGGGTGACGGCGATGGCGCAGCCAGGGGTGATCAACCTCAACGATCGTGGCCAAGGGGGAGTCGACGTCGTGCTGCTTTCGCGGCTCGGCTTCGATGCGACGCAGTTAGTGCCGGCGTCGGCAACAATCGGCGGCGTTCCACTCGACACCCACGGCGACGATGACAAGTTGTCGTATCACGTCGAGGACGCGAATGGCGATGGATTCCTTGACGTGAAACTTCGCTTTTCTCGCGCCGCACTGATCGAAGCGGGCGCGCTCAGCCCGACATCGACCGAGCTCGTACTGCTCGCCGATCTGCTCGACGGCACCCAAATCGAGGGTCACGCGACGGTGCAGACAAAAACGCCAGGAGGCCCAAAATAAATTTGTTCGCGCGTACGGCGAGAATGCGTGCACGGCGCGCGCGCCTTCGCTGGCCCGACTCTTGACACTTGCCTGGAGGGGCGCCTAGCTTCTCAACGCGCGCTGGTGATTTCCCCGATTTGACGGGCCGTGCGCCGGGACCTCGAGTGGGTCCCGCCAATCCCGTCTAAGTCGTGGCAACAACGGCCCGCGACGAAACGTCGGGGCCGTTTTCTTTTTGCCACGAGCCTGCAATGAGCCGCTACATCTTCACGTCCGAGTCGGTCAGCGAAGGCCATCCGGATAAGGTCTGCGATTACATCGCCGACTCCATCCTCGACGCGCATCTGGTCGCCGATCCCCGCAGCCGGGTCGCTTGCGAGGTCTTATGCAAGAGCGGGCAAGTGGTGCTCGCCGGCGAGATCACCTCGTCCGCCGTCGTCGACTATGAGCGTATCGCCCGCGACGCGATTCGGGAGATCGGATACATCGAGCCTAACGAGCCATTCAACGCCGGCGGCGTGCAGATCACGCAATTCATCTCCCGCCAATCGCCAGACATCGCGATGGGCGTCGACACCGGCGGAGCCGGCGACCAAGGGCTCATGTTCGGTTTCGCCACTGACGAGACGTCGGAGTTGATGCCGCTCCCCGTCCAGCTCGCGCACAAGCTCTCGCATCGTTTGGCGGTGGCGCGGAAGCGCGGCGAGCGGGGCTGGCTCCGGCCCGACGCCAAGACGCAGGTATCCGTGTTGTACGAGGACCATGTGCCCGTGCAGGTCACCACGGTACTCGTTTCCACCCAGCACACGGGCGACGTCTCACAAAGCGAGATCCGCGACTACGTCGCGGGGTGCGTGTGCCCCGAAGTGTTAGGCGAGTGGTTCAGTCCGAGCGTCGAGGTACTCGTCAATCCGACCGGCCAATTCATCGAGGGCGGCCCCTCCGCGGACTGCGGCGTCACGGGACGCAAGATCATCGTCGACACCAACGGCGGTATGGGCCGGCATGGCGGCGGCGCATTCAGCGGTAAGGATCCGAGCAAAGTAGACCGGAGCGGCGCCTACTTCGGTCGCTTCGTCGCGCGACAAGTCGTAAAGCAGGGAATCGCCAAGCGTGCCGAGGTGCAGGTGGCGTACGCGATCGGTCGCGCGGAGCCGGTCTCGGTTCGCGTCGACACCTTCGGCACCGGTGATTGGCGCGCCGCCGAAGAGCTAGTGCAGACCTTCGACTTCCGCCCGGCGGCGATGATCGAGCGCCTCCAGCTGCGCCAGCCCATATACAAGCAAACGACCAATTACGGTCACTTCGGGCGGGCGGGGTTGAGCTGGGAGAGTTAGGGAAAGCCTTTCGGTTAGGCCGGGCAGAAGAGCGAGCCGAAAAGAGCGAACCGAGAAGGGCGAGCCGAAAAAGGCGAGCCGAAAACTGCGAGCCGAAAAAGGCGAGCCGAAAAGGGCGAACGAATAAGGAAACCGGGCGCGCGCAGCGCGCCCGCCTTTCCGATTCCGAAACGCTCTTCTCGGTTCGTTCTTCTCGGTTCGCTCTTCTCGGCTCGCCCTTCTCGGCTCGCCCTTCTGGTGTTCCTCGGTTGGCCTTACCTCGCCGCCTCCCCGCTACACTGCGCCCCAGCGAAATACCCTTTCTTCAAAATCACCGCTGCGTTCGCGGGTATGACATCAACTTGAACTTTGAGTGCCGCTCCATTGGCGAGGGATGCGCCCTGAGCGCCTGTTCGTGGCATCCATTCCGCTCGCAGCGCCTGCCCTACCGGGAGCCATGCATCCGCGGCGTAAAAGAGCTGGAACAGTGCCCATGGACCGTTGAACGGACCGACCAGGGTTAGCTCCGTCGCGCCGAATTGCGCAGAGAGCCTTGCTTCATGGTTCGTCGCTGGCCAATCGATGCGCTGCGTCATCACATTCCGCGACGATCGCACGGTTTCGCCTTCGAGCATGATCGATACGGCACTCGTGCCGTCGGACAACTGCGGCTTCACGGTGATGGAGTAATGCGGATCCTGCGTGCCGTTCGCGTAGAGCAGATCGGAAAACGTCGCGGCGCGATTGAAGAAATCGACGAATCCGGGCGAGAGCCTAACGTCGCCAGGGACCTGTTGGTACTGATTCCCCTGCTTTTGAAGGACGCTCTGGAGGACGTCATTGTACATCGTCCAGAGAGCGCCGGCGCCTGGACGCAGAATCGCGCTCACCTCCGGGATCGACGCTTGCGTGGTGCTGTTCGGATTGAATGGAAACTTGGCGAGCACCGGCCGCGCCATCGCGCAGAAGTTGCGCGCGCGCGCGTTGACCTGGTCCGAGCCAAATCGCGTCAGCAGCGCCTCGGCGTAGCTGATCGGGTCCTCCATGAGCTTTTGAACCGTGCTGTGCACCTGACCTTGTTGATCGATCGTGAACGACGCCGCGATCTGAACCGCCGCGGACTTCGCCGTCGCCGCGCTGCCGAGCGCTTGGCCGGCGGCGCCCGCTCCCGCCTGGCCGCTCGTTGCTGCCGCTTGTGCGAGCGCCACCTGAAAAGCGCCTAACGCGGTCATGTACTGTTGATTTCCCTGTCCGATCAGCTTCGTCGTGTCGGCTGGCGGCGTTACCGCCTGCACTGGCTGGAAGACGCCGGCAATCTCAGGCGAGACGTTGGTATTTCGTGACGCGATGGAGAGTAACTGCAACAACGGCGACTGGTTACCACCCAACGCCGTGAGCTTCTGCGCGGCATCGCGAACGTTGCTGTAGCGGGCGATGGACGCCGAGCGCAGAAACCGCCGCCAGTTGTCGACATAGTCACTTGCATAACGAGCTCGCAGATCGGCGACGAGCTTCGCCTTGTCCACTTGTTGCGCGTCCTCGCCGACGACCCAGCGCTCGCCCTGAAGGAAGCGATCGACGGTCTTGAACGCGCTCTGCATGAACGTGAAGCCGCCTTTGGTGAACGCGCCCGGCACCTCATACGAATCGACGAGGTACTGTGCCGTACCGGGGAAGCGGCGATTGAATTGGATTGCGGGACTCGCCTTGCTGGCTTCGGCGAGCATGAACTGATAGATGCGTTCGGAGCCGGCGAATTGGCGCAGGAACGACCGCCCGCGCGCGACGGCCGCGGTGTCGGCGCGCTGCGGCAACGGATTTCCGAAGCGGAGCTCTCGCGAGTACGTCTCGAACTGACGTTGCGCGATCTGCGTCCGCTCGGGGTCGAGCGTCCGCCCGCCGACCCATTGCTTCATCAATATCGGCGACAAGAACTCAACCGAGCTCTTTTCGGGATGCGTCGTCGTGATCAGGTACGATTTGAGCAAACTATAACTATTGCCGTAATCGTCGCTCGCGCGCGGCGCATCCGGCAACGATCGCAGCGATTCGAGCAGTGCGGCGCGCGTATTCGCGAACATCAATCGGTTGAAGCCGGCGAAATACACCCGGCTCACCTCGGGATAGATCGTCGATCCGCTATAGAGGCCCCACCGCAGCGAGAGCGGCGGGCCATCGTGCTCATATGCGCTCAGCGTATCGATCTCGGCGCGCAGCGTGTCCAGGCGGCGCAGCGCGTCGGCCGGAGGCAAGTCGACATTGTTCGGTGCGACGGCAGCGATTCCGCGGGCTGCGTCTCCGACTTGCTGCTCGAGCCGCCGATTGCCTTGGTACGAGATCGCGAACGCCATCGAGAGGACGAGGGCCACGGCGGCGGCGCCGGCCAAGGACGCCCGCCGAAGAAATCCGACGCGCTCGCCGCCTTGCGTGAGGCGCATCGCCGCCTCGTCGGCGAGGATCACTTCGCGGAACAATCGCGGCAGGAAATCCCATCGTGGCACCTTGCGCGTGCGTGGCGCGCTCGACACCGACGGAACCGCCACGCCGGCGACTTGCTGCAACGAAAAAACCCCCGTCGCCGATCCGGCACCGGCAATGGCGTGCGACTGTTGCATCGCGGGCACGTACTCCGGCGTCGTGTCCGTCACGTAGACCGCCTGCACGCCGGTGAAATAGAAACCTCGCAACACCGGACTACCCTTCAACGCGCTCGGCCTCCCGATCTCCCGCAGAAACTCGACGACGAGCGGCGCCAACTTGCGGACCTCGCGAGGGAACTCGTACGCGGCCGGCTTCCACTCGGCCGCATGCTCTCGCGACAGCAGAGGTAATCGGCGCGCGGCGAGTGAGCGATAGATCTCCTGCATTGCGCTCTCGAGCCGCGGCGTGACGCGCTCCGCGTATGTGCCATCGATACCGGCGTCAGGATCGATCGCCGCACCTAACGGCTCGCGCGCCTCGTCCGCCGAGAAGTTGCGCACGAAGGCGTCGAAGTGGGGAATGGTGTCCGCCTTCGTGAAGAAGACGTACGTCGGCAGCTGAACACCGAGCTCACCGGCCGCTTCGCCGAGCCGCTCGCGCAACGCTCGCGCGGCGACGGCGATGCCTTCTCCGCTCCCCGGTTTGAGAAGCTCGTCGCATCCGAAGCACGCCACCGCGACACGGGGCGCTTGCGGCTTGCCGGTGAGCGCCGCCACGAGACTTCGTGGCCGCAAGGCCCGCACAAATCGCCGCCAGTTCTCCGTCGCGGTCAACACCGCGCTCCCCGCTTCGGCAAAGATCGTCCCGTGACCAAACCACACGTTAGCGCTTTTTGTCGGGGCAACGGTGTCGCCGCGCGTCGCCTCACCGGCCAGCAATTCGGGTTCGAGCCCTGAGCGCACGACCACTGTCGTCTTTGTGCTTCCCTGTGGGCCGAGGATCAGCACGACAGGTAGCTTGGCGAATCGAGCGTCCTTCATGCTTCCCAGCTTGGCCGCCGAAAGCTGTGTCTGCGCGGCCGCAAAGAGCTGATCGACTTCGGCGGCGAGCCGCGCCTCCGGCGTCGCCGGACCAGCGGGTGTGCGATCGCGGAAGAACCAAACGATGAGCGCCGCCGAAATGAGTCCGAGCAGCGTTAGGCCCCCGCGAAAGACCCACAGGTCGGTCCCGCCGAGATTGAGTAAACGTCCCGCCACCATGGCTGCCGTGACATATAGAAGCAGCACTACCACGGCGATGATCCAGATCTTCGTCCGTCGTGTCATGATCACTCCGAATGCTTCAACAATCCCGCCGAGCGATGGACCTCAGCGTACAAGCTGCGTCGTTAGGGCGGCGAGATCAGATTTGCCAGAATGCAATGAGATCGCGAAACCGACGTAGAGCACGACGGCGAGCACCGCCGCGCCCACGGCGGCGTATACGAGCCGCGGCACCCATACGTCGCGCGGCTGGGTGATCTCCGTGGGCGACGGCCGCCAATGCGGCGCGAGCTCGCCCATCCCGCCATGTACGCGCTCGATCTTCTCCGAGACCTGCGCGGCAAGCATCTGCAGCTCGGCGCCGCGTGACGCGCTATAACGTCCCTTGAACCCGAGAAGCAGACAGAGCTCGTACACTTCGAGGATGTCGGCGAGATCTTCCGAATCAGGCCGGCCAAGCAGCTGCTGCAAGTACTGGAAAAAAAGCTCGCCGGCCATGTGGACGCCGAACACTTCCTCTTGCAGGGGACGCCGGGGCCAGTCAGCAAACATCGGCTGGCCAGAGTTCAACACGGTCTCGTCCAGAAACGCGATGACGGCGAACAGCCCCAGACGTACGTCGTCAGCGCCGTACCCAGCGTAACGGGCCTCCTGCTCAGCGGACGCCAGAACCTGTTTAATGCGCGCGCGAAATGACTCCGCATCAGCGGCGACTTGGCGGTTGGCCCGCAGACGAGCAATCGTCGTGAACGGCTCTTGAAGCGAGAGCGCGAGCTGACCGCGTCGCGATCCGTCCGTCGACGGGGCGCGCGAACGTTCCGTTGCCACTCCTGTCATGAAGCCACTCCCCTGCTGCACCGGTTAGCGTCAGCCGATTCGCTGGAACCGGCGCGCTAACATAAGGAGCGGGCGGTCAGGGCGGGAGGATCAACCGATCCTCGGACCGAGGCCGCCGCGTTGAGGGGTCTGCCTATCATTCCTCGGCAAGGATCACCAACTCGACTTCGGGGCGCGGAATGGCATCGGGCAGGTAGACTCCGATCTCGTGCGTCGAGTTGAGCGTCTCCCAACACGGCCCGGCGCGATCCACGGAGAAATACTGCGTATCAGAGCGCGGTGCGATGGCCGCGGGCGGGAAGGGAATGTGCTCGATGCGCATCCCCGGAAAGGCGCGTCGCACCAGCTCCAGGGTGAACTTCGCGGAGCACACTTTCGCCAGCTGTGGCAGGCGAGCCGCGAGCTCCACTCCCGCTAGCGATGAGCGTACGCCGAGGATCCATCGTGCGCGCCCAAAGGCGCGCTGATCGGCGATCACCGCTGTGTGGAGGAAGGGCGAAGTCGGTCGCAACGGCACGACCGCGCGAGCGGCGGGCGCGACAATGTCGAGATTGCGGCGGATGTGGCGCTCGAGCGCGTCGAAGCATTCCTGTGGACGGTCGTGATCGTATGCGGGCAATGTTCGCGGATGCGCGTCGAGAGCGAAGGTACACAAGGCGCCGGCGAGCCGGGAAAGCTCGACGTACAATTGCTCGGGATGGAGGCGCCTCACCTGCGCGATATGGCGCAGCGGAGGCAGGCTCGAGTCGATGGCGTGCAGCAGCCAGAAGCTCGCGACTTCCTGCCGCGCGAACTCCTCGGCGTTACCGCGACGACCCCGCGCCATGGATTCGCTCTTCGCGTCGAGAATCTCGATCAGGCGCTGCAGTAGTTGCATCAATCGCTTGCTCGCCCCGACCTGCACACACGGCGGCACATACTCGGGATCGTACATGAAGTGGCCGGCGCCGTCGCGTCGAACGCGCGCGATCGGCAGTGATACCAACTCCGCGAGCGCTTCGGTGTCCAACGTCAAGCGGAAATTTTTTCGGCCTACGCTCACCGGTCGTTCGTCGCGTCCCGTCGTGTCGTCGAGCATGGCGGCTGACTCCGCGCTGTAACGCGCGAGCGACCCGTTGGTCTCGCCATTCAGCGCGAAATTCGGACGGTCGGGGCGATACGCGGGAATCGTGAGGAGTACGAGATGCGATTCCTGGGTCGGCGAGAACAACTCCCGAACGTCGAGCGATTCTGGCGCGGCATCACTGGCGGGGATGTCGAACGGAAGGCCATCAGGTAAGACCCCACGCGCGTGAATGAGCGAGATGGTGTCGTTGCGAATCGCTTCGCCGTCCAACTCGCAGCCAGCTAGTCCGTAGGGCGCAAAAAAGACGCTCGAAAGCGCGAACTGAATCGCGTCCTCGAAGTACCGGCTCTGCGCCTGGAAGTGATGCTGAGCCAGGTGCATCCCCTCGTTCCAGACCACGCGGGAAAGCTGCTTCATTCACTCCGTCCTTCGGTCGATACTCGCCCCGATCTCATCATTGCGGCCATCGGAGCGCGTTGGCACTATATTGGGTGCCCCGGGGCCTCCCGGGGAAACGTCGAGAAGCCGTCTCGTCGTCACAGCCCGGATGGACATCGCTGGCTCGCTCGAGCCGCTGGGCGTTAACGTACCCCCCGCGAGTCGCCGATGACAAGCATTGAATTCGCTGCCAAGTACCGTTTACTGAAGAACGTCGCTACTCGCGGCGCGCGGAGCTTCCTTGCCCAGCAGGTCGAGTTGGGACGGATGGTCATGGTGCATTACCTCGACTCCGAGACGCCGGAGCAACGGT
>Ga0137376_10003236_pt1 | contig 10088 bp, 9 predicted proteins | sample SagtaG_23_FD_104814 | JGI IMG/M metagenome (GOLD analysis project Ga0137376, IMG submission 104814) | Vadose zone soil microbial communities from Sagehorn Ranch, Mendocino, California, USA - Sage2_L_20_16 metaG | ecosystem: Environmental > Terrestrial > Soil > Vadose zone | place: USA... | reverse complement strand
GTGGGGTGCATCTACTTCGGTTCCGCTTCCAACGTCAGGACCTCGAAGGGGGCAAGCAGAATCGTGTGCTCGACGCCAGCGCGGAGTTGCAGCGGGCGACGATCGCGGTCTCGCTGCCATGGACTGCGTGCTACGTATTGGCGCGCGGCGTCTGGCGGCAGCTCGAATACGCGCCCGACGTCGAGCGCCCAACGCTGCTGCTGATCGCTCGGGTTGCGAAGAGTGATGATCCCTCGTCCCGGCGACCACGAGGCCCATCCATACACCTCGAGCGTTTTCGGATCGCCGCCTAACCAGTGGGTGTCGACGAGCGTGCCGGCATTCCGCCGCGACCACTTTGCGGCTTCGGCGAGAATGTCCCACTGCACATAATTCAGCGTTGGCGTGACATACATCTCCTGCAGCTGCGTGCCCGTACCGAAATACGAACGCACCTCCTGCGCGAAGTCGCCATAGGGGTCGCTCGCGAGCTTCTTGGCGTGACGCGCGTACACGAGCCCGTGGAGCATCAGCGCGTTGAGCGGATAGAGCGCGCCGCGCCTAACGACATGCTCGTATGTATCGCCATCGCGATAGGTGATCCACTGCTGGCGATCGGATCCGACGCCCGCGAAGTCGTGATCCTCACCGCCGCGCCAGATCGAATCGGCGTAGCGAAGCCAGAATGGCGACGGATACGTTCCCGTCGTCAGGTTCACGTACAAGTTCGGCTTCTCGGCGCGCAGCGTCTCGATGAGATGAATCGCCGCGTCGAAGTCGCTATCGAAGGTACTGCCGGGAAATGCCGGCCGGCCGGCATTTCCCGTCCCATCGAACTTGAACTGATTGACCCCGTATTCGCGCACCATACGGAGGCAGGTGTCGCGAAAGCGCTCGTAGTACTTGGGGCCCGACAGCGCGAAGCCACCTTCGTTGGTCTCGAAGCCCTGCTGCTGGCCAAACTCCAGGCGCTTCTTCTTCGGATCGCCGTAACCGCCCCACGGCGACATCCAGACCCCGGGCGCCGCGCCATACAGCGCGGCGGCTTGCCGCAGACGCAGGAAGCCGTCCGGGAAGCCGGCGTGAAATCCCCACAATGTCCTCGGCTCGTCCCAGCCATCGTCGAATAGGAAGGAGTCGAGCACGACACTCCGCTGCCTAACGAGCTGTTCACCGAAGGCTTGAATGACGCCGAGCGCCTCTTGCTCGGAGTATTGCGAGAAATACCCGATGTCGTACCAGGAGTTGTAATGCAGAAATGTGCGGTACGGATGCGCGCGCTCGCGCTCGATGTAAGCGAGAAAGGCGCGCCGCAGCTGCCCTGGCCGCGTGGCGCCGATCACGCTCGATACTGTGAACGGCGACTCGGGTCGCAACGGCAGTTCCCGCGCGAGTGCACACCGTACCTGCTCACCCTCCACAGTGCTTTGCGACAGCGGATGCTCGAAGCCGACGAACCAGCTGCCGATCGTGATTGGACTGCCTTTCACGTTGCCGCTGAGTGCAGCTCCTCGCGCGCGAAGATCCAGGAGCACGATCTCGCGCACCGCAAGCGGCGCGCCGATCGCGCGGAGCGTCACCTCTTGCCGCAGATAGCGCGACCCGTCGCGGAGCTCAGCCCGCCACGTTACCCGCACTCGCTCGTTCGGATCCTGGAGCAGGAGTGTTACGCGCCGGGCCGTTAGGCGCTCGGCGAGGCGGGATGCTTGTGGACTCGGTCCGATCGTTTCCGTGGCCGGCGTACCGACGATGCGCATCTGCGTCGAGTCGACCCGCGTGCCATCGGCGAGCGTCAGAGCAAACACGTGCTCGGGCACGGCGAGCTTGGTACGGCTCCGACGGTCGGAAATCTCGCGAGCGCGCAGGACGCCGCCGTCGGTAGTCCACACGCCGGCGATGAACTCGTTGTCGAGCGACAGCGTATCGGCGCGCGCGGCGAGGCGAATCGCTGGCACCGAGGCAACGAGCCCAACACCCGCACCAAGACATGCGCCGCGCTCCAGGAATTCGCGGCGGGTAATCCGTTGCGATGAGGGATCAGGGTGTGGAGGCTCGGTCATGAGGCTGCCTTGCGTCCGACGACGATGAGGTGTGCGCTGCAGCCGAGCATCGCGGGCTCCGACTCGAGCGCGCGTGCGACCCGCAGGACGATCTCGCGTCGCGCCGGATCGTTCCAGCGTTCGAGGAAATCCGAGAGAATCCAGGCCGGACCTTCGACGCCATAGAGGCCTTCGACGTCGAAGCCGGCCTCCATCACCTCTTGGCGTAAATCATCTGGTCGATGGAAGTACGCCGTCGTGAAATAATCCAGCCGAGCCGTCGGGTTCTGATGCTGCCCGTCGAGCAAGTCGCGTTCGACGATGCGGACGAACTCACGGTCGCTCAGTACCTCGCGCGAGAGCCCGTCGAGCGCCGACGCCCAGCGCGAGATACCAGCGGCGACGACCACCCCTCCTGGCAGCAAGACGCGGCACGCCTCGCGCAACGCCGCATCACGATCGTGCGCGTGCACGAGATGGTAGAGCGGGCCAAGCAACAGCACCAGCTTGGCGGCGTTGGCTGGCTCGGGCAACGAGCGCGCGTCGCCGACGGAGCAGGATGAAATGCGACGGACGGCGCGTTCGTTTCGCGTCCGCGCCACCTCGACGAGCCGTGGGACGACGTCAATGAGGCGAACGTCGTACCCCTGCTCGGCCAACCAGAAGGCGTATGCACCGGCGGCGCCGCCGACGTCGAGGACAATCGCGGGCGGCTCGGGCGCATGCCGAAGAATGAGCTCGCGGGTTCGAAGCTGCTCGAGCTGGAACGCACCCTGCTCGAGCCGCGATTCCTCCGGCGCTCCGTCGTAGTACGCTTTGATGCGTGGATCCAAGCTCATGGGGTGTTGCCTAACGGGCCGGAATTGCTGACGAACGCGAGTCGCTTGCTGTCGGGCGACCAGGACGGCACGTTGATTGTTCCCTGGCCGCCGTACACGTACGCGATCACGCGCGACGGTCCGCCGCCGATGGGCATCAGCCGCAGCAGGACGTGCTTGTAGAACGGATGATCGTTGGCGGCAACGTCCGGCGGAAAGGCGATGTACACGATCCACTTTCCGTCCGGGGAGATGTGCGGGAACCAGTTGTTGAAGCCGTCGTTGGTGACCTGTTGCTGTTCGGTGCCGTCGGGACGCATGCGCCAGATCTGCATCCGTCCACTGCGGGTCGAGTTGAAGTAGATGTACCGGCCGTCGGGGGTGAACTCCGGTCCGTCGTCGAGCCCTGGGGCAGTCGTTAGGCGGATCTCGTCGCCGCCGGCGCTCGGAATCTTGTAGACATCGAACTCATTGTTGCGTTGGCCGGTATACACAAGCCAGCGTCCGTCGGGCGACCAGCCGTGCAGATACGACGGCCCCTTCGCCGTCATGCGCGTCGGTGTGCCGCCCGTGACTGGTACCGTGTACACGATCGACGCGCCGCTGTCTTCCGCGGTGTGATGGCTGATGCCGAGCATCCGGCCGTCGAAGGAAAGGACGTGATCGTTGTTGTTCCGCGTCGCGAAGCCGGTATTGATCACGTCGGCCTTGCCTAACGCGATATCGAACCGGTAGAGCTGCCCCTCCTGCGCGTAGATCAGCGTTCGTCCATCAGGGCTCCAGTTCGGTGCTTGAAATGACTTGCGATACTGATGCACGATCGTCGCGTTCCCCGTCGCGACGTCGAGGATCTCGAGATTGCTGCCGAGGAAGTCACGATATGGAACGAGGTCTCGCGTCGCGGGAATCGTTATGCGTACGTTGCTGAACGTCGCCCGCTCGACGACGGTGTCATTGTGGGCACAGACGAACAGCCCGACGTACACTGTATCCGGCAGCGATGCACTCTGGAGCTCCTGCGAGGTCAGCGTGTCGCCGAAGCGCGCCACGGACATGACATAGACGCCGTCCCGCCGCTCGAGCTGGATCACGGCGTCCGCGTCCGGAAGACTGTCGCGCGATTTCATGTCCTCCGTCGCCCCGCCTGCCGTGCGCCGGAACTGGAGCGACATCAAGCCGTCGCCGTGGAGCGCCGCGGTCACGTGCGCGCTGTTCGCCGCGAGCGATGGACGGATCGTCCAGCCGATCTTTCGGTGCGCCTCGACGCCCTTGCCGATGAATCGCGCCCGCGTGCTGAGGATGAAATTCCCACTCAGGCGCTTCCACACGAAATGGAAGTCGTCGCGGTCGTTCCACATGTTTTGGCCGGAGCCGGCAACGAGGTACGTCTGGGCACTCGGATCGAAGGCCGCGGATCCTCGACGCGCCTGGCCGATGTCCGCTTGCGCGTCGAAGATGCCGACCGGACTGAGACTCTGCGCCTGAGCGGCGTCTCCGAGGACGGCAAGGCCTAATAGCTGGGTGACGCGCCTCACATCACGTCGCAATCTCTCGAGCATGGCATTTCACGGTGATGGCTCAGCAACCTATTGTAACGCCGCAGGAACAATGCGCACCCTTCTGGGCGATGACCTCATACAAGAACTTGTATATGGCTTTTCCAGATCCTCACATACAAGTACTTGTATGAGGACCGGCGAAGGAACACACGCGCGTGCTACGCCCTCGCCGCCGCCACAGCGCGGGCAGCGGCGCGCCGCCGTGCAAGAATTGCGTCGGTGTCCGGCGCACCCATGACGACCGCCTCGACATGGCGACAGAAGGCCGGCTCGCCAGACGCCTGCCGCATCTCGTTGAGAAAAGGCTGAACCTTGCTGAAGGTGAGAAACACCTCGCCGTGCGCGGCTAGAAAGGCGTCGGCGGCGATCGCTCCCGTGGTGACCAGCGAGGCGGCCATGTCCCAATAGCCGAGCACCATCCGAAACGACGCGTTCCGATCGCCGCCAACAATCGCCGTCAACTCTTCTAAACTTTCGGGGTTGAACTCGTAGAGGAACCAAGATCGCGCCTCGCGCAGCACCGGCTCTCGGCGGAGAGCGTAGAGTTGCAAGTTGAGTTGAGCGCTCTCGAATGGCGTCGGCACGTTAGGCATCGGCAGCGGGATACATGACATAGTCATAGGCACGATCGATGACTGTCCCATCCCACTCGTCACGGATCGGCTTGAATGGGGCGACGAGCGACCGATAGTGTGCATTCGGCGCCTCCCGCAACTGCGTCGTCAGGTCGTCCACCGACTTCCACCGCTCGCGCTCCCGCCCGATCAGACCCCACACACGACGCTCCTCGATCGCGCGCGCGATCTGGTCCGGCGACCAATGCGCGATCTCGATATACGCGAAGGAATCGCCCAGCCACCCGTAGTCCATCAGACCCGTCTGCAGCTCGGCGTGAGCAGCGATGTCCAACTCGTCATGCGTGATCACGACGCGGCCATCGGCACCGCTGAAGAATGGCGCGAGATGATAGTCGTTCTTCTGGCGCGCGAAGGTGCGCACGCCGAAGACCAGTCCCTGAACCCGCAGCGGCCGCGACGCGGTGCCCTTCGACGTGAAGAGCTGAATGGTGACGCGAGAGGGCAGGACCAGATTGGACATCCGCTTAGCGTCTAACGAACTTGAGGTGTGTCACCGTCGGCGCGGCAACCGTGCGCGCGAGTGCGAGACCGTGGAGATCGTCACCGACGCTGGCGAAGAGGCGCTCACCGTCGCCGAGAAGCGTGGGCACGAGGCTGATCTCCATCTCGTCGACGAGGCCGGCGGTGAGGTACTGCTGCGCGGCACGCGCGCCGCCGGCCAGCGACACGTCCTTTCCCCGCGCCGCGCTCCGCGCCTGCTGGAGCGCCGACTCGATCCCGTCGGTGACGAAGGTGAACGTCGTGCCGCCCTCCAGCCGGAGCGGCTCGCGCGGATGATGAGTAAGCACGAACACGGGGTGATGGCACGGCGGATCGTTTCCCCACCAACCCGTCCACGGGGTGTCGCGTTTCCACGGGCCGGGATGGCCGCCGAACATGTTCCGGCCCATGACCGTCGCACCGATGTTCGCGAGCGATTCCTCGACAACCTGATTGCTTTCGTCGACCTCGCCACCGGGCTCTCCGTGCATCGCACGCCAGGCGCGTAGTGGAAAGACCCACTCGTGCAGCCGCATGCCGCCGACGCCGAGCGGGTTGTCGACGCTCTGATGCGGACCAGCGACGAAGCCGTCGAGAGACATTGAGATTCTGAAGCGCAGCTTCGACATGGCGAGGGTCGTTCAGAGGTGGTCACGAATCAGAGCGTTCATGGCCCCCAATATCAACCAAACGGCACCGGACTACCCCGCCGGGGTATATTCAAGTGTTGACCTGACCGCCATCCGAGCTTATGCTCGCGTCCGGTGACCTCGCCCGAGACTCGGCCGTCAGAATCACATCGCTAGTCCCGCAGCACCTTACTCCTTTCGCATCACGTTTGTCTCAACAACTTCACGACTCGCCCTATCGCGACGAAGGGCCACAGCAAAACCGCTCCATTCCGAGCAGTCAGTCGCACCATCATCGTAGAGCTGGCAACACCCCCGCCTCAGCCCACGTCCCCAGCACCGCGCGAAGCGCCTGGGCCCACCACGAATCGCCGCCCGAGCCGAGCCGCTCGGCTTCTCCCTCCCCGTCCCCCTCCCGGTCGCGCCGGCGCGGTGGATCAGGACGCGGGAAGCAGGGCGCCAAGCGCGGCGCCTCACATCGGTCGCTCCAGCTCACGTCGCACCCGACCGGACGCGTCGCCTACGCCGAGACTCGGCGATGGCTCCTCCAGCAGCACGGTCCCGTTTGCGCCTACTGCGGCGAAAAACACGCCGCGGCAACGATGACGTTGGATCACGTCGCCCCTCGCCGCGGCCAGACCGCCTACGATCGGCGCGACAACCTCGTCCTCGCATGCAAACTATGTAACGCGGCGAAGCGAGATCTCGCGCCGATCGCGTTTCTGCTCGGGCGACGCAGCCGCGCGACGCACCTGTTGCGATACGGGGCGCATCTGAGCCCGATGCTCATCGACCTCGCGCGCTCGCTCGCGCCCGAAGAGGAAGACGAATCGCCCTATAGGGATTGACGCCTAAAGCGCAGGGCGCGGAGCATGACGCGCCCTGCGCTCTACGCATTAGGGCTTCTTGGTCGTCGAGTCGGGAGTGACCTTCTTGTCGTCCTGCTTCTTCTGCCCCTGTGGGCCGCGCTTGTTGAGCAGAGCCGTAATGCCATTCTTCGGCGCGTCGGCGTGATCGGGCTTCGCCTCGTTAGGGCTCTTCCCCTTGTCGTTGCCGTTGCCCTTGTCGTTGCCTTTGTCATTGCCGTTGCCGTGGTCATCGTGCTTCGGCTGGCCCTGCTGCTGCGGCTGCGGATTCGACTGGTTAGGCATCGATGACGGCGGCGTAGTCACCGGCGGCTGGGTCGTCGGCTTGTCGCGACCGCCATTGCCATAGCCATTCCCATTGCCACGGGGGTCGGCGTTCCCCGGATCGCCGTGGGCTCGGCGACCGTTGTCGTCGTGCTCCTTGTCTTTCCCGCGCGGATCCTGGGGTGGAGTCTGTGGCGGCTGATTCTGAGGGGGCGTTTGTGGTGGCTGCGTCTGCGGCGGATTCTGCACCGGCGTTTGCGGCTGATTGGTCGTCGGCGTCTGCGGGTTCTGGGGCGGCGTTTGCTGTCCCACGTCCGTCGGCGCGGGGACACGGAAAATCGGCGTCCGCTGGCTCGGATCCATGTGACGCGGGACGCGACGCCCGTTGGAGGTGACGGAATCGGGCTTCGCCGCGACAGGGCGGTCACCGCCGCGGGGCGTCGATGAGTATCCACCACGTCGGGCTGGACACCAGACACGATCGACGAGGTCCTCGCGCACGTCGAAGATATCGCCGCCCGGGCAATACACCCTGACGAGCCGGATCGTGACGGTTACGCGCGTGCTCGTTAGGGTCATCGAGTACAGATCCTCACCCCACCACTCTTCAGGCTGCACACGCAAGAACTCGCGCGAGATCGCGCGGACGGTGGCGTTCGGGCTCTGCGACCAGAAGGTCGTTCCGAGCCGGCGCTCGAGGCGACTCCTGTCGTAATCCTCATCCGTGAATCTGAGCGGTGTGTCCGACGCTACGGCGTAGATGTAGCGGGTGTCGGACGACGCGAAGCGCCGGTCGTAGTCGGGGCGCATCGTCCAGTAGATGTTGACCCACGTCAGCCCGGTCAGCGTGACGTCGCGCGGCTTGTACGGCTGCGGGTACACGAGCGAGACACCGCGTCCCGGTACGATCTCGAACACGGCGAGGTAGGCCGGCCGGCTCGTTTGAACCAACACTCGCCCGTCTTCTGGGCGAACGATGTTGACCTCGAGGGGTTGAACGCGAGGTGGTGGGGCAACACGTTGCGGCGTCTGCGACGGCGGCTGCTGCACGACGTAAGTCGGTCCGCAGGCCGCCGTGCCGACGACGGCAAAGGCGAGGAGATGGCGGGAAAAGCGCATGGTGGGCGTCCGATGGGAGGGCTGAAACTAGGACGCTCAAACGTCTCGTTGGGCACGAATAACCGACCGTCATCCCGAGCGAAGCGAGGGATCTGCTGCTCGCTCCGCGAGCAGCAGATCCCTCGTCGCTTCGCTCCTCGGGATGACAGCTAGCGCACGGGCAATCCGCTCGGCACCGACGCTGGAACGAGACCACTCAGATCCCGCGCGGCGGGATCTGTCAATGATTGCAGGAACACCACCAATTGATGCAATTCGACCTCGCTCAAGCCTAACGGCCGACGAAGGAACGGCTCCGTCGAATTGAGGATCGCGGTAATCGTCGCGTCGTCACCGCGGTACAGAGGTTGGATTCGCGCGTCGAGCTGGGAGACGTCATAGCTCCGCAGCGCCTTCTCGATGTCGTTGTAATGATGGACGACAGCGTCGAGGGTCGCGAAGGCGCCGTCGTGCATGTACGGCCGGCTGAGCTCGACGTTCCGCAGCGGCGGGACGCGGAAGCGGAAGCGCTGCGCCTGTGGACCACTGAAGCCGAGGTCCTCGCCGAAGTCGAGCGGTGCGTTGGGAGCGACGCCGGGCCCGAGCTGCGGCACGCCGGCGCTGGAGAAGCTCTGGCCGCCGAACAGCGGTCCGAAGTGGCACGAGGAGCAGCGCGCCTTCGTGAAGAAAAGCAGTGCACCCTGCTTCGCCTCGGTCGAGATCGCGTTGTCGTCGCGCGCGATGTAACGGTCGAAGGGAGAGTTGGTGAATGTGAAGGCGGCGCCCTCGAAGGCGGCAATCGCGTTCGCCGCGTGCTGGAAGCCTAACGACGACGTCGGGACGCCGGGGAACGCGGCGTTGAACTTGGCGACGTAGGCATTGATCGCGAGCACGCGCTTCATCGCCGCGCTCCAGATCGCGGCGTACTGCCCAGTGTCGGGCGTGGCGAGCTCGTTGACGTTGCCGAACACGTCATGGTCGCCGACTTCGCCCCGCATCTCGTTCCGGTTGGTAACCGGGAACATCGCCTGCGCGGCAACGACGTTCGTCAGGCCGACGGGAAGCGCGGCGCCCGCCGGGGTTCGGAAGTTGGCCTGACCGGAATTGCCGGGCGGGCCGCCGAAACCGGAGACGCGGCCGTCCCAAAACATATAAGGGAACCCGAGTGCCACGTTCAGGAGTGTCGGCGCATTCCGCGGCGTGAATTGGCGTCCGGCGCCGAGCGTGCGCGCGCTCCCCGTCCCGGTCGCGCCGGTGCCGATCGAGAGAGACAGCGCATCCGCGGTATTGGCGAGCGGACTGTGGCAGGTCGCGCAGGACACGTCGCGGTTTCCGCTCAGCTCCTTGTCGAAGAAGAGGGCGCGGCCGAGGTCTATTACTTCCGGACTGGCAGGCGTGAGCGCGCCGATCGGCACGACACCCCACCGCGACAGTTGGGCGCGGAGTTGCGTGTCGAGCGTCGGCGGTGGCGGGGGACCGAGGCCGCCACCGGTGTCGTCGCTGCCCTGACAAGCGGCAGCCACGAGGAGCAACGCACCCAACGGCGCCCCGCATAGTCGCCGCGCGAATCGGCACGTTGAGTATTTGCGCATCATGGTAGCGGCACCGAGACGGAGAGCTGATGCGTCGTTACGCTCACTGGCGTCAAAGTGAGCGGCCCGGTGGGCGCGGCGAGAATGTTCGACCCCGCGACGTCGGCGACGGTGAGCACGCTGGGC
>Ga0137376_10003235_pt1 | contig 10089 bp, 5 predicted proteins | sample SagtaG_23_FD_104814 | JGI IMG/M metagenome (GOLD analysis project Ga0137376, IMG submission 104814) | Vadose zone soil microbial communities from Sagehorn Ranch, Mendocino, California, USA - Sage2_L_20_16 metaG | ecosystem: Environmental > Terrestrial > Soil > Vadose zone | place: USA... | reverse complement strand
TCACGTCACCAGTTGCTCCGGTACCAGCGCCGATAATTTTGCCATTCCAGCCAGTTAGATTTAACTGCTCGAAGCTTCCCAAGCCTTGGACGTGGGTTCGATTCCCATCGCCCGCTCCATAAGTCTCGATGATTCCGTTGCCTTTATGCGGCTGAGTCGCTGAAAATACCCCTAGAAATGGTTGGTTCTGGACGCCAGATGGACGCCGCCGCCTGCAATTGGACGCTGCATGTCATCGATTAGCTGAATCAGTTTTTTTTAACTTCAACCTGAAAAATAGGTAAAGAAACATCCGTCATCCCGGTGCCGCGGGCACAGGATTCTCACCTTGCGAGGTTGGATCAACGAGCCGGTTTCCACTCCGGAACCGCTGCCTGTGGGGAGTGGCAGATGAAGCAGCAGCAAATGCGCTTGAGGAGGGTCAAAAGAGGGAATGCCGTAGGTCGATCCAGTTGGCGATCGTCGTTGCTAGGGGATCCCAGCGCGAAATTTCTTTCTGAAAAACGCAACACATGAAAAATGCACGGTAACAACTAATCGGAGCTACTCGACGACAGATTCCGCTGACAATCCTAGCCGACTATCCGTGTCCTTGCGGCACATCGCCTTTAACATGATAACCTTTGCCTTGGTACAGGAACCTATGAGACGTATCTGGGTTTGCCTCGGCGTGGTCCTTTTCGCTTGCACAAATCTAATCGCGCACCCCGTTTCTCCGCATGCACAGAAGGCAGTGGAAACAATTCAACAGCTCCGTGCGATTGGTCTGCCCAATTCTACTGATTTGGAGTCAGGTCCACCTGACAAGGTTCCCGGTCTGCTCAGGCTACTGAACCAGGAGCTCAAAGCCTTGATCGTTGAAGACCTGAACGACCGCAATCGGCACGCTGTACCGAGCGAGGATGAGATATTGGAACAACTCACCGCCGCGGGATGGGAAGAAATCCCAAGTCACAAGTGGAATGCTTACGGAGAGATTAGACAAATCAAGTTTGACTGGAAGACCGGGTATGAACCGGGACTCCTGATTGTATCCACGCAGTTGTGGCTTCCATGCGGCAGCACAGATCCAGATTCGGCAATTTACGTGTTTCAAGGAGTAGCTCGCCGTTGGGACTTGGTACTTTCTGCCGAGTCCGATTTTGACCCTGCCGGTGAGAGTGACAAAACTGGCATGCAATATGAAATATCTCCGCCTGATTCAAGAGGGCACTGGTTTCTGGTCCTCGCGCACGTGCCACCTTCCTGCCGCAGAGCTCACAATATCCTCCGGTATAAGGCCCTACGGCCAGGAACGAATGCAAATCAGCCCACGCTCCTCGTGTCAGGTCGAGAATCAATCAATACGTTCTTTGAGCCCGCATTTCGAATTCGCGTTGAAACGGATTGGTTTGCCGTGACACAAGGCAAGGTGAGAAAGCTTGACGGAGAGCCGGGATTTGCTATTTCCCGCTACGATGTCAGCGACTATCAATTGCGACGGATGGCTCCTCTAGCACTCACACCGGAGGACTTTCTGGATCAATGGGTCCAGCTGAGTTGGGACGATGCAAGGCGATGGACGAGAGCTTCGTCGGATTCCGGTCTTCAGGAATGGCATTCTAGATTGAACAGCCTGGCATCAGATTCCACGGAGATAGAATCCGTTCGCCACTGCTCCGGAACTGAAGAGGGCGACCAGAATTGGCTGATAGAACTATCGATTGACCAGAGACCAAATCCTTCGATGAAGGAAGAAACTCTATACGTAGAAATCGCAAAAAGTGGTGGAAACTTTTTGCTGGACGCGGTCCGCGTAACTCACCCATCCGGATGTTCTGGTAGAACTCCCCTGACGCCTGTTGTTGACCATAGCCTGCCGAGCTGGTAGTGGCGAGGTTTCGTCGTCCGGGGATTGCGACTTTTCCACTGGTGACCCGATCTTGGTTGCCAGTCGGAGTGAAATCGGCTGGCCAGAGCCGGTGGTCACCTCGGTGGCCGACTTTGCCGGCGCTTGCCGTCCTCCAGTTCGTGCCTCGTGATCAGGGACCGACCCCGGGAAGGCACTCCGAGAGACCAACAGAAGTGCGCTTCAGTATCAGACTTCAGGAGCACCAACTGGTCACTTCAGGTCCGACGGGTGAAGTGGACTTCACCCCGGGCCTTCACCCATGGCTTTGCTGCGCTTCACCTTGCCGATGACGCGAACTTGTACAAAGCAGAAGAAATGACCCGTCAAGAGAAAGCTCAGAAGGACGCGGCGAAATTCGGATGAGGCGGGAGGCGACCCCACCCTTTGACGCACCGTGCGTCACGGCTTCTGTGGGGTCGCTCCCGCCTCAAGTCACGCGTACCGGGTGACTCATTCGGCCGCGTCCCAGAGCCGAAGTTTCGGAGTTGTAAGACAACGTCCATTACACACCGTAAGGGAGAAAGTAAGGACAAGGATCAAAGCCGCCGCAATACAACCCAAGACGGTAACCTTCCCAGGTTCATGATGAGCAGAGGGCATCGAAGGCGTCTTGGACCGCCATGCCTAATTCAGTGATGATCCTGGTTTTCCTGACCCTGTGGCTCCCTCGTGGCTTCGCAGATTTCCCGAAAAAAACAAACTTTCTGATTGAGGTTTTCCCTTTTCGAGGCCTCTTAATAATAGGGGGTTCGATTGCTTCAAAGAGCCTCGATCGCTGTTCCTACGAGCTTCTCGAGAGGTACGGATTCTTCCCCCGTGAGATTTGCGACACATGCGGAATCGTACTCGGTGCGGTTCGCTTTGCGCGACACAACGAATCGAAAGTGTACTGTTCTCGCGGATGTAGGGGTGATGCTCATACGTTTGCGACCCTTAGGCCAGGCCGCCCGCGTAAATACAAGACTGACCGCGAACGCAGAGCTGCAAAGACTCGACAGCAGCAGGTCTATCGGGTCGCGTCCTAACGTGGAAAAAACTGTCCGTATTCAACCAGAACCAAAGGACTTGTCGACGCAAAAATTGCCTCTCTCGTGCTTGGGTACTCCGGGACTTGGAGAATCGCTCGGTTCGAGCGGGCGAACGTAAATGGCGACCGCGCCAAAACTCGCGTTGCACACTCTTCCGCCCGAGTGTACTGTCTCGACGGAGGCAATCGAGTCATCGAGCAATGGAGGCTCGATGGCAAGGAAGCGTTACCAGAAGGGTTTTGTGTACCTGGACGGTGACAAGTGGAAGGGTAGGTATCGCGAGGATCTGATCACCGGGGAGGGAACTAAGCGCATTCGGCGGGAAGTCATTCTTGGCTGCAAACGTGAAATGACAAAACCCCTCGCCGAGCGCCGCATGGAAGTTGTTCTCGCCGGAATCAATGGTCTCGACTATCGGCCCGGACGTGTTGCAACCTTCGCGGAGTTCATTGAAGGGTGGAAAACCCAAATGCTGACGACACAAAAGCCATCCTCTGTGCGAGCAGTTCGCTCGCACCTCAAGTGCTACATTCTCCCGGAGCTTGGCAACGTTCGCCTCGACCAGTTGGGTGTCGAGAATCAACAGACATTCATAACTCGCATGCCCGGGAGAGCTACAAAGAAGACCGTCTCTCGGAAAACAGTCGTGAACGTGCTGGGAACGTTGTCCACGATTCTGACGACGGCCCGCAATTGGGGCTACACCTGTGAACAGATCAACCTCGACAGGCTCCGCCTACCAGCGCGGGGAATGAAGTATGAAGCCCTTTCATTCACGCCCGACCAACTCCAACGTATCCTCGCCATCGCTGAGGAGCCCTGGCGTACGATGTTCTGCATTCTCACACTACGGGAAAATACAGACTGCCAAGAGTGAAGCCAGCGAGACAGTCCTGCCCATTCCGAGCTCGCTGCTCACCATGCTCAAGAACTATCAGGTCAACTGGAAGCCCAACGGGGCGGGCTTCCTCTTTGTGACACGAAATGGACGGCCCCCCTCTTCCAACAAAGTCGTGGAATATCACCTGTGGACGATCCTGGATGCGCTGGGGATCCCGCGGTGCGGTCTTCACGCATTTCGCCACGCACATACATCGCTACTTCTTGACTCCGGCGCAACGCCCAAAGTTGTGCAGCGCCAGCTGCGACACTCCGATGCTCGGACTACGTTAGAGATTTACGGGCATGTCGTAGGCGACGCGCACCGTGAAGCGGTGGAGAAAGTAGCTTCGAGGTTGGACGCTATTGGACGCCAGCCGACCACAGTGAACTAGTAGATTCAGCGACTTGGCCGCATTGGGCGTTGGGTTCGATTCCCATCGCCCGCTCCAGTCACCTTGTTTCCCTCTAATAACTTAGCGATTTGTCGCGGCGGCAAAAGGCGGCACTAAAGAACAAGAAGAGCTTCGAGGGTGGCACCGCTAGCTCGCGCGAAAAGCCTGAAACACAATTCCTCACTTCGCTGAATTCTGCCTGCTGCTGTGACAGAGTGGCATTTCGCTGGAACTTAGTGATACAGAACGGCACTGACAACCCGCCAGCGGAACCCCAAGGAACGGATCGCCACAACTTTTTGGACGCTGATCGGACCCGGATTCTCAGTTTCACATTTTCAACAAACTCGTAACAGGATTCACCTAACCCGGACACCTTGAGTGCAACACAACGAATGGGCCGGGCGCAGGAACTGGCCCGAAGCAGTGCCCAGGAAAATGCGCGGCAGAAAAAGGGTATTTACCGAAATCAGTGAGTATCGGCGTGAGAAGCAGACTTGAGCTATGCCGGACAGCGCGGATTATTCGTACCGCAAGGCCACCAAGGGATCGACGCGTGTAGCGCGCCGGCTGGGGATATAGCAGGCGAGCAAAGCGACGGCGATCAGCAGGAATGTGATGATCACGAAGGTGGCGGGATCAGTTGCGCCGATACCGTAAAGCAAAGAGCCAAGGTAACGCGTCACGCCGATGGCGGCTCCGATGCCAACCAGGGCGCCGACCATAGCGAGAATGAGTCCCTGGCCTAAAACGAGACGGAAGATTTCGCGACGCTGCGCGCCGAGAGCCGTGCGGATGCCAATCTCGCGGGTCCGTCGTGCGACCTCGTAGGACAGCAAGCCGTAAAGTCCGACACAAGCAAGAATCAGGGCGAGCGCACCAAAAAGAGATGAGAGGCGTGCGACCAGGCGTTCGTTGAAGAGAAGGCGGTCAATGGTCTGGGTTTGCGTTCTTATGTCAAAGATCGGCAGATTGTCATCGAGGCTAGCGACTACATTGCGAACGCTGGGGATCAGGGCCTCGGGTCTTGTGGACGTACGTAGCGCAAAATATGCTTCGCCTCCTTGAACGGGAACGTAGGCGGTGGGTTCTATAGGCTTGCGCAATTCATCGTACTTGGCATCCGCGACCACGCCAACAATTTCGCGTTCGACCTTGTTCCCGCTGAGAGTTGTGCCGCCGAGATGTAAACCGATAGGATTTCTGCCTTCTAAGAAACGGCGAACAAAAGTTTGATTGACGATAGCAACAGCCTGCGTTGACCGCAGGTCCGACGCGGCAAAAGTTCTCCCGTTGAGGAGTGGAAGGCGCATGGTCTCGAAGAATTCCGGGCCGACTGAGAACATATCCGTTTCGACGGTGGTTTTCTCCGGCTGGCCTTCGATGTGGACCCCGGAAGTCCACAGCCCGGCGCTCAAGAGCGTATCCCCAGAATAGCTCGCGGAGATCACTCCGGGTATAGCAGCGAGGCGAGTCTGCAGTTCGCTGTACAGGGTTTGGATTCTGTCTTGGTTATAACCTGCCAATCCGGGATTGATTCCGAAGAGGAGGACGTTGTGCGTATCGAACCCCGGATTGATGTTCCGGAGGTTAGCAAGCGTGCGTACGAGCAAGCCAGCACCGGTGAGCACGACTACGGAAAGCGCAACTTGAGCAACAACTAAGGAACTGCCGAGGCCGAAACGACGACCAGGGACTTTGGTCGCGTCGGAACTGGCGGCGCTTTCTTTCAGCGCCGGTGCCACATTGATGCGACTGCCACGAAACGCAGGGGCAATTCCGAAAAGAATTCCCGTGAGCAGGGCAATGCCTACAGTAAAAGCAAGAATTCGAGCATCGGGCCGCGTGTCGATGAACAGAGTCGAATAGGCATTCTTAGAAATAAAGGCCGCGAGCGCCTGCGCGCTCCAAGCGGCGAGCACAATCCCAAGCGCAGCGCCGGCGGACGAAAGCAGCAAGCTCTCCGTGAGGAGCTGCCGAATAATTCGGGCTCTTCCAGCGCCTAGCGCCAGGCGCACGGCCATTTCTTTTTCGCGAGCAGTCGCACGGGCGAGCAGGAGCGCGGCAATGTTCGCACAGGCGATGAGCAGGACGATTCCGACTGTGACGGTCAAGATGTAGATCGGCTGGTCATAAAATTGCCGAAAACCAACGAGGCCTTTCTGCGCTGGCAGAAGGGCGAGTTGAGGCTCGTTGATGTCTTTCAGGAGTGGCTTTGCCCCGTGCAACACTTCGTTGAGAAAGACGAGACTTGTCGCTGCTTGGGCTTGCGCCATCGAGACGCCCGGCTTCAGTCTTCCGACTATCGCAAGCCACCAGTTTGTTGCATCCTCAATAGTCCGTCGCTGGTCGTTCCAGCCCGGCTTTAAGGACGTTGCCTGTGAAAGGGGTACCCAAAGGTCGTGAGACTTTCCCGGCGTCAGCCGTGTGAACCCAGGATCAATTACACCGACGATCGTGAAAGGGGCACCGTTCAGCCGTATTGTTTTGCCAACTGCGTCGGGAGCGCTGCCAAATGCTCTTTGCCAGTAAGCATGGCTCAACACAATTACAGGTATCGCACCAGGCTGATCGTCGGAAGGCGCTAGTGTGCGGCCAAGGGCGGAGGAAACACCCAGCGTGTCAAAGTAATTGCCGGAGACGAGTTCGCCTCCGACCAAGCTGGCCGGACCATTGCCGCTCAAGTCCAACTGTCCGGCGCCAGCCATCGCCAGCACGCTGGAGAAAACATTCGTGCGCGCGAGGATGGCCTCGTACATCGGGTACGAGAAAGAGCAGCTTTGCTGGACTCCGGGCACCCACAGACAGTCTCCGTAGCTGCTGGTACCGATATTGGATTCCTCAGGCAGCTCGCGAACGGACCAGCGCAGAACTACCAACTGCTCGGGATGGCGGACGGGAATCGACTGCAACATGACGGCATTCAGCAGGCTGAAGATGGAAGTATTTGCGCCGATGCCTATGGCTAGAGTGAGGACTGCCGTCGCGGTGAAGCCGGGGCTCTTCGCCAGCATGCGCAGACCAAAGAGCACGTCGTGCCAGCACGTCTCCACAAAGGATTCCCAGTTGCCAGAGCGAACGACTTCCTTTGCAAGTTCAAGGCCGCCCCGCTCCAGGCGAACGGCGCGAAGGGCATCGTTGCGACTCATGCCTTGTTTCATCTTTTCAGCCGCTTCCATCTCCAAGTAGGCGCCCAGCTCCTCATTCAACTCCCGGTCGACTTGCTCTTTTCGGAACAATGATCGAAGCCCGCTCGTTATATTTCGCAGCAAGGACATCTCTTTACTCGTATCTCAGAGCGACGATGGGATCGACGCTGGTCGCCCGGCGGGCGGGCACATACACGGCCAGCAGAGCCACTATTATCAGCAATAAGGCCAAGGCAACGAAGGTCAGCGGGTCTCTCGGTCGGACACCGTATAGCAAGTCGGTAAGAAGTCGCGTGAGTCCGAGGGCGACAGCTACCCCGACGCCGACGCCCATCAGAGTGAGAAGGAGCCCTTCCCCAACCACCATCCGCAGGATGTCCCGCCGAGTGGCGCCGAGAGCTGAGCGAATGCCAATCTCATGCCTGCGGCGGCTGACAGAATAGGAAAGCACTCCATAGATGCCTACAGCGGACAGCACCAGAGCGATTACAGCGAACAGGCCCAGCATGGAAGCTGAGACGTGCTGCCGCCAGATTGACTCAGAGACTACGTCTTGCATGGTTCGCATCTGGATAACTGGCTGGTCGCTGTCCACCTGCCGCACGGCGTCACGCACGGCGGCGGCAACGCCCGTCGGGTTTGAGGCAGTGCGAATGACAAACGTAACCAGGAAGGATGCAAATGGGTGCTGGGCGTAAGGCTCGTACAGCTCCGGGTGAGGCTCGGAATCCACGGAGTCCTGCTTGGAATCCGCAACTAGACCCACGACTGTCGCGGGCGCATCATTCGGGCAGGCGCCCGGCAATTGCTTGCCAACGGGGTCTTCTCCCAGCCAGTAGAGTCGGGCCATCGCACGATTGACGATCCGGACACAGGGAGCATCTTTCTGGTTTTCCGCTTCGGCGAAATCACGCCCGCTGATGAGGGGTATTTGCATAGCCCGGAAGTAACCTGGACTCACACTGCGCCCAGCTACCATGACCGGCCCTGAGCCGCTCGGCGAGTTCGGTGGAGCGGGGAAATCGAGGGAGAGATGAAATCCCATGAAGGGCAGGTTATTCGCCATCCCCACTGATTTCACGCCGGGAATGGCTTGGATACGGTCCAGCACTTCGCGGTAAAAATCCGCCGACTGGGGACGGGAGTACTTGTAACTCATCAGCGGCACGCGCACCGTCAAGAGATGGTCGGGATTGAATCCGGTAGGAGCCGTTTCCAGGTGTTCGAAGCTTTCAATCATCAAGCCGGCACCGACCAGGAGCACCAAGGCAAGCGCGACCTCGGAAACAACCAGCACGCGCTGCAGGCGCGAGCCGCCGGCCCCCGCCGCTGAAGTCCGTCCGTGCCCTTTGAAGGACTCACTGGGATTCAGGCTCGAGACCCGCAAGGCGGGCAGCAGTCCAACCGCAGCTCCGGTCAGGAGGGACAGAGCTGCCGTGAAGGCGAACGCGGTGAGGTTCATCGAAATATGGTGTACGCTCTCGGTTTCAACGAGGTTGTACTTGGGCACCAGACTCACGATCATGCGCAGGCCCGAACGTGCCAGCATAAGGCCGCCGACTCCGCCTGCACCTGCCAGAAGTACGCTTTCGACCAACAACTGCCGGATCAACCTCAGACGGCCCGCGCCCAGCGCAGCACGGATGGCCATCTCGCCCTGCCGTGTTGTGCCACGAGCGAGTAGCATGCTGGCCACGTTCGCGCCGACGATCAGCAGCACAAAAGTCACTGCCCCCAGGAGCGCGAAAATGGCCGTACGCAGGACGTCTTCCGCCACCGGGCCTTTGAAGAGACTGACCGGAGTGCTCCATCCAGCGTTCGTCTTCGGAAACTGCACGGCCAGGCGACGTGACACGATATCCATTACCGCCTGAGCTTGTCTGAGAGTGACCCCTGATTTCAGCCGCGCGATGACGCTGAGTGTGCGGTGCGCATGATCGGCGCTTTCAGCGGCACTGAACGTTAGAGGGACCCATATTTGCGTGTTGGCCCTTGGGAACTCAAAATCAGCGGGAGCGACGCCGAGCACGGTGTAGGATTTGCCATCGAGCGCAAGCGCCTTCCCAATGATGTTGGGATCCGACGAGAAATGACTCTCCCAGTATTGGTAGCTCAGAACCACAGCCTGCGTTTCGTTCTCGGCAAACGTACGCCCGCGGATGGCATTTACGCCCAGAACGCTAAAAAGATTTGTGGTGACCGGGACCGCCCACACTTCGTCCGGTTCGCCAGTACCGGTCAAGGCGTGAAATTCCCACCGCTGATAAGCGGCGATTCCCTGGAAGGCCTGCGCTTGCTTTTGCCATTCGATGAAGTCTCCTGGAGAAACCTCATTAATCGCGCCCGCTGCCGTCTCGGGCCCCACTTCGTTGATGTCCACCAGCTCAGAGGGCTTCGCGTAGGACGCTGGGCGGAGCAGCACAGAGTCAACCACGCTGAAAATTGCCGTGTTCGCTCCGATTCCCAGCGCCAGTGTCAGCACGGCGATGGCAGCAAAACCGGGATTCTTGCGCAGCATGCGCAGGCCGAAGTGCAAATCCTGCCAGCACGTCTCCACAAAAAATTCCCAGCCGCCAGAGCGAACGATTTCCTTGGTAACTTCGAGACTGCCGCGCTCTAGTCGGACTTCGCGAAGCGCATCCTTACGACTTACGCCTTGCCTCATCTTTTCCGCCGCTTCCATCTCCAAATAGGCGCCTAGTTCTTCATCCAACTCTCGGTCGACTTGGTTCTTTCGGAAAAGCGAC
>Ga0137376_10003234_pt1 | contig 10089 bp, 13 predicted proteins | sample SagtaG_23_FD_104814 | JGI IMG/M metagenome (GOLD analysis project Ga0137376, IMG submission 104814) | Vadose zone soil microbial communities from Sagehorn Ranch, Mendocino, California, USA - Sage2_L_20_16 metaG | ecosystem: Environmental > Terrestrial > Soil > Vadose zone | place: USA... | reverse complement strand
ATTAAATACCTAACTAATCTACATGTTCGCTTGGGTACCAATACCACTTTTCCAGGTAATCTTTCAGTAGATAGATCTACATACAAGGATGACCCTTGCGGCGTAACATCAAGAAGCAAGGAGATCCCATAAGAGTTCTATTGTTTCGTGTGGTGGCTTTCCGTTATCCAGTTCAACGCTATGATAATCGCCAGATCTTGAGCCTAGTACATGATTAGGCGGTAGTCATGCCAGCTCAGGTGGAGGTACTCACGAACGATCATCTTAGTTATAGCCCCGTTTTTATCTGCAACTGGTTCTAAACCAAGACCCTTGTACAAATGCAGACGAATACTGTCCGGACTATTATCATGAGGCCAGGCAGTACGACCAGGTAAACTCACAGTGAACTGTCTAGCTCCTTCTCATGCTCCAACGCTGGATCCTCTTCTTCCAGTCTTCGCGCTTCCTCCTTGAGTCTTGCGAGTTCGGCTTCCTTGGCGGTGATCATTCCCTCCATATCGCTGATAGACTTCATAAGAGATAGCTTCCCACTATCTAGCTCATTCAGAAGAGCAGCGTGAGCGTTGGCCGACGGAACGGATGCGGGTCTCGTTGAAGACACTCGGGCGGCTTCCAATGTCCTGGAAAGTGCTGCGAAGTTGAACAAGGCCACATATGCAAGATGTAGTGAGATACGCACCTTTAAGATTCGCGTGTGCCTCCTCCAGCTGCTTTCTCCTTTTTGCTTCGGACGCCGCGATGCTTTCTTCAGCCGCGACGATGGTAAGATAGTCCTCTTCTGGGTCAATGATAGGTCGCATGTCGCGAATGGCTTTACTGAGACGCGTTATTGACTGCGAAGGCAAGAGATAGGAGGAGGACTTGCATTGCTTCGTGGATATTAATCGACATTTTACGCGACTAGGACGCGTGCAGAATGCTGGAGATGAACTAGAATCTGGATTATTAAGCTGACTTATGTTGCGTTACGTAGGCGAGAACGCGAAGTAGACCAGGCGGTGACAGGGGCGTAACTCTGCACCACCCAAAGGGCATTGTAGCCAAGCGCGGTAAATTACATTGAGCTAGAGTTGAAGCGCGTGACACCGACAAGAGTCGGCCGATCAGCGATGGAGCCCAACAATTCTATCTTTTCGTCCGGTAGGCAAATGGGTTACACTCTTTGCGTGCTAGGTGAGTCGATGACAATGATATCCGTCTAATATTGTCAACCTGGCTACCAAAGGATGCGGAACCATGGGCATCGCCATTCTATCTGGCGTTATTGAAAGTATCAAGTCCGCTACATCCAGCACGAAACCAAATGGCATTCCCAAGTGGGAATCCCACACACCTGGTACCGTCACACCTACCGGACCACCAGATACAACAATCCCATCGCGGTTCCTTGCCTGCGTGAGCAGAGAACAGACGGCGAACAAGCTACGTACCGTTTTTGGCCCTTTTAATGCTCTAGGAGAGAGCGTCGAGGTTTTGGCTTCGCAAAACGTCGAAGCCGTGCAACAAGCCGATGTTATCCTACTCTGGTATTGAAGTTCTATCGTAAAGAGCCAACGCAAGGTGCTAACAGCTCCTATGTAGCTGCAAGCCACAAATAGCGCAAACGATCCTCAACGAGCCGGGAATACGTGATGCTCTGGAGGGAAAACTCCTAATTAGTATCCTTGCTGGTGTCACCATCCGCCAGCTTGTCGAGATGGTTCCATCATCCACGAGAGTGGTCCGCGCCATGCCAAATACTCCATGTAAAGTACGTCAGATAAAGAATTATTAATATCACTTTTCAGTTCGATCTCCCGCTAGATTCGTGAAGGCATGACGGTCATTTCAAATCTTCCGCCTTCCGAACGCGAGGAAAGAGACCGCGCCCTTATCTTGAAAATATTCTCGTCTATAGGACGATGTCGGTTCCTCGATGAAAAACATTTCGATGCCTGCACGGCTCTATCCGGTTCTGGACCTGCTTTTGCATGCATTTTTCTCGAAGCTATGGCAGACGGTGGCGTCATGATGGGCTTGCCTAGAGCAGAAGCCCTCGAACTTGCTGCACAAAGTATTTACTATTGATTCTCCCATCTTGGATTATCCGCTGAGTATCTGGTAGCATTGCAAGGCGCAGCCCGAATGGTCTTGCAAGGTAGCACGCATCCTGCACAACTCAAAGATGCAGTAACAAGTACGAGATTCGTTGAGATTAACGTGTCTTGAATTGACTAGTGTTGTAGCTCCTGGAGGCTGCACGATAGCCGGTCTACTGGCTCTAGAAGACGGGCGCGTCCGATCCACTATTGCTCGTGGTATCCAGATCGCCACGGAAAGAGCGAGTGAATTGGGACAACCAGCCAAAAAAGCGATTTAGACACGCAGATTTCGTCACCCCAAAAAGATTTTTAGGAAATAGATGTATCACTATCAGATATGTACAACATATCTAACTTTATGTAGACTTATGTTCCAATGAAGATTGTATCCTTTTCAATCGCATTTGAAAGGAATAGAAATCACCACTGCGCTATTCATTATTGCCCCCGTGAAATAAGTACGTGCGTGTAGGGTATAAACGCCGTCCAGAGTGTTAGGGAGCTCCATTTGCTCGACAGTTCTCTTCAAAGCTCAGACAGTTGCACGCTCTATTTTATTGCTAAAAAACATGTTCAATTGTAACTCACGATACTTTAAATATGCCCCAAGAGAAACTGCACCTTGTCCGCCTGGTAATAGTTGAGCCAGACGGCCACTCGGTTCTTGGGTTCAATTTAGTATTGCTCCGTAGAATGAGCGCCGCCCCGTTGGTATTATTATGGTGCGACGCCAAAGTGAAAGGAGCGTCCATGTTCGTTCGCGTCGTTGAGTAATGGAAATGTGGTAATGTGGGTAGTCTACAACAGGTGCTTATAACATCATGTAAGCCAGGTGGAGAGCAAAAAACGGCAAGAGCCATACCTCAAATAATACAACAAAATATCACCGGTCTGTTGAATGCCGCCGTTAGCATAGAGCCAAGCACAGAAAGCATCGCGACTCACAGAATTCATGCGTCTCGTCGGACCTCTTCACGGTTTGCTGGAGAATTTTTTAGGTTTGAACAAGAGAGCGCCAAACAACAACAAACTACTTACCTTCCAAGCCTCCTCAAAGTCGACTGGTAGTATAACGTAACGGTTCTTGCGTACAGCTGCGAAGGAGTTAGATATATGTAAAAAGCGAAAAATATATCTCACCTTGTAGACCCGCCGCCTGTGCAATTGACGCTATATCTGCGGAAGACAGGCGATCTGGTCTGGAAACATCTAGGTCACTGTGTCAGGACCCATTCACAGGATATAAAAAGGGAAGTCACGAACAGTCTTCCAGGTCGACATCAGGCCCAAGATTCATCTTGTTTGTCACAGTTTGAAATATTAGCCGTCTCTCGCGGCGTGATGGTAGAGGGAATTCAATCTTTCTGTCCAGCCGTCCTGGACGCAAAAGGGCAGGATCCAAAGTGTCTGCACGGTTGGTCGCCATTATGACCTACGACACGAATGAGCACACAAAAGATGTCACTTAGGATTACACCAACCTTAACGTTACTACTTTGGTCAAATCCATCCATCTGATTAAGTAGCTCCAATAATATACGTTGCACTTCACGATCTGCACCCGTCTGCGCGTCGAATCGTTTCGTTGCGATAGCGTCAATTTCGTCTATGAATATGATTGACGGTGCGTTTTCTCGTGCCAACCGAAAGACATCGCGAACCATGCGAGGCCCTTCTCCCAAGTATTTTTGCACAAATTCACTGCCCACTACTCGAATGAAAGAAGCTGTCGTGTGGTGCGCGACGGCCTTGACCAACATCGTTTTCCCGGTACCTGTAAATAGATTATAACGCACGCTGAGATCTTCAAGGAATATTGTCTTACCAGGAGGTCCATATAGTAGAACACCGCGAGGGGGATCAATACCGATTTTCTTGTACAGGTCAAAGTGGGTTAATGGCAATTCAACGGCCTCCCGTATTTCCTGTTTCTGCGCATCCATTCCACCAACGTCTTGGTAAGCCACGTCTGGCTTTTCTTCCTTTGTCAGCATAGATATTGAAGAGTCTGCTTCTGGTGGCAGAATATCGACGAGGGCATTGGAATGTCTGTGAAGAGCAACAGACGATGATGGTTTCAGCAGTTCGCGATCTAGAGTAGACAGGATTCTGACGACATAATTTGAGCCAGTCGTAGACCCAACGATGCCTGTACTCTGGTCAATTGGCTCCAGGAACTGGCCGATGACGAGAGGCACTGATTTGATTCGTTTGACTTCCTCTTGAGCGCGAATAAGCTCGCGCTTGAGATTAGCTTGCTCGTCCTTGATGTAACTTTCTTGAATTTCAAGCATCTCGAGATGACGAGCAAGTTTCTTGTACTTGACATAAAGGTCTTCTTCCAGGAGCTCTTGGAAGAGAGCGGTTTTTTCGCTCACTGCGGGATCAAATATAGCACCCTACAACAAGTACTAGTCAGATGCGATGCACAGACAAAGGTAGAGCAGGGAACACCTTAATGCCAATTTCTTCCATGGTGTCGAGAGTAGCTGACGCGGCGTGACGCGTTGCCTTCCAGAACGGAGCAAGGCGTGGGAAGAACGGAGCCACTTTGCAATGGCGCACGTCGTGCAGTCCCTCGACCAGCCTTCAAACTACAAGGACTCCCAGTCGCGCGTCGACAGACTGAAGCAGGTCGATCTGCTTGCAAAGTCGTCGACACTCTATGTGTGTTTAACCAGCGTCGTCGCGAAACTTACCCATGACTTTTTTTATACACCAGATTGGTAACTTGAGTTTCTACACCACTGAGGAACAAATTTATGAATTGTTCACAAAATGCGCTAGCCCGGAGGATGGTGGAGGTATCAAGCGCATAATTATGGGTCTCGACCGCAATACAAGGCATGTGCTCCGACCCGTGCATCTCCAGCTGCGCGACTGACCGGCTGCAGAACTCCTTGTGGATTCTGCTTCGTTGAATATTACACGCATGCTGAAGCACTGGCATGTATGCGCTATGTTAGCGGTACTAAACTCGATGAGCGTATCGTTCGTTGCGATCTCGATCTGGGCTACAAAGAGGGGCGCCAATTCGGAAGGGGAAAGAGCGGTGGTCAGGTGAGAGACGAACATCGACAGGACTATGATCCCGGCCGCGGAGGTTGGGGTGCGCAAGCGCAGAGATTGGAAATTGAAAGGAGAAGAGAGGTGGAGGAGCGTTACGCAGATGCTCAGGAAGGTCCAGGTGCTGTTGCTACCGGAGGTGGGGATTGGAAAGAGACAGAGACCAGCGCCGCGGCGACGAATGGGAAGCTCAAACGAGGTAGATCGCCCACGGATGATGAGGACGGTGCGAGAATGGTGCGTAACCCCTCTAAATAAACCACCCACTGGATAACATCTTGGTACAGGCAGGTCACCGTACAAGGATGGACGATGACTTGGAAGCGGAGAGGATGTAGGCATTATGTTCTAATTATTAGCTCTTACTTTTTACATGTATGAGTGGCATTAGTGAATAATACGCGCACGTAACATGAACCTGTTCCCCAGCGTCTCCGGTTCAAAGTAAGTCATATGAACTTCACGAACAAGCCGTTGGGCCTCTGAGACGCTATTCAGCTGTACGAGGAATCGAGAATACATGCTAAACTCTTCATCGATCCTACAAAGTAATCGGTTTGGAGAGTTGGAGAATGGAAAGGTCAAAACGTACAGTTGGATTTTATAGACGCTTGCTAGGCCGCTCTTCTTCCTGTCAAGGTCAAAGTCTCTGATAATATATTCGACCGACGCGGCTCCTGTTTTCCCGGGGAACCCCCATATCGTGACGTTTTTCCCGCCATTTGAGATCCCGGCGTGCGGCCCGTCTCCACGTAGCGCACCCCTTATGGCCGCTTCCTCGCGTCCTTTATCACCTCGTGCTCTGGGTAGCATTGTGTCCGCATCATTCAACATGGCTGGTTGAGCCTTTAGGGGATTACCGGCCACGAGTGCGTTCTGCAGCAAGCGCAAATTTTCTTGGAGGGTATCAGGACCATTCAGAGATATTAAAGCAGTTCCCGTTGGCCTGAAACTTTTATACAAGAGAGCAACTGTAAAAAACCAGTCATTTAGAATTTGGAATATCGACAAGGTCATTTTAGAAAATTACAATCTTGTACGCCCTTCAATCTGACTCTGTCAATGGCCCTACGAAGGTCGCCGGGTGTTGCCGTCGGCGGGAGGTCACTCAGTTCAATATGCTTGCCATGTTTGAAAGCTTTTCGAAAAAGTCAGCAAGTCTTGACATTGAAAAAGTGAATAGCCCATACCTTCCCTTCTGGCATCCCCGCTCCTGAACCCTTGCGCTCGCGCTTCCCGAGAAACCCAATGTGCAGCCTTGATCGCTCGACTGCTCATTGTGTATAAAGTTGTCACTGTCACACAAACATTACCTACGCGTGCTCAAGCCATGGCCTCCCGCTCCGACTATCGCAGACGCGAAAGAAGCTGGGAACGAGAAGACAGAGACAGAGACAGAGATAGGGATAGGTATCATAAGAGCGGACGGGGCCGCGAGGATGGGCGAAAACGGTCTAGTCGCTCACGCAGCCCTCGAAGAAGTGACAGAGACAGGCGAGACTACCGACGAGAGAAAGGTGAAAAGGATCACAGGAGAAAAGAAGACGGTCGAGATCGTAATTATGACCGTGAACGTGAGCATAAACGTGATCACGACGAACGGAGAACCTCTTCACGGAGAGAGGACCGCAAGCGACACGAAGACCATCACACCAGGGACCCTGTCCTTCTCGACGACTCTACTCCTGCCCAACGTGAGTCATCCTCAGCTATCCTATACGTTTCTTGACTCGAATATATAGCCACAAATGATGATCCTCAACCCAACCCTGACGAGAGAGTCGCCGTAGAAGAGGGAGAGGAAATGGATGCCGTCAATGATGATGACGCAGCTATGGCGTCAATCATGGGGATGAACGGGTTTGGCTCGACAAAGGTTATTATTCCTTTGTTTCCTGTTTGCTGACTGATGATAACATCTCATCAGGGGAAGCAAGTCGTAGGTAATCAAGAAGGGGCGGTGAATATAAAAAAGATTAGAACCTGGAGACAATACATGAACCGGTATGCCATTATTCTAGAACATTGGAGTATATTGCTCACGTCATGACAGTCGTGGTGGTTTCAACAGGTGCGTACATTGAGGTGCCAGTGTGATTCTTGCTTACATTCTCTTCAGACCACTGGACAAGATCAAGTAGATTGCGACAGATGAGTTTTTTGCTTTGAGCGCACGCCGTTTCACTAGTATCCAGATCCATGTATTTAGGAATACCATGAAACATATATTCGTAACACTAAGTCATACAGAAACGGTGAACTATACAGGCTGCAAACAAGACACAGATAGCACGAAGGGTAGACAGAATTATACAAAAACCCTAGATTGCAACTGTGAGGATGGTTAGAAACCATGCACCTTGATGATGGCCTTGGGAATCCCGTTTTCTATGAGGAAGCTAGAGATCTTGGAGCGTTGGTCTCCTTGCAACTGGATGACTTCGCCTTCCTCCGGGTCAATGACAACATTGCCATTGCAAGCGAATTCCTAGAATATATATGAATGAAACAAAGAACTATCGACCTATTGTGCATATATAACACACTTTCTTGAATGCTTTCAAAAGCTTCTTGCAATCATACTCTGATAGTCTTGTGAGATGCTGAGGCCAGAGTGAAAAAAAATAAGACATACCTTTAGGCAAGTTCTGGAGAGTCGTGAGGGTCTTGCGACCATTACGTTGCTGGATACGAATATGGATGTAGTTGGCTTGAGAGCCTACGTCAGCATCTAGGATGCCCTCGTCTGCAAATGGATCTGGACATTGGAGTCAGCGAATTGTGCTATCGATAAGCGCCGCCCTGATAACAGCACAAGCGATGAAAGGAGGCCAACGTACCAGTTTTGCTGTTAAGGTTCTGAACGTTCATACGATGTGTGCAGACGAAAACAAAAAGAAGTGAGTGGAGGTTTGCGACGGAGATATGTGCAAGGTGAGAAAAGCCGACAGCGTTGGACTGCCTTTTATCGACTTGCTCACGTAAGCATTTCTCCATGACTCGAGCCGTCAAGCGACCACCCTCTTTTCAGCACTTTCCGCCCGACAGAGGTTTTTATTCTCAATGGGCTTGCGTACGCTACAGCTGATCCGAATGTATTCCAGCAAAAAAGCTCAAAAAAACCTGGGTTCAAACAGCAAAGATAAAAAGCAAATGGAAAGCCGAAAAACGAAAAGCCGGTCTTCTTCCACCCGCACAGCTTACACAGGCTGCGGATAATTTTTCTAGCGGTCAGGAGGAATCAGATGAAATTTCATCATTGGTGGCGTCGTCCCACCGAGAAGAACAAAAACACGAGGCGGCGCCTCCTAAGCGATCGGCGCATGTCGGCGTCGCAGGGCAGTCCGCGCGTCAACTCGCAAAACAAGCTTACTCACCTTCTTCCCTCCACACCCGAAAATCAAAGCACGGACGATCAGGCAGGGACGAAGGTCGATCGAACAGTGTTGTTGGAAGAAAGGGACAGCCAGATATGAAGTTACGCATGAGCGCAATCTTGGCAAAAATTAAAAAGAATCATGTCTGATTTCCACAATATTGGCTTCATTCATACTTTACTACTTTGATTCACTACGATCAAGCTTCGTCATATCTGGTTCTTCGCTCGACTTGACAAATCTATCTTCCAAACTTCCCAAAAGTGGCTGAGCACCATGTTCAGACACTGTCGTGACGGAACTCAGTGCCGTCGGGTGGTCACTGAGATGTCCAGGACGTGGATCATCCAGTTCATCCACAAGGCCCAATGCTTTTGTTTCCATGGTTGCAGCACGGTCTTCACCCGCTGATCCTCCAACACTGAGCACGAGAGGCGACGGGGGAGGACTACGAGATTTGGATCGTCGGGCATCTTCGTGAAGGAATGGAATGGGTGAGAAGAGTGGCGTTGCAGGTGTCGAATTGCGACCAGCGCTGAGCGTCAAGCCAATCGGGATAATTGGTCTTGTTTCCTTCTCGACCGTTACTGGGAAACTGTCCCATGTGGAAGTTACGAGGACAGATTTTTCGACCGCACGTAGATATTTTCCGACAGATTTGTATTGGTTTCTTGGATAGAGACAAAGCTCGCATAGGCGTTGAATTGTAAACGGCGGCTTTCTGGACAGAATGTCAAGCAAACGAGTGATAGGATGTAAAATACTGACTCGAATTCGTGTAATTGGTCAAATATGCGTCCTTTGATACCCTTTGCTTGCTGCTCGTTCATATAGCCGACTGGAGTCTCGTTCAGGTACATGGGTGCTGCCTTGCGAGGTGGAAAAGGCGGTAGTCTCAACCCGCCACCCGGCAACATTTGTGGATCGAATGGAGGTAGTACGGGTGGAGGTTTTGTTTCGAGCAAATATGCCGAGATATTCTACACCAACAGTGAGGAATACGACTAGGGCAAAAATAACGACTAAGTCTACCTTTTCGATTCGATATTTGAGGGCATTTCTGAGTAGATCCCAGTCTAACGATTCTGAGCTAGACGCCGATGAGATTGTACGTACGACGCGACAACATGACACGGGACACATACTTGGGATCGTCTTCCGACGCGATGCGCTCCAAAACGGCTTGGTATTCTGTGTGATGTGTGGTGAGGAATGGAGATGAAATGAAAGGACGAGGCGACCTTTACGCCATTCAAAATCTGCAGGCAATGTGGTAGACATGATGCAAAATAAGTTAGAGATTGTTCACACATGTCCTATTTTCTTCTCTCATCCGGCTCAGCAATGCCCGCATACCGGAGAAAGCTACTATACTCGTATGCCCCGGACTGGTCCGTGCTCCTCTGGCGTCTACTACTAGTGCTCACCAGTATATTATAGGCTTCTTACACTTGTACTAGCGTGCGTCGCCGAATCCCGCCATGCCTGATATATGCTCACGATCCACGCCACAGAGGCGTGTTCTTTTCGCTCGATGCAGCCAACGGCTTCCGGAGAGATTT
>Ga0137376_10003229_pt1 | contig 10095 bp, 12 predicted proteins | sample SagtaG_23_FD_104814 | JGI IMG/M metagenome (GOLD analysis project Ga0137376, IMG submission 104814) | Vadose zone soil microbial communities from Sagehorn Ranch, Mendocino, California, USA - Sage2_L_20_16 metaG | ecosystem: Environmental > Terrestrial > Soil > Vadose zone | place: USA... | reverse complement strand
GATCGTCGCGCCGCCACGTCCCCGCTTCGACCTGCTCCGTGAGCTCGCGCGCCATCGCCTCGCCCAAGAACCGCGCCGGCTCGTCCTGGTGCTCGAAGGGAATGCGCTCCAGACCACGGTAGTGGCGCTCGAGGTACGCGCGCGCGACGCGGCACAGCCGCGCCGGATCCCGCACGATCGGCAGCCGCACGACGACCCGGGACGGCGGCGCCGTGAACGACCCCAGCAGCGGACTGTTGTGGACCGAGACGGTGCGCCCGTCGCGAAACCTGGTCGGCAGCTCCGCATAGCTCGCCACGAGTCGCGCGGGACGCGCCGCCGTGAACATCGCGATGGCGAGCGCCAGCTCCCCCGGCCCAGGGTTCTCGAACAGCGCGACACGCATACTGACGTGCTTCATCTGGCCGGTCTGGAACAGATCTGCGACCATCCGAAAGCCTTCGCTGCCGAGCGCGTCGCAGGTCTGACGGAACGACGCGGCGACGTCCTCGGGCACTACGTGCCGTCCCGGAGTGAAGGGCTCGAAGGGGCGCATGCCGATCTTCTGGGTGAGCCACACGACGAGGGGCCCCAGCCAATAGGGACTGAGCAGTAACACGAGCCAAGCGAGATAGACCATGAGGCCTCGCGAGCTGCTACGGCGCTCGGGGCGGGGAAGCTTGCGCCGGCGGCAGCACTCGTCCCAACGCCTTGAGCAGCTGCCCGTCGGGCGTGCCGCCGTCAGGCGCCTCTGTCAGCACAACAGCGAAGCGCCGTCGGAGCAACGGATCCCGCATGGCGTGCGCGGCGAACTGCAGGGTGAGGGGGATGAACCATGCGGCCTGGCGCGCCCCTGCGCCCGATCGGGCCACGGCGGCATACTGCTCGAACAGGGCGAGGAGAAACGCGCCCTTTGAAGGAAACTGCCGGTAGATCGCGCCCTTGGTGAAGCCGGCCGTTCGAGCAATGTCGTCCAGCGTGGCGAACTCGATGCCGCGCTCCGCGAATACGCTCAAGCCCGCCTCGAGCAGCAGCGCCTTCGTCTCTGCCGTTCGCCTCTGCCTGATACCCATTGGGATCTACGATACCTACGAGAATCATTCTGGGCAACGAAGTCCGTCGAAATTGCCATTTCAGATACCCGTTGGTATCTCTGCTGTGTCCAACCCTAGCTTAGACATGAGGTTCCTCCTCCGTGGTCGTTTCTCACTGCAACTGCTAGGCGCCTTTCCAAATCTAGTGGCCGCGCCCAACGCCCGAACCGGCTTTCCAGGAGGCACTCGTGAATCAACCAGCCGCTGGGACCCCCATGGGGAGTCTCCAGTTCGACCACGTCGAGCGCGACGGCTCCTCGTCCAACCTCACCTGTGCGGCCTGCAACCAGGCCATCGCGACGTCATACTATGAGGTGAACGGCAACGTGACGTGCCAGCGGTGCCGCAACCACATCATGGCGGGGTGGAACCGCGGCTCGTCGGGCGGACGGTTTGCCCGGGCGTTGGGGCTCGGATTGGGTGCGGCGGTTGTGGGGGCGGGAATCTACTTCGGCATCGCGGCTCTGACCGGGTACGAGTTCGGGCTCGTGGCGATCGTCGTCGGCGTGCTGGTGGGCGGCGCGGTGCGCAAGGGCTCGAACGGCCGTGGCGGCCGGCGCTACCAGCTGCTCGCCATGTTCCTCACCTACACCGCCGTCGTGGTGACCGACTCCTCACTGATCGCGCGGGAGCTGAAGCAGGAGTGGAGCGCCCAGGCCGCTTCACGGATCGGGCCGGCCGATGGTGTCAACGCCGCCACCGGTACGGCGCCGGACACATCGCCTCGCCCGGGACTGCCCGCGGTCGCACTCGGCCTCGCGCTAATCATCGCGCTGGCGTATGCGGCTCCGATCATGATCGGGATCTCGAGTCCGCTCCACCTATTGATCGCCGGGTTCGCCCTGTACGAAGCGTGGAAACTCAACCGGGGCGTCGCACTCCAAGTCACAGGGCCGTACCAGGCCGCGCCTCGCCCCGCGGCGGCGTAGCCTAGCGTCGATGAGCGACGCCCCAGTACCCGGGCGGGCGCCCTCCGGGTGCGCGCAGTGCGGCACACAGATCGCGCCTGCCCTGCTCGCTTGCCCGTCCTGCAACCGCCTGGTTCACGCCGAAGAGCTCAAGCGTTTAGCCGCCACCGCGGAGGGTGCGGGCGAGGCCGGCGACCCGAGCGCCGCGTTGGCCGCCTGGCGCCAGGCACTCGACTTGTTGCCGGCGGACTCCACCCAGCACCAGGTCGTTGCTGCACGGATTGCCGCCTTGAGCCGCTCCCTCGACAGCGGACCTGCGACCGCAAGGCACCGGTCGGGGTGGGGCAAGGGGACGGCCGGTGTCGGCGCCCTCGGGGCCCTGCTCTTAAAGTTCAAGTTCGCGCTCGTGTTCGTCCTCACGAAGGTTAAGCTGCTGCTGCTTGGCCTGACCAAGGCCGGGACGTTCTTCAGCATGCTGCTGTCGGCGAGCCTCTATTGGACGATCTGGGGTTGGAAGTTCGCGCTCGGGGTGGTGCTGTCCATCTACATCCACGAGATGGGTCACGTGCAGGCCCTGCAGCGCTACGGCATCAAGGCCACGGCGCCGATGTTCATCCCCGGCATCGGCGCGGTGATCCGACTGAAGCAGCACCCAGCCAACGCGCGCGAAGACGCGCGGGTCGGGCTTGCCGGCCCACTCTGGGGGTTGGGCGCCGCGCTCGCAGCGTACGTGGTGTATCGCGCCACCGGCATCGGGATCTGGGGCGCAATTGCGCACTTCGGCGCCTGGGTGAACCTCTTCAACCTGGTCCCGGTGTGGCAGCTCGACGGCGCGCGTGGCTTCCGCGCACTGACCCGCCAGCAGCGCTGGATCGCCGTCGCGGTCATCGCCGCGCTCTGGCTCGTCACAGGCGAGGGGCTGCTGGTGCTACTCGGCATCGCCGCTGCGGCGACTGCGGGCTTCGCTCCCGCGGCAGACGAGCCGGATCACACCGCGCTGCTGCAGTATGCCTTCCTCGTAGGCGTCCTGTCGCTGATGACCCGGATCGCGGTGCCTGCCACCGGGCCTTGAACGGGGGTGGGACCCATTCTATGTTTGCGATTCGGCGTAAAATGCCTGGAGCTTGAATGCCGTACATCATCGCAGAGCCGTGCATCAATTTGAAGGATCGGTCGTGCGTGGACGTCTGCCCCGTGGACTGCATCTACGAGGGAGAGGACCAGTTGTACATCCACCCGGACGAATGCATTGACTGCGGCGCCTGCGAGCCGGAATGCCCCGTCACGGCCATCTTCCCGGAGGAGGACACGCCTCCGCAGTGGAAGTCGTACATCGCCAAGAACCGGGACGTCTTCCAGGGCGCCAGCCCACCAGGCAAGCCGCAGCGCAAGGGTTCGTGAACAACGCCCCGGGGCTCCACCCCGGGGCTCTCGCTTTTAGGGAATCGCCCTCAGAAAATCGGCCAGTACCCGGCTGGTCGCGAGGGGCTGCTCGAGCGGCGCGATGTGTCCTGCCGCGGGCACGACGTGACACTGCGCGCCGGGGATGAGCTGCGCCATGGCGCGCGCCGCCTCGGGAGGAGCGATCTCGTCCTCGCTCCCGACCAGCACGAGCGTCGGCATGCGCACGCTCCGGAGCGTTTTGGTGGAGTCGGGTCGGTCGCGCAGCGTGCGCAGCGCGCCCACCAGTCCCGGCACGGACCAACGGCGGGCCATCTCCCGCACCTGTCCCGCCACTTCGGGCTGGGTGGTCTGCGTGGCTGCGGCCAGCAGCCGGGGAAGCAGCCGCTCGATCACGGCGTCCTGCCCATCCCGCTGCGCCACCTGTGTGAGCTCCTCACGCCCGCGCTTCGCCTCGGCCGAGTCCGGCTCGGGCTTGGTGTCGGCGAGGATCAGTGCTTTCACTCGTTCCGGATGCCGGCGCAACAGCTCGAAGATGATGTACCCACCCATCGACAGGCCACACAGCACGGCCTGCCGCACGCCAAGCGCGTCGAGCACGGCCACGAGGTCGTCGGCGTAGCGCGTCAGGGAGTACGCGTCGACGTCGGGTGGCGCGCTCGAGTCGCCCACCCCGCGTAAATCCGGGGCGATGCGTCGAACCCGCGACAGCGTCGCGAGCTGGTGCCGCCACACCGTGCGATCGAACGGGAAGCCATGCACGAACAGTACCGGCACCCCTTCGCCCCGCACGTCGACGGCGAGCTCGACGTCGCCCGCCGGCACCCGCATGGGTTGGTGGCTCCCCCCGGGCGGCGCGCGCGGTCCGAGAAATCGGGCGATCTCGTCGGGAACCGGCGTGGCACGTCCCAATCGATCGATGCACACGAAGACCATCTCGGCCTCCGCCACCGTGGTATCGTCCGAGACCCGCCGCACGACGTGGCGCAGGGTCATGCTGGTGGTGCCGCGGCCCGCGACCGTCGTCTCCACGCGCAGCACGTCGCGCGCGAACGCCGCTGCGCGATACTCGATCGTCGCCTTGCGCACCGCGGGCCACACGCCGTTCCGGTCGAACAGGTCCATTCCCGGGCCGCGGGCGAGCGCATCCCAACGGGCGCGTTCGAGCAGTGTGAGCAGCGCCGCCTGGTTCAGGTGACCGAACGCGTCGCATTCGTATGGATAAACGGTCAGTTCGACCGTCCCGAACGGCGTCACGGTGCGGGCTCCTGCTGGGAGACGGGAATCGCAAACGTATGCCAGAATACGACCCGCTGCACGTTGCACGTTCCACGTTGCAGGAGAAATCCGAATGCCTTCGCGCCATAGGTCGGATCGAGCGTGAGACCGTGCTCGGATGCGAGCCGGGCGGCCGCCTCTCCCTCCGGCGTCGGATGACCGTAACCCCTCCCCAATCCATTCACGATGTCGAGGGAGCGGGGAGCGGGGAGCGGTACCCCTCGGTGCGAGAGCAGCCGCCGCGCGGCGTGCGCGAGCCACGTCGTTCGCCAGCGGTTCGCGACGATGAGCGGCGCGACGCGGATGCCCACGACGCGGGTCGGCCACCCGAGCGCGGTGACGGCGAGCGCGAGCCCCGCAGCCGTACCGCCGGTGCCGAGTGGGAGGAGGATAGCGTCCGGGGGCGACGCGACCTCTGCGGCGAGCTCCAACCCGGCGAGCAAATGGCCTACCACCGCGCGGGGATGCGCTCCCCCGCCGGGAATCCAGCGACGAGGGCCGAGCGTCCCCGCCCGACGCCACGCGTCGAGCACCGCGAGCGGCAGCAATCCCCTCGTCGGGGCGTGCACCACGAGCGCCGCGCGAGCCCGGCACGCGGACGCCACGGCGCGGCTCATGGGTGTTTCGGGCTGGGGGAATTGTGCGAGCACGGCCTGGCCGGCCGCGGCCGCGGCGTGCACCGCGGTCGCGAGGCAGTGGGTCGAGCCGGTGCCGCCGAGGGTGACGAAGATCGTGCCGGGGGGCGCGTCCGCGAGCAGGAATTCGAGGGCGCGCACCTTGTTCCCTCCATAGCGCGCCGATGAGCGGTCTTCCCGCTTAATGGTGAGCTCGGCGACGCCGAGGGCGTGGCCGAGCGCGCCAGCCCGCTCGAGCGGCGTGGGCCAGTCGCCCAGCCTACAAGGCGCGAGGGTCGCGCGTATCTTTTGAATGAGTCGCGCCGGATCCGACACTCGAACCCCGATCCCGAGGACCCCGATGCAGGTTGCCACCGACTACATCCGCCACGCCGCGCGCGCCGCCCGCAAATGCGCGGGCGATCCGCTGGGCGGAGCGCCCAAGCCGCCGGATGCCGAATTCTACAAGACTCTGGCCAAGGCGCTCGAGGAGATCGCCGCCGGCCTCGACACGCTCAGCAAGCAAGAGTGAGCTACATCCGCACACCCGAAGCGCTTGCCGAAGCGATCGCGGCGCTCTCACGGGAGCCGCTCGTCGCGGTCGATACCGAGGCGGCGAGCTTCCACCGCTACCACGACCGCATCTTCCTGATTCAGCTCTCGAGCCCTTCACGAACCGAGATTATCGACCCCCTGGCGGTGGCGGACCTCTCGCCCGTAGGTCGGCTGCTCGCCGACCCGAAGGTCGAGAAGATCTTCCACGACGCGGACTACGACCTGCGCATTCTGGATCGCGACTACGGATTCCGGGCGCGGCGGATGTTCGACACGCGCATCGCCGCCCAACTGGCCGGTGAGCCGGCCGTCGGCCTCGCGGCGCTGTTGGAAAAATACGCCGGCGTGAAGCTGGCCAAGGAGCACCAGAAGGCGGACTGGTCGCGCCGCCCGCTCCCCCCGGCGATGCTCGCCTACGCCGCGGCGGATACCGCGCATCTGCCGGCGCTGCGCGAGCAATTGCGCGCCAGGCTGACGGCGCTCGGTCGGCTCGCATGGGCGGAGGAGGAATTCACGCGGCTCGAAGACCTGCGGTGGACCAGAGGAGGAGTCCCCGACGGAGAGGGGCCGGGAGCACCGGACGCATTTCTACGCGTGAAACGGGCGAAAGCGCTGGCGCCACGGCAGCTCGCGGCGCTGCGGGAGCTGTATCAGTGGCGCGAGGCCCAGGGCGCCGCGCTGGACCGGGCCACGTTCCGCATCATCGGAAACGACGCACTGCTCGCCGTGGCCAAGGCCCTACCCCGCACGCCCGCCGAGCTGAGCGGGATCGCTGCGCTGCCGCCCAGCCTGGCGGCACGGCACGGCTCCGAGCTGCTCGATGGCGTACGCCGCGCCCTCGCGCTGCCGGAGAGCGAGTTGCCCCGGGTGGAGCGTGCCCCACGCCAGGCGCGCGATCCGGCGGTCGAGGCACGGGTCGAGCGCCTCAAGGCGGCCCGCAATCGTGCCGCCACGGAGCTGGGGCTCGATCCCGGTGTGCTGTGCGGGCGCTCGACGCTCGAAGCGGTGGCCCGCGCCCAGCCGCCACCAAACGATCGCGCCGGGCTCTCCCGTATCGGAGAGCTCCGGCGCTGGCAAATCGAAGCCTTCGGCGATGCGCTGTTCGCGGCGCTCGGCTAGAGCCCCATCAACGCCCGAACCTTGGGATCCATTCGCTCGGGCGTCCAGTACGGTTCCCACACGATCTCGATGTCGACGTCCTTCACGCCCTCGAGCCCACGCAGCACACGGTAGGCGTCGTTGGTGATCATCGGACCCGCCGGGCAGCCCGGCGACGTGAGTGTCATCTTCACGCGCACCGCACCGTCCGCGATCTCCACGTCGTACACGAGGCCGAGGTCGACGATGTTCATATCGAGCTCGGGGTCCTTTACCTGCCGGAGCGCGTTGCGCGCCGCCTCTGGGTTGAGTGCTACGGGTGCGGTCATGAGCGACTCCTCTCCGCCCTCCTGTTTCCGAACCTAGTCGACCCCATAGCCCCGCACCAGGCAGTGCCGGCGCCGCGCGATCCAGGCGTACAGCCGCCGCGCCATGGGCCGCATGCCGGGGATACCGAAGCCCCACGCCAACCAGCCCTTCCCCGGCAGCAGCCGCAGGAGCTCCGGAACCGCGTCCGCGCCCGCGAACACCCGACCGTCCGGGGGGGGAAGCACCAGATGCATCGCGGCCGCGAGGGCCGGGAGCGGGATGCCGAACGCCGCGACGCGTGCCTGATCCTGAAACGGGACCAGCGCGATCCGCTGTTCCGGGTCCCAGCGTCGGAGCAGGTCGACCGAGCGCCGGCAGAATCCGCAGTCGCCATCGTAGACGAGCGTCGGGCGAGTCCCGTCAGCGTGCATCGGACGCGCGCGCGGCCGCGTCGGCGACGCCGCTCCGCACCTGCTTCAGCAGCGTAAACGGGCGGCGGGCGCGCGGCACGTACGCGCGGTTGGTGAGCAGCACGACGAACAGATCGCGATCCGGATCGATCCAGAGCGAGGTGCCCGTCCAACCGGTATGGCCGTAGCTCCTCGGCCCGAACAACGTTCCCGCGCTCGAGACGCTCTCCCCGGTCGGTATCGCCTGCCACCCCAGCGCCCGGGCTTCCGTCCCCGCTTCGAACGCGGTCGCTTTGGCCGTGAACAAGCGAACCGTCTCCTCGCGAACCAGACGGCGACCCTCGCGACTCGTCCCGCCTCGCAGCACGAACTGGGCGAAACGCGCAACGTCGGCCGCCGCGGAGAACACTCCCGCGTTGCCCGACACCCCGCGGAGCCGGAACGCACTTCCGTCATTGACGGTGCCCGCGACGGGGTGCCCACGCCACACCCCCGTCGGCGCGATGCGGGCCCGCAGGCGTGGCGGCGGCCGGAACATCGTTTCGTGGAGGCCCAAGGGAAGGAAGACTTCTCGCGTCACGAAGGCATCGAGCGACTCGCCCGCCACGCGCCGCACGAGCTCGCCGAGTAGAATCGCGTTCAGATCGCTGTAGATGACGCGGGTGCCGGGCGGGACACGGGGGCGCTCGCGCAGCACCCGCGCCATGAGCGCCGCACTGTCCCGGATCGCTTTGAGCTCCGGGTCGGGGAGGTCGGCCCGGAACCCGGACGTGTGCGAGAGCAGCTGGCGCACCGTGATCCCCGCCGTTTGCGGCCGTTTGAGCTCCGCGATGTAGGTCGAGACGGGCTCATCCAGGCGCACCCGCCCCCGCTCCACCAGTAGCATCAGCGAGGTCGTGGTCGCGATGACTTTGGTGAGCGAGGCCAGGTCGTATATGGTGCTGTCCGGATCGACGGACGGGCTCGACGCCGACCACGTGAGGTGCCCGTACCCTCGGGCGAACAAGATCGTATCGCGCCGCCCGACGATCAGCGCGGCACCGGGATAGGCTCCCCGGCGGATGCCGTCTTCGACGAGGGGGTCGAAGCTATCCGCACTGAACGAAACCGGTGCGGGGGGCGCCGCCGGCGAACGGGCGCCCTGGAGCACGAGGAGCAGGAGGCCTACGACCACACACCCGGGATGCGGCGACCGCAAGCGGGGCAGGCACCAGCGGCACCGATCCGCTGTTGCCGAATCACATATCCGTGGCGCTCGATCAGCAGCTCACGGCAGTCCGGGCACCACGTATGCTCCCAGCGTCCGACCCGGCCCGGGAGATTGCCCGCGTAGATGAACCTGAGGCCGGCCGCCGCCCCGATCTCGCACGCCCGCACCAGCGTTTCGGCTGACGTGTTTTCGGGGTCGGTCATGCGATAGTCCTTGTGGAACGCGGTGACGTGCCAGGGGATCTCCGGGCTCACCGACGCGATGTAGTCGGCGGCCCGCCGCAGCTGGGCGTCGTCATCGTTGAACCCCGGGACCACCAAGGTCACGAGCTCGAGCCAGAAACCCCGCTCGTACACCATCCGGATCGCATCGAGCACGTGCTGCAGCACGCCCCCCAGCTCGCGGTAGCGTCGATCCTCCATCGCCTTGAAGTCGATCTTGTAACAGTCGGTCCAGGGGCGGATGTAATCGAGCACCTCGGGCGTCGCGTTGCCGTTCGAAATGAACGCCGTCTTCAAGCCGCGGCTCCGCGCCAGCTTGAACACGTCGAGCGCCCATTCGGCGGTGATGAGTGGCTCGTTGTAGGACGAGCCGACGAGCTTCGCTCCTTGCTGCAGCGCAAGCCGAACCAGGTCGTCTGGGGTGACGTCGGTCGGGACGACACCGGCGGCGTCGTCGCGTAGCGCCTGGCTCGTGAGCCAGTTCTGGCAGTATCCACAGTGGAAGTCGCATCCCAGCATGCCGAACGTGAGGGTGTCGGAGCCGGGGAGGGCGTGGAAGAACGGCTTCTTCTCGGTTGGGTCGCACTGCAGCGCCGCGACGTAGCCGGCGGGGACGTACAGTATGCCGTCCTTGTTGAAGCGAACCTTGCAGATCCCGCGGCGTCCGGGCTTTACGAGGCAGCGGTGCCCGCAGGCGAAACAGCGCACCGCCTGGTCGGGAAGCCGTTCGATCAGCTCTCCCTCACGCACCCGCGCGTCCAGCGCCTGGGCGAGGGTGGCCGCCCCGCCGTCCGGGGAGGAGGGGGCTTCGTGGCTGAGGAACGAGATGATGCTGCGGTGCGTCATGGGATCCGGCGACAGCTGCCTTTCCTCAATATAGCTCGGCGCCCACGGGCTCAGCCGCCGACCCGAAGCGGGCCTGGCGCGAGGTCGTAGAGGAGCGAGGCCGTGCGGATGTCACGGGGGGAGAGATCACGCACCTTGGGCTGCGCGTACATGATGTCGCCCGGATCCGGCG
>Ga0137376_10003221_pt1 | contig 10101 bp, 6 predicted proteins | sample SagtaG_23_FD_104814 | JGI IMG/M metagenome (GOLD analysis project Ga0137376, IMG submission 104814) | Vadose zone soil microbial communities from Sagehorn Ranch, Mendocino, California, USA - Sage2_L_20_16 metaG | ecosystem: Environmental > Terrestrial > Soil > Vadose zone | place: USA... | reverse complement strand
TTCGTCTATGCGCTGGACCCCGGCACAGGGAAGATTCTCTGGAAAACGCCCGTCACCACATTGAAGAATGTCACGTTGCCCGCGACCCCCGAAGGTGTCCACGTATGCCCCGGGATCTTCGGCGGCGTCGAATGGAACAGTACCGCGTATAGCCGCACCAACGACGCGCTGGTGGTCAACTCGGTGGATTGGTGCGTGACCAACAAACTCGGTCCCAAGGAAGAGCACCTTCCCGGCGCGCTTTATTTTGGCGGTATCCCCGTCCCCGACCCGATCGGCGAGTCGAAAGGATGGACGCATGCGCTCGACGCCAACACCGGCAAAGTCCTATGGAAGATCGCGCAACCCACGCCGATGATCGGCGCCGTGACGCCCACGGCGGGCGGCGTCGTGTTCACGGGCGATCTCCTCGGCAACTTCCAGGTGCTCGATACAAAAAGCGGCAGGATGCTCTATCAGTTCCAGACCGGAGGCCCCATTGCAGGCGGCGTGGTCACCTACGAGGTAAGCGGCAAACAGTATGTCGCGATCGCGGCAGGCAACGTGTCGCTGATCCCGGGGAACCGCCCGGGGAATCCGAGCATCGTGGTGTTTGGCTTCTAGCCGATCAGAAGGGCCGCGCTGTCACTTTACTAAATTCTGCTAACAAATCGGGCGTCCTGTAATCGCACATGTAGGGCGCCAAAATTAGGCTCGCTAAGTTCGCGCGGCTCAAGGGCATCGGATAAGGATTCCTCGTCCCTGCGCCAAAGTATTTTCGTCTCTGGCGACAGATAAATCGAGATTAGCCGACGATTGCGACAGATTAGATCAACACACAATTCGATTCACGCGCAACTAGCCATTACTGAATCACCTCATCGGCGCGCAGGAGCAAAGACTGCGGGATCGTCAGGCCTAGCGCTTTCGCGGTCTTCGAATTGATGACGAGCTCGAATCTCGTTGGCTGTTCGACGGGCAATTCGGCGGGCTTGGCGCCCTTGAGAATCCTGTCCACGTACCCGGCGGCCATCACATAGTGTTCGGCCAGCACCGGACCGTAGGCGATCAAGGCGCCTTCCCTGGCCATGTTCGGGAGATCGTGGCTTGCCGGCAGGCGGGCGCTTGCGGCAAAAGCGAAAACTTCGGCCCGGTGTTCACCGATGAACGGATCGCCCATGACCAGGAGCGCGTCCGGTCGCGTGTCGCGGATCATTGCAAATGCGTTCGGAAAATCTTCAGCCCGGGCTACCTCGGCGACCGAGATGCTGAGATTGAACTTGCGGCCTGCTTCCATTGCGTCCGTCACGTAGTTGTGAGCATTGGCATTGGATGGGTTCAACAGGATAACGACCTTCACGGCACGCGGAACGAGCTCGCGCACCAACCCTATCTGCTTTCCGCCATAGGAAAAATTCGTGGTTCCAGTGACATTTCCGCCCGGCCGCGCCAGGCTGGCGATCAGCCCGGTTGCGACGGGATCGCCGGCGTGCAGCATCACAATCGGAATCGTGCTGGTCGCCTGTCGCGCGGCTCTGCTGGCCGTCACCCCTGGCGTAACGATGATATCGACCTTGCTCGCGACAAGTTCGCGCGCAAGCTCGCCCAAACGTTCCGTATGGCCTTCTGCGGAACGGTCCTCGATCACGATGTTCTTGCCTTCGACATAGCCTAGCGTGGCGAGGCGCTGGCTAAATACCGAGCGATTTCGCAAGTTCGTAGGCGTGCTCGTCGAGCTGAACCAAAGGATGCCAATGCGTGGGATCTTCGACTTGGCCTGTCCATGGCTCTGCCGGTGCGCGGCAAGCAAACCTAAGCCACCTGCCAATAGAACACTACGGCGCGTGATCACTGAATCACCTCGTCTGCCCGCAGCAACAGCGATTGCGGGACGGTGAGACCCAGCGCCTTCGCGGTCTTCAAGTTGATTACCAGCTCGAACTTCGTCGGTTGCTCGATGGGCATATCGCTTGGCTTGGCGCCCCTCAGGATCTTGTCGACATGGGTAGCGGCACGGCGGAACATGTCCACGAGACTCGGCCCATAGGAAATTAGCCCGCCGTCGTCGACAAACTCCTTCTGGCTATACAGCGCCGGAAGCCTGCTTCTCGCCGCAAGGTCCACGACCCGTCGTCGCTGGCCAACAAACATCGAGTCGGTCAAGACGAGGAGCGCTGCGGCGCGCTCTTTCGTCATCGCGGCGAAGGCGCTATCGAGCTGGTCAGGATTTGGCGCTTCCAGGACTTGAACCTGCGCTCCGAGCGATCGGGCCGCGACCTTCACTTCCCTTGCAAAAGCTGCGTGGGATCGATTGGTCGGATTCGTGAGCACCGCTATGCGGGAAGCAGCGGGAGCCATCTCCTTCAATAGCTGAAGCTGTTTACCGGCGATCTCGGGTCCGGCGAGGAAGGTCATCCCGGTGATATTCCCGCCGGGGTGCGCCAAGCTGCTGACGAGGCCCTCTCCCACAGCATTTGCACTGGCCCCCATGACGATGGGGATCGACTGGGTGGCGTTCTTGGCCGCCCAGGTCGTTCCGGACGACGTCGTCACGATGATATCGACCTTGAAGCGGATCAGCTCAGAGACGAGGGCGGGGAGCTGCTCGACCTTGCCTTCTGCGTATCGAGTCTCGACAACAATGGTCTGGCCCTCGACCCAGCCGTGCTCGCGCAATCCTTCCCGAAACGCGGCGAATGTCCCCTGCGACATCTCGGCGTTATTTTGCGCGAGGTACCCGATACGAGGCACTTTCCCCGCCTGCTGCGCCTCGGTAGCGTGCGGCAGGGTGAGCAACGCGCCCGCCATTGCGCCGACAAAAGTGCGCCGATCCATCACTGAATCACCCGAAGACAATTTGAAGTCCGGCGATACTACGCCCCCAGGGAGGTACTGCCGTTTCGGCGAACATCCGGTGTTAGCCGCCGAACGTCGATGACCGGCCGCTATGGAGCGCAATGCGCTATAACTGCAGTTGGAACGGCGCCCTACAGCAGGATGCTCAGACGTCCAAATTACGCACTGTGAGCGCGTTCGATTCGATGAACGCGCGACGCGGTTCGACTTCTTCGCCCATCAGCTTGGAGAAGATGTCTTCCGAGGCGACGACGTCTTCGATTTGCACCCTGAGTAAGCGTCGCACTTGGGGATCCATCGTCGTTTCCCAGAGCTGCTCGGGATTCATCTCGCCAAGACCCTTGTAGCGCTGGATCGCTACGCTGCTGCGGGCCTCGGCGAGAAGCCAATCGAGCCCGCTCTTGAACGACTTGACCGCCTGCTGCTTGTCGCCGCGGCGCACGACGGCGCCTGGAAGAATCAAATCCTCCAGCACATCGGCCGCTGTACGAATTTGTGCGGCATCGCCGGTGGCGAGAAAGTCGTTATCGATTGCGGTGACGTGCGGCGTGCCGTGGTGCGTACGAATGATCACGAGCCGGCGAATCTCTGTCGCGGCGTCGTAACGCGCTTCGACGGTGACTTCCGGATCCGCAATTGCGGCCTTCATTGCAGCGGCGCTTTCGTTTGCTGCCGCTTCACTGTCAAGATCGATCTTGACGCCGTTCAACATCGCGCGAAGTGCCGCGGGCTCGATCGCGCGTGCCAGGCGCTCGATCACGGCTTCCGCCATCAGGTATTCGCGCGCGACGTTGCCGAATGATTCAGCGGCGAGCGGCGGAAGACCGGCACCTGGTGTGAGCTCGGCGCCTTTGAGCGCCACACGAAGCAAATGCTGCTTCAGCTCGTAGTCGTCCTTGAGGTACACCTCTTCCTTGCCTTGTTTCGCCTTGTACAGCGGTGGCTGCGCGATGTAGATGTGCCCCCGCTCGACCAGCTCCGGCATTTGTCGATAAAAGAACGTCAGCAGCAACGTGCGGATGTGCGAGCCATCGACGTCTGCGTCGGTCATGATGATGATGCGGTGATAGCGAAGCTTCGCGATGTCGAACGCGTCTTTGTCGTTGTGATCGTCGACTGCCTTGCCGATTCCCGCGCCGAGCGCAGTGATGAGCGTGACGATTTCCTGCGACCCCAGCACTTTTTCCATGCGCGCGCGCTCGACGTTCAGAATCTTGCCGCGCAGTGGCAGGATCGCCTGGAATTTGCGATCGCGGCCCTGTTTGGCCGAGCCGCCGGCGGAATCGCCTTCGACGAGATACAGCTCGCACCGCGAAGGATCACGTTCCTGGCAATCGGCAAGCTTGCCCGGAAGACCCATGCCGTCGAGTACACCCTTGCGTCGCGTCAACTCGCGCGCTTTGCGCGCCGCCTCGCGCGCCCGCGCGGCCTCGACGATCTTCGTGCAAATGATCTTGGCATCGACCGGGTGCTCCAGCAGGAACTCGGCGAGCTTGGCGGAGACGATCTCCTGGACGAGCGGCTGCACTTCGGAAGAGACGAGCTTGTCCTTCGTCTGCGACGAGAACTTGGGCTCCGGCACCTTGCACGACAGGACGCAGGTCAAGCCTTCGCGCATGTCATCGCCCGCGGTTTCGACCTTGGCCTTCTTCGCGATCTCCTCTTTTTCGATGTAATTGTTGAGCGTGCGCGTCATCGCTTGCCGAAGGCCGGTCAAATGGGTGCCGCCGTCGCGTTGCGGAATGTTGTTGGTGAAGCACTGCACCGACTCCGCATACGAGTCATTCCACTGCATGGCGATCTCGACAATGACGCCGTCCTTTTCACCGACCGCATGGAATATTCTGGGATGCAGCACGGCCTTGCTGCGGTTCATGTATTCGACGAATGCCTTGATGCCGCCGGTATATGCGAAGTTCTCGCTCGTCCCATCGCGCTGATCGGCGAGCTCGATCTTGACGCCGTTGTTCAGGAACGACAGCTCGCGAATGCGCTTCGCCAGAATTTCGGAGTGAAATTCGACGCGCCCGAATGTCGCAGGCGATGCCATGAAGTGAACCTCGGTGCCGCGCCGGTCCGTGGCTCCCGTCACGGCGAGGGGCATCACCGCGACGCCGTCGCGGAACTCCATCTGATGCACTTTCCCGTTGCGCCAAATGCGGAGCTTGAGCCAGCTCGACAGCGCATTGACCACCGACACGCCGACACCGTGAAGCCCACCCGAGACTTTGTAGCTGTTCTGGTCGAACTTGCCGCCGGCGTGAAGCTCCGTCATCACGATCTCCGCTGCCGAGCGGTGCAGCTCGTCGTCGTCCTTGATGTCGGTTGGGATGCCGCGGCCGTTGTCGACGACCGATATCGAGTTGTCGGCGTGGATGACGACCTTGATGTCGTCGCAGTAACCCGCCAACGCTTCGTCGATCGCGTTGTCGAGCACTTCGAACACCATGTGATGGAGTCCGGTGCCATCGGAGGTGTCACCGATGTACATGCCGGGCCGCTTGCGGACTGCTTCCAGCCCCTTCAGGATCTTGATGCTCGAAGAATCGTAATCGTCGCCGTTGCGCTGTGGTTGTGATTGTGGCTGTGCTGGGCTCATCGTTGCTTTCGCTGCTCGTGCTCTTTCATTGCGGGTACAGGGTGCCGTAGCCGACACGACTTGGTCGGCGATAGCTCATTTCACTTCCATTGATCAAATGCGCATCGGCATGACGACATACTTGTAGTCGTCACGGCCGGGCATCGTGATGAGCGCGCTGGAGTTGGCGTCGCCGAAGGCAAAGTTCACGCGGTCGCTGGAGAGATTCTGCAGTACATCCAATAAATAAGTGATGTTGAAGCCGATATCAAGCCCTTCGCCCTTGTAGGGGACTTCGAGCTGTTCCTCGGCCTCTTCCTGCTCGGTGTTCGTGCAGATGATCTTCAATTCGTCGGCGGTCAGCACCAAGCGAACGCCACGGAATTTTTCGTTGGACAGGATCGCCGCACGCTGCAACGCCGATAGCAATTCGCTCCGCGCGACCTCGAACATCCGCGAATGCCCGGCAGGGATCACGCGGTTGTAATCGGGAAATTTGCCGTCCACGACTTTCGACACCAGCTCGACATTGCCGAATCGAAAACGCACCTGATTCGCGAGTATGTCCAGCGTAACCGGATCATCCGTATCGGCAAGAAGCTTCGCCAATTCGAGCACTGTCTTGCGCGGCAGGATCACTTCCTGACGCGCGTAATCGCCCGCCACCGGAATACTGGCCCAGGAAAGACGATGGCCGTCCGTCGCAACCGCTTGCAGCGAGCCCTTGTCGATGACAAGCAGCATGCCGTTTAAGTAATACCGAATGTCCTGCTGCGCCATTGCGAATTCCGCGAGCTTGATGAGCGCGCGCAAATCCTTTTGCGGCAGCGAGAGCGTTTGCAGCTGTTCCTGGCCGAGGCTGATGCGCGGGTAGTCGGCGGCCGCAAGCGTCTGCAGGTTGAAGCGCGAGCGCCCAGCACGTACCGTCATGCGGCTTCCGGAGGCATCGACGTTCACCATTGCATCGTCGGGCAATGCGCGAAGCAACTCCTGCAACTTACGCGCACCGACAGTCGTTGATTGCCCCTCTTTGCCCGCGAGCTCCGCTACCGCGGTGATCTGCATCTCGAGATCGGTTGCGGTGACATGCAAGTGTCCGTCTTTTTGTTCGAGCAGCACGTTCGCCAGAATCGGCAACGTATGCCTGCGCTCAACGATACCTGCCACAGCCTGCAGCGGCTTGAGTAGCGCGTCACGTGCCACTTGTTTTAATTGCATTGGTTAAGTAACTAATAACAGTTAATAGAGCGCGTCAAAAGCGGGGACATCTCGCGCAACCTCTCTTGCATCATCGACTTGCGCGGCGGCAAACCGGCGGGAAAACGGTTGAACGCGCCGTGGATCGTTTGGGGATGCTTTCGGGGGTTGCACCGGGACCTGACTAATCCACAAATTATACGGGGAAAACGGCTTTTTTTCCAGGAATATCAGCGATCAAAGCGCATCTGCGCCGTATCCGGGCGCCTTGGATTTGACATCCTTCTCCGGGCGTCAACTGCGCAATACCTGGAGCAGAAAATTGACGTCGTGATTCAAATCCGGGTGCGATTCGCGCAGCTTCGCGATCTGTCGGCACGCGTGCAGCACGGTCGTGTGATCGCGACCGCCAAAATTGCTGCCGATCTCGGGCAACGACTGTTGCGTCAACTCTTTGGCGAGCGCCATTGCGACCTGTCGCGGCCGGGCCACTGCGCGCGAACGCTTTTTCGAATGCATGTCGGACATGCGGATCTTGTAGTAGTCGGCGACCGTCTTCTGGATGTTCTCGATCGAGATCTGCCGATTTTGCACCGCAAGCAAATCACGCAGCGCGTCCTTCGCGAGCGCCAGATTGATCTCGCGGCCATGAAAACTTGCGAACGCCAGGATGCGCTTCAGCGCGCCCTCGAGTTCGCGTACGTTCGACCGGATGTGCTTGGCGACGAAGAACGCGACCTGTTCGTCCACGCGCATTCCTGCTGACGCCGCCTTAGCCAGCAGAATCGCCACGCGCATCTCGAGCTCCGGCGGCTCGAGCGCGACGGTCAAGCCCCACCCAAAGCGCGAAATCAAGCGCTCCTCGAAGCCCTCGATGGCCTTGGGATACTTGTCGCAGGTGATGACGACCTGCTTGTGCGCTTCGATCAGCGTATTGAACAGATAAAAGAACTCCTCCTGCGTGCGGATCTTGCCGCCGAAGAACTGGATGTCGTCGATGAGGAGCAAGTCAAGCGAACGATAATGCCGCTTGAAGTCCTCGAAGGCCTTGTGCTGATATGCGCGCACGACGTCCGAGACGTAGGTCTCGGCGTGGATGTAGCGGATCTTGGCCGAAGGATTCTGTCCCTGAATATGATTGCCTATCGCCTGGATCATGTGCGTTTTTCCCAGGCCGACACCGCCATAGACGAAGAGCGGGTTGTAAGAAGTCGGATGATCGGCGACTTGCAACCCGGCGGCGCGAGCGAGTTGGTTGGCGCGGCCCGCGACGAACGTGTCAAACGTGAACGTCGGATTGAGTCCACCGACATCGGTCTTCCGAGTCGAGACGACCCGGGGCGCCGGAACACTCGCGGTCTCCGCGCTGGCCGCCAAGGTATCCACAGTTGGCCCCCCGTTCTGGGCGGGCGCAGGGAGCGCCGGCCGCGGCGTGGCCGACCCAGCAGCGATTCCCTCTGCGAGGGCAAAGTCGATGTTGACGGGCGTTCCGGTTGCCTGGCGCGCCAGCGCTTCAATCCGTGAGCCAAAGCGATCTTTCACCCATTGCAGCACGAAGCGGTTCGGCGCGGTAAGTTTGAGTCTTCCAGCGTCATCCGCGCAGGCAAGTGGACGGATCCACGTCGCAAATTGCTGCGGCGTGAGTTCCTGCTGAAAGGCGGCGAGACAAGCGGCCCAGGCCGGTGGTGTTATGGCGATGCGCAAATGGGGACTCTATCCTTGCAGCCGTTTCCGGGGCGGGAACGGCTCGGGCGCTGTCACCTTTCTCTGCAGTCGGGAAGGTGTTCGCGCCCTTGCTGCGAAGCATTGTAGACGTGGCGGTTCGGGTTATCCACAAGGAAATGGGTGCGGGCCCGTTGACTCGGCGAACCTGTGGCTGCTCGCGCTCCGGCGCAAAAGTGATTGCTCGCAACTGGTCGCTCGAAAGGCTGGCGGTTGACACATCGGATATTAACGCGCTCTAATGTAAGGCTTTTCGGCGACGTCAGATTTCCACCCGGATAAGCCTGCGTCACCGCTCCCCAAGCCCGAACACACGGCCTGGTCTTTCGAAGGCAGCCCATTTACAGCCATGAAACGCACATTTCAACCCTCGAAGCTTCGCCGCGCTCGGAACCACGGATTTCGTAGCCGCATGCAAACGGTCGGCGGGCGCAAAGTAATCGCCGCACGCCGAGCCAAGGGCCGCGCTCGGCTCTGCGTCTGACCGATCCCACGCCTGCACGCGCTCGCGGCAGCGGCCTTTATCGTCTTCGCGGCGCCGGCGCATTCGAAGCGGTTTTTCGCGCGGGCCGCCGAATCGATGGGCGCTTCCTTCAACTGGTCGCAGCACCCGCGGAGCGCTCGCCGGGGAGGATCGGCTACGTGATCGGAGCCAAGGCGATCCCGCGTGCGGTCGACCGCAATCGGCTGCGCAGACGACTGCGCGAAACGCTGCGTGCCGCACGCCCCGCCGTCGAAATCTACGACGTGATTGTCCGCGTCAAGCGCGCCGTCGCGAGGAACGAAATACTGGCGGCCGGGGCGGAGGGCGTGGTGCTGGTTGAAAAACTGCTGGCCGGTAAAGTCGCGTGAAGCTTCTCTTTCTCTTGCTCCTGCGGGGTTACCAGTACGCCGTGCGACCGCTACTTGGGGCGAATTGCCGCTTCTATCCCAGTTGCTCGGATTATGCGAAGGATGCGATCGAGCGCCATGGCGCTTTGCGGGGCCTATGGCTCGCCGTTCGCCGCGTCGCCAAGTGCCATCCATATCATCCCGGCGGTTTTGATCCGGTGCCATGAGTTCGGGCGGCCCCGGTGACGGCGGACTCCCCCGGTTCGTAACGCGAAGGCGATAACGTCCGCATGGACACGCAACGTCTGATCCTTTTTCTCATTTTTGCGTTCTCCGCGCTATTCCTCTGGGAGGCATGGCAGAAGGAGAACGCTCCGGCGCCGCCGCCACAATCCGTGAAGAACGCGACGAAATCCGCCGAGCTTCCGCCACCGTCTGCACCTACGCCGTCGGCGTCTCAAGCGCCAGTGCCCAGCGAATCCGGCGCGGCCGCAGGGCAAACGATCACGATCAAGACCGACTTGTACACGGCCGAAGTCGACACGGCCGGCGGCGTGATTACGCTCGTTGCGCTCGACAAGCACCACGACGCGCAAGACCCGAACAAGCCATATCTGGCACTGCAGAAAAATGCCGAGCGGACCTTCGTTGCGCAAGCCGGCCTGGTCGGCGAGGGAATGCCGAACCACCGCACCGTGTATCAGCCGCTGCCCGGTCCGCGCTCATTCGCCGCTGGCGAAGATACGCTCGAGCTCAAGTTGCAAGCCACCGGCGCGCACGGTGACAAGGTCACGCAAGTCCTGACGTTTCATCGCGGAACGTACGTCATCGATGTTGCATTTGACGTAACCAACAGTGGCAGCGTGCCGATCACGCCGGAGGCGTATTTTCAATTGATGCGCGATTCGAAACAGGCGGTCGCACAAAGCTCGATGGCG